>JAABUK010000476.1_pt1 | contig 83641 bp, 74 predicted proteins | sample 5559141 | NCBI WGS metagenome assembly JAABUK01 (sample SAMN10711869, study PRJNA513367) | rock metagenome | isolation source: Antarctica rocks | place: Antarctica: Victoria Land, Pudding Butte nord | collected 2016-01-03
CGCAGAATCTCCTCTTCGCTGTGTCCCTTCTTGCCCATAGACCGGCTCTCCTCTCGTCCTTCCAGAGAACCATCACAAGCAAAATCTCTCAACCTCAAAGCGGATTAGTTTTTGGGTTTTGGGTCAAAATCTGAGGGGAGATTTTTGCCATGAAGAAGAAACGTTTTTCTGTGGAGCAGATTGTGGCCGTGCTGAAGCAGGCGGAGCTGGGTGTGCCTGTGGCGGAGGTGATCCGGAAGGTTGGCATCAGTGAGCAGACCTTTTATCGATGGAAGAAGCAGTACGTTGGAATGGAGACAGACCAGGCCCGTCAGATGAAACAGCTTCAGGAAGAGAACAGCCGGCTGAAGCAGCTGGTTGCGGACTTGAGCCTGGATAAAACGATGTTGCAGGATGTGCTCAGAAAAAAGTTCTGAGGCCTTCGGGGCTCCGTCCGATGGTCGATCATCTTCGCGATCAGTATCGGACGCGCGAGCGGCATGCCTGCCAGGTTCTTCTGATGGTACGAGGCACTTATCGGTACCAGAGCTATCGGGAACCATGGACGGAGTTGCGGATGCGGATACGAGAGATCGCACAGAGCAGGGTGCGATACGGATATCGCAAGATCCGCGTGCTGCTGAACCGCGAGGGCTGGAACGTGGGCAAGCACCTGGTGTACCGGTTGTACAAGGAAGAAGGCCTGGCCTTGAAGAAACGGCCAAAACGCAAGAGGAAGGCAGTGCGGCATCGGGAAGAGCGCTTTATCGCAACTGCACCGGACCAAGCCTGGAGCATCGACTTCGTTGCCGATCAACTCCAGGATGGCACGCGCTTCAGGGCGTTGACGATACTCGATGTTTACACGCGGGAAGGCGTTGCCATCGAAGTTGGCCAGCGCTTGAAAGGAGACGATGTGGTGCGAGTGCTCAACCGGATGAAACAACACCGTGGAGTACCGAAGGTGCTGTTCTGCGACAACGGAAGCGAGTTCACCAGTCAAGCGATAGATCTGTGGGCCTATCAAAACGGAATGAAGATCGACTTCTCGCGACCGGGCAAGCCGACCGACAATGCCTTCGTGGAATCGTTCAATGGAACCTTCCGCGCCGAGTGTCTGAACGCCCACTGGTTCGAAACACTGGCCGAAGCAAAACGCCTGATCGAGGCATGGCGTCAGGAATACAATGAGAGTCGTCCTCACAGATCTCTCAGTGACCGGACGCCGACCGAGTTCGCCAGCGAGTACGCGGCTAGCCGCGTACTCGCTGCAACCTAAACCAGCCGAAGACTAACTCTAGGCTTGGTACAAGAAAACTGGTCCGATCACAACACCGCAAGTCGCGCTACACTAACTCTTCACTTGGTACAGAAGACCGGGCAGGCCAACTTAATCCAGCCTCAATTGCCTGCTCTACTTTTGCTCTTTCATATCTGGAATTGAGATCAATAGCGTCTCCCAGTTTTGAGGTGAAGTTGTTTATTGCCGAAGAACTCCCCGAGCAGCCAAAGACCATTCCCCAACTTTTGTCGTGTGCGGAGAATTTCGTTAGCTTCAACACGTTACGCTTTGTTATCCCATTACTCTCTTGAGAATCCGCACACATCACAAGACCATCCGGACACTTGATTCCCACAATAAACGTCATTGGCTTCCTCTCGGGAAGCCGTATCGGTATCCTCGGTTGGGGCCGAGGGAACGAAAGCGGCTTAGGCGCAATCATCTTGCACCTCCGCCGCTTTTGTCAAAGGGATAATCTTCGATAGTGGTACGTCTTCGCCTTTTCTTTGCTGCTCAAAGGTGCTAACATCCGCTCTGACCCACCCCGGAATCAGGAGATCTACAACGTGGCAGACGACCGAAATAAAGCGATAGAGTCAGCACTTTCGCAGATCGAAAAACAGTTTGGCAAGGGTTCGGTCATGCGGCTCGGCTCGAAAGAGGCTATTGTTCCGATCGCTGTCATCTCCACCGGATCGATCTCGTTCGACGCCGCTCTGGGCGTCGGCGGAGTTCCCAGGGGCAGAGTCGTCGAAATCTTCGGACCGGAGTCGTCCGGAAAGACCACCATTACCCTTCAAATCATAGCCGAAGCCCAGAAACAGGGAGGTCTTGCAGCCTTCGTCGACGCCGAGCATGCCCTCGATCCGGCTTATGCGAAAAAACTCGGAGTCGACATCGACAACCTCCTGATCAGCCAGCCCGACTACGGAGAGCAGGCGCTCGAGATCGTCGAAGCGCTGGTCAAGTCAGGCGCTATCGACGTGCTCGTGGTCGATTCAGTGGCAGCCCTCGTCCCCAAGGCTGAACTCGATGGAGAGATGGGCGACTCGCACATGGGTCTGCAGGCCAGGCTCATGAGCCAGGCCCTGCGAAAGCTCACCGGAACAGTCTCAAAGTCGCGGACCTGTCTCATCTTCATCAATCAGATACGCGACAAGATCGGCGTGATGTTCGGAAATCCGGAGACGACGACCGGAGGTCGGGCGCTCAAGTTCTACTCCTCCATGCGCATTGACATACGTCGCATCGGCGCAGTGAAGGAAGGCGATGTTGTGGTGGGCTCGCGGACCAAGGTCAAGATCGTGAAGAACAAGGTCGCAGCCCCCTTCCGTGATGCCGAGTTCGACATCCTGTACGGCGAGGGAATCTCACGCGAAGGCGACGTCCTCGATCTTGCTGTGCTCCACAATGTCGTCGATAAGAGCGGTGCCTGGTACAGCTACCAGGGCGAGCGCATCGGGCAGGGCCGCGAGAACGTGCGCGGCTTCCTCAAGGAAAATAAGGACATCTTCCTTCGCATTGATGGAGAGGTTCGCAAGAAGCTCAAGATCGGCAGCGCAACCGAGCCGGCCGAGATCCCACCGGCTCCAGTGAACGGAGCCGTCCAGGCTCAGGAAGTGGTCCGGGCGCCGCGCAAGTAGTCTCTCTTGTCCGGAGATCGGCCGGAGCACCGTTGCATCGCCGCAAGGGCAACCGTATGCTGCTGATGCATGCATACCGTGAAGGCGATCTACCCGGGAACGTTTGACCCCCTGACGAACGGTCATCTCGACCTCATCGCCCGGGGCGCAAAGATCGTCGACGAACTCGTCGTCGCGATCCTGCGCAACAGCGACAAGGCTGCTCCGCTCTTCACCGTTGAAGAGCGTCAGGAGATGCTCACGGAGGCTACCCGGGACTTCCACAATGTCTCAGTGGACACCTTCGGCGGCCTTCTGGTCGACTTCGCCCGCGAGCGCGGCGCTAAAGCTGTGCTTCGCGGAATACGCGCCATCAGCGACTACGAGTACGAGTTTCAGATGGCCATGATGAACCGTAAGCTCGACCCGGAGTTGGAGACCCTCTTCATGATGCCGGCCGAGAAGTACACCTACGTCAGCTCGCGGCTCATTAAAGGAGTCTTCCAGCTTGGGGGAGACGTCTCCGCCCTGGTACCGCCGCTTGTCGTCGAACGTCTCCGCTCCAAGGTCCCATCAAAGCGGTAGAGCGTCATCAGACTTTATCTCGCCCGGATAATCTGACACACTAACGGCATGAGCATGACGGCAACAAAGGTCTTCGCCGATCGCATCGGCCGCATCGAAGTGTCCGCCACCATGGCAATCACCGCTGAGGCCCTGAAGCTCAAGGCCCAGGGTGTTGACCTGGCTGACTTTGGAGCGGGCGAGCCGCACTTCGCAACGCCCCGCCACATCAAGGACGCTGCCATTCAGGCCATCGAGAAGAACTTCACCCGCTACACAAACGTGGCCGGCACGCCCGAGGTTCGGAGGGCAATCGTCGATCGACACGCCTCCGACTTCGGATCGAACTACACCCCCGAGGAGTGTGTCTTTACCACCGGCGGAAAGCTGGCGCTCTTCAATGCCGTCCAAGTTCTCGTCGATCATGGCGGCGAAGTCATCCTTCCCGTGCCGTACTGGGTCTCCTTCAAGGACATCATTCAGTACGCGGGTGGAAAGCCGGTCATGGTCGAGAGCAGGGAAGCCGAAGACTTCCGCATTACCTCCGCCATGATCGAGGCGGCCATCACTCCGAAGACGCGCGCCATCATCCTGAACTCACCCTCCAATCCTTCGGGCGCGGTCGTCTCGCCAGAGGATCTCGAAGCCATCGTCCGCCTCGCGCATAAGCGAGGTATCTACGTTCTGCTCGACGAGTGCTACGTATACCTCAATTACACGGGCGAGATCGTGAGCGGAGCCTCGTTCACCGACTGCAAGGAACACATCGTCGTTCTCGGGTCCTTGTCAAAGACCTATGCCATGACTGGATGGCGCGCCGGCTTCGCGCTCGGCCCCAAGCCCGTCATCGCAGCCATGGGCAAGCTGCAATCCCAGAGCACCTCGAACGCCGCCAGCATGGTGCAGCAGGCAGCCATCGCGGCGGTCAGCGGATCGCAGGTGTGCGTCTCCGAGATGCGTGCCGAATACGTGAAGCTGCGCGACACAGTGCTCGAGGGTTTCCGGTCCATCCCGGGGCTTACCTGCACCGTGCCCCAGGGCGCGTTCTACGTCTACCCGAATGTGCGCGGCTTCATCGGCAAGGGCGGTGTACGATCGGCTGCAGATCTCGCGGCAAAGCTGCTGAGCGAGGCTCACGTTGTCGTCGTTCCCGGCGAGGCCTTCGGCACCTTGGAACACATCCGCCTCTCCTACGCCGTCTCTCACGATGTGGTAGAAAAGGGCGTCACCAGAATCCGTAAGTATCTCGAATCCCTGAGCTAAGCAAAACTTCTTCCCATAAGATCAAAACATGGCGCAAGACACGGCTCCAAAACCCATCAGCTCGGGCCCCCGCTTTGCTCCGGTGATTCTGGCCGGAGGAAGCGGAACACGTTTCTGGCCTCGCAGTCGAAAAGCTCGAGCAAAGCAGGTGCTCGCGCTCGATGGCGAACGCACGATGATTCAGCAGACCGTGGCCCGCCTTGCGGGACTGGCCGACACTCGTGACGTCTGGGTGATCACCAACGGCCTGCTCAAGGCGCAGATCGGCAACCAACTTCCCGAGCTTGCCGAGGAACACGTGCTCTGCGAGCCGGCGGCCCGCAATACCGCGCCCGCCTGCGCTCTCGCCGCGTTCCTTCTGGAAAGGCATGAGCCGGATACGGTCATAGGCATCTTCCCGTCCGATCATGTGGTCAAGGATGTCTCTCGTTTTACCGAGGTCATCCGCGCGGGAGCGGCCTTGGCCGCGAGCGGAGAAAAGATCGTTGTCCTCGGAGTCCCACCGACACGCGCCGAGACCGGCTACGGATATATCGAGCAGGGCGCCCTGGTCGACTCGGCACAACTGCCGTGCGGGGAAATCCCCGTGCATCGCGTAAAGCGCTTCACTGAAAAACCCGATGCACAGCGGGCTAACGAGTTCTTGCAGTCTGGCAACTACGCCTGGAACAGCGGAATCTTTCTCTGGAGCGCCCGAACTCTCGCAAACGCGATCCGCGAGCATCGCCCCGCGATATCCCCTCTCCTCGAGCAGATTGCCGCAGCCTTCGGAACGCCTGCCTTCCCGCAGACCTTCTCCGATCTCTATCCCGGCTGCGAAAACGTCAGCATCGATTACGCTGTGCTCGAGCCGCGCTCGGCCAAGGGCGAGACAGATTCGGAGATCTACTGCCTGCCCGCTGATTTCGAGTGGAACGATCTAGGCTCCTGGGATGCTCTCTACGAGCACAGCTGCGAAAACCTCAACGGCGCGGCCAATGAGGCCAATGTCATCGAGGCCAGGGCCAACGTGACCATCGAGTCCAGGGGAAGCTATGTCTACGCTCCCGGCAGAACCGTGGCTCTTCTCGGCGTGCAAAACTTGGTCGTTGTCGTCACGGACGACGCTGTCCTCATCACGACGCGGGAACGATCGCAGGATGTCGGCAAGGTAACCAGGGCGTTAGCGGACGCAGCCCGGGAAGACTGCCTCTAGGGCACAGGAGTGGGATGGCAGCGAACACAGGCGCGGTAAAGTTCGGGACAGACGGCTGGCGCGGCATTATCGCGGATGATTTCACCTACGCCAACGTGCGCGTGGCCGCCTCGGCGATCGCTCTCTACGTGCTCGAGCACGAGGATCCCTCGCACGGCGTCTGCATCGGTTACGACACCCGCTTCGGATCACACTCCTTTGCAAAAATTGCCGCTGAGGTCCTTGCGTTGGTCGGAATTCCCGTCGCGCTTGCAAGCGGCATCACGCCCACCCCGGCGCTCTCCTATGCGGTACGAGAGCGAAAGGCCGCCGGCGGCATCATGATCACGTCGAGTCACAATCCCGCGGAGTGGAACGGCGTCAAGTACAAGGCCAGCTACGGCGGATCGGGCAAGCCGTCCATCATCGCGTCCATCGAAGGTTATCTCTATAAACCACCTCCGCCCGCAGCCAGCAAGGCCGCCATCACCGAGGTCGACTTCCTCCCGGATTACATTGCAGCCATCGAGCGTTTCGTTGACCTCTCCGCTATTCGAGACTCCGGTTACAGGTTCCTGATCGACTGCATGTACGGTGCGGGGCGAGGCGTCATCGCCGGAATCTTCGAGCGCGCGCACATCCCCTTCGTTGAAATCCGCAGTGATCTGAACCCCTCCTTCCCCGGAATTAATCCGGAACCCATCCTCCCCCACATTGCAGCCTCCCAGGCGGCCGTGGTCGCCGAGCACTGCGACGCTGGCCTGATCACAGACGGTGATGCGGATCGCATCGGCGCGGTCGACGAGCGGGGCCGGGTCGTCGACGCCCATAAAATCTTCGCCATCCTGCTCAAGTGGCTGCTCGAACGCAAAGGCTGGCCCGGCGATGTCACTCGCGCCTTCAACACCACCAAGATGCTCGACCGAATCGCCGCCAAGTATGGCCGTCGCCTGCACGAGCATGGTATCGGCTTCAAATATGTCTGCGAGCTGATGCTCCGGCAGGACATCCTCATCGGCGGAGAAGAGTCGGGCGGCGTCGGTCTCAGTAAACACCTGCCGGAGCGCGACGGCCTCCTGAACTCCCTTCTCCTCGCGAACATAATGGCGGATGAGAAGAAGACGCTCGGCGAGCTCGTCGATGCTCTGCAGCAGGAGTTCGGCGAGCACCAGTATGGCCGCATCGATATGCACATCGACGAGACCCTCAAGCAGTCTGCGATCGCACGCGCCAGCGCCGGCCTGCATGAGTTCGCAGGCATGAAGGTCTTGCGCACCGAGACGCTCGACGGCATCAAGTTCTTCCTCGAGAACAGCGCCTGCACCGGCAGACCGAACGCGGCCGAGACCTGGCTGTTGCTGCGTGCGTCCGGCACGGAACCCCTGCTGCGCGTCTACTGCGAGAGCTGCTCCGAAGATTCAGTCGCGCAGATTCTCAACGCCGCGGAAGCGTTCGTTCTCGAGCGGAGCCCCGCTTGATCCGTCAGGCCGAAATCCACACCAGGGGCTTCCTCTTCGACATGGATGGCGTCCTCATCAGCTCCATCGGCTCCGTGACCCGGTGCTGGCGCAGGTGGGCGGCGCTCTATCACCTGGAAAACGCCGACACGCTCGAGATTCCTCACGGCACGCGCGCCATAGAAATCGTGAAGATGCTTCGTCCCGATATCGACCCCATCGAAGGTCTCCGCGTCATCGAAGATATGGAGATCGCCGACACGGAGGACCTCACCGTTCTTCCAGGAGTGCACGCACTCCTCGCAAGCCTTCCGCCGGACCGATGGGCCATCGTGACCTCCGCCACAACGCGCCTCCTCCTCGGTCGCCTCGAGGCTGCAGGTCTGCCGCTTCCGGAGCGCTTCATCAGTGCGGACATGGTCGAACGCGGGAAGCCCGATCCTGAGCCGTACCGCCGAGGCGCTCAACTCCTCGGTTTGAATCCCGAGGAAGCTATTGTGGTCGAAGATGCACCGGCAGGTGTAGGCTCCGGAAAGGCCGCTGGTTGCCGCGTCCTGGCCGTGCTCGGAACCCACCAGGCGGGTCAACTCAGCCACGCTGACTGGATCATCCCCTCGTTGACCGAGCTCACGGTCGAGGTTCAGGCAGGCGATCTCGTGCTTCGCTCGTTCAGGCTCACGCAACCTCGCTAAGCCATTCGCCCCATCGACTCCGACGTTGCGGCATGCACCCGCAGCAACTCTTCCAGCACACCCTTCAGCCGGTCCAGCCTCAGAGCATTCGCCCCATCGCTCTTCGCCTCCGCGGGATTGTCATGCACCTCCAGAAACACTCCATCCACCCCGGCCGCCACCGCTGCCCGCGCTAGAACTGGAATGAACTCCGGCTGCCCGCCGCTTACCCCATCGCCCGCGCTCGGCATCTGCACCGAATGGGTCCCATCGAAGACTACCGGCGCAAACCCGCGCATCACCGGTAGCGATCGCATATCCACCACCAGGTTGTTGTACCCAAAGCTCGCGCCCCGCTCTGTCAGGCAGACCCGCTCGTTCCCACTCTCCCGAATCTTCTCAACGGCATGCCGCATATCCCACGGCGCAACGAACTGCCCTTTCTTCACGTTGACCGGCCGGCCCGTCTTCGCTGCCGCCACCAGAAGATCTGTCTGCCGACAGAGAAACGCCGGGATCTGCAGCATCGCTTCCACCTCGCCCAGACCGTCTGAAACTCGCGCGGGGTCCTCCGGCGTATGCACATCCGTCAGCACCGGCAGCCCCGTCCCTACACCGATCCTACGTAGAATTCGCGCACCCTCATCGACGCCAGGCCCGCGAAAGCTCTTGATGGACGTCCTGTTTGCCTTGTCGTAGCTCGCCTTGAATAGCAGCGGCATCTGCAGATCCGCTGCAATCCGCTGAATCGCATCCGCCATCCTCCGCGCATGAGCCTCGCTCTCAATCACGCACGGTCCGGCAATCAGAAAAAGCTGTCCGCGTCCAACTCCAACGCGGTTCGGTCTTAGGCCAACATCAAAGGATCCAGTCACACCCGTATTCCATCACACGACGACCGAGCCTTGCACGCAGCCGAGTTCTAATCCTTGAGCGATCGCCCTAGCCCAGACAGCAGCAAAGTCACAAACGACAGGCCTCTTCGGCTATCCTCACTCGCTACCCGCCTCCCGATCTGCCACAGACTCGGTGGCTTCAACTCCCGTTTTTGCGCGGCCGATGCCGCTTCCAGTGCGTTTGCGACGCCGTTCAGCAGCTCCGGATCAAGCGCCGTAAGTATCTTCGCGAACGCCAGAAGATTCCGTATTCCTGCCACACCCTCCGGCAGCTTCGCATACTCAGCCAGCTTGCCGGAGATAGTGTCCTTCGCCCCCAGGAGACCTTGCAGCAGGTCGAGAAGGCCCTCGTCATGCGCCGTCTGCAGTACATCCCACGCAATCAGCGTGGCCTCCCCATGCTCAATCGGCGCTTCGGCAAGTCGCCGCTTCAACTCATATTTTGGGTTAACCGGATTCGGCTTGAACGCTATCGGATTCGCCATCGCAGACACTCCTCACATCAGTGACGCACACGGTCACAGTTAGATCACAAAGCTCAAACAGTCGTCGACTTGATCTGCACCAGCTTGTCTGCGGGCTTTGTTCCTGGAAGCCAGTAGTCCGGTCTCGCCCACTTGCGCTCCACCTCAACTCCGGGCCGCGGCGTCCGTTTGCCGTACCGAAAGTTCTTCCGCGGCAATGGATTCTCGCCCTGCTCCGGAAGCACGATCATCTCGACCGCGGTCTCCTTATAGGCAGGCGTATGCGTCGCCCGATCCGTATGGCTCCCGGTCAGCTTGTTGACCGGCTCGATCGTGGAGTTCATGGGCATATACAACTGCTTGCCTTGAACGCGATCCGTCACCAGCACCTGCACTCGCAATTGCCCGTAAGGAGACTTCAACTGCACATGCCGCCCACTCGTCAGGCCTCGTTCCGTCGCCAGTTCCGGAGACACTTCGACGAAAGTTCGCGGCGTGATCTCACGAATGCCCGGCGAACGATACGTCATACTTCCCTGTTCAAAGTGCTCCAGCAACCGGCCGTTGTTCAAATGCAAGTCATAGGTCTCCGTCATCTCTTCCGACGGCGGGAGGTACTCAATCGGATAAAACTTTGCCTTCCCGTCAGGGAAGGGGAATCCGTCCTTGAACAACATCGGCGTGTCCGTCCCGTCCTCCGCGACCGGCCACTGCAGGCTCTTGTATCCTTCCAGCCGCTCATACGTCACTCCCGCGAACAGCGGCGTCAGACGCGCAACCTCTTCCATCACCTCCGAAGGATGCTTGTAATGCCAGCCGCCCGCTCCTCCCAGCCTCTGCGCGATCATCTGCAGAATGACCCAGTCCGGCTTCGATTCGCCCAGCGGATCGAGCGCCTTGTACAACCGCTGAATTCTCCGCTCCGTGTTCGTGAACGTCCCTTCCTTCTCGAGCGAAGGGCTCGCCGGCAGCACCAGGTCCGCATACGCCGCCGTCTCCGAGAAATTCACGTCCTGCACGATCAGAAAGTCGAGCATGCGCAGCGCCTGACCCACATCGCCAGCATTTGAATCCGACGTGATCGTATCCTCGCCCTTGATGTACAGAACCTTCAGTTCCCCGCGCTTGATGGCCTCGATCATCTCGTGATTGTCGAGACCCTTCTTCGTCGGCAGCGTCACGCCCCAGTCCGCCTCGAACTTCAACCGGACATCCTCGTCATCCACATGCTGGTAACCCGAGTAAATGTTCGGCATCGATCCGAAGTCGCTCGCTCCCTGCACGTTGTTGTGTCCGCGTAGCGGGTAAGCGCCTGTCCCGGTCCGCATGTAGTTGCCCGTCAGCAGCAGCAGGTTAGAGATCGCGGTCGATGTATCCGATCCGCCGCAGTGCTGCGTCACACCCATCGCCCACAGAATGCATACGCTCTCCGCTGTTGCAATCTCGCGCGCCACCGCAATCAGCGTCTCCTGCGTGATGCCAGTCACCTTCTCCGCATACTCCATCGTGAACGGCTCGAGCGATGCCCTGTACTCGTCGAACTTGTTCACCCACTTCTCGACGAATTCCATCTTTGCCAGGCCATTATCGATGAGGTACTTCGAAATCGCCGACATCCAAACCGCGTCCGTCGAAGGGTGCGGACGCATGAAAATATCCGCGCGCTCCGCCATCTCGTGCTTCCGGAGATCGGAGACAATCAGCCGCTGTCCGCGATGCTTGTGCGACCGCTTGACCCGAGTCGCCAGCACCGGATGGCTCTCGGACGTATTCGATCCGACAATCACCACCAGAGCCGCCTGCTCGATGTCCGCGATCGACCCCGAATCGCCCCCATATCCCACCGTTCGCTGCAAACCCATCGTCGCCGGCGTCTGGCAATACCGGCTGCAGTTGTCAATGTTGTTGGTCCCGATCACCGCCCGCGCCAGCTTCTGCATCAGGTAGCTCTCCTCATTCGTGCACTTCGATGAGGCAATAAACGCGAGCGCGTCCGGTCCAAACTCCTCCTTCGTCTTCGTGAACTTCTCCGCGATCACATCCATCGCCTCGTCCCACGAAATCTCAACGAAGCTGTCGCCCTTGCGCAGCAGCGGTTTCGTCAGTCGGTCGTCGGCATTGATGTAGTCCCACGCGAACTTGCCCTTGACACAGGTTGAAATCCCATTCGCCGGTCCGTTCATCGGCTCAATCTTCAGGATGTGCCGGTCGCGCGTCCAAACGTCGAAGCTGCATCCCACACCGCAGTACGTGCAAACCGTCTTCGTCCGCTTCACGCGCTCATGACGCATCTCCGCTTCGATTTCGGAGAGCGCCAGAATCGGCCCATATCCGGTACTCGGCTCGACCCCCTTCACCACCTCGATCATGTCGTCCAGCACCTTCGCCGGCAGATTCGTAAGGTAGCCCACATGCCCCAGCATCGACTTCTCCATCAGCGCATTGCACGGGCACACCGTCACGCAATGCCCGCAGCTCACGCAGCTAGACCCCTCGATCTTCTCCCCGCCATCCCACAGCACCCGCGGATGCTCGCTCTCCCAGTTGATCGAAAGCGTCTCGTTCACCTGCACATTCTGGCAGCTCTCCACACATCGACCACACAGAATGCACTGGTCCGGATCGTAACGGTAGAAGGGATTCGACATATCCTTCTCGTACGGCTTCTCAAGAAAAGGCCGCACCTGGTGCTTCACATCCAGGTCCGCCGTTGCATTATGCACGGTGCAGTTCTGGTTGTTGTTGTCGCAGACCGTGCAATACAGCAGGTGATTCTGCAGCAGCCGATCGAACGCCTCGCGCTGCGCCACGTCCACTCGCCCACCCTCCGTCGTCACCGCCATCTCCGCCGTCACCGGTGTCGCGCACGCCCGCACCAGCTGCCCGCCCACCTCCACCATGCACGTGTCGCAGCTCTGGATCGGCCCCATCGTCTGCAGGTAACACACGTGCGGCAGCTTCTTCGAAGAGGTCTCGTCGGACAGTCGATTCAGCGTCTCAATCAGCAGTTCGCCTGCATGCGCCTCCGCTCGCCTTCCATTGACCGTGATGTGGGTGTTCGGTGTCGTGTCCGGTGGAGTGTTCAGCAGAGACTTCGTAGACATAAGCCCTCAGATGCAGACAAGCCCAACCGGCGTTAGCCGCTGGCTTTGATGACACTCCATTCCGCTCTCCGCTTTCCACATCGCGACCCGGCTGCATCGAACTCCCATGGCTCGCAAAGCGCTGAGCTCGCCGAAGCAGAACTCTGGTCCCTCATCAGCCGATCCTCCATCAGCCGCAGTTCCCCAGCCGCAAGCTACGCCCGCCACCGGCGAGATCCGCATCGGCATCTCCGGCTGGCGCTACAAGGGCTGGCGAGGCGTCTTCTACCCACCCGAACTCCAGCAGCGCCGCGAGCTCGAGTTCGCCTCCCACGCCTTCAACACCATCGAGATCAACGGCACCTTCTACTCCCTCCAGCACCACACCAGCTTCCGGCAGTGGGCAAGCGAGACCCCCGACAACTTCATCTTCTCCATCAAAGGCTCGCGCTTCATCACCCACATGAAGAAGCTCCGCAATATCGACCAGGCCTTCGCCAACCTCCTCGCCAGCGGCCTGCTCGCGCTCGGCCCCAAGCTCGGCCCCATCCTCTGGCAGTTCCCTCCGCAAATGCGCTTCGACCCCGTCCGCTTCTCCGATTTTTTCCGCCTCCTCCCTCGCACCACCGCGCAGGCCGCGCAACTCGCGCAAGGCTGCGATGAGCGCATGCTCCCGCGCTCCGTCCTCGAAGCCTCCGTCAATCTTCCCCTTCGCCACGTCGTCGAGATTCGCCACGAAAGCTTTGCCACCCCCGCCTTCATCAGTCTCCTCCGCGAGCACGACATCGGCCTCGTCGTGGCCGACACCCCCGATTGGCCACTCCTCCTCGACGCCACCTCCTCGCTCGTCTACCTCCGACTCCACGGCTCCGAGCAGCTGTACTCGAGCTCCTACACCGACGACGCGCTTGACATCTGGGCCGATCGCATCGTCAACCTGGGCCCGCGGCGGCACACCTCCCGATCTCGCCCCCGCCCGCCGCATCAGCCCCACACTCGCCCCTGCCCATCCCCGTGACATCTTCGTCTACTTCGACAACGACGCCAAGGTCCACGCTCCCTTCGACGCCCAAAATCTCCGCACCCGCGTCGACACACTTTTAGGAGAGACCTGAACTCTGTTGCGCCGCGTTTCTAGTTGCGCCCCCGTTATCTTTGTTTGTCATCCTGACCCTCGAGCTTGCGAAGGGGAAGGACCTGCTTCTCTACCAGGAACGTCCATCCGCCTCAGATCCGCCCTACCGCCCTTCTCTACCCAGACGCACGCACGAACCGCCTGATCCGCCGCCGCCGCCCATCTCACCCAGCACCTGTGCCGCTGCCCGCAACCCACTCCGCATCGCCCCATGCACCGTCCCCCAGTGACCGCTCACGTCCGTATGCTCCCCCGCAAAGTAGATCGTCTCCGCAACCGGCTCACCCATCGCCCGCGAAGCCTCCGCCCCACCCACCGCAACATAGCTGTAAGCCCCGCGCGCAAACCCGTCCGCACTCCAATCATGCGCATAGCACCCGGCCATCTGCCCTCGCACAAACTCCTCCCCCACTCCAAATACCCTGCCCAGCACCGCGCAAGCCTCCCGCCCCAGCTCCTCCGCGCTCTTTCCCAGCAAAGCCTCTGCCCGCGGCCCTCCCACCCACCCCGTCAAGCTCCTGCTCGGCTCCGGATGCGTCGTCCACCACACCGACGGCAGCTCCCCAAACGTGAACAGAAAGCTAAGCTCCCGCATCCCCGGCTGCGGCTCCATCCCCTCCCAGAATCGCTCCCGAAAGGTCATCGTAAACCGGCAGACCTGACCCATCCGCATCTGCGCCGCCGCTCGCAGCACACCCTCAGGCTTCGGCGAAAATTTCACATCACCGGCCAGCAGCACACCCAGCGGCACAGTCACCACCGCCCGCTTCGTCACCATCTCACCCCAGTCCGTCCCCAGCTCCACCCGCCCCCCCTGCCCTAGAACACTTCCCACCCTTACCCCCAGCCGCACCTCACCCCCCAGCTCCCGAATCCGCCTCGCCAGGTACTCCGGCAGCTGGTCATACCCGCCCCGCACCCGGTAGACCCGATCTCCCTCAATCGCATCTTCCGCCGCCTGCTGCATCCCCAGCGCGCGCACACTCGCCACCCGCGCATCCGCCGCATTGAATCCCTCGACATACCCCATCGCAGTGCCGCGCTCCTCCCCGGAAACTCCCTCCCGATCGAGATAGTCGACAAAACTCATGTCATCCCCAGAGAACTCCTTCAATCTCTCGAGGGGATCAAACGCCGCCCCCCTCTCCTCCCCGCACTCCCGCAGGCCCTCAGTCTCGAAACACACCTGCGCCCCATCTCGCTCGTAGATCTCGCATCCAGCCTCAGCAACTAACGCCATCAGCTCCGCCGGCCGCCCATGCACAAACTCCGCCCCCAGCTCGACCGTCTCCCCATCCGCAGCCCGGACCGTAGCGACACGTCCCCCCACACGTCCCCGAGCCTCCAGCACCAACACCTTCACGCCCCTCTCCGCCAGCGCCCGAGCACACGTCAGCCCCGCCATCCCAGCGCCGATCACCACCACCTCAAACGCATCTTCCCTCGTTCGTTCGTGGGCCTCCGCCTCCCTCTCCGCCTTCGCTTGCGGAGGTGCATCCTCCCCGAATCTCTCCCGAACAAGTCTCACTCCCTCCTCCGTGCTCGTTACCAACCCCTCCAACTGCGCATCCTCCGCCGCCTCCAGCATCTCCTTGAACCGCGGCCCGGGTTTGTAACCGTTCTTGATCAGATCCCGTCCCGTCACCAGCAGCTTCGGCCGCATCGCCTCCCCAGGCTCCGCCTCATACCGCGCCTTCGCCGCCCGCGCAAACTCCCACAGCCCCAAGCGGCCATGGCACGCCGAGCAATCGAGCCAGTGCAGATCGAGGTGCTCGTCGAACTTCGGCAGCCGCAAAAATCGCTTCAGCGTCGACTCCCGCATCTCCAGCACGTCCCCGAACCGCATATGATTCTTCACCAGCGCGACAATCTGCTCCGTCTCCTCGTTCGAGAAGCGCAGCCGCCGCAGGATCTCCTCCGCCACCCGCACCCCAACCTCCACATGCCCGTTGAACCGGATCCGCTCGCTCCCACCCGTCGCCACCGCTGACCTGTCGATCCGAAACGTAGCCGGCTTTCCGATATCGTGCAGCAGCGCACCCCAACCGAGCGTAGCGGTGCACCCCGGCTCCAACCGCTCCAGCAGCAGCATCGTATGCACCCACACATCGCCCTCCGGATGCCAGTCCGGCGGCTGCTCCACCCCATGCATCTTCACCGCTTCCGGCAGCACCTCGCGCAGCAGACCAGCCTCATCCATCAGCTCGAACGCCCTCCGCGCTCGACCCTCCGTCAGCATCCGCGTCAACTCCTCCCGAACGCGTTCGCAGCTCACCTGCCCGACCTCGTGCGCCGTCTCCTGCATCGCCCGCATCGTCTCCGGCTCGATCGCAAACTCCAGCCGCGCCGCAAATCGAACTCCTCGCAGCATCCGCAGCTTATCCTCCGCGAACCGTATTCGTGCATCTCCAATAGCCCGCACCACGCCTGCCTTCAGATCCTCGCGCCCACCCACAAAGTCCAGCACCGCCATCGCCATGTCGCCCGTCTGCTCGAAGCGCATGGGATCGAGCAGCATGCCGTTGATGGTGAAGTCCCGCCGCTCCACATCCTCCCGCGCCTCGGTCGAGAACCGCACTGCATCCGGTCGTCGCCCGTCCGTATACACCCCGTCATCGCGAAACGTAGCAACTTCAGTTGCAATTTCATCGCCTCCACCCGGCAGGCACACCAGCACCACCCCGAAGTGCGCCCCCACCGCAAACGTCTTCTGGAACATCCCGATCACGACGTCCGGCGTCGCGCTCGTCGCCACATCGAAGTCCTTCGCCTCGAGACCCAGCAACATGTCCCGCACGCACCCGCCCGCGAAATAAGCCGTGTGGCCCGCATCCCGCAGTCTCAGCACAATCTCCCGTGCCGCCGCATACCTCGCGCTCTCCTTCCACTCACCCAAGCTCGACACCTCCCCTAAACTGTATAGATGCCCGATGCCCCCCAGCCAACCGGCCTCATCCTCGGCATCGAGTCCTCCTGCGATGAGACCGCCGCTGCTGTCGTCCGACGCGGCACCGAGACCCTCTCGAACGTCGTCGCCAGCCAGATCGCGCTCCATGCCAACTTCGGCGGCGTCGTCCCCGAACTCGCCTCGCGCGAACACCTCCGCAACATCGTCCCCGTCGTCCGCGCCGCCATCGCTGAAGCAGGTATCCGCCTCCAGGACCTCGACGCCATCGCCGTCACCGGCGGCCCCGGCCTCGCCGGTGCCCTCCTCGTCGGCATCACCTATGCCAAAGCCCTCGCGTTCGGGTTAGACAAGCCCCTCATCGCCGTCAACCACCTCGAAGGCCACATCCACGCCGTGCTCATGGAACATCAGCAAGCTCTCACCGAAGCCGATCCCGACGCCCCTATCCTCGCCCTCGTTGTCTCCGGAGGCCACACCCACCTCTATCTCGCTCACCAGAAATCGTCGGGGCAGGGAAGCGCCTGGCAATATCGCAACATCGGCCGAACCGTCGACGACGCCGCCGGCGAAGCCTTCGATAAAGTCGCCAAGCTCCTTGGCCTCGACTACCCCGGAGGCCCCTGGATCGACCACCTTGCCCCGCACGGAAACCCCCGCGCCGTCTCCTTCACCTTCTCCCCCATCAAGCACCGCAACCCGGCTCCCGAGACCGAGACCCGCTTCGACTTCTCCTTCAGCGGCATCAAGACGGCCGTCCTCCGCTACACCCAATCCCACGCCATGCAAGGCACCATAGAGAACCGCCGCCTGACCACCCGCAACCACAAACTAACCACCGAAAACACCACACATTTAGTCCAGAATGGCACCATCGAGCCCCAATCCCTCGACCTTCTCGCCAGCTTCCAGAACGCCGTAGTTGGCAGTCTCCTCAAGCAAACCTTCGCCGCCGCCCGCCACTTCAACGCCCGCGCCATCCTCATCTCCGGCGGTGTGGCCGCCAACTCCGAGCTCCGCCGCCGCTTCACCGCCGAAGCCGCAAAACATGCCCTTCCAATTGCCTTCCCATCCCTCGCCCTCTCCACCGACAATGCCGCCATGATCGCCGCCGCAGCCTGGCCAAAGCTCATGGCAAAGGACTTCGCCCCAGAAAATCTCACCGCCACCCCGCAACTCCGCCTCGGCTAACATCTGCCCCAGCCAGATTCATCAGCTAAAATCATCCGAGGCAAACCCACCCAGAGCACCGCGCACGCGGCTGCGGCAAGGCACCCAAAGCCACGTGGCAACACTCGATCTCTTCAACACCCTCAGCGGCACCGTCCAGTCCCTCACGCCCGTCGGAGCCCCAGCCCTCCGCATGTATTGCTGCGGCCCCACCGTCTACGACTATGGCCATATCGGTAACTTCCGCACCTTCCTCCACGTCGACGTCCTCCGCCGCTTCCTCCACCAGCAGGGAATCGCCACCGAGCACGTAATGAACATCACCGACGTCGACGACAAGATCATCCGCAATGCCGCCGCTGTCAATCTGCCCATCGACGTCTACTCCCGCATCTACGAGCAGGCCTTCTTCGAAGACCTCGACGCCCTCTCGATCGAACGCCCCGAACACATCGCCCACGCCACCGAGTGCATCCCCGAGATGGTCGACCTCATCCAGCAGCTCGCCGCCAAGGACATCGCCTACCAGACCGAGGATGGCTCCTGGTACTTCCGCCTCGCCCGCGACCCCAGCTACGGCAAGCTCGCCAAAAAAGATCTTGAGAACATCGAAGACGGTGCCCGCGTCGACCTCGACGAGTACGAGAAAGACGCCGCCCGCGACTTCGCCCTCTGGAAAGCCGTAAAGAACGACGAGCCGTCCTGGGATACGTCTCTCGGTCGCGGCCGCCCCGGCTGGCACATCGAGTGCTCCGCCATGGCCACCAAGTTCCTCGGGCAGAACTTCGACCTCCACGCTGGCGGTGAAGACCTCATGTTTCCCCACCACGAAAACGAGATCGCCCAGTCCGAGTGCGCCTCCGGCCAGACCTTCGCCCGCCACTGGATGCATGTCCGCTTCCTGCTCGTCGAGGGACGCAAGATGTCAAAATCCGAGGGCAACTTTCATACCCTCCGCGACCTCCTTCTTCGCGGCTATCGCGCCTCCGCCATCCGCTTCCTGCTGATCAGCGTCCCCTACCGCCACCAACTCAACTTCACCTTCGAGGACCTCACCGCCTCCACCAACGCCATCGACCGCCTCCGCACCTTCCATGGACGCATGCTCAAAGGCGCGGAGCAGGGAAGCGCTCTCCCCGATGGCATCGAGTCCGCCCTCGAAGGAGCCACAACGGCTGCAGCGGAACTCTACACCGCAGCGCTCGCCAATGACCTCAACACCGCCGAAGCCCGAGCTGCCATCTTCGATCTCGTCCGAGCTGCCAATACCGCCGCGGATCACTCGACTCTGCGCCGCGGCAACGCCGTTCAGATCCTGGCTGTCCTCCACCTCTTTGACCAGGTCTTCGCCGTCCTCGAGGACCGTGACGCCGAGCACACCCGAGCCGCCCTCGCCTGGGCCGAAAGAGAGGGCCGCCTGAACGAAGCCAATCCCGATCTCCTCGCTACACTTGCCCTCTCCGACGCGGATATAAACGCCCTCGTCGCCGATCGAACCCTCGCCAAAAAGCAGCGCAACTTCGCCCGCGCGGACGCCATTCGCAACGACCTCCTCGCTAAAGGCATTCTCCTCGAAGACGCCAAAGAAGGTGTCCGCTGGAAGCGCAAGTAGTCGCCGGAACATGGGCAAAAGTGCTAGGCTGACCCGCATGGTCCGTTGCCTCGCTCTTCCACTGCTCGCACTTCTCTTTGTCCAGAACACCGCTCCCAGTACTCCGGCGCAGGCTCCTGCCCCCTCTGACACCACAACCTTCACCAGCGAAGCTCTCAACCTTCGCTTCACCTACCCTTCAACCCTGCACGAGACCGACCCCGCACAGGCCATCGCCGACGGCCACCTCAACGTCCTTGGCATCTCCGCCGACTCTGATCCCGCCCTATCCCGAGCCACCGCTTGCCTGCACCCCCTCCTTCTCGCTAAAACACCGGAGGCTCAGGCCGGTGCGACCTCCACGTCCGAGACCTCGCCCGACGGGGTAACGCACGTGCAGATCACTCCCATCACCAGCGCCACCATCCTCCTCGCTGAACTCGACCTCCACTGTGTCGCCGAGCAAGGCAACCCAGATGCGAACGACATCCTGACCCGGATGGCCGAGGTCGTCGAAAAAACACCGCGCATGTCACGCATCATTGAGCCAACCTGGTACAAAGTCGACCGCCAGCGGGTTCACATCGCCGCCGCCCAGGGTCACCTTAAATTGGAGGGCGAGACCAGCCCGTTCACCATCTTCACCATGGGCCTCTCCACAAACTGGAACAACCACCTGCTTGTCTGGTACTTCACGTCAAACAACATCAACATGCTCGATACCATCACAAAGAGCACCGTCGCGTTCGGACGTCAGTCTCCTGCCGTCCTGTACCCGTTACACGTCCGCAACGGCAACGCCCAGGCCGCTCCCTAATGCGGAACGCAACAGCCTAGACCTCGCTCAACTCCGCGGTCGAGTCCTCCACGGCCCCATCATCCCCACCCGCGTTCCTCTTCACCCGCGACAGAATCACCATTGCAACCGCAGCCACGATAATGCCCATTCCCAGCATCTCAGTCGGAGCCAGCCGCTCATGCAGCAGCACCAGACCAAGCAGCACCGCGATCATCGGATTCACAAAGGCATAGGTCGATACCTTGGTCACCGGCACATGCTGCAGCAGGTACGTGTAGGCCGACAGCCCCACAATCGTTCCAAACACCGCAAGATACGCAATCGCCTCAATGCCCTGACGCGTCCACACCGCCGTCTTCAGGTTCCTCCCCGCCACCGCGACCGCCAGGTTCACCACGGAAGCCGCTCCCAGTTGCCATGTCGTCGCGACAAACATATTCATCTTGAACCTGAACCGCCGGGCCAGCACCGAGCCCACTGCAAACAGCAGGGCCGCTACCAGCAGAACTCCAAACGCAAACAGCTGCCGCCCACCCCCCGGCTCTGCACCCCGCAACGACGGCGATACCAGCGCGAAGATGCCCGCCGTTCCCAGCACAACCCCCGTCCATCCGCGCTTGTTCAGCGCCTCCCCGCCCGGCAGTGCCGTCTCCATCAACGCGATCATGATCGGCATCGTCGCGATCACCAGCGAAGCCAGTCCACTGGAAACCATCGTCTCCGCCCACGTCAGCAGAACGTTGTTGCCGCTCATGAACAGCACCCCAACCAGCGCCAGCTGCCAAGCCTCTTTCCGCGTTACCCGCAGACTCGTTCTGCGAACGACGCAGATCAGAATCAGCAGCACCGTCGACAGGGTCGACCTCGAGGCCCCCACTAGAGGTGGCGCCAGATGCACGCCAGCCACGCGAATCGCGGTATAGGTTGACCCCCAGAAGAAATAGACACAGGCAAACGCCAGGACAACACGGCTCGACAGACGGCTTGGGGAGGTGGCGGACATGATCGATATCTCTCCAGCATAGCAATCCCCAGCTTGCTAGCATGGAGACGGCGATTCGCTTACTTGGAGAGGTGCCGGTTGGCCGCGCAACAAGTCGATCAACAAATCCGCAGGGCATTGGTCGTGAAAGATCCGGCTGCCGCAAATCCGCGCCGCATAGTCGTCAAGCTCGGCACCAACGTCATCATGCGTCCTGATGGCCGCGTTGCCCTTGGCCTTCTCTGCGGCCTCGTCGAATCCATCGCCGCCCTCCGCGAACTCGGCCACGAAGTCCTCGTTGTCAGCTCCGGATCCATCGGCCTCGGGATCGAGCGCCTCGGCCTCGCCTCTCGCCCCACCGAACTCGCCCAGATCCAGGCCTGCGCCGCCGTCGGCCAGTCCCGCCTTATGAGCATCTACGACGACGCATTTGATCGTCTCGGCTGCCGCATCGCCCAGGTCCTGCTCACCGAGGACGACTTCCGCGATCCCACCCGCCACGCCAACCTACGCCGCACCCTTCACGCCCTCCTCGCGCTCGGCGTCATCCCCATCGTCAATGAGAACGACACCGTCTCCACCCTCGAACTCGACCGCGCCGCCGAGTCCCCGGAACACGACGGCCCACCGTCGCACGAGCTACCCCAGGAACTGTCCCAGGAGCGTATCTTCGGCGACAACGACAAGCTCTCCGCTCTCCTCATGACCCACATCGATGCCGACCTCCTCGTCCTTCTCTCGGACGTCGACGGGCTCTTCGATCGCAACCCAGATACCCCCGGCGCTAACCTGATCCCCGTCGTCCCTGCGATCACGGAAGAGATCCGCGCTCACGCCCAGGGCGGCAACGGTCGCGGTCGCGGAGGCATGGCCTCCAAGCTCGAAGCTGCCCGCATCGTCACCGGAGCTGGTCGCACCGCAGTCATCGCGAATGGCCGCACTCAGCAGGTGCTCGAACTCATCTGCCACGATTTCGCGAACGGTCACGCATCGATCGGAAGCACCTTCCTTCCAGCTCACACGCGGTTGGAGGCCACCATTGATTAGAAATGTAACCAAGACAGACTCTCAGAGCACTGCTCGTCCCGAGAAAGCAACGAAAACACTCACAAATGTGCGCGTCACAGCACAGGCAGCAAAAGAAGCCTCCTATAGACTGGCCCCGCTCTCCGCGTCCGAGCGCAATGCAGCCCTCGACGCCATTGCTTACGCTCTCGAAAACGCCACGGCCCGCGTTTTGTCCGCAAACATGCTCGACCTCCAGGAGGCCGACGCCCTCGTCGCCGCCGGCGACCTCTCCCCCGCAAGCCGTGCTCGCCTCGCTCTGTCGCCCGAAAAGCTCGCCGAGATGGTCGCCCAGATCCGAGCCGTCGCGGCTCTCGCCGATCCTCTCGGCCGCCGTCTCCATGCAGTGGAACTCGACCACGGCCTCGATCTTGAGAAGATCTCAGTTCCCCTCGGCGTCCTAGCCGTCATCTTCGAGGCTCGTCCTGACGCCGTCACTCAGATCGCCGCGCTCGCCCTCAAGTCCGGCAACGCCGTCCTCCTCAAGCCCGGCAAGGAAGTCGAGCGTACCGCCGCCGTTCTCGTCGAGATCTTCCGCGAGGCTCTCACCTCCACCCACGTCCCCCATGAAGCCGTTGCCCTCATCTTCGGCCGCGAGCAGGTAGTCGAACTCCTCCATCTGTCTTCCCTGGTAGACCTCGTGATACCTCGCGGCTCCCGCGCCCTCGTCGGGTACATCCAGGCCAATACCCGCATCCCCGTTCTCGGACACGCAGACGGCATCTGTCACATCTACGTCGACCAGCACGTCGACCAGTCGCTCGCCCTCGCTGTCATCGACGACGCCAAAACCGACTACCCCGCCGTATGCAATGCCGTCGAAACCGCCCTCGTTCACAGCAGCATCGCTGCAGAATTCCTCCCCAAACTGGCCGGCCGTCTCCACCCCAAAGGCGTTGTGCTCCTCGGTGACGACCGCACTCGCCAGATCCTCGATCCTGCATGCACCGGCGAAGTTCCCGTCGGCCACGTGAAAGACTGGCACACCGAGTATGGCGACCTCACTCTTTCCGTTCGCGTCATAGACTCCCTGGATGCCGCCATCGACCACATCCACCAGTACGGCTCCGCCCATACCGAGTCCATCTGTACCTCCGACCCTGTCGCTGCCGACCGATTTCTTACCGAGGTCGACGCTGCCACCGTCCTCCACAACGCCAGCACCCGCTTCGCCGACGGCTATCGCTTCGGCTTCGGCGCCGAGGTCGGCGTTAGCACGTCAAAGATCCACGCCCGCGGCCCCGTCGGCCTGGAAGGTCTCACGACTTATAAATACATCGTCCGCGGCCAGGGCCATCTCGTCGCCAGCTATCGCGGCCCCACAGCCCGCCCTTTCACCCACCAGGTAAAGCCTTAGCGCCGCGACGACTCACTCGATCAAAAAAGGCCGACCTCTACGGTCAGCCTCTTCCGCTTCGGCCCGAATCAAACGCCTCAGAAGTTGAACGTCACCTGCCCCATCACCGTCCTCGGCGCCACAAAGTGCGTCCCCGAAAACGTCGACAGGAAGTTGTACAGAGCGTACTTGTTCGTCACGTTCACCGCCGTCAGGCTCAGGTTCGTCTTCACCCTGTCCGACCTCAAGTGTCCGTGCAGCACGTCATCCCATCCGGCTGCCATATCGAACAGCGTCCGCGGAGCCACGCGCGCCGGATTGCGGTCGGCATTCTGCGTTCCCGGCGCAGGAATATTCACCAGCCGCGAAGCCAGCTGTCCTGGCGCGCAACTCGTCAACGGTGCGTGCAATGTGCCGAGGACATCACCGCAGCTCAATTGAAGCTGCTGCTGCTGATCCCCACTAAGGTAAGTCAGGTCCACGGCGGTCGTCGTGTCCGTAGCAAACGGCGCCTTCCCCGCCACTAACCCGCTCTCATACCTCCATGTCATCCCGTACCACGGCCCGTTCGGCTTTGGCTGGTATTGAAAATGTGTCGACTGCTGGAACGCCTGATCGTGGTCAATGCGGAACGGCTCCGAACTCGTAGTCACGGTTGGATCGTTGAAGAGAATGCCGCCAACCTCCGGTCCGAAGAATCTCGATCGCGTGTGGCCCAGAACCGCATACGCCGAAATCCCACGAGTCTGCGGAACCGAGATCTTGATCCCGAACCCGTCGATCTTGGACTTCTGCCACTGAATCGGAAAAGCTAAGGGCGTATTCAGCACGATGTCGAAGTCGAAGTCGCGATCCGTGTACTTCCAGAAGTACTCTCCATTCACAACCACATGCTTGCCGATCCCCTGCTCAAAGCCCGCATCGTACTGCGTACGCGTTCCGGGTTTTAACGGAGTCGCGAATCCAGCGCCCTCCAGTCCCCCGATTCCCGTAGAGCTCGATGTGATCAGGTTTTCGTTGTACGGCGTCAAAAACAGCTTCCCATACCCGACTCGCAGGACCGTGTTCGTTCGGCCCACGTTATACGTCGCGCCCAGCCGCGGCTGGACCAGCGACCGCCGGCTGATCCCGTTGTAGTTGTCCACGCGCCCACCCAGCAGAAACGTGAAGCCCTTGTAGGCCAGATTGTCCTGCAGGTAGATCGCCTCCTGCTTGATGTCCGTCCGCCCATTGAAGTGGTAGAGCGATCCTCCGCGCGTGAGATCGTACGGCCCAAGCGAGGGGTTATACGCCTCGTTCGCCGTGTAACCCAGCGTCGCGCACTGCGACGGATCCGTGATCGTCGGCGTCAGAACAGCGCCTCCATTCGCATCGAAGCACGGCGGGTTGTTCCCAGGATCCGTCACCCCCAGCGAAAATCCCTCATGCAGAAAGGTGTGGTAAAACATCGCTCCCACCTTGATCGTATTGATCCCCTTCGCGTAGGAGTAGTCCGCCTTGATCCCAAGATTCTGCAGTCGCCGCGATTGCCCCAGGGTGTCCGGCGTATCGTTCAACGGATCCTTCGAGGGGTAGTAATGGAAGTTGTCCTGCCGAAGGTACGGGTTGATGGAGATCAGGCTTGCGGCATTCAGAATGTGAGTCCAGCTAGGGCTCACATTCAGGCTCAAAATCTTTCCGCGCTGATCCTGCCCGGCCGCCTGCTGATCGAACTGGTTCGGGTTCTGAAACCAGCTCCTCGAGAGCCCCACGTTCAACTGCAGGAGATCAGCGCTCGTCGGGTGGAAGTCCACACGATCGAACAGGTTTTCATTGTTCCCGTGCGCATGCAGAGGTTGAAACTCAGGCGTGTCAAGATATCGTCCGCTCTGTGTTCCATCGAAGCTGACGAAATTCCCGAATCGTTGTGTCCCCAATCCCAGGGCAACACTTCCCACCGATGTCCCAAAACTCCCATAGCTATACGAGGCGCTTCCCGACGGCTTCAACTGCCCCAGCCCGCTCCGAGTCGTCGTCTGCACCACCAGGCTGGCCTTGTCGCCATACTCCGGCGGTGCGATTCCGTTGATGACATTGATCGACTGAATCGCATTCACGCTCAGCTGATTCCCGAACACCCGGCTCTGCTGATCGCTCACTGGCTGTCCGTCGATGGAGAACGTCGTGTCCGCGTGCTCGCCCATCGGATGAAATAGCCCATTCGAGTCCGACACAATCCCCGGCGTACTCAAGGTCACCAGCGAACTCAGCGGAGAGGACGTGCTCTCCACCGGCAGCTTGATGAACAGACCCCGATCCACCGTGGTCGACGATGTTGGATCCGAGCTGACCATATCCTCCGCCTCTGCCTCTACCGTTACCGTCTCATTCGTCGTCGCGATCGCGAGCTTGAAGTCGACCGTGTTGCCCTGGGCCGAGCGCACCGCCGCATCCTGCGAGGATCCCTGAAATCCCTTCCCGCTCACCGCAATGTGATACCGGTTGAACGGCAGATTGCTGAGATGAAACTGCCCGCTCGTGTCCGTCTGGGTCGTCTGGTTGAAGCCGCTCACCGGTCCCAGCACTGTAACGGTCGCGCCGGGGATTACCGCTCCGGTCGTGTCCGTGACCGTTCCATTCAAGCTGCCAGAGGTGCCCTGCGCCGGCGCCTGGGTTGTGACGAAAGAGAATAAAAGGACAAGGAGAACAGCTCCGTAACGAGACTCCAACATAGAAAACATAAGGTCCACCACTCCATCAGCCATTCAAGGCGTCGCTGATACATCGCTGGTGGGTCAAGGTTGGGAAACCAGGAACCCTCGGATCACCCCTCGGGTTCACCAGTCCTAATGGTCAACAATGTCAGGGGCAATCTGGACTAAGCGAAAGCCGCAACTGCGGGAGGAGGCCGACTTGCCATCTCGAAGCGCCACCGAAACATCCGCTCCGCGTCCGCCGCCACCGAATCCAGCGCTCGCACTGCTGCCAGCGGCTCAGGTGAAACGTGGATCCCGGCCGGCAGCGCGGAGTGCATCGCCACACATAGCGGACAATGGTTCTCCGGCGCCGGATCCCCTTGTCGTGAACCCTGCTTGGCAGTCATCTCGCCATGCACATGGCACACCTGGACGGTGCTCATCAGGACAACCAGCACCAGACACACAACGGCGAGCGTTCTCAACCAGAGCGGTCGGCTCCCAGCACGCAGACCTTCCAGCATCCCGCCCACCCTGTCGTGTTGTGTCCGCATGCGCATCGAGAAAGCTCTTAACCTGTTTAGCACAGTCTGATCGGACCGGCATAATCCCAAGAACGCCCAGCGTGCGTCTAAAGTTCAGTCCGGCTTATGTATAAGACGCTCCAAATCGCAAGCAAGTTCCTCCTCACCCTAGCTCTCACGTCCCCCGCATTCCTGATGGGACAAAAATCCGCCGAGCCCTCCGTCCCCCATCGCATCCATCTCATCCTCCGCGACGGCAGCTACCAGATCGTCACCAGCTACCGCATCCAGGGTAAAAATATCGTCTACTCCAGCGCGGAGCGCGGCGGCACCGAGGAGATCGTCCCCCTTTCTCTCGTAGACCTCGATGCCACCCATCAGTGGGAGCAGCAGCACATCCCCGGAAGCCACCCCGAAGCAGTCGCCAAAATCGATCCGGAGCTCCTCAAGGAAGAGGCCGACCGCGCCGCCCTCACCCCCGAGGTCGCCCCTGATCTCTACCTCCCCGAACAGGACAGCGTCCTCGCTTTCGACACCTTTCAGGCCACCCCCGAGCTCATCCCCCTGGCTCAGTCCGCGGGCGAACTCAATCGCAACACCGCCCACAACATCCTCAAAGCCGCCCTCAATCCCCGCTCCAGCTCCCATCAGATCGTCGAACTCAAAGGCACCCGATCGACCGTCCAACTCCACATCGCGGATCCCGCCCTCTACATCCGCGTTGGCGACGATCCTCCCACCGGCGATGGGGGCACCTTCACGGTCGATACCCAGGGAGCCTCTGGAAACGCGCCGACAGCCTCACCCGGCGGTTCACCCACAAGTAAGTACGTCATCGTCCGCGCCGACGTTCGCACTGACTCCCGCATACTCGCAAGCTTCAATCTCTCTCTGCTTGGCACGCCGCGACGCCAGGAAGACGTCGTCGAGACCAGCACAGAAACTCTCGCCGGCGGCCACTGGCTGAAACTCACGCCCAAAGAGCCCCTGAGCTTCGGCGAGTACGCCCTTATGGAGGTCATCAGCGACCGCGAGATCAACCTCGGCGTCTGGGACTTCGGTATCCATCCCGTAGCCGCTGAAAATCGCGACGCCATCAAGCCCCAGCCTAAGCGCCCCTTCCGCCTAGACCGTCGCCGTCCCGAATAGCAGACCATCGCCTCCCGAATAGCAGACCGCCGCCGTCCCGAGTGACAACCCACTCGCCAGCCTAAGTCACCAGCTGTGGTCCGCCCCTCGATCCCATCGGATCGAGCCCCTCGCCCGCAACCAGCCCCCGTCCCGCCACCGCCACCGCATCCCGCCGCGCCTTGGCCTCATACATCATCGTGTCCGCCGCCCGCAGCATCGCCGCTACGGTCATTCCATCCTCCGGGTAGGTCGCCAGACCGAAGCTGCCCGAAAGCTGAAGCGACAGACCGGCTCCCTCCAGAAAGCGCGCGGCTCGCAGGTCCTCGCGCAGCTTCAGCGTCACCCGGCAGGCGCTCTCCTTGGTCATCGATGGCAGCAGCACTACAAACTCATCACCGCCATACCGGAACGACGACATCGCCGGTCCCACCGATCGCTTCAGCAGACCGCCCACCTCCGCCAGCAGTCGGCTGCCAACCAGGTGTCCATGCGTATCGTTCACCTGCTTGAAACGATCAAGGTCGAGGAACAGCAGGCTGAATACCCCTCGCTCCGCCACAGCGCCTTCCAGCAGCGCATACAGATGCCGCGCGTTGAACAGCCCGGTGCAGTCGTCCGTGATCGTCAACTCCTGAATGAGGTTCATCGAGCGAGCGTTCTGAATCGCGATTGCCGCATAGTCGCAGAGAATCCGTAAAAACGAAATCGAGTACTCGCTCAGGAGGTCTAGCTTGCTGTTCAGCAGCTGAATCACGCCCAACGTCTTCTCCGCCGATCGCACTGGAACGCATGCGATCGACTGGATGTTCAACTCCGGATGCGCCTTGGTGAAGGCCGACCAATGCGGGTCCAGCGTCACATTCGGGACAACCAGGGGATTTCCCGTTGACGCCACCCATCCCGCCACGCCTTCCCCCATCGGCACCCGCAAACCCCTCAGGCTCTCCGTGTTCTCTCCAACTGCAATCGCGTAGTACAGATCCTGCGCCGACTCGTCTACCAGTAGCATCGACCATCGCTCCGGCCCATAAAAACTCGCCATCTTCTCCATGATGGCGCCCAGTATCTCTTCGAGCTCGAGCGATGCCGTCAGCGATCGCGCTACATCGTGGAACAACCGCAGATGCTCCATCTGGCGGCTCTCGGTTACCTCGTAAAGACGTCTGTCTTTCACACAAACACCCCGACCCCGATTTCGTGCGTGCCCTTCAAAACGAACTTTGAGTCGCGACGGACCCGGCCTTCCAGACAGGAACTCGCGACCTACCCGCCGATATGTACCATGCTTCGCGAAGGCTTCTCAAACCCAGGCTCCCCTATGTGATGGCGCGCCTCTTTTTGCATCACCACCCGGCGTATATACGCCCGCAGCTCCCGATCGGTTCCCCCGCGAGCCATCACCCCATACAGATCGTGATCGCTTTGCGAGAACAGGCATGTCCGGATCTTTCCGTCAGAGGTCAGCCGCACCCGGCTGCAGTGTCCGCAAAAAGGCCTGCTCACCGGTGCAATGATCCCGATCTCCCCTAAACCATCATCGAAGGTGAACCGCTTCGCCGTCTCACTCGAAACGTTCGGAGGGAGCTCCACCACCGGCCGGAAACGGTTCAGACGCGCGACAATCTCCTCCATCGTCACCACCGTCTCTAACTTCCATGTCCGGTCCTCCTCCAGAGGCATCCACTCGATAAACCGCACAATCACACCCTCTGCCCGCGAGAACTCGGCAAACTGCTCGATCTGCCCGTCATTGAACCCTCGCAGCAAAACACAGTTCACCTTTACGGGACCGAGCCCCGCCGCCTTTGCCGCCCGTATGCCCGCTAGCACCTTATCGAAACTTCGCGGCACTCGCGTGATCGCTGTAAACGTCTCCGCGTCCACCGCGTCCATGCTCACCGTCACTCGGCTCAGACCGGCATCCTTCAGCGGCCGCGCAAGCCCTTCCAGGAGGTGGCCATTCGTTGTCACCGCAAGATCAAGCGGTAACCCTTCAGAGAACTCACCGGCCAGCGTTCCATCCGGCAGAAAAGCCGTTCGCACCCGCGACAGCTCCTCCACCATCTCGACCAGCCCACTCCGCAGCAGGGGCTCCCCACCCGTCAGGCGCACCTTCTCCACCCCAAGCTCCACAAAGGCCCGCACCATCCCGACGTAGTCTTCAATCCGCAACTCTGCATACTGCGCGCCTTCATTACCCGTCCGGCAGTACACGCACCGATAGTTGCACCGATCGGTAATCGAGACCCGCAGGTCCGTGATCGCCCGCCCAAACTTGTCCCGCAGCCTGCCCTCTCGTACCCCTGTCCCAACTGGGCTGAGCTCTCCCCTAGGCTCAAGCAGAGCCGTCGGCGCACTTGCAGTCGAGATTGTCGTCAAGCTCATAGCACTCTCAGCCCATCACCTGTCGCGCTATCTACTCCTATGAGTCTAGCGCGCCATCGAACCAGAGACATCCGGCTACGGACTTCAACCGGAGCTATTGGATGCCGCCCTCCCCCCGGAGGTCGCGGTCCATCTCCAGCCAGATTGTTCCGCGCGACCTCTACCTCTATCCCTTCGCCGCCGTAATCGCCTTCGTCAACTCCGGCACAATCTCGAACAGATCCCCCACCACTCCGTAATCCGCCACCTCAAAGATTGGCGCATGCTCATCCTTGTTGATTGCAATCACCGCCTTCGACCCCTTCATCCCCACCAGGTGTTGGATCGCCCCCGAGATCCCTACCGCCAGGTAAAGCTTCGGCGCCACCGTCTGCCCCGAACTCCCCACCTGCCGCTCCATGGGCAGCCACCCGTTGTCGCAGATTGGCCGGCTCGCCGCCATCTCCGCCCCCAGTGCCGCCGCTAGTTCTTCGACGAGCCCGAGGTTGTCCTGCTCGCCGATTCCGCGCCCGACCGACACAATGACCGGCGCCGCACTCAGGTCCACCGTCTGCGCCGACTCCCGAAACCGTTCGCCGGGCTTGTTTCTGATCGCAGCCGCCTCAATCACCGGCTCAAACGCCTCGACCGACGCCGTCCCTGCCTCGACCGTATCCGCCCTGAAGGTCCCCGCCTGCACCGAAACGAAGCAAGGTTCGGATCCAGCCTGCCGGTAGTCCGCATTCAGCTTTCCCTGCAGCAGCTGCCGCACAAACACCGGCTTCGCGCCCGCGGAGCCCACAGAATCTACGCCACTCTTGAAACCAATCACGTCCGAGATCAGCACCTGCCCAAACCGCGTAGCCAGCGCCGGCGCATAGTCCCGCACCTGGTAGGTATGCGGAAATACCACATAGTCCGCCCCGACCTGCTTCACTAACTGCTCCAGCGCCGCGCAATACCCATCCGCCGTGTACACCTGCAGCAGCGCATGCGTCACCGCATAAACCTTCTCCAGCCTTTTCCCCGCAAGCTCCCCAGCCAAAGTTTCGGCGCCGTCTCCCACCACCGCCGCCGAGCACCCTAACCCCATCTTCGCCGCTATCTGCTGTCCCGCCGCCAGAGCCTCCACGCTCATCGGCACAAACTCCACGCCGCCCGCAGCCGTTCCAGATTTATTCGACGACCGCTGCTCCAGAACTACCAGAACTCCGCTCATATCACCCTCACTTCAAACTTCAACTTCTCCACGATCTGCGCCGCCACCTGCGTCGCCGATCCCGTCAGCATCTCCGTCTTCTTGACCTTCTCCGGCAGATACACCCGCTCCATCTCGACCGTGCGCGCGCCCATCGCAGCACTCGGCGTCACCACCTTGGTCTCCTTCGACTTCGCCCTTTTAATTCCCATCAGCGTCGCGTAGCGCAGCTTGTTGCCTCCGCTTTGGATCGTCAGCACCGCCGGCAGCGGCATCTCCACATGCTGAAACCACCCATCCTCCAACTCCCGTTTCACCCGTAGACCCCCACCGACGGCCTCTACCTGCTTGATAATCGTCGCGCAAGGCATCCCCAGCAACTCCGCCAGCACCACGCCCGTCTGCCCCAGCCCCAGGTCGTCCGACTGCAATCCCGTCAGGATCAAATCCGGAGCCTCCGCCTTCACCGCCTCCGCCAGCATCTGCGCGAGCTGCAGCGTATCGCGGCTTTCCAGATCATCCGCCTCGAGATGCACCGCGCGATCCGCGCCCTTTGCCAGTGCCTCCCGCAGCGTGCTCGTCACCCGTTCGGGCCCCGCGCACAGCACGATCACCTCACCCGCACCCGCCGTCTCCTTCAGCCGCAGCGCCTCTTCAAGCGCATACGCGTCCGGCTCATTGATCGTCCAGTTCACATCCGCGTCGTCGATCCACCTTCCATCCGCCGCCACATGCAGCGGAGCATCACGCTCCGGAACCTGCTTCACCGCCACTAAAATCTTCACTGCACTCCTCCTGAAACAATCCCCTGACCTTCGTTTCCCAATCCCTTCACTCCCGTTCCCTCGATCACCGGCAAGGCACGCGCCGTCAGCTGCGCGATATCCAGCAGCTGCGGCTTCGTCTCCATCCCCGCCAGCGCATCCCGGAACATCGTATTGCAGAACGGACAAGCCGTCCCCACCGTCTGCGCTCCTGTCGCCACCAGCTCCCGAGCCCGAGTATGGCTCACACGATCGCCCGTCTCCTCGCCCATAAAGGCCAGTCCGCCGCCCGCCCCGCAGCAGAAGCTCCGCTCTCGCGACCTCGGCGCCTCCACCAGTTCACCGGCCATTGCGACGATCTCTCTCGGCTCCTCATACACGTCCCTGTACCGCCCCAGATAGCACGGATCGTGATACACAATCGTCTCCCCACCCTTGCTTTGGTCTGGCAGCCGAGCCTTGTGCCGCGCCATAAACTCCGAGTGGTGCTCAATCTCGGGAGCCACGCCGTACTCCTTCCAGTCCTCCGCAATCGTCCGCACGCAATGGGGACAGATCGCCACGATCTTCTTCACCTTCGCCTTCTCGAACGCTTGGAGACCCGCCTCCGCTAGCGTCCCGAAAACCAGGTCGTTCCCCAGTCGCCGCGCCGGATCCCCCGTGCACTTTTCCTTCTTCATCACGCCGAAGCTCGTCCCCAGGTACGTCATCACTCGCGCAAAGTCGGCAATGATCTCGCGCCCCTTCGGGTCATACCCGCCCATGCATCCCAGCCACAGGCAGTACTCCTGCGTCCCATCGAAGATCGGAAAACCCTGTTTGGTTACAAATTTGTCCCGCTCCGTCGCGCTCAGCCCCAGCGCGTTCCCGTTCTTCTCCAGCGCCAGGAACAGCTTCGTCCCATACGTGTCCTCCCACGCGCCCGTGTTGACCGCGCCGCGTCGCAGACCCACGATAATCGGCACATGCTGGATCCCCACCGGACACTGATACTCGCAAGCACCGCACGTGGTGCACTGAAAAGCCGCTTCCATCGATAACCAGTTCGCCGCCGGATTATCCGACGACGCGTTTACCGGCGCATCCCGCATCTCGTTCAGCAGCGGAATCTCACTCCCCGGCCCAAACTCGTTCAGATAACTCCGCGTCCCCAGGATGATCTCCTTCGGGTTCAGAACCTTCCCCGTCGTCGCCGCCGGACAGTGCTCCGTGCACCGCCCGCACTCCACGCACGAGTACGTCTGCAGCGAGATCAGCTGCGTCAGATCCTTGCCCGCCACCAGGCCGAAGTCCTCGTCCCCATCTAGCTTCGGAATCTTCGAAAATCCGTCTCGCTTCAAAAAAACCGTCACCGGGCTCAACACCAGGTGCAGGTGCTTGGTATGCGGAATCAGCGGCAGAAAGATCAGCAGCGCCAGGGTGTGCGCCCACCACAACCCATGCACCGCACCCCCGCCGTCCGGCACGAAAAACGCCGCCAGGTACGTCACCATCAGCGCAAAGATCAGAAACGCAATAAACCCCGACTCGTATGAGACCTTCTTGCCTAGCCACACCGGCCGCACGAAAAATCGCCGCACAAACAGCCCCGCGATCGATATCGCCACCAGCGCCGCCCACACCGCCGCAAACCAGAAATAAAAGCGCCCGACGAGACTCGCAGGAGGCAGAAAACCCAGCCGCACCCCATTCGCGAAATGATTCAGACTGACCAGCGCAAACGCCAGAAATCCCCAGAACACAAACGCATGCGCCAGGCCCGGCAGAGGTCGCTCCTTGATCACCTTTCCCTGGCACAGGACCTCCCACACAAAGTCCCACATCCGTTTCCCTACCGGCGAGATCGAAAAGTCTTTATCTTTCTTAGATCGGAGAATGCGCCCCAGAATCGGCTCGAGCCGGTACACAAACAGCGCCCCCGACACCAACGCCAGCGCCACCACCAGCCCCACCTCGGGCCACGTAAAACGCTCCGGCTCCGCCAGCACCGAGGAGAACACGACCCGACTCTGCAACCACACCCACACTACCAACAAAGCAGCCATTCAGAACCCATCCGCAAACGGTGCCGCTACCGCGCACTGCACGCTTGACTCACAACTTCAACAGGGCGGAACGGCCTTCGTTAGCTCGCTTCTAATAGCTGAGAAACTCGGTGCTCCCACGCCGCAGACGAAGTCCGGCAACGCCGAACACCGCCGCTAAAAAGAACATCAGAGCGTCCCAATACACCATTGGGCGCGCCCATCCCGGCGAGTACGTTGCATCCTGACCGGCCCAAATCGTCACTAGTGTCCCGACAATCAGGCACATGACGCAGATCACCAGAAAGAGCTGTCCTCGCCGACGGCGCCTGTCCACAAGCTCTACCGCATCCGGCGTCAGGTTGCGCTCCTCGATCGGCAGCAGTGTGTTAGCCATCGTCTCTCTTATGTCTCCCACGTGTGTTTGTTTTCGAGCGTCGGGGCTACCTCTCGACAACCCGACAGGCTTCATTAGACCACACCGGCTACAACGTATTCCACGCAGTGAATCAGCTTCCTGCCAACACTGCGGAGCATATCTGAATACCCATTCAGTCGTAAAGCAAACGGCCAAATTCAGCCGATAAACGCCCGCCAGCCCGTCCCTCTACTTCGCCATCCATGAGCATCTTCGCCATCCATGAGCATCGCGAGGGACCCGCTTCTCTGCCGCGGAATTCACACCCACGCGGGGGCAGATAGTTGGCAAGTGTGGAAAGTCTCTCTCAGTCGAACCTCTAAAATGCGGTGATGGAGATCAAACGTATAGGCTCGCAGCCCTCGGGAAGAGGTCCGGCGGAATGGTTCACCGGCGTCGTCCGGATCGACCCGCTCTTTCAAGCACCCGACCCGGCGCTTGTCGCCGGCGCCAGCGTCACCTTCGAACCGGGAGCGCGCACGGCCTGGCACACGCACCCCCTCGGACAGACCCTGATCGTGACCGCAGGCTGCGGTTGGGTTCAGCGGCAAGGTGGCGCAACCGAGGAGGTTCACCCCGGGGATGTGATCTGGTTCGCGCCTGGGGAGAAGCATTGGCATGGGGCTACACCCACCACCGCCATGACTCACATCGAAATTCAGGAACGATCAGGCGGTCAGGTCGTCAACTGGATGGAGCACGTCAGCGACGATCAGTACCAGCGGTGAGCCGGCTTAGACAAGCAGACCTCGGCTGCGACCACCTGCAGCCCCAACCGTCTAGATAAATGCCACCGACTGGATCCCCGCTACGTCAAACCGCTTCCGGCACCGGATATTCCTGCAGCCGACCAGGTCGTCTCGCCGCACCATATAGCTCTGCGCCTTCGCAAATCGCGCCCGGTCGCGTTCATCCGCGCCGCGCGGCACTTGCGCCTTCTTCCTTCGCACCAGCCAATTCAACTCGTACTCGTTCTGCTGTCCGCAGTGCGGACAGGTCATCGGATGCTTCCGCTGCTCCGGCTTCTCATCGAAAAAGTCGCGCTCTTCCATCCACACCTCGCCTTACGACACTCGGCAGCCACCACCCTGCGCAATTGGGCAGCCGCCATCCCCAAGACTATTAGATAATCCATCCTGACACCATCGGCACCCGCTTCATGTTTCGGAGAGCAAGTCACATGGCAAGATCCAGAAAACAGACCTTCTCCCGAGTTAAGACGGCCAAGGCCAACGCCCGAGCCGTCGTCGGCACCCCCCCGCCCGAGCGCGTTCTGCCTGATCCGAAAACAGAAGCGCGCGACCGAGCCCCGCTACAAAGAGACCCTCGCCGACCTTCTCACCCCGCACCACGCAGGAGACTCCCGTTGATCCCTCTCGCCGCCTCTCCTCTCCGCCCGTCCGCCCTCGCCGCGACCGCCGCCGCAATCGTAATCGCCCTCTCCGTCCCCGCAGTCGCCCAGACCATTCAGGTCAACAAAGAGAACCGCACCGTCTCCGTTACCGCCACCGACCGCGTCAGCATCATGGCCGACGTTGCCGTCGTCCACATCGGCTTCCTCGTTTACGGCCGCGACAAGGACACCGCCTACAACACCGGCACCCAGACCTCCGGAGCCATCATCAAGGCCCTCGGCGGAGCCGGCATCTCCGCCGACGCCATCGAGAGCGACAATCAGGCCCTCGCCCCTGTGCAGAACTTCCAGGTCGAGCGCCTCACCCCCAGCGAGATCGCCAACCGCAAGTTCCAGGTGCAGCAGTCCTGGCTCGTCCGCACCACACCCGCCGAGGTCGCGCATGTCCTCGATATCGCCGTCCTCGCCGGCGCTAACCAGTCCGGGCAGATCGACTGGGCGCTCAAGGACGAGAACGCCGCCGGTGCCGACGCCGCAGCCCGCGCCCTCCAGCGCGCCCGCACCGTCGCCAGCCAGATGGCCCAGGGCCTCAACGCCCGTCTCGGCGAACTCCTCTACGCCTCCAACGAGAGCGAGTCCTCCACCGTCCGCCCCGTCCCCATGATGGCCATGCACAAGGCCGCCGACGCCTCCGAGCCCCTCGCCATCAACCCCCGCCGCATAGAAAAAACCGCCACCGTCCGCGCCATCTTCGCCATCGAAGGCGCCTCCGCCCCTTAGTCCGCATTTAGTCCGCAGCAGTGCCCTGCCTGCGTTGCCCGCGAGGTCCGAAGAGACGAAAGGGTAAGCTCTCACCATGGACCAGAACGTCGCCCTAGCCCTGTTTGAACTTGTCGTCCTCGTCCTTTCCATCTCGCTCCACGATTGCGCCCAGGCCTGGTTCGCCAACCGCCTCGGCGACCCCACCGCCCGCATGCTCGGCCGTATTACCCTCAACCTCGTTAAGCACTACGACCTCCTCGGCACCATCATCTGGCCCATCCTCTTTATCTTCCAGAGCCCCCTTGTTCTCGGCTGGGGCAAGCCCATCCCCATCACCAGCCGCAACTTCCGCCGTCCCGGCCGAGACGAGATGCTCGTCTACCTCCTTGGCCCGTTCACCCACCTCGCCGCCGCCATCCTCTTCCTCATCCTCCTCATCGCCCTCAAGCACGCCGTCCCCTTCGTCGCTCCCAGCCTCCACACCGCGGAGGCCATCGCCCTCCGCTCCCCCGTCCCCACCGTCGGCCTCCCGCCCCTCTTTCCCGTGGTTCTCCTCCTCTACTTCGGCATCCTCGTCAACCTCCTCCTCTTCGCCTTCAACCTCATCCCCCTGCCCGCGCTCGACGGCGGCAAGGTCCTGCGCCACTTCCTCCCCTACAACGCCCAGCAGACCTTCGATCGCATCAGCCTCTATCTCATGATCGGCTTCTTCTTCGTCGGCTTCCGCATCATCCTGGCCATCTTCCTCCCGCTGCTCCTGACCTTCAACGGCCTGCTCAACACCCTCTAGCCTCCAGTCACGGAAAGGCGCCCAGCGCAACGGCCGCGCACCCGTCGAACCGCCGTCGATCGAAGAAGTCCCCTCCTGACCTGAAGCGCCACTTCATCCGACTTCAGCACCGCTTCGCCTGACCTCAACACAGCAGAGCCCGTACCAGTAGCGCCCGCTTTACTGCCCGTGTACGCTCGCAGCCGCCCGCGTTCGACGCCCCGGGCGCCCATCCGGCGTACCCTCGCCTGCTCTACACGCCTCCGGAGGGTTGGTCATCTGTTTGGCAAACACCCGGTAGCTGGCCGTTCCCGGCCGCAGCGTAGACCAGTAGCTCGAGCTTGAAAACAGCGGCTTGAGCGCCTCGATGATCTGCTTCGTCAAAATCTTCACCCCGCACTCGAGGTTGTTCTTCGGCGTCAGGATCGTCTTCGCAGGATCGTTCGCCGGCAGCCTTCGGTCCCGCTCCCAGTCGAAGTCGCACCCGTAGCGCTCCTGGTCCTCATACGTCAGCTGCAGCAGACCCTCGCTGCGGACCGGCCGTCCCGTCACCCCGTCCTTCACCGCGACCGCCGCCTCCGTATGCCGCACCCTTGTCTTCGGATCAAGCCCCGCCTCCGCCCCGGCAAGAGCCTGAAAAAAGTACGCCCAGAACGCCCGCTTGTCACCCTCCGGCATCGCGCTAAACCGTGGGCAGAACCTCCGCACGTCGCGCGGCACAGCTCCCGATAGCATCTCCGCCGGCAGCGCCTGCTCGACGATCTGATCCCATCCCGGATCCCACGTCGTCCCGCCCAGCTCCGCCTTCTTCTCAGCGATCGGCGTCGGCGGCGCCGCCTTCATCTGCGGCCCCGGAGCACTCACCGCCACCTTCGGCACCTCCTGCTTCGAGCAGCCGCATACTGCCGCCATCCCGGTCAGCATCACCAACAACAACCCACCTCTGCCAAGCCGCTCGCTTCCCGACACACGCATCTCCAACACCGTCCTGATCGCGACAAATCCTCCGCCCTTGTACCTGCTCAAAATCTGTCTGTCGAGATACCCGTTGAGTAGTTACCGCGCCCAGGTCCCCGCCCTACTCAGGTCTCCTTCGAGAAGCGACATCAGTCTCTCCTGGTGACCCGGCTCCTGTTCGTTGCAGTCCGGCCTCTCGGCAGCGAGGCGCATCCCCTCGATCGAGGCTCCTGCCTCCATCAAAAGCGTCGCCGCATGACTCGTCTTGATGCCCGCGAGCGCCAGCAGCAGATGCTCGGTTCGGAAGAATTCGCATCGCTCCGGAGGTGGCATCGTCTCCACGCCTCCAAACACAAGCCTGACGTCACCGCTGACCGGCATGTCCTCCGCTGTCGGCACAGGTGGCGAGGGTGTATGCCATCGGCAGGAGTCTGCTCGCGCCGTCTCGATCGTCATGCCGGCGCCGACGTCGCGGATCAGCTCCGGCGTCAGCCGGAACAGACCAAGCAGCAGGTGTTCCGTATCAATCGTCTCCGCACCCGCACGGCCCGCTTCAAACCGCGCCGCAAATATCACCTGTCTTGCTGCGTGCGACCACCGGTCAAACATAACGTCTCTCCCGCTGGCCTCCTCTCGCCCCGCCGGCTTCCTCTTGATAGGTCAGCAACGTCATTCTCGCCCCGGCGACCACTCATTTACCATCAAGCTCAAGCAAAATGCCCGACCCAAACCACCTCCAGCCCCGCCCTCGCGTCCTCTCCGGCATGCGCCCCACCGGCCGCCTCCACATCGGCAACTATATGGGAGCCCTCTTCAACTGGGTCCACCTGCAGAACCTCCGCACCGCAAGCGGCCAATTCCAGTACGACTGCTTCTTCTTCGTAGCCGACCTCCACGCCCTCACCACCGACTACGCCGACCCCACCGCCCTGCGCCAGAACATCCGCGACGTCGCCCTCGACTTCCTCGCCGCCGGCCTCGACCCCGAACGCTCCACCGTCTTCATCCAGTCCCACGTTCCCCAACACGCCGAACTCCACACCCTCTTCAGCATGTTCACCCCCCTCGGCTGGCTCGAGCGCGTCCCCTCCTACAAGGATCAGCAGGAGCAGCTCAAAGAGAAGGACCTCAACACCTACGGCTTCCTCGGCTACCCCCTCCTCCAGTCTGCCGACATCCTCCTCTACCAGCCCGACTTTGTCCCCGTCGGCCAGGATCAGGTCGCCCACGTCGAACTCACCCGCGAGGTCGCCCGCCGCTTCAACCAGCTCTACTGCTCCAGGCCCACACCCGCCATCCAGAAGGCAAAGTCCGATCACGGCCAGACTTCCTCCGACAAGGTCCAGACCCACTCCGACAAGGAACTCCTCACCGCCGAGATCTCCGCCAACGCCGTCGCCGGCGGCATCCTCCCCGAGCCCCGCGTCCTGCTCACCCCGAGCCCCAAGCTCCCCGGCCTCGACGGCCGCAAGATGTCGAAGTCCTACGGCAACACCATTATGCTGTCCGAGCCCGAGCCCGACCTCCGCGCCAAGCTCAAGACCATGGTCACCGACCCTGCGCGCGTACGTCGCACCGATCCCGGCAACCCCGAGATCTGCCCCGTCGGCGACCTCCATAAAGTCTTCTCGACCGAGGAGACCCGCGCCAAAGTCTGGCAGGGCTGCACCACCGCCGGCATCGGCTGCATCGAGTGCAAGGGCTGGCTCGCCGACAACATCATCCGCGAACTCGCCCCCATCCAGCAGCGCCGCCGAGCCCTCGAAGCCGATCCCGAGCGCGTCGACGCCATTCTCTGGGATGGCTCCGCCCGCGCCCGCCTGCGCGCCATCCAGACCCTCCAGCACGTCCGCCAGGCCATGGGCCTCGAGTAACCCGAACCCATGCCCGACGAAATCCCACCCGCGCCCTCACCCGATAAAGTTGTCACCCTGAGCGACAGCGAAGGACCCGCATCTCTACCGGGAACGCCGGACCACCCGGGTGGGTCCGCCCCAGACTCCCATCCTCCACCACCACCTCCCGAACTCCCCGTCTCCGAAACCTTCACCCTCCAGCCCCAAAGCCCACCCGAACCGAAGCAGCCCACTCCCAGGCCCGCCCCCGAAGAAGCCTCCCAGTCCCCCTTCTCCGTCACCGTCGGCCACGTCTACGACGGTCCGCTCGACCTCCTCCTCGACCTCATCCGCAAACAAAATATCGACATCTACGACATCCCCATCGCCCGCATCACCGCCCAGTTCCTCGAGTACACCCACCACCTCAAGCAGACCGACGTCGACACCGCCGGCGAGTTCATCTACATGGCCTCGCTGCTCATCCACATCAAGTCGAAGACCCTGCTCCCGCGTGATCCAACCGACGTCCTCGGCGGCCCCGACTCAGAAGACCCCCGCCGCGAGCTCGTCGAACGCCTGCTCGAACACGAGCGCTTCAAAGCCGCCGCCCAGATGCTCCTGCAGAAGCAGCAGATCGAGGACGCCACCTGGTCCCATCCCGGCATGCCCGGCTTCCTCAAAGACCTCCACGCCGCCACCGATCCCACTACCGCCCTCACGGATCTCGACCAGGGCATCGCCGCCGACACCGTCGACCTCGTCCGCGTCTTCTCCGACATCCTCGCCCGCCTCCGCGCCCGCCCCGTCCTCGACGTCGACGAGGACTCCGTCACCGTCGCCCAGATGATCGATTACGTCAAACGCCGCCTGCTCATGGAAGATCGCTCCATCTCCCTTCGCAAGCTCCTCGGCAACACCCACACTGAACGCGCCGTGATCTGCATGTTCCTCGCCATGCTTGAGCTCGTCCGCCTCGGGGCCATCCTTCTCCACCAACCCGTCCCCAGAGGCGACATCCTCATCAAGAAGTCCGAGGCCTTCGACCAGATCTTCGAAGATCTGGGGAACGCCCGAGACGACTGGCGCTAGCCTCGACCACCGGGCCGAACTGCACCACATCGCTTATCCCGCACATCTAAGCCCTGTACGCCCAAACCCAAACGCAAAGGCACCCCGCATGAAATATCACACCCTCGGCCACACCGGCCTCCTCGTCTCAGAGATCTGCCTCGGCACCATGACCTTCGCTCCCGGTGAAGGCATGTGGAAGTCCATCGCAGGCGTCGACCAGAACGGCGCCGACCAGCTCCTGAAGACCTCCGTCGACGCGGGCGTCAACTTCGTCGATACCGCCGACGTCTACACCGCCGGGGAATCAGAGAAGTCCCTCGCGCAGGCGATAAAGAACACCGGCATCGCCCGGAAAGACATCGTCGTCGCCACCAAGGTCTTCGGCCGCACCGGCCCCGGCCGCAACGACGTCGGCGCCTCCCGCGGACACATCATGGACGCGGTCGAGGCCTCGCTCCGCCGCCTCGGGACCGACTACATTGACCTATACCAGATTCACGCCACTGATCTCGTCACCCCCGTCGAAGAGACTCTCCACGCCCTCGACACCCTCGTCTCGCAGGGCAAAGTCCGCTACATCGGCTGCTCCAACTGGCACGCCTGGCGCATCATGAAAGCTCTCGGCATCTCGCACGCCAGAAATCTGGCGAAATTCGACACCCTCCAGGCCTACTACTCCATCGCCGGCCGCGACCTCGAGCGCGAGATCGTTCCCCTTCTCGAAGATCAGGGCACCGGCCTGCTCGTCTGGAGCCCGCTCGCCGGCGGCCTGCTCTCCGGCAAGTTCTCCCGCGAAAACCAGAAGCCCGAAGGCTCCCGCCGCTCCGAGTTCGACTTCCCCCTCGTCGATAAAGACCGCACCTGGCGCATCCTCGACGTCCTCCGCCCCATCGCACAGGCCCACAACGCAAGCGTCGCCACCGTCGCCCTAGCCTGGGTGCTGGCCAAGCCCTTCGTCACCTCCGTCATCATCGGCGCCAAGCGCCTCGATCAACTGCAGGAAAACCTCGCCGCCGCCGATCTCGAACTCACCGCCGATCAGATCAAGCAGCTCGACGACGTCAGCGCCCTTCCGCCCGAGTACCCCGGATGGATGGTCCCCTTCCAGAACGCCAACCGCCTCGCTGACGTCCCTCGCGTCTAAAACCAACTGCCGGTCTTCGCAGACACTCGAGGCCGGCAGCGTACACCCCCAGCAGCGACATCTGAGAATCCGCACCACGGCGTGGCTACCCCGCTCGACATGCGGGATACACGCGGTACATTGGATCGCATGTCCGTTCCCGCCCCCTCGGCAATCCTCCTCGTCCTGGCATCCTTCCTCACCTCATTGGCTCTCGCTCAGGATGTCCATCCCGGCTCCAGCCTCGCCAGCCTCCCCGCCTGCACCCTCCAGGGCAAGAACTATCTCTGCAGCAAGCCCAACCTCCAGCAGGCGCTCGCCGCAACCCACACCATCGCCGTCGTCTCCCAACCCGCGAACCATGCCTCCGACGCCGCCCTCGCCTCTTTAGCTAAATCACTCGGCAAAGCCACCGCCAATGGTGATGAGGCCTCTCTCGCCGAGCTCACCTTCCGCCTCACTCCCATAGAACCCGCAGGCGTCAGCGTGGGTGCCGGCACCGTCGATCTCGCCATGCTCAATATCTTCGTCGCCGCCCCCGGCAATCCCGTCGGGAGGCTCCTCTGGTCCGAGACCTACAACGGCAACCCCGACATGCCCTGGCCATCGGTCGTCAACGCCCTCACCCGGCAGTTCAAAACTCGTCTGGGCATAGATAAACGATGAGTTGCGAAGGACCGCACCGCTCGGTGAGACTGCGAAGGCCCGAATCCACCTCTCGTCCCCCTGCTTGCGGGAAGCTCCTCGCTGTCGTTGTTATCCTTGGATAGCCGCCCCGCACACCTGTCCAGGAGAAACCTGTGGCCGCCCAAAGCGCCTGCTCATTGAAGCCGTAGAGAAAATTCCATCGGCATCCCGATGCGGCCTCCTTCGAGAGCACGCGCAGTCAGCCGGAAGGCAAGTCTATGAGTCTGAAAGCAAAGATCGAAGCCGTCATCTACGCCGCCGAAGAGCCCGTCACCCTCGCCCAACTCGTCGGTCTCCTTAGCCACGAGGCGCAAGCTGAGCTCGACCGCACCACCTCCGCCCAGCAGTCGCTCGCACTCGACGTCGCCGAGGGCAACATACCCTTACCCGCTGAGTTCGACGGCCCGAACCAGGAGGTCTTCGGCCTTTCCAGTCAACCCTTCGACTCCGATCCCGCCTTTTACGACAGCGAAGTAGTCGACGAGAGTGCCGCCGCCGTCTCACCCGAGGAAGAGAACTCACCCGAATCGCCCGCGAGGAACGGAGGGAGTCCGGAAGAGCAGGGAAGTACCTCGGACCCCTCCCCTCTACCCTCTGCGACATTCTCGCCAGAGGCCACTCCAGAACTTGAAGAAACTGCTCCCCCGGCTGAGTCCACCACCACCCCGCAGCAAGTCGCCCGCGACGAAAGGGAAAACGCCCGAGCCCTCCGGGAGTTCGTCCGGTCTCTCCTCGACGAGCTCATCCGCGACTACAACACCTCTGACCGCGGCCTCGAGATCCGCGAGGTCGCCGGCGGCTTCCGCCTCGCCACCAAGCCCGAGTACCATGACGCCGTCCGCGGCTTTGTCAAAGCCCTCAAGCCCCCCCTGAAACTCACCCTGCAGGCCCTCGAGACCCTCGCCGTCGTGGCTTACAAGCAGCCCGTCACCGCGCCTGAAGTCTCCGAGATCCGCGGCGTCGACTCCGGCGGCGTCCTCGGTTCGCTGATGGCCCGTAAACTCGTCACCACCGCCGGCCGAAGACCGGTCATCGGCCGCCCCATCCTTTACAAAACCACAAAAGATTTCCTCCTCCGCTTCGGCCTCAAAGACATCAACGAGCTTCCCAGCATCGAAGAATTTGAGAAGATGGCCGGCGAGCTCGCAGACACCGATTCCGTGCCAAATGATCGCGTTCAGGAGCAGATCCCCATGCCGCACCAGACATCCGCCGAAACCGCCCACACCGACCCCGAGTTCGCTCGCCTTAACCAGGACGTCGGACGCTCGGTCACCGGTGCCAACCTCGAGGAAGAGAAGGACTCGACCGAGCCCCAGGCCGACGGCGACGGAGCCACGGTGGAGACCGTCACCCCCGATGGCCGCCTCTCCGGTATCACACCCCCACAAAGCACCGCCGACGACACCAACACCTCACCCGCAGAAACCGAGATTCAGCAACGCGAGCAGAACGGCTCGCAGGAGTAACATGACCGACAAGATCCTCACCCCGAACTCCCACGACCCACGGGACTCCCCCGACAACCCGCAGACTCACCAGCCCTCTACCGTGGCTACTCCAGAGGGCGACAACGAATACGCCCCGGATCAGCCCCTTAGACCGGCCCCCGATGGCCTCCAGCTTACCCCCGCCATCGACACCAACAAGCTCTAGCCACACCGGCACCCCGCCCGTTCGCTCACCGCGAGGCAATTCGAACGTCGCACCTGTACGTCTCCCCGAAGGAGAGACCCATATGAACCTCGGCTCACTCACCCCAGCTCCCATCCGAACCCCCGGCCGGTCTAGCTACGGCTCTCCCGTCATCATCGAATCCCGTGCCAAGGCTGATCTCCTCCCGCAGGTGCTCGGCATCGCCTCGCTCGGATTCCTTGCCTCAGCGCTCGGCGTCTACTTCGCTCCCCCATTCTTCGGCTCGGGCATGCTCTGGGTCTGCGTCATCGCCAGCTTCGCCCTCATCTTCGCCGTCCGCGCAACCCGTGCCACCCCCGTCCTCGCCTTCAGTCTCTTTCTCCTGCTCGCCGTCGTCATCGGCTTCGAGATCAGCCCCTGGATCCGGATGCTCATCGGCTCAGGTCACTCAGCCGTTGTCTTCAACGCCGCCGTCACCACCGGCGTAGGCATGGGCGTCCTAGGCATCGGCGCGCAGTTCCTCCACTTCAACTACCGCCGCGTCGCTGGTATCACCGGAGCCGCTCTCCTCGCTCTCGTCCTCGCCGGCGTCCTCTCCATGTTCTTCCACTTCATCCAGCCAACCGTCTACTCGTATTTCACGCTGGCTATCTTCAGCGTCCTCATCGTCGTAGACTTCATGCGCATCCGCGCCGGCGGCGACGGTATGACGCCCGTGGAGCTCGCCCTCGGCATCTACCTCGACGGTCTCAACGTCTTCCTCGCTCTCACCCGCATCTTCGGTGGCCGACGCGACTAGCCGCCATTGCGGGTCACGCGGCCCTGCGTGGCCTAACGGCCCGCTCCCTTCAACTCCACCCATACCTCCGGGGCGTGGGCAGGCGATAATCAATTTATGCCTGTCCCCCCCAAAGTTCCAGCGCCTGGTGAGCGCCTTCAAAAGATCCTCGCCCAGGCCGGAATCGCCTCCCGCCGCAAGGCCGAGGAGATCATCCTCGAGGGCCGCGTTCAGGTCAACGGCCAGACCGTCACCGAACTCGGCACCAAAGCCGATCCCCATAAAGACCACATCCGCGTTGACGGCAAGCTCCTGCAGGGCCCCGAGCAGCAACGCTACTTCATGCTCAACAAGCCCCGCGGCTACGTCACCACGCTCACCGACCCGCAGAAACGCGCCACCGTCGCCGACCTGCTCGTCCAGCCGAAATCCGGCCCCCACCTCAAGCTCCCCCGCCTCTACCCCATCGGTCGCCTCGACTACCTCTCCGAAGGCCTCCTCCTTATGACCAACGACGGAGACCTCGCCAACTCCCTCTCCAAAGCCTCCGCCGGCGTCCTCAAAACCTACCTCGTCAAAGTCTCCGGCATCCCTACTCCCGAGGCCATCGACCAGCTCCGCCGCGGCGTCATGATCGACCGCGGCCGCCTCGATGAGATTCGCGCCGGCCGCCGCGACCGCATCGTCACCGCCCCCGCCCAGATCGAGCAGGTCCGCGGCGGCGACAATCCGTGGTTCCAGGTCACCCTTACCGAGGGCCGCAACCGCCAGCTCCGCAAGATGTTCGAGGAGGTCGGCCACCACGTCGAGAAGATCCGCCGCATAGCTTACGGAGCCCTCCAACTCGACGTCGAGCCTGGCAGCTTCCGCGAGCTCACACCCGGCGAAGTCACCGCTCTCGACCGCGCCGCCAAAGGCAAAAAGGTCGAGCGGAAGCGGCAGCTCCCCGAAGCCGCTCAACTGAAGAAGCCCGTCCCACCCAAACTTAACCGCCGTCGTCCCAACATTCGCCGATCCTCCTGAATCGAGTCGCTCCTGTGCGATCGAACGCGGCCTCACACCCGACGACGCTCCCTTACCCACGCTTGACAGCATCCTGGAAGGGCGCATCCATCTATAACGAACGAATAGCTTTGCACCATCCCACAAAGGTGCATAAGCATCACTTGGCAGCTTAGGACGCTGCCCTGTTCAGGCCATTTCTTCCCCAAACGGTACTCACTAAGGTGGAGTCACGGCGCACCCCGGACAAGAAAACGGTGCCCTACTCGAGGAGAAACAATGGTCAAGTTCACACTGTCAGCACTTTTGTTTGCCACCGCAGTCGCGGGCGCGCAGACAGTTACCGTCGGCACCACAACCTCTACCCAGAGCGGCGTCACCACCACCATCACCGTTCCCGTCTCGGTTGCAATACCCCCCGCGACAACCGTTGCCGGAACCGCTCTGGCCTCACTCCGCGTCGAAGCCGGAGACTCGAATGGAAACACCAACGGACAGACCATCGGCAGCTCCTTTAACACCGTGGCACTCTCCCGCGTCGTCACCGATACCGCCAGCGGCTGGAACGCTGCCTCGAACGCTTACACCGTTCCCGTTACCGGCACCTACCTCATCATCTCCAACCTTCGCCTCGTCGACGCTGTCCCCGCAGGCATGAGCTATGGCCAGGGCGTCAACACCGGCCACTTCGATAGCCCGTCCTATCTCTGGAACACCACCGGCGGGTACCGCAATGGCTTCAGCAACGTGCGTGTCGCCCAGTTCTCCGCAGGCCAGACCGTCGATCTCTTCGCATCCATCGACTCCCCTAGCCCCGTCGGCCTCACCAGCGCCTCCCTCAGCATCCAGCAGCTCCAGTAAAGAGGCTCGAACATGAAGCTTGCCCTGGCGTTGCTCCTGCTCGCTGCGCCGCTCACCGCGCAGACGCCGACAGAACAAAAAATCGTCTACAACGTGGTCGTCACTCTTGTAAAAGGCGGCGCCCCCTCACCAACCCCCACCCCAACCCCAACGCCAACGCCAACGCCAACCCCAACCCCGGCACCCACACCCAAGCCCGTACCCGTGGTACCGCCGCCTCCAACACCGGTGCCCTCACCAGCACCCTCACCAGCGCCCTCACCGGATCCAGCACCAGTTCCCGCTGCTTGTGTCAGCTACTACCCCGGCGCCGTGAAGTCCATGAACGACGTCTCAACCGCCCTCCTCCAGGCGCAGAAGCTCTACTCGACTGCACTGGCGCAACGCAAGATCGATACTGCTACGTACAACGCGGGCAACAACACCTTGGCGGTTGTCAGGCTCGATAACAGCGGGGTTCGCGACATCATTCGTATCGCCGGACCCTCCGATGTCATCGCGCAGAACATCACCTTCGTGTCCGCTGAGATTGGCACCTTTCCCGGGCTCCTTGGAAAGACCACGCAGCTTCAGAGCAGCATCGGCGCCCTTGTAACATCGATGCAGGCAAGTCTTGGGACAGCTAGCAAGCTGGTCACAACCACCACCTGCGCGCAATCCCTCCCCTAGCTGCAAAAGGTGGTTGCCCGAATCCGGAGCTCTCGGTCGAGAGCTCCGGATTGGTGTTTCCCACTCCCTCCGCCTATTCCATCTCGCCACTTGACGTCACACCCTCCCGACGCCCAGAATTGCTCCGCCATTCACAGGCGCGCGATGACATTCGCAGCCCTCGCGCATCCAATAGCAGAAGGCAAGACGTAGCAAAGGAGTACCGCAACGTGGCAACGGAAAAAGCAACATTCGGCGCAGGATGTTTCTGGGGCGTGGAAGCCCGCTTCGCAGAGATGAACGGAGTTCTTGATACATCAGTCGGATATGAGGGCGGTGCCCTCGACCATCCCACCTACAAGGAAGTCTGTACGGACAGAACCGGTCACGCAGAAGTCGTCCAGGTCACCTTTGATCCCAGCCGAGTCTCCTACGGAACACTCCTAGACACCTTCTTCGCCCTCCACGATCCCACCCAGCTCAATCGTCAGGGACCTGACTGGGGTACCCAGTACCGCTCCGTCATCTTCACCGAAACCGACGCCCAGGTCCCCCAGGCAAACGCCAAAATAGCGGAACTCAGTGCGTCCGGCACCTTCCGGAAACCGATCGCCACCCAGGTCGTGCCCGCACAGACCTTCTGGAAGGCAGAGGAATACCACCAGAAATATCTTGAGAAGCGTGGCATGGTGAGCTGCCACATCTAGAGTTCCGCACAGGCTCGGATGCGCTAGGGAGGAAGCGTAGCTGCCTGCTTCCGAAGCCAGCGGTTTACACCCGTTCGCTCTTTATTTACAGCGGTTTACTCCCGTGGTATGGTAGGTATGTGCCCTGAACAAGGGCGCAAAGGCATCGCAGGCAAAGATCTTTACCGCGAATCGCGAACGATTCACGCAAGTTCTGGCCAGAGACTGCGATACGCCTCTCCCCACCCGCACCCCTTCGCGACAAGGAAGGCCCGGCTGGTTGCTCTGGCTGGAAGGCCTCGTCAACGGACGTGAGCCTCGCCTCGCAGCAGCAGCGCTTCGCCGTCAACGACAGCAATGCTGACCGAATCATGGCGTCTCCCCTAGGTTTATGGAGACGATCGGTACCTCTGCATCACCACCTCGCACCTCTCCACCACTCAAAGGAACACACTTGACCTCCGCAACCCTGGACCTTCAGGCCTCGAGCCCCGCCGTACCTGCTACCCCTATCCATCTGCCCCTCGCCGAAGGCGTCCGCTTCGCTGACTTCAACGTCTCCGCTTCGCTCAAAACCCGCCTCACCAACGCCAGCTTCCTCATCCCCACGCCCGTGCAGGCCAAGGCCATTCCGCCTGCCCTCGAACTCAAGGACATCCTCGCCACCGCCTCGACCGGCACCGGCAAGACCCTCTCCTTCCTGATCCCCATGATCGAGCGGCTCGAGACCACCTCCGTCCCCTCCACCCGCGGCAAGCGCGGCCCCATCCGCGCCCTCATCCTCCTGCCCACACGCGAGCTCGCCATGCAGGTCCTCGAGGCCTACGCCAAGCTCGTTCCCAACGCCAAGCATGACTCCGTCCTCGTCTGCGGCGGCCTCTCCGAAAACACCCAGCTCGACAATCTCGACCGCGGCCCCCGCCTCGTCGTCGCCACCCCCGGTCGTCTCGAGGACTACCTCCGTCGCCGCGAGATCAATCTCGGCTCCGTCGAAATGCTGGTTCTCGACGAGGTCGATCGCATGCTCGACATGGGCTTCCTCCCTGCCATCCGCCGCATCGTCGGTGCCCTTCCCAAGACTCGCCAGACCATGTGCTACTCCGCTACCCTTGACGCCAACATCACAGAGATCGTCAAGGACTACGTGCAGAAGCCCATCCGCATCGAGATCGGCTCGGCCTCCAAGCCCTCTGACCAGGTGGAGCTCCGCGTCTACACCGTCATGCAGGATCAAAAGCTCGGCCTCCTGAACCAAATGCTTAACGAGGAGAAGGGAACCTTCCTCGTCTTCTCCCGCACCAAGCACGGTGCCGACCGCATCGCCCGCAAGCTTGAAAAGCTCGGCCATGACGCCGACGCCATTCACGGCGATCGCTCGCAGTCCCAGCGCACCGCTGCCCTCAAGGGCTTCTCGACCGGCAAGCATCGCATCCTCGTCGCCACCGACGTCGCCGCCCGTGGCATCGACGTTCAGGACATCGCCCACGTCGTCAACTATGACCTGCCTAACGCGTCCGACGACTTCGTCCATCGCATCGGCCGCACCGGCCGCGCCGGAGCCAAGGGCGTCGCAACTACCTTCGTCATGCCCCAGGAGCGCTCCGACGCCCGCAAGTTCGAACGCGAGCTCAAGGTCAAGTTCGACTGGCGCGAGGCCGACAAGAACCTCGAAAAAGAGGAGCGCAACAAGCCCCTCGACACTGCCTCCAACAGCGGCGATCTGATGGCCCTCGAGACTCGCTCCTGGAAGTCGGCCGACGCGTCAAGCCAGAGCGCCGGCCCCAGCGGCAACCAGAACGGCGCCGGCGATCGTCCCCGGTCGAGCCGTCCCGGTGGCCGCGCCTTCCGCGGCGGCGCCACCAGCGGCCGCTCCGGCCCCGGCGGCGGATCCAACTCCAGCCATGGCCCCGCAGGTCGTTCCTCGGGTCCTCGCGGAAACTCCGGAGCCCGCCCAACCCGCGGAAATCGCGGACGCTGACCCGGCGCGCCGCTGCCCAGCCTCATCAGCAAGGGCAGCGGCGTATCTCTCTAGCAGTAAGCCTCCCACGCCGTCGCTGCGAAACTCTGTCTGCCGGTCGGGCATCTCACTGTTCAGCCTCACCCACTCTGAACGTCTCGATAACTCCGGAAGCTCCGACCCAACATCATGGCTCAGGGAATGCCCCACCTCAGCGACCTCGCCGAGCTCATCGGCGGCTTCCTCCACACCCTCCCCTTCTTAATCCCGAATGTTCAGACCGCTCTCATGTGGGCCTACGGCGTCGTCGGCATCGAACTCGTCGTCATCGCGCTCATCCGCCACCGCTACTTCAAAACCAGCTTCGCCCTCTCCTGCCTGCAGGTCATCGTTGGCGGCGGCCTGGTCTTCGCCGCGGGCGTCCTCATCGGCCAATCCTGAAACACAGCAGTGTCTCCGGCGTAGTCGACTTCGGGGACAGTCCTGCAGCCACTGCGTTTCGAACATCAACTAAACTGAAGGTCACAGCCGGGCACTCCAACTGGCCATCCCGGCACCTTCCGCAGGACATCACCGATGCCACCTGTCGTCCCGCCCGGCGCCTCTGAACCCGGGCCCTACTCGAGTCATATCCCTGCCCTCGATGGACTCGTGGGCTCGCCATCCTGGGCGTCATGTCTTCGCATCTCTTCGCCGGTAATGCCCCCGGGCCAATAATCCGCGCTCTCCAGCAAGTCTCGGGGTTCGGAGCGCACGGAGTCGATCTCTTTTTCGTCCTCTCTGGTCTTCTCATCACCGGCATTCTTTACGACTCGCTCAGCGATCCCCGCTTCTTGCGCAAGTTCTACGCCCGCCGCGCCCTTCGCATCTTTCCTCTCTACTACGGCGTTCTCTTCGCCCTCCTTCTACTCACGAGACCGCTGCACCTTCATTGGCAGCACATGCAATGGGTCCTGCTCGCCTACCTGCAGAACACTAACCTTGTTATGCCTTACGACCAGTTCGGTCTCGGTCCCGGCATCAATATCGATCACCTCTGGTCGCTCGCCGTCGAAGAGCAGTTCTATCTCGTTTGGCCCATCCTCGTCTTCCTTGTGGCGGCGCGCGGACGCGTCCTTCGTCTCGCTCTTGCCCTTTCGCTGGCATCGCTGGCACTTCGCTGCGTCTTTACCGCTCAACATCTCACCTATCACTTCACCAATCGCTCCACCCTCTCCCGTGCCGATTCACTCCTCCTTGGAGCGGCTCTTGCGCTGCTCCTGCGCGGTCCCAGGCATGACCTCACCATGCGTCTCGCGCCTGCCGTTCTTGCGCTCTCTTCCGTCATCTACCTCGTGCTTCTCGTTTTGTCGCAGAACCCTGCCGCCCCCGCCCGGCTGCATCTCCATGCCATCTTCTTCTGCCTGGGCTACACGCTCCTTGCTGTCATCTCGTCCGCCCTCATCGCCTGGTGCCTTCGTCCCGCGCCTTTTCCCCGCCGCCTCTTTGAGCTTCCGATCCTCCGCTTCTTCGGTAAATACAGTTACGGTCTTTACGTCTTGCACATGATCGCGCTTCCATACCTTGTGAGCACCTTCCGCGGATGGTTCAACCTGGTCTCTCCCAGCAAGCTGCTCAGCATCGGAGGAGCCAGCGTCCTGACCTTAATCCTCTCCGCCGCCGCCGCCTGGCTCAGCTACAACCTCTACGAGAAACGCTTCCTCCAGCTGAAACACCTCTTCGACTACGACCGCGGACCCGCTCGCACCAAACGGACGAGCGTCTCACCGGTCTAGGACCTTCGGCTGTTCCCTCGTCTTCCCTACAAAAATCGCCTGTCACATGAGAAAATCAAACTGATGATCTCTGTCTCCAATATCACCATGCGCTACGGCTCGAAGCTCCTCTTCGAGGACGTCTCCGTCACCTTCACCACCGGCCGCCGCTACGGCCTCACCGGTCCCAACGGCGCCGGTAAGTCCACCTTCATGAAGGTCCTCACCGGCGAGATCGACGCCCAGAAGGGCAACGTCGTTCGCCCCAAAAAGATCGGCGTCCTCAAGCAGAATCAGTACGAGTTCGACGCCTACCGCGTCATCGACACTGTGATCATGGGCAACGCCTCGCTCTGGGCCGCCCTCGAAGAGCGCGACCGCCTCTACGATAAAGCCGAGCTCACCGACGAGGACGGATCACGCCTCGGCGAGCTCGAGGGCATCGTCGGCGATGAGGACGGATACGAGGCCGAGGCCAACGCCGCCGTCCTCCTCCAGGGCCTCGACATCCCCGACGAACTCCACGAGCGCAAAATGTCCGAGCTGCAGGGCGGACAGAAGGTCCGCGTCCTGCTCGCCCAGGCCCTCTTCGGCAACCCCGCCGCCCTCCTCCTCGACGAGCCCACCAACTACCTCGACCTAGAGTCCATCCACTGGCTCGAGGACTTCCTCGCTCGCTATAACGGCACCGTCCTCACCATCTCCCACGATCGCCACTTCCTCAACAACATCTGCACCCACATCGCCGACATCGACTACGAGACCATCATCACCTACAACGGCGGCTACGACGACATGGTCTTCCAGAAGACCAGCATTCGCACCCGCATCGAATCGCAGAACGAGCAGCGCGAAAAGAAGATCGCTCAGCTCAACGACTTCATCGCCCGCTTCTCCGCCGGCACCCGCTCCTCGCAGGTCAACTCCCGCAAAAAAGAGGTCGAACGTTTAGCGACGAGTGAACTGGCAAGGTCGAACATCGCCCGCCCCTTCATCCGCTTCGACATGATCCGCCCCTCCGGTAAGACGGTCCTCGAGTTCGAGAAAGTCAACAAGTCCTACACCCAGAAGGACGGCAAGGTCGAGCACGTCATCAACAACTTTTCCGCCTCCGTTCTCCGCGGCGACAAGGTCATCCTGATGGGCCGCAACGGCCAGGGCAAGACCACCCTGCTCAAGGCCCTGCTCGCCAACGGCCCCGGCATCGACGAGACCGATGTTTCCATCGATTCCGGCTCCGTCAAGTGGGGACACGAGGCCCAGATCGGCTACTTTGCCCAGGACCACACCGGCTCCATCCCCCACGGAACCACCGTCGCCGAGTGGCTCCACACCTTCGATCCCGCCGCCACCAAGGAAGACATCCGCGGCATCCTCGGACAGATGCTCTTCCGCGGCGAAGAGGGCATGAAGAAGACCGAGGCCCTCTCCGGTGGCGAGGCCGCCCGCCTCCTGTTCTGCAAGATCATGCTGCAGAAGCCCAACGTCCTCGTCCTCGACGAACCCACCAACCATCTGGACCTGGAGTCCATCAACGCCCTCAACCAGGCCATCCAGAAGTACGAGGGAACTGTCTTCCTCGTTACCCACGATCAGGACCTCATCGAAGAGGCCGGCACCCGCATCTGGCACTTCGAGGGCGGTCCCGCCGACTTCCACATCACCGACCACAAAGGCCCCTACGAGGAGTACCAGCAGCAGCTGCTGACCCTCACGGCCAAGTAGCGGAACCGGCATCGCTTTATCTGCCAAGGCTCACGTCGCCCACCGTGAGCCTTGGCCACTGCTTAGATCAACCTCCCAGCGCATACGCGATCATGTCTCGCAATCCGAACTGCCCCTCAACCTGCGCCGCGGGAGCCTTCGGCGTCCACAGCGGATCGAGACTCAAATAGGAGCTGCTGTCCGCCAGCATCAGCCCGACAAAGGTCTCCGCCACAATCCTCCCGCCAACCGGTCCTAACTGCGGCGTCAGCAGCTGCTTCGTCTCGCCCACACACTCCACCTCCATCGTCGCCTGGTGATGAAACGTCTCCGCCAGGATGTACGTCCACAGCGGGCAGTTTCCATTGAAAATGCCCCCGCCTATTGTCGAGATGCTCACCGGCTCATCTCCATCGGCTCCGGTGAACTTGCCGATCAGAATGTCTGCATCCGAAAGCGGCACCTCGCCCATCGCCCGCGCCACATCCTGTCCGTTCGGCAGCCGCATCCTCCATCCGCGTTCGAGGTTGCGCAGCCCCAGAATGCTCGGGTCCTTCGCCACCGTATCCGGCAGCGCCATCAGCGGAAGCGTCAGCGACGTGTCGATCTTGTACGCCATCTGCAGCCGATTCCTGTTCTTCGGATCATCCTTCTTGGCCGGATCCATAAAGCCGTAATCCATCGGCTTCAAATCGATGAACCGTCTCCAATCCACCGCCCACGTCGGCCGCGGCCGCTGAAAGCCGCGCATGTCCACGTTCGTCGTCACGTTGAACAGCGGAAGCACATCGGTCCCATGATTCAGCTTGTATCCAGGCCGCACCATCGAGTGGCCGAACCGGTACGCCGCGGCCGAGAACTCGAGCGGCATGAACGCCTCGTCCCTTGGATGGTAAAACTTCAGATCCTTCTTCTCCACCGTGAAGCCGCCGGCACTCGGACGCAGGATCTCGTCCAGCACATCGCCGCTCACTATCCTCGGCAGAAAATCATGCAGCAGCATCCATTGGTAATAAAACCGCACCTCTCCCTGCACGTGCGCAAATCTCCAACTCTTCTCGGTCTCCGTATCCGTCTCATGGTCTTTCGCCAATCGATTGTGAAACCTGTGCCACATCCCCTGCAGCTGGGACACAATCACGTTCTCGTCATTGCGCGGATCTCCGATGATTGCCCGCGCCCGATCGGCATCCAGCTGTCCCTCCGCAGGCAGCGGCCTGTTCCGAACCAGGTCCCTGGCATTCGGATTGGCCCACAGATCCCCATCCGCCGAGTGCGTTCCATCCGCACTCCTCCCCTCCGCTCCCGAGAGCGGCAGACCCAGCAGAAAGCTGCGGTTGTCCGCGTACAGGTAAGGCTGATCGTCCGGCCCTCGCCCATAAACACTGTCTAGATCGAAGCGCGGCGTCCTGTAGTCGACCAGCGCATCCGGATCGTTCTGCTTCTGCAGGCTGCTGGCCGGATCAAACGTCAGATCGTGGTCGATGAACTGGCCCAGATACGTGTAGGCCGCGGGTATGCCGCTCTCCTCCGCATCCGGCCCGTCCTTCTCCGCATCGGTCGACCCCATCGCACTCGCCAGTAGGCTGAGATTGCCGAACGTGCTGCTCTCGCCATCGCCAAACTCCGCCGCTGGAAGCGCCCGGAAGATCCTTCCAAACGGCCCCTCGAACAGGGGCGAGGAACGAGAAAGAGTTGCGCCGCGTACCCCCACGCCATGGGGCCGCACATTGGTTGGTTGTGCCATTGTCGTCTCTCCTTTCAGGGATCTCTGCGGCCGCACTCCAGCAAGCCCAGACGCGAACGTTCGCGCTCACGGCAAAGCACGTCCTTGACAGGGCCCAAGCCACTCCAGACCGGAGACACAGGTAAGCAACAACAATCCTCTATGTGGGGGAGCCCAGGGCCCGCAGCGACGGATCGAAATCCACGTCGCTCTTGTGGCAGTCAAGCTATCACGTCGTCGTAAGTTCGCCCACAAAATTGCGCTTGCAAACCCAAACACTCACTCCCACCCGTGGCGCGCGCACCCGTCCAGCCTCAGGTGGGATACTGAAAGAAAAGGACAACCCACCCATGCCCCCCGCCGAACCCCAGCAAGCCCCCGCCAAAAACGTCCTCGGCCAGCCCCTCGCCACCTGCGGCTGCGATCCCATGACCGGCTTCTACCGCGATGGCAACTGCCACACCGGCACCGACGACCTCGGCGTCCACACCGTCTGCTGCATCGTCTCCGCGGACTTCCTTGACGCCTCCAAGCGCCTCGGCAACGACCTCTCCACCCCCATGCCCCAGTACGGCTTCCCCGGCCTCAAACCCGGCGATCGCTGGTGCGTCTGCGCCGCACGCTGGCTGCAAGTCCTCGAAGCCGGAGCCGCCTGCCCCATCGTCCTCGAAGCCACCCACGAGAACACCCTCCGGATCGTCCCCTTCGAACTCCTGATCCAACACGCCATCATCCCCGATCAGCTCCACTAAAAGCCGGATCAGAGCTCCGCCACAAGCACGCCGTCATCCCCGATCAGCTCCACTGAAGCCAATCTGGCGCAGATCCGCGCCCCCGCGCTTACCGCACCGAAACGCGTTTTCGATTGACACGCACGCCCCACCTGCCAGACCCTCGAAGTACTACAGCAAATCAAAGTTCCTCCGTCCCTGAAACGCTTCGCCGCACGTGCGGCATACTTTCCATCAAAAGAGGCGAACGTCCGCCTCCGTCTGCCTCTCCCGCCCTGTGCCTCGGGCCATCCGCAAGGAGTTCCTCACCCCATGTCCAGCCCTGCCAAGCGTCTCCTTCTCCTCGCCGCCTCTTTCCTCCTCGCGGCTCTCCCCGCCGCCGCCCAGAATGCCGCCCTCGGCAACATCTCCGGCATCGTCCGTGACCCCTCCGGCGCCGTCGTCCCTAACGTCACCGTCGTCGTCTCCAACACCGGCACCGGCGCCTCCCGCACCCTCACCACCGACTCCGAAGGCCACTACGCCGCCACCTTCCTCCAGCCCGGAGAGTATGAGGTCGTCCTCGGCGGCGGTGCCTTCGGAAAGGTCGATCGCAAGGGCGTTCCCGTCACCGTCGGCACCACCGTCACAGTAGACGCCGACCTCCCCAACGCCAGCGTTACCACCGACGTCCTCGTCACCTCCGACGCTCCCCTCATCGAAACCGACAAGGTCGCCTCCTCCCAGGTCGTCTCCGAGCAGCTCGTCTCCAACCTCCCCGTCAACGGCCGCCGCTACGATAATTTCGTCCTGCTCACCCCCAACGTCGTTCCCGACGGCAACTCTGGCCTCATCAGCTTTCGCGGCGTCTCCGGCATCTACAACTCCAACCTCGTCGACGGCGCCAACAACAATCAGGCCTTCTTCTCCGAAGCCCGTGGCCGATCGATCGGCGCCCCCTACGTCTACCCGCTCGACGCCATCAAGGAGTTCTCGTCCGAGAACGCCGGCTACTCCGCCGAGTTCGGACAGGCCGCCGGCGGCGTCATCAACGCCATCACCAAGTCCGGCACCAACGCCACCCACGGCGATGTCTACGAGTACTACCGCACCCCCGGCTACAACGCCATCGACCCCATCTCGAGGACCAAGCCCATCAAGGTCCAGCACCAGTTCGGCGTCTCCGTCGGCGGCCCCATCTTCAGGGACAAGCTCTTCTATCACTTCACCTACGACGGCTACCGCAAAGTCACGCCCATCACCTACCTCACCACCTACGGCAACCTGAATGACCTCGCCGGTCTCTGCGACGGCCGCCCCACCCCCATCACCCGCAGCAGCACCTCGAACGGTGTCACCACCACCTTCACCTATCCCACCACCATCACCAACATCACCCCGACCCAGTGCACCGCTGCCGTCTCCTTCCTCCAGACCAAGCAGCTGGGAACCTTCCCGCGCAACGTCAAGCAGGACATCTTCTTCCCGCGCCTTGACTACCAGCTCTCCGGCCGCACCCACCTCTCCTCCACCTTTCTCTTCGAAAACTTCAATCAGCCCAACGGCTACAACGGCTCCACCACCGTGACCAACGGCGGCGTCAGCCAGAACGGTACCGCCAACCTTCACGAGCGTTTCCTGGTCGTCAACGCTGAAAGCGCCCTCTCCGCCCGCGCCGCCAACGTCGTCCACTTCCAGTGGTCGCGCGACCTCGAAACCGATAGCACCAACTCCGGAGGCCCGGCCATCAATCTCACCGGCATCGCCAGCTACGGAGAGACCAACGCCCTCCCCCGCGGCGCCTTCCCCGACGAACACCGCTGGCAGATCACCGACATCTACTCCACCACCCTCGGCCGCCACACCGTCAAAATCGGAGCCGACGGAAATTTCATCCATGAGCAGATCCAGAACCTCTTTCAGGGCGACGGCAGCTTTAGCTACAACACCGGGACCAATGAATTCAACTTCGCCAACTGGATCCAGGACGTCTATCAGGTGAATGGCGGCCGACACTACAACTCCTTCGTCCAGGTCAACGACCCCATCACCAAGGTCGGCGCCGACGACTTCTGGAACCAGGACTACGACGTCTTCGTCGAGGACGCCTGGAAGATCCACCCCAAGCTGCTCCTCTCGCTCGGTGCCCGCTACGATCTCCAGTTCGTCCCCCAGCCGGACCGCCCCAACCTCTCCTCCCCCGCCGCCCAGCTCTACACCTCCACCATCAACAACTACAAAAAGATGATCCAGCCCCGCGTCGGCTTCGCCTGGAACCCCAACGTGGGCACTGTTGTCCGTGGCGGCTTCGGCACCTTCTACGGTCTCAACTCCAACTCCACCTACTACACCCAGCGGCGAGAGAACGGCGTATACCAGCAGCAGTTCAATGTCAGCCCGCTTCCCGGCCAGGCCAACGCTCCCAACACCCCCTACACTGGAACACCCGTCGGCACCGGCAGCACCCGTCAGGTGCAGTACGCCTTCCGGCAGTCCGGCGCCTACCCCACCTACGCTCCGCAGGGCGGCATCCCCGCCTTCACCCCGCCCGGACCCGCGCCTATCAATCAGGTAACCGGCTCCCCCACCCCCGCCGTCAACCCCGGTCTCCCGCTCTCCGTCCTCAGCGCCCGCGGCCTCGACCCCGGCTTCGTCAACCCCTCCTCCCTCTCCTTCGACCTCACCGTCGAGCAGCAGCTCCCGCTCCACACCACCCTCACCCTCTCCTACGTCGGCAACCGCGGCCTGCGCCTCCCCGTCTTTGTCGATACCAACGTCGACCCCACCTCCGCCGTCACCAACACGCCCTACATCTTCACCCCCGCCAACGGCGTCACCCAGGCCATCACCCTCCCCATCTACACCAAGCGTCTCTCCACCAACACCGGCGCCGTCCTCACCGGCTTCTCCGACGTCAACAGCATCTACCACTCCATGGTCGTCACCGTGCGCAAGCCCCTCAGCCACGGCGTCGAGATCCTCGCCAACTACACCTGGGCCCGCACCATGGATGGCGGCCAGGTCTCCGGTGTCAACGGAACCTTCAACGGCACCGACACCCCAATCGACCCTTTCGCCCGCGGTCATCGCCAGGGCCGCGGTGCCGAGTACGCCCGCTCCGACCTCGACGAGCGCGGTCGCTTCGTCGGCTCCGTCGTTGCCTCCCCCACCATCGACCGCGTCGTCGCCAATCGCTTCGCGCGCTACGCCTTCAACGGCTTCACCGTCGCCGGAACCCTCACCGCCCAGACCGGCCAGCCCGTCACCGCCTTCCTCTCGAACTCCCCCAACTCCGCCATCGGCGACGGCGGCCTCACCGGCGCCGCACTCTCGCTCTTCAACTCCGGCACCCCCGGCCGCGTCCCCGACCAGATCGCCCGCCGCAACGCCTTCGCCGGTCCCGGCGTACACAATGTAGACGCCCGCATCTCCCGCGACCTCACCCTCCACGAGAGCGTCAAGCTGCAGCTCCTCGTTGAGGCCTTCAACATCGCCAACCACCGCAACATCCTCAATGTCTCCACCAACCTCTACCGCTTCATCGCCAACGGCAGCACCGGCTGCAACTTCGCCGGAAGCGCCGGTTGCATCGCCCCTCTGGCCGCCGGCACCACCCCCTTCGGCACCCCCACCAGCACCTCCAGCATCCTCTACGGCCCCCGCCAGCTCCAGCTCTCCGCCAAACTCTTCTTCTAATCCAACCCTCTCCCAACCCTCAACGGCTCCGATTCCCCACACGATCGGAGCCGTCCACGTTCCGTGACCCTCGCTCCACCGTCTCCGCGCCTGCCCTCCATCCCCCAAAAGTCCCAGCCCAAACCCCGCCCCACCCTCTAAACTCAAATTCATGTGTGGAATCGTTGGTTATATCGGCCCCAAGCCCGTCGTCCCCGTCATCATGGAAGGCCTCGCCCGCCTCGAGTACCGCGGCTATGACTCTGCCGGCATCGCCGTCGCCGGTGGCCCACGGAACGGCGAAGTCGGCTCCGCTCAGCATTCAGGCGGCCTCCAGCTCCGCCGCGCTTCGGGAAAGCTCAGCAACCTCGCAGCCGTCCTCGCCGCCAACCCCGTCCACGGCTCCTTCGGCATCGGCCACACCCGCTGGGCCACCCACGGCCGCCCCACCGAGGAAAACGCCCACCCCCACCGCGACGGCACCGGAACCCTCGTCGTCGTCCACAACGGCATCGTCGAGAACTACCTCCAGCTCAAAAACGCCCTCATCGCCAAAGGCCATAAGTTCGTCTCCGAGACCGACACCGAAATCATCGCCCACGTTATTCAAGACGAATTCGAACTAGCGGGCTCCCCCGCTCCACAACCCGGCACCCGCTCCCAATCCGCCAACGAATCCGAAGCCGTCATCGCAGAGGTTACGGGCGCCTCCACGCGCGAAGCGCCGACGCCCGTGCGCCTCCCCCTCGAAGAAGCCGTCCGCCGAGCCGTCAAGCGCCTCACCGGAGCCTTCGCCATCGGCGTCCTCTCCGCCCACGAGCCCGATAAGCTCGTCGCCGCCCGCATGGGCCCGCCCGCCGTCCTGGGCATCGGCGACGGCGAGTACTTCCTCGCCTCCGACGTCCCCGGCATCCTCCACCACACCCGCAATATCTACTTCCTCAAGGATGGCGAGCTCGCCGTCCTCACTCCCACCGGCATCGCCCTCTCCAACTTCGACGGCCAGACGCGGCCCCTCACCCCCCACCGCGTCACCTGGGACCCCATCCAGGCCGAAAAGGCCGGCTACAAGCACTTCATGCTCAAGGAGATCAACGAGCAGCCCCGCGCCATCCGCGACACCACCCTCGGCCGCGTCTCGCTCGATACCGGCCGCGTCTTCCTCCCCGACCTCCAAATCTCCCCCGAGGAGTTCCGCGCCGCCAGCCAGATCACCATCGCCGCCTGCGGGACCTCGTGGCACGCCGGTCTCGCCGGCAAGTTCATGATCGAGCGATTGGCAAGATTGCCAGTAGATGTCGACTACGCTTCGGAATACCGCTACCGCGACCCCATCGCCGACCCCCGCGCCATCGGCCTCCTCATCACCCAGTCCGGCGAGACCGCCGACACCATCGCAGCCCAGCGCGAGCTCATCGCCAAAGGCTCCAAGACCCTCGCCATCTGCAACGTCGTCGGCGCCGCCGTCACCCGCGAGGCCCAGGGCACCATCACCACCAACGCCGGCCCCGAGATCGGCGTCGCCTCCACCAAGGCCTTCACCGCCCAGCTCACCGCCCTCTTCGTCCTCGCCCTCCACCTCGCCCAGGTCCGCGGCGCCATCTCCGCCGCCGAATCCCTCCACCTCGTCACCGAGCTGAGTAGAATCCCAGCAAAAATCGAAGATATTTTGCGATCAGTAGATGCTCAGTGCCAGCACCTCGCCAAGATCTTCTCCGCCTCCAATGACTTCCTCTTCCTCGGCCGCGGCATCCACTACCCCATCGCCCTCGAGGGTGCCCTCAAGCTCAAGGAGATCTCCTACATCCACGCCGAAGGCTACCCCGCCGGCGAGATGAAGCACGGCCCCAACGCCCTCATCGACGAAAACCTCCCCGTCGTCTGCATCGCCACCAAGGACCCCACCGACCCCTCCTCCGTCCTCAAATACGAAAAAACCCTCTCCAACATCCAGGAGGTCACCGCCCGCTCCGGCCGCGTCATCGCCATCGCCATCGAGGGCGACGAAGACATCAGGTCCCTCGTCGAACACACCATCCACATCCCCCAGGCCCCCGAACTCCTCCTCCCCGTCCTCGAAACCATCCCCCTCCAACTCCTCGCCTACCACATCGCCGTAAGACGAGGCTGCGACGTCGACCAGCCTAGAAATTTGGCCAAGAGCGTGACCGTAGAATAGGCGTGCCTGTATACCTCAATAGTCTGGTGAATCATGGAGAAGGCACTCACGGTCTCTGAACTCAGAGATCCTGTACATGGGTTCGTACGATTAGACTCCGATGAAGTCCGAGTTGTGAACAGCCCTGAATATCAGAGGCTGCGCAACATTCACCAACTTGCTCTTACCTACAACGTTTATCCCGGAGCAAGTCACAAGCGCTTCGAGCACTGTCTCGGGGTGATGGAAGTTGCTAGCCGGATCTACGACGTCGTGACCGACGATCGCAACGTACTCGCGGATGCGGAGATCCGCTCGATTGTGCCTAAAGTAGGTGCGTTCGATTGGAACTACTGGCGAAGAGTTCTCAGAATGGCTGCTCTCTGCCATGATCTTGGACATCTTCCTTTTTCGCATGCCGCCGAGGATTTGTTGCCTGAAGGGACGAAACACGAGTATATCAGTTACAACATCATCACTGGCGAGGGGATGGCGCCCGTTTGGAAGGGGCTTAAAATACAAGCAACTGACGTGGCCAAGGTGGCTGTCGGTCCAAAGTATTCACCTGAACCGCTTGGAGTTTGGGAAACGATTTTGTCAGAGATGATTATCGGAGATACGTTTGGAGCTGACCGAATCGATTACCTTTTACGCGATTCGCTTCACGCAGGCGTCCAATACGGGCGCTTCGATCACTACCGGTTAATAGACACGATTCGGATTTTGCCCAAAGCAGACGCGAAGCCACCCCAAGGATCGCCCAATCAGCAGGCGTTCGATTTTGAAGAATTGATCGCTTCGAAAGCCGACGCTTCGAAAGAGCCGACGCTCGGGATTGAGCAGGGAGGATTGCAGTCCTCCGAGGCGCTGTTGTGGGCCCGTTATTTTATGTGGACACAGGTCTATCTGCATCACGTACGTCAAGTTTACGATCTACACCTCGCAGATTTCCTGCGAGCATGGCTGCCGGGGGGCAAGTTTGCGGTTCACCCGCGAGAACACCTAAAACTCTCCGATAATGAAGTGAATGCAGCAATGACCACAGCTGCTACAGATGCGGAATCAGCAGGTCACTATCCAGCCGTCTGTACTATGCTTCGACAACACTTTCGGAGAATCTACGAAGACAACTTTCGAGATAGGTCGCGAAACCTTCAGGCATTCGATTTGATAAGAACTGCCCTAGAGACCCGGTATGGGCTCGAAAAGATCAAATCGAAGACCATCATACAGACGAAGCAAGGGAAACAGTTTCCTGTGCTCATGAGTTCTGGAGATTGCGAAAACTCGATCAACTTGTCGGCGACACTCGAAAGCATTCCAGTTGTTTCCAGCGCCATCATCTTTGTACATCCCGAGATTCGGGACGAAGCAATGTCTTGGCTTTCCTCAAAAAGAAGCGCTATACTCGGGCTCTAGGCAAACAAAAGGCGAAAACATGGCGAATCTAGACAAGTCCTGTCTAGTACTAGAATTGGCGTTGGCGCTAAAAGCGAGCGGAAGCTGGGCTGGTGAGACTCACGTCCAAAAGGCCGGGTACTTCTTAGATAAGTTGCTCAAAGTTCCCACTGGGCTGGAATTCATTCTGTACAAGCACGGTCCCTTTTCTTTTGACCTACGTGAACTGCTCACGGAGATGGAAGCGAACGGGTTCATCCGTTGGGTACCCTCTCCGCCATATGGACCTTCCATCGGGGAAGGCAACTTGAGCGCGTCGCTCAGGGCCAAATTTTCCATCTTGTCCAGTCGATACGTAAAACAGATCGCGTTCATCGCTCAGCATCTTGGCTCGCGAAATGTTGCGAGTCTCGAGAGACTTGCAACCGCGCTATACGTTGACCTAGAAGGATACAAAGGCGCCACTCGCGTTGGAAGAATCGTTCAGTTGAAGCCACACGTCGACACTTCCTTAGCGGAGGCTGCGGTTGAGGAGCTTGATCGTATAAGCAAATTCGCGGAGTCCCAAAATCTAATCTTGGCTTGAACCACTCTCAATGGGATCGCCAATGCACCGCCTCAAACAGCCAGCCAAGCCAAAGGCGGGTGCCCCATTCATCGCAGCCTCACCGCAATGAGTGGGACCTTCGACCCGGAAGGGGCGAACCGCTCCCACCCCGCCCCCCATACCCAAACGGCCCACTGATCGCCACCCGCCGTCCCTCCCGATTCACCGTCCACGCCATCCCCATCGCAAACACCGCATCCACCATCCGCGGAACGTCCATCGGCCCCCGCACCAGCACCGGCCCCAGCAGCGCCCGCAGACCCATCGCTCCAACCCACCCGCCCTGCCACACCGCCACGCTCCCCGCAGCCGCGAGATAAACCAGCGCCGCCGCCGTCCCCTGCAGCACCACCCCGCCCCGCCCCCGCGAACCCACCCACACCGCGGCCCCGACCAGCACCCCCGCCCCCAGCGCCACCGCCATCCCCAGGTACGACCGCAGCATCCACGCGTTCCCCCTCACATTGATCCGCGCCAGCAGACCCCACGCCCCCGCCTGGCCCAGCGCCGCCACCACCGCCGCCACCCACCCGAACATCAATCCCCGCTCCACCCGCCGCCATCCCTCAGCCACGCTCTTCCGCCGCCGCTCCTCCGCGCATCCTCCGCAAACCACCTCTCCATCCACCCGCCAGTACGCCCGCGCCAGCACCTCCTGGCACCCCCGGCAAACCTCGACCGTCTCCCGCCCCAGAAACTCCAAACGTCACTCCCCAGAACGAAACTGGACCGCAGTATAGACCCAACAAACATCTCCTTCCCGCCGCGTACCCACCCCCCACCAGGGTGCCCCACATCCGGGTGCCCCCTTTTGGCGACATCAGCTAGCTTAACCGTCGTCAAGCGCTGTTTGCCCCAGGTAGAAGCTTCCAAACCACTTGCCCCTGGCGCAACAGCCTCCCTCAACCTGCGATCATGGAACAGGCCCCACTCCGGCCCCCCTAGCCTGGACCCAACGCATAAGCCGTTGCCTTTGAACGGTTTGCCCGTAAGTAGCCTGGATGGAATACTTTAGCCTTCAAGGCTCCGGTAAACCTCATCGTTGGAATACTTTCCGCAAAAAAGGGGGGAGGGGGGGTCAACCACCCACCCAAAGCCCTCCAGTCGGGACGATAACTTTCATCCCGACACCGTTCGTTAGCAGACCAAACTCCCGTATCAACCCAAAGTGTTGTTGCAAAACAACCCTTGGCGGCGGATTTCACTCTGATGAACAGCAACAACGGATGCGAGCCGCAGGGATCGACCCGAACGCCAGCCCGTAACCCAGGCCTATAACCCGCAGCATCGATTTCACTTAGCACTCTCTACAAATCTCAGGCAATCTAAGGAGTACACGGATGTTTATCCTCTGGTGGATCATCGTAGGTCTCATCGCCGGCTTCATCACTGGCAAGCTCATGAAGGGGAGCGGCTTCGGAGCAATTGGTGACATCGTCGTCGGCATCGTCGGAGCGATCATCGGCGGCTTCATCATGCGTTCTCTCGGCTATTCCGGCCAGGGCGGTCTCCTCTACACCATTCTGGTCGCGGTAGTCGGTGCCGTCCTCCTAACCCTTCTTCTCCGTCTTGTGACCGGCAACAGAGCTCGCAATCTCTAGGTCGCTCGCAATCTCTAGGTCCGCAATCTCTAGGTCCAGGAGCAGCATATCCTGGTCTCGAATGCCCTGTCTCGACATTGCTAAATGTCAGGATGGGGCATTTGTTTGCGTGCAAGCTTAGACTTAGATCATTAATACGTTCGTGACCAACACTGTATCGATCGCCATAGTGGCCCACAATGAGGCTGACAATCTCGCTCGGACCCTTGCCAGTGTTAGCTGGGCCGACGAGATCGTTCTCATCGACTCGGGGTCTACTGACGGCACACTGAAGGTCGCATGCGAACACAACGCTCGGATCTTCGAAGAGCCTTGGAAGGGATACGGGGGGCAGGTCAACTCGGCGCTAGACAAATGCACGCAGTCCTGGATTCTCAATCTGGATGCCGACGAGGTTGTAACCGCCAAGCTAGCGAAGGAAATCCAGACGCTGCTCCAGGGAAAGCCAGCCTTTGATGGCTATACTGTTCCGCGGCTTAATTTGGTTTTCGGTCGGTGGATGCGTCACGGAGGTCTGTATCCGGACCGTAAACTCCGCCTCTTCCGCCGAGGGTTTGCGCGTCTTCGCGAGGACACCGAGCCTCATGCCACACCTAACCCAAGCGGCCCGGTAGGCCATATAAAGGGCGGAGACCTTCTCCACTACCAGTACCCAACCCTGGACACCTATATCGAGCATATGCATCGATACAGCAGCGCAAGCGTTCCACTCATGCTAGGACGCGGAAAGACGAGCGCGACAACTCTCGCCTTTATTGCTAATACCTTGATGAACCCCGCCCTAACTTTCTTTTACAACTATTTTCTGCGGGGTGGCTTTCTGGATGGCCGGGAGGGACTTACATTTCACCTGAACCATGCGCTCTATGTGAACTGGAAGTATGTGAAAGCAAATGTCTGGGCAGAACGCGCGCGCAAACTCAAAGGTTAACCGAGCGTCTAAGTCAGATGTGTTCGTTGCTCTGCTTTCAGATATAGGTACGATGGGATATATAACAAGAGGGTTTAAGCCCGAATGAGGAAATTGCCGATTCAAACCCTGGGCGTACTGTTTCTGGTGACACTCTTTCAGACACCTATAACTCGCGCCCAAGCGACCGCAACCGCGACACAACAACTCGCCCTGTCAGCTTTCGGCGGCGGCAGCGGTACGTATACCGGCCTGTATGGCGGAAGGAACTTGGGACTCACAGCAGGTGCAGATCTTGCCTTCATGACCTACCACCGATTTCGTCCAGTGCTGGAAATTCGGGGAACCTATCCTATCCACAACGGACAGATCGACGCCCAGAAAGACTTCTTAGGCGGTCTGAAGGTGGAACGGGATTTCGGACGGTTCCATGCCTATGTGAATTTCCTAGTCGGCCGCGGCCAGATAAATTACCAGCGGAATGGACTCCAGGTAGGAACCATTCTTTTCCTTTCTTCCACCTCTACTGTACTTTCACCGGGAGTGGGACTGGATCTTGACCTGAACTCGCGCTGGGCTATAAAGGGGGATTTCCAATATCAACACTGGAACGTACCGTTCGCGATCTTGAACGGAGCTCCTGCTCCTGTGACCATCGTGCCAACGTTGGGCGGGAGCCTACAGGCGGTGACGACTGGGACCATCACCCCGAGAGTTATCACGGTGGGAGCCGTATATCGTTTCGATTTTAATCATCCATACCGCAGATCTCGACGAGTACGCTGACGTGGGTCCGATCTACCTAGAGGTTGAAAAGTTCCCGCAGCCGCTTTGTTTGGGACCGGCTCACGGGGATCTCGGTCTTTTTCGGGTCGTCCATCCGGAGTTGATAACTTGACTTGAACCAGGGCACGACCTCACGGATGTGCTGAATATTCACCACAAAAGATCGATGCGCGCGCCAGAAAGCCTCGGGATCGAGTTGGTCCATGAGTTCCTCAAGCGTCCTGCAGTTCGAAAGGCCTTCCACCGTGGACCCGACTACGCTGATTGCACCTTCGTCAATAGTGGCAAAGCAGATCTCTTTCTGATTGACCAGCATGAGACGATTCTGAGTTCGTACTACAACCTTTCCGGTTTGGATGGTACGCCCCTGGGCCTGCTCACCAATGAGGCGAAGTAGAGCGTCGAGCTTCGCGTCAGTACCGATCTCGGTAGCCGCAGCAGATAGGTCCACCTGTCCGGCGAGTCGTGCTTTCGCCTTTTCGATGGTTCTCTGGACCCTACTCTTCTCGAAAGGCTTCAAGAGGTAGTCGACTGCATTGACCTCGAAGGCACGGACGGCGTAGCGATCGTACGCCGTGGCAAAGACAACCTGGGGCAGCTTTATCTTCCGGTCTAGAAGCTTTTTCAAGACGGCGAAGCCATCTAGCCCAGGCATCTGAACATCAAGGAAGACGAGATCGGGATTATAGGTGCGGATAAGTTCGACAGCTTCAATGCCGTTCGAACCTTGGCCGAGAATCGTCACGTCGCCGCTGTGTTCGAGCAGATATTGAAGTTCCTGACGAGCCAGCGGTTCGTCGTCGATAATGAGAGCACTCAGCGCCATGCGTAGCAGCTAGTCACTATAAGCCCTAAGTCGCGCGGGAGCGCCATCCTGGGCGAGATCGTGGCCACAGCGGATGCAATACACGTCAGTGATCTGTACGCCACGGAAGCACTGCCTGCAGACGGGAGCCATTTGGAACTGGCACTGCGGACAGAAATGATAACTCGAGGCGATCTCAGTGTTGCAGTGAGGGCAGCGCGACAGGAGCGGCTGACGCATGAGAAAGTAGACGACCGCTCCAATTCCCCCGGGCATAAGAACTACGATCAGCATCCATATGCCCGCAGACATGTTACGACGTCTAACATCCCGGCTGACATACCCAACCAGGAGAACGTAGCTCGCGAAAGCTGTGCCCCAGGAGTACCCCATCAGCAGGCGCATGGGAAGCATCTCGTGTTTGTGGTGCGGCATGACAACGTGAAAAAGATATTGGAATGCACCGAAGACGAGGATTGAGAGGATTACTGACCATGCAGGGATGACGCTAAGATCATCGGTCCGGCTGCGTTCTGTTTCGCGACTTTCCATCGTCCCTCGCTGCCACAGCATACTTATCTCACCGACTCATACCAGAACGTGTGCGCGTTCGCTGGAACCATACCATTGCCAAAAGAGCGGCGGAAACCGGAAAAAACCAAACGAGGAAGACCAGCATCTGGTCACTGGCATCCGGAATCGCGCTAGGGTACAGATCATTCTGAGCAAGGATGGTCCATGCGCCGGTTGAGATGATGAGTACAAGAGCGGCGCAGACGGCGAGGGGGATCCAAAGACTCTTTAGCCGTGTGCGACGGATCGATTGGGACCTAGCCCGCTCCCTTACAACGCGGTGGGTTCGGTTGACGAGCGCTGCACTAGCTGCGTGGCGATCTCTGAGTTGCACGGGAAGTGGTGTTGGCGAGTCCTTCCGATTCGGGTCTTGGGAAGGGTCAGTCATAAAGTCGCCTCGGACCGGCGTATGGTGCGAATCTTTTCGATCTCGGGCTTGAGAGCCGATAAGCCGCGATAGAGCCTGGATTTGACCGTAGAAAGTGGAGCTTTGGTGACGCCCGCGATCTCTTCAAGCGAGAGTTCCTCGTAAAAGCGCAGCACAAGCACCTCACGGGAGTTCGATTCAAGCTTGTGGAGAACCTCGTTGACCTCTGCTCGGTCTTCTCCAGCCTGGATCTGATCGAGTGGCGATGGTCCGGTGATAGGAAATTCAATGGGGCGGTCGTTCTCCGAGCTGTCGCTCAGTTCGTCGAGACTTACCACTATTCTCTTGCGGGACAGATCAATGACGAGGTTACGAGCGATGGTGAAGAGCCACGTATCAAAGCGAGCTTTGCCATTGTATTGCGACCCTCGCAGCAAAACGCGCATCCAGGTCTCCTGAAAGAGATCCTCTGAGATCTCGCGATTGCCGGTCAGGAACAGGAGATAGCGTAGAAGCCGATGTTGATATCTCTCGATGAGTTGATCAAGGAGATCGGGATCCTGCTGCTTGAGACCGTGCGCAATGGAGGCGTTTTCAGCGTGGCTTTGGGTCAGGGTCAGAATCGACGAGGCCATGGTGGAAGTACCGCGCATAGGTTAGAGACGCTCCAATTCTGTAGAAAGACGCGCTTGGACGCGGTGCGATGGATCTTTCTTGGCGCGGGCTGCTGTTTATTAGCAGGCTTGCGCGAACCACGCCATCTCCTAATTTTACAGGGCCAGAGCTGCAGTATGAGGATCAAAGGCACGGCTTTCGCCGTAAACTTGAGGCATGGAAGTTCTGTACGGCCTTCACCCGGTGGAGGAGGCGGTCCGCTCGGGTTCTCGTGTGCTTGATTACGTGATTGTTGCGCGAGAGCGTCGAGATGAGCGCCTGGAAGGTCTTGTCGAGCTCTGCCGGAGCGCAGGAATTCGGGTCTCTCTAGAACCACGGGACCAACTAACGCGCCTTGCAAAAACCGATGCGCACCAGGGCATTTTGGCTATGGTTCAGAGCCGGAAATTGCTACTGCTTGAGGATCTTCTGGACCCGGGCACGACGGGAGAGCCTCTGTTTCTGCTGGCGCTGGACGGGGTAGAGGATCCTCATAATCTTGGAGCGATTTTACGGACTTGTGACGCGGCCGGCGTGAATGGCGTTCTTTTGCCGGAGCGCCGGGCGGCGCCTTTGAACGCAACTGTGGCGAAGACTTCGGCAGGAGCTTCGGAACATGTGCGCATCGCGCAGGTGACCAACATCGTTCGGTCGCTGGAGCGAGCGAAGCAGCGAAACTTCTGGGTTGTCGGGCTCGATGAGAGAGGCACAGTTGCCTACAGCGACTTCGATTTTCGGATGAATGTAGTGCTGGTGCTTGGACGGGAGGGAACCGGAATGCATGATCTGGTGAAGCGCACGTGCGATCACCTCCTCCGCATCCCGATGGCCGGCAGTGTCTCTTCGCTCAACGTGTCGGTAGCTGGAGCGGTGGTGATGTATGAGGCGATGCGTCAGCGGCGCCAGTCGGTGGAAGGGAACACAACAGAGCCGGTTGCTAAGAAGCGGAAGGGTCTGGGAAGTTGATGTCTGCGCGGGGGACTTTTCTACTTGGAAGCCTAGCTCTGCTGACTGCAAGTGGCATTTTGGTTGGGCAAGAGGCTCCTCTGCCCTCGCAGGGAGAGCAGCGGCAAACCAGTTCCTCGGAGAATGCTGCAGTCCCGAAGGCGGCGGATTCCGCCGATGCTGTCGGCGACTTGGAGAGGTCGGCTCTGACTTTCAGTAGCTACGACCTTTCTGTTCACCTTCGGCCGGAGGCGGCCAGCATCTCCGTTCTGGCGCGAGTCTCGGTGCGAAACGACGGGATCGAAGCTCTCACACAAATTGCTCTGCAGGTCTCGTCCTCATTGCACTGGGAGGGCTTGTCCCAGAGGCGAGGAAGGCGAACCGACAAGTTGACTTTCGGTCAGCATCTTCTACAAACAGATGCCGACCACACGGGTGAGGTATCGGAAGCTGTAATCCATCTTGCAGAACCCCTCGCACCGAACGGAACCGCAGAGCTGGTGTTGCTCTACTCGGGCACGGTACGAAGGTCGACGTCACGGCTGGAGCGTGTAGGCTCGTCCGGAGTCAAGGCCGACGCCGTCGATTGGGATCTGATCTCGCCCGAGGGAGTAGCACTTCGGGGGTTCGGGAACATTCTTTGGTACCCAGTTGCGTCGCCACAGGTCTTCCTTGGTGAGGGCGCCAGCCTGCGGCACGTTGCTGGACAACAGATGCTCCGCCAAGCCGCTGCTTCGGTGAAGCTGCGGGTATCTGTCGAGTACGGGGGAGAGACGCCTGCTTCGGTGTTCTTTTGCGGGAGGCAGGCGCTGCTGGCCCCGACCAGCGACAGCTCCGATGCACCCGTTGCGAATGCTCCGGGTATTGCTACTGCGGAGTTCCCCACGCAGCAGCTTGGATTTCGAACACTGAGCCTGTTTGTAGCAGGGAAGCCGGTTCCGGCTGTTGAAGGCGCCATCGCGGTAGTTACGAGCGACGCGGCGGCTCCGGAGCGGCTCCGCACCATCTCTGGGCCAATCACGGAAATGCTCGCGGAGTGGATCGGCGCAGATTCTGCTCACCGCCTCACGGTGATCGATCACGCGGGCGTTCCTTTCTCCGACGGAGATCTCCTGGTCACACCGGTCAGCGGTGCCGAGGGTTCTTCGCTGAGGTCAACGCTGTTACCAGCGTTGGCGCAGGCGCATTTCCGTTCGACCCATGCTTGGCTGCAGGAAGGCGTGGCGCAATTCCTATCTCTACTCTGGCTGGAGCGGACGCAGGGAAGGCAAGCGGCCGTCGCAGCCCTTCAGGACGCATCGCATCCTCTCGCGCTCGCGGAATCAGTGGCCCATCCCGATGTGCCAGCGAACGAGACCCTGCTTTTGACGAGCGATGCGGTGTACTACCGGAATAAATCCGCAGCGGTGTTGTGGATGTTGCGCGACATCATCGGAGATGATGTGCTGAAGCGGGTGCTGCAACGGTATGGTCGCAATCCGAAGCTGGATCAGGATGATGAGGAATTTGAGAAGCTGTCGGAAGAAGTATCCGGTAAAAAGCTGCGCTGGTTCTTCGATGACTGGGTGTACCGCGACCCAGGTCTGCCGGATCTTTCGATCCTCAGCATTGCACCTCGGCAGCTCTCATCGACATCCGGTCAGAGCACAGGATCGCTTGTGGCGATTGAAGTACGCAACGAAGGTGCAGCAGCTGTGGAGGTGCCGGTCACCGTTCGATCAGGAACATTGACAGCGACTGAACGTCTACGGGTGAACGCCCACTCTGTGGCGTCGACACGAATTCTCTTTCAAGGAGTGCCGGAGCAGGTACAGGTGAATGATGGAAGCGTCCCGGAGCTAATTGAGAGCACTCACCTCAGAGAAATTACTGTGCACTAAATGCGCCGCTTCTTTCGATGACGGTCCAGCCGGGATGCGTGGAGTGGGGCCGAATCTATGCGCGCGAGATTATCGCTCCAAACCTGTTCGCCGTTCCACTCGCGGTGTGCGGAAAGGTCTAGGCGAACTGGACTCTCCGGGCGGTCTGCCGGCAGCACGAGCGACAGGCCGTCGCCAAATTGAGGCACCGCAGCCGCTAGCGCCAGCAGGCGGCGTACTGAGACCATTCCGCTGAGATGTAAAGAATACCCATTTGCATCTGCTGAGGCTTCGAGAACAGCTGGTTCCTTGCCTCCCAGAGACACGGCCAAGGGAGAGAGGAGAAAGGTCGAGGTGGCAATCAAAGGAGGCATGTGGATCTGCCGCGTATCGGATGCCCGGGTAGACGAATGAAGCAAGATATCCTTGAGCACCAGAGGAGAAGGGGTAAGTTCCGCAGCAGAGAGCCGGAGCTCTGGAATTGTGGCCTCGCCGATCCATACTGGCTGGTCTTCGGTAGAGCGATACATACTTCCGGAAAGAAGACCTGACGCGGAGAGACTCGGGGGAATGCGTGAGCTTGCTACACGAAGCCAGTTCAGAAGAACCGCGGCGGGCAGCTTAGCGGTGCCTATCTGGACGTCAGCCAAACTAAGTCGCAGAAGGTTGGGGATTGAGCCCGCGAGTGCCAGTGTTGCCCCGTCGGAATCCGGGACCGGCCAAACGCACCGAAGATCGGCTATGGCATGGAACATCTGGAGCGCGGTGCCGGCGCACTCCAGGTCGAGCGAAAGGACCTGTTCGGGAACAAAGTCTGATCGTCGCAGGCGAGCAATCTGGAGGTGCGTTTTTAGCGAGTTGTGAGAAAGATCTCCACGAACGTTCGCGGTCAACGTCGCATCCCCGCGAAGTCCGAGATCACGTGCAAAAAAAAGCCGGCTTACTTCACCGAGAGCTGCACCACGCCATGTGGCCTGGAGGTCGAGAGGAACCGATTCCAGCGATGCAGCACGGCCAAGGGTGGCCTCAACCTGGAGTGAACCCGTGTCGGAGACGCTGGTATCTGTCCGCACGGGCCGTCCTTGGATACGCATCTTCCACGCTTGCGGATCCGGCAGCCACAGGGCAAAGTCCGCCTCGGATAGTGAGAAAGGCGTCTTCTCGACGCCTTGTTTGAGATTCAAGCGCGCCCCAGTCGCTTCGATATATGGGAAGCGAGGTGTGTTTCCGGATCGTGCTTGAGCTGTGGGAGCCGTTTCGATATTGGCTGCTTGTAGGAGAATGCTCTCGAAATTCCATCTGCCCCTTGCGTCGTGTACGAGGTTGATGCTGGGCTCGGCAAAGCTGATGCGCGAGAACTCGACTCGTCTTCGCCAGAGCGATCCGACCCGTAGAGTCGCTTTGACGGAGTTCGCGCGAATGATAGGTTCGTCGCCAAACGCGGGATCTTCCTCGACGACGAAGTTAACGATGGTGAAACTGGGAAGCGGAAGGAGATTTAGCGAGACCTGGTCAAAATGAACCGGGCGCCCCAGGCTATTGCCGATGCTGGTCGAAACGCGCCGCTGATAGCGATTGACACTGATGAGGGGTGGAAGAAGTGCGAGCAGGAGAAGGGAGAGCGCGGACATCCCAAGAAACATCCAGCGGCTCGAGATCTGAGTTCTTCCCGGAAGGAATCTGTGAACCGGCTGTGTCGCTTGCATCTCCTGCATCGAAGGTCTCAGGCGGCAGTGCTGCGCCGCTTAATTGCTCATCCGGTTACTTGATTAGGTGGAAAGTTCGATTCCATCGTGTCTGATCGAAGATGTGGATAAGGATGTGACCCATAAAGCCGAGCCGCTCTCCGATACTCTGCTTGTCGATCTGATCCGCTGGAGTCTGGAAGGACCAGTAGACGAACATGGGTCTGCCGACTATGTTCTCCCGGGGCACAAATCCCCAAAAGCGCCCGTCCAAGCTCTCTGTTCGGTTATCACCGAGAGCGAAGACCTTACCCGGAGGAACTACAAGATCGTCTCCTCGGATGTGATTGGGAAGATCGATGGCCCAACTAGCTGTTACGTCCTCGTTTGGACCGGGCGGGACGGCAGGGAAGTCGTCGCGATAGGGAATGTAAGCGTGCATTGGATTGCTATCGTTGATAGGTTTGCCCGCTTGCGGCTCGTTCTGAACGACACCGTTGAGATAAACAATGCCGTTTCGCAGGTGGATGTGATCGCCAGGAATGCCGATAGCGCGTTTTACTAGAAAGAGATCTGGATTGCCTGGCTTGAGAAAGACAATGATGTCGCCGCGCCGGATGTCGCGATAGTGCACAAAGGGGGCCCACTTCGACGGTGGTGCGAGCGAAATGCGATCGACCAGCACGTGATCCCCGATCAGAAGGGTGTGAACCATCGAAGCGGATGGTATCTCGAAGTTCTGGAAGATAAAGGTCATCACAAAGAGGCCAACAGCGAGAACACTGCAGATAGAGGCCAATGATTCAAGTGGCGTCTCAGTCTGTTCCGGTTGCCGTTCACTAATTTCGCTAGGTTCAGAGACCAGTGTGCTCATCGCCATCAGTGTATCTCCTTCGAGCCTCGGGCTCGTGGGGTATCTCGGCGGTGCTAGCGCACGATACGTAAAACACGGTCCCATCGGACCAGATCGGCGATCGTCTCGCCGAGACCCCGGTGCTGGCCTACTTCCATTGATCTTTGAGGTTCGTCACGCGAAAGTTGAGCGCTGCCATTAGGATCCCGAAGCGAGAAGTACACGAGCAGCGGTTCGCCGACGATAGACGACCTAGGAACTAGGCCCCAATAGCGGCTGTCTTCACTGTCGTTGCGGTTGTCGCCGAGTACGAAGTACTGCGCGGCGGGAATTTTCAACTCTCCGCGCTCGACAAGGTGATGCATCTGCATCCACCAGCGGGAGTCCACGTCAGGGTCGGTGCTCTGGAGATGAGGAAAGTTGTCGCGAAAGCTGTCTTCGCGAGCCCTGCTATAGAAGGCGTAGCGCTCTTCTAGAGGACTCCCGTTGATAAAGACCTGGCCGTTACGCATACGCAGGCGGTCACCGGGAAGGCCTATGACGCGCTTAACCAGATGGAGAGAGGGATCAACGGGGTAGTGGAAGACGATGATGTCGCCACGATGGAGTGCGCTACTGGGATACGGGCTGATCCAGCTGACAGGGGAGGGTTCCCTCTTGGTCACAAGGAGAAAGTCGCCTACGAGGAGGGTTGGCTCCATGGATGCCGAGGGAATGCGAAACGGCTGCAGGGAGAACGTGATGGTAAAGATGGCAACCACGATGATGTAGCACAGGGCTTGCAGCGCGGAGAGTGTCGCCGAGCTGTTGTGAGATGCGCCGGAAGGGGGTGGTGAGGCCGTGTCATGCGTCGTTGGTGTCTGCCCCATACCCGCATCTGTGGGAATGGATTGCCCACTCCCCTCTATAGCTGGCTGCGGGGCAGCCGAAGAGGTCTGCATCAACCTCTCCCTTCTACCGCGCCGTTGGGCGAAGCCGGCGAAGTCTGGCCGATGAGCCGCTCCAGAGCGACCCGCGCCGCCTCCTGCTGTGCCTGCTTTTTGCTTCCGCCCTCCGACTCGGCTATTGCGCGCAACTCACCGTTTTCACCTCGAATGCAAACCTCAACCCGAAAACTCTTGCGGTGGTCGGGACCACTCTGAGCGGTCAACACATAGTGGGGTTGACCCCCGCCGGAAGATTGCATGTACTCCTGGAGAGCGGATTTGTGGTCACCGATCGCACCGGTGAATTTACCGCCAGAGGCGAGTGCGGCTTCAAGCTCGGGCAGGTAGGGCCCGATCACGATACGATCGATAAAGGCGCGTGCGGCGTCCAAGCCGGCATCCAGGTAGAGAGCGGCGATCAAGGCTTCGAGAGCATTGGAGAGCATGGCGGGTTTTCGACGTCCACCGCTCTGCTCCTCTCCCCGCCCCAGAAACAGCATCGCTCCGAGATCGAGGATCGCGGCAACCTCGGCTAGGTGCTTCCTGCTGACGAGGGATGCGCGAAGACGTGTCAACTCGCCCTCGCGCGACTCTGGAAAACGGCGGAAGAGGCTCTCCGCTACAACTAAACCAAGGACGGCATCGCCAACAAACTCGAGTTGCTCATTATCTCCGGACGGCCTTGCACTCTCCTCGGGGGCCCGTTCGTAAGAGAGAGAACGATGCGTCAGCGCCCATCGCAGCAACGAGGGGTCGCGAAAACGATGGCCAAGGGCCGCTAGAAAAGACTTATCGTCCTCAGGTGAGTGGTCGGGCTCTGAGTGGCGCGTTTTCATGAAGCTCCCTAGGCTTCCTCTACTCCAGTGCTTGCCGGGCCGGAAGATGCTACTTCGGTTGCGGCTTGTAAGCATCCTTCTCCGCTTTCCCGCTGGGGTCAATGGGAGCATCCTCCTCCTCGGAGGCGGCGGGTACAACAGCTTCTCGCTTAGGCAAAGCAAACGGTTGACGCAGACCCAGATTGGCCGCCGCTGTGGTGTCCGGTTGAATATCGTGCACAGTCAATGCTGCCTGGTACTCCGCGAGCGCCTTTTTGCGATTTGATTGGACATCGTAGAGTCGGCCAAGATAAATATGCGACCAGGCCAGTGTGCGTGGTTCTTTGGAGGCATCGAGAGCCGCGCGAAAGTGCGTCACGGCGTCGTCCGGCTGACGTTCCAGTAGATCGATGCGGGCGAGGATGTAATGGGCGCGCGCGTGATCTCCCTTTGGGTCGTCCAGCGCCTCTCTGGCGAGCTCCTCTGCTGCGGAAGTGTCTCCCTCCATCAACTTGGTCTCAGCAAGCTGCAAGCCGGTAGGAGCAGGCTGCACTCGATGTACGATCTCAGGCGCTGCCTCGGGTAAAAAGGCGATCTGCTGTGCGGCCCGCCTCTGCCGGTCGACATCCATGCCGTAAACCATGGGACAAATATTGTCTTTCAGGCTGACGCTGTCGTGTTCCATCTGGATGAGTTGACCGTAGAAGTAGCCGGCGAGCACCCAGCCCTGTCGCATGGAGAGATCGACGCTTCGACGGCGCACCGCCTCAGCCTGACGATTGTAGGCATTCGTCTCGGCATCGAATTTTTCGAAGTCGACGCGTTCTCGGGCATTGACCGGCCGAGTCGGTTTGACCAGGTCTGTTTCCATCGTGCGCGCTTCGATTGCCTTTATCAGACATTCGGCAAGAAGAGCCACGATATCAGACTTGTAGATGAAGTCGACCGGTGCCTCCTGAACGGGCTTCAGCAAGGGCAGAAGCCGATCCATCGCGGCAGCCCGCGCATACACCATCGGTTCGATCTCGTAGTGCAGGTAAGTATGGCGGATCTGATCAATATGGAACGATCCCGCGGGGTCTGACGTGGGAGAGACGACTACCACATAGTTGCTCGAGTAAATGCGAGCGTTGACAAAGTTGGGTGCCAACATTGGCTCTACGAGCACAAGGAAGCGGCGCCCATCGTAGCTGCTGACCGGGGATCGCAGATAGATGTTCGTGTTCAGGATCATGCGTGTGAGCGGATCGTGGAGACGGTTGACCAAAGCATCGTAGTCCGGGTGGTGAGTAACCCAGATCGCGTGGAGGTGAACGGCCTCATCGAAGTCTCGAAGTGCCGGAAGTACGCCTAGTACTTGTGTCGAATCCGGAGGGAGCTCCGTCTCACCGACAACTGGGGTGAGCTCAGGCGTGAGATAGAGCGCGAGAGAGACGTATTGCGCAACATTCCGCCCCGGATCCGTGAGCTGGTGCTGTTGGATGAAAGTGCAGAGGGCACCGCGCTTTTCGGCAGCCTGTGTCGAGGCACTGACCGCATCCTCGATCTGCCTTCGGATCGACCTGCGGACGGGGTCAGAGGCGGAAAGATCCGCGTCGTATCCACAGAGATTGAGTGCGACGGCTACGTCGAAGAGCGACTCGCTGGTCTCAAGCGTTACGGCCGACCCTCCCGCTTCCGGCTGCGCGATCTTCTGGTTTGGGGGATTAGACGAAGCTGGGTTCGACTGGGAAGAACTGCTGCTCGACGAAGAGGTCTGTCCGTCGGCTGCTTGGCTCACTCCGAGTGAAAGGAAGATCGCGAGGCAGAGAGCCGAGGTTCTGGCTAAAGCAAGCTTTTTAGATTTGGGGAACACAATACTTATTCGACGCACGCTATCGAGTGTAGGAGAGCGGTCGGAGCGCTTGCAAGCAGGGTTGACGTGTCGAATGGTTGGAAACGTCCGCTCGTTGGCTAGTTTACGCGTGTACGGATATGCCGGAAAAGGTGAGGACGACACGGCCGCGCACCGGCTCTCCGAAGACGCTTGCCGGCTGGAAGACGCTCGATAGCAGTTGATTGGTGATTTGGTTGCGAACGCCTAGATCACTCGGTCCGGAGACGATATTGAAATCATAGACCTGCCCTCGGGCATTGATGTTTGCCTCTACGACGATCGTCTCATCTCGGGCGGTCTTGATTGGGCGCGCCTGGGCGGCCGAGTAAAGAAAGTGCGGGGCAGTCATCGCCCCAAGCGGCTCGTCGTTCGCCATCACCGTCTGGGGCGCGGTCACCATTCCTAGCAGAAGCATAATTCCGCCAATCAGGACCACTGCGCTCGCAAGACCAGCGGAGGCCTGGAACAGAAAAGGTCGTACCAAGTTATCCCAGCGCACCTCCCATCGCGCCATGTGAAACGAGGCGGTGCGAGCTCGCTCATGCGAGATCGCCAATCGAAGCTTCATGCCGAGATCAGCTGGTGCCTTAGGGGCACCCAACGAGGAAAGAGTCTGCTGCAGGACACGAGCGGCTGCGAACTCCCGTGCGCAGGTAGCGCACTGCTCCAGATGAGCGGCAATCCGCTGCATGGTACGGCCGCTAACGGCGCCATCAAGATAGCTCGAAAAGGCGGCTTGGGTGGAGGAGCAGAGATGATTTTTCGGGTGCTTCATCGCTCGGATCTCTCCTGCAATCGGGTTCCAACCGACAGCACGGACTTGTTTGCACAGGGCGCTTCTGAGTTGCTCAAGAGAAGCCTGAGGGCTGTTCGACCGCGAGTCAGGCGACTCTTCACGGTCCCGAGGTTGACGTTCAAAACTTCAGCAATCTCGTCATACGAGAACCCTTCAATCTCCCGAAGGACGATTACTGTGCGGAAGGCTTCGGGGATCTCCCGCAAGGAGGCCTCGACTCGTACTCGGAGTTCGTTCTGAACCGCGTGGTCGAAAGGATCGGATCCCTTATCGGCAAGGACGGCGGCCAGGCTCGACTCGCTGTCCTCATGGGTCTCCCTGGCCGAAGAATCGATCGTGATCTCCTGGCGTCTGTGACGGGACCACCATCTCCGCTGATTGGAGGCTTCCCGCAGCGCAATGCGATAAAGCCAGGTCCTCAGGGTGGAGTCACCGTGAAAGCTGCGTATGCTTCGGAAGACTTTTAGAAAGACCTCCTGAGTGATGTCGGCCGCATCTGAAGGATCGTTTAAGCTTCGCGAGATCAGCGAATAGAGCGGCTGATGATACTGGGCGATCAGAAGGCTAAATGCCTCCTCGGAGCCAGCCTTTAGGTCAGCAATGAGGACGCTCTCCTCTGTCTCCGTGTGAATGCCAATCGCGCTGACTAGATTACCCAATGCCGTCTCCGCCCGCATGTGAAGTGTCCTCTACAGTACGTCGACAACCGCCGCTCAAGCAAGAAAGCGAGGACAACTACGCCGCCGGCGGCCGAGTGCTCGCTCACTCTATTGATCTTAGACACCGATATAGGGTAAATAGTTCCTGCGGACAGGGGGCAAGCGAAGAGCGGCGTTGACGAAAGCCGATTACTCCGACAAAATGGAATCAGTCGCTTCTTGGAGTGGGCCTGTGGCGCAGCTGGGAGCGCGCTTCCATGGCATGGAAGAGGTCATCGGTTCGATCCCGATCAGGTCCACCAAATAACCCTTATAAATGAATACTTTAGCAAGATCAAGCAATCTCCTCTCCGGAGCGTTTGGTGTCATTTGGTGTCAAATTTTCGAACACCGTTTTAGACACCGCTCCACACTTGCGTTCACGCCCTCTAAAACTCAACGCACGCGGTAGAACTTTCGCCACCTTGCGACGTTCTTTTTCAAGAGACTTCCGCAACTCCAAGTGGATCGAGTTCACCGTCGATTGCACGCTCTCGGGGATCTCCTGCATGTAGACATCGGTGGTGGTTGCCGTTCTGGAGTGCCGCATCAATCCTTGAACGTCCTTCACGGTGCCCTTCTTCTGGGCTAGTGTCGCGATCGTTCTGCGGATTACCTGAAACGTCAGCTTCGGCAGTTTCAGATCGCGGGCAAGTTTATGAAGCACCCGCTTGCGGTAGTTGTCCGTGTCCATGAACTTCCCCGCTTGATTGGCGAAAATGAACGCTTCCGGAGAAGGGTCCGGACACTCAGACCTCCAAGCTTCGAGATCGACAGCCAGTGTCTGTGGGATATGGATAACCGAGAGGCTTCTCTTTGTTTTTTCCCACGGACGGATATTGCCCTTGTAGACCGTCTCAGTGACGCTCATGGCAGAGGCCTCAGAGTCGAAGCACTTCCACTTCAAAGCGAACAACTCACTGGGACGAAGAGCGTTGGTCATATCCAATTCCAGGAGAGTTCGATCTCGCGGCCCCAAGGCGTTGAGAGCCGAGCGGAGCTGATCCCAGGTCAGATTGGTCGTGTCGGTCTCCCGCAGTTGCGTGGGCACCTTCACTTTGCGCGCAGGGTCTTTTGCGAGGAAGTCTTGATCGACTGCCTCGGCAAAGATGTCCCGAAGGTATGCGCGCATCTGCAACACTCTGTCCTTGGATCGGGTTGAGGCCAGCTTGTTCATATGTAGCTGCAAGCTGAACTTGTCGAAGTTGGCCAACGGAATTTCACCGAGGGAGTCGATGAGATCACGCTGAATAAGAATCGTCTTCGTCTTGGCTGTCTCTTCTTTCCAGGCAGCCTCTTTCAACGGGAGGAACCGATTCTCAACGAACCAGGCGAAGGTGACGGAGCCATCGTTCATGACTCGGGTAGGGGAACCTGGGTCCCCCAACTGTTTTGTAATTTCACGTCGAAGTGCTTCGCGAGCTTCGAATTTGGATATCTTCGACTTCAAGCCGAGAATCACAGGGACGCGAGTGATTTTCTGTTCACTTGTGATTGGGTCATTCACAACCTTGCGGTAATACCCGTACCACTGTCTTCCACGAGGAGTGACATAACCACGTTGGTGCGATGCCGTACCCATTGCTTCCTCAGTTCTGTGGCGGGAAGGATGGGGCCTTCACCTATTTTACTGGCGTCTTCTGTGCATTAGCGCCGATTCATTCGCAAAGAAGAGAGCCGTTCGCGCTCATGGATGAACTCGTCCACTTCACTGGAGCGATAACGAAGAACCCCGTCGCTGATCCGGATGGCTGGCAGATACGGCGCCTTCCGGGAGGAGTGGTCCCATACCCAATCGGTGCTTACATTGAGCCTCTTGGCGACCTCTTCAGCCGTGAGTAGAGGATCCATTTCGATCACTCGCCCAGGTGGCTTTCGGGCTGTTGGGCTGAGCTGTGGATGCTCATACAAGTTTTCAGCTCCACTCGATTCAACTGTTCGGTTGGCACCAAGGATCAGAGACGATTTTCGCATCGAGCACCTCACATGGCCTGCTACGTCGAGCGTGATACCCAGGAAGTCACGAGTCCAATACTTCGTCCCTATAACGCCCAACGTTTTATCTATGGCGCATGAGAAGCACGAGAAAACGGCCACGGTTACCTCAAGGTTCCCGGATGCCAACCGGTGCCTTATTGACAACCTTAGTTCTGTTTCCCAACCATAGTTGTTAACAGTATTTCCACGGGTCAACGGCACGACTGGGCCAGTGGAATCGACGGCAGCCGGGCGGAGTACCGAGGCCATGTCCGATTCCCTAACATTTCGTCTTCTGGTGTACATCAAGGCAGTCGCAGAGGCCCAGAACTTTACCCGTGCGGCGAGTCAACTCTATCTCGCCCAGCCTTCTCTGAGCCATCAGATTCGGGAACTCGAAAGTCAGCTTAAGCTCCAGATTTTTGAGCGTGGTGGCCCTTACATCCGGGTGACCGATGCAGGACGTCTCCTAGTCGCTTACGCGGACACAGCCTTACGAGAGCGCGACGAGATCGTGGCCATAGCTCGCGCGATTTACCTTCACGATGTTCCGCCCCTGCGCCTTGGTTTCTCCTCATTTATCCAAGTCAGCCTCTTGCAGACTTTTCGAGAATCCTATGAGGAGCTGTTCCCAGGTTGCGAGATCCGGCTTTCCGGAGGCAATCCAAGCCTCACATTGCAGAGATTGAACGAACGGCTTTTAGACTGCGCCATCCTCCCGATGCCCATCGATGAAAACCTATATAAGGTGCAGCAAATCGCGCGCTCACCGCTTGTGGTTTGTATGCTGGCTAATGATCCTCTTGCGAGTCACGCTCAGCTCGACCTCAGGGAAGTTGCTGCTCGAATCAAAATCTTCCGTGATCCGGAGCTCGACCCGCTGGCACATTCGCGTTTAGTCGAGCTGTTCAAGGAAGCAGGAGCGTCACTCTTCGTAGGCAGCTCCGCTCCCACGCCTTCTGATATGCAGTGGATGGTAAAGGCGGGTTATGGCCTAGGGAACCTCTGTACAGGTATGCGTTTTAGCTGAGGTTCGAGCGGTTGTGCTTGGTTGGTGAGCTATTTGCGTCACACCGGGCTTTACGTGCTGGTTGAGCAGTCAACCGGCTGATTTTAGGC
>JAABUK010000477.1_pt1 | contig 83561 bp, 74 predicted proteins | sample 5559141 | NCBI WGS metagenome assembly JAABUK01 (sample SAMN10711869, study PRJNA513367) | rock metagenome | isolation source: Antarctica rocks | place: Antarctica: Victoria Land, Pudding Butte nord | collected 2016-01-03
TCCCGGCAATACACCGCCTTGATGACCTCGAGGATGACCGCAAGCTCCGGCGAGCGGTCGTGGAGGCGCTGGCTCATGATGATCGGCGACGTGGCCGACGGGTCGTCGAGCGCGCGGTAGCGGACGCCCGACCGCTGCAGCCGCTCGACCGACGCCGGCACCAGGCAGATGCCCATTCCTGCCGCCACCAGACCCAGCGCGGTCTGCAGCTCCCGCACTTCCTGCACCGCGGCCGGGCGCAGGTCGTGCTGGCGGTACAGCGCCAGCACCTGGTCCGCGTAGCTTGGCCGGGGCGCCTTCGGATAGACGATCAGCCTGTCGTCCGTCAGGTCGCGCAAGCCGAGCGCGCCCGGCTTCTGCAGCGCCGGATGCTCTTCGGGCAGGGCGGCGATCATGGCCTCGTTGCGCAGGCATTGCCGGGTGATCGCCTGGTCGTCGAAGGGAATCCGCCCGAAGCCGACGTCGATCCGCCCCTCCTTCAAAGCGGCGATCTGTTCCATCGTCGTCATCTCCAGCACGATGACCTCGGTGTCGGGCCGGGCGCTGCGGAAGTCGCGCAGGATGGCCGGGAGATGGCCGTACAGCGTCGATGGCACGAAGCCGATGCTGAAGCGCCGCAGCCGCGCGGCCGTCATGCGGCGGGCGATCGCGCGCAGCTCCGCGACCCGGTCGAGGATTTGCACGGCCTGCTCGAACAGCACCCGCCCTGCGTCGGTCAGCCGCGCGGGGCGGCTGCCGCGCTCGATCAGCACCACCCCGAGTTCGGTCTCGAGCTGCTGGATCTGCCGGCTCAGCGGCGGCTGCGCCACGTGCAGCCGCAGGGCGGCCCGGGTGAAGCTCTGCTCCTCGGCGACAGCGACGAAGTATCTGAGATGCCGAAGCTCCACTTCATACCCCTGAAGCATGAAACATGACCGAGCACGCATTGGACGCCATCATGACGATCGTGCAAGTTCTTTCAAATCCGGGCCCGCGGTCGCGCTGGCCTACGACCGGGCGAACAAGCCCGGCGGGAAAAGGAGGGAAGTTCCGATGAGCACCGAAGCACGCCTACTCTCGCGTCGTGCCCTGGCCGGATACGGGTTGGCCGGATACGGGTTGGCCGGGTGCGGGTTGGCCGGTTTGGCGGCAGCGACCATCCTGCCGCGGCCCGCCCTCGCCCAAGGCAAGGCGGCGCCGGTCCGCATCGGGCTGATGCTGCCCTATTCCGGCACCTTCGCGCAGCTCGGCGAGAACATCACCACGGCCTTCGAGCTGTACCTGGCCGAGCGCGGCGGCACCCTGGGCGGGCGCCCCGTCACCATCATCAAGCTCGACGACCAGTCCGACCCGGCCGCCGCGCCGCAGAACGTCAACCGCCTGCTCAGCCGCGACAAGGCCGACGTGCTGGTCGGCACCGTCCACTCGGGCGTGGTGATGGCGCTGGTCCAGGCCTCGCGCGAGAAGGGCGTGCCGCTGATCATCCCCAATGCCGGCAACGTGGCCGCCTCGCGCGAGCTCTGCGCCGAAAGCGTCTTCCGAAGCTCGTTCACCAATTGGCAGCCCGCCTACGGGATGGGCCGCGCGCTCGCCGCCACCGGCGTGAAGCGCGCGGCGTGGGTGACGTGGGACTACGCGGCCGGCAAGGAAGCCGGCGACGGCTTCCGCGACGGCCTGAAGGCCGGCGGCGCCGAGCTGACGCAAACGCTGGCGCTGCCCTTCCCCGAAACCAACTTCCAGCCGATCCTGGCGCAGCTGCCGGGCCTGGGCGTCGAGGCGGTAGGCGCCTTCTTTGCCGGCGGCGGCGCGGTGCAGTTCGTGCGCGACTACGCGGCCGCCGGGCTGCGCGAGAAGCTGCCGCTCTGCGGCTCCGGCTTCCTCACCGAGGGCACCCTGGCCGCCCAGGGTGCGGCGGCCGAGGGCATCCGCACCGCGCTGCACTACGGCGACGGGCTGGAGCTGCCGAGGAACACCGCCTTCCGCAAGGCGTTCCGCGAAAAGGCCGGCCGCGAGGCGGACGTCTATGCGGTGCAGGGCTACGACGCCGCCCAGTTGCTGGCCGTGGGGCTGGACGCCGTGAAGGGCGACGTGGAGGCGGACAAGCCCCTGTTCGCCGCCATGCGCGGCGCGCGCATCGACAGCCCCCGCGGCGCCTTCACCCTCTCGGCCGGCCGCAGCCCGGTGCAGAACATCTACCTGCGCGAGGCCAAGGCCGGCCAGAACCGGGTGATCGGCGTCGCCGCCGAGGCGCTGGCTGACCCGGGCACCGGCTGCAAGCTGGCCTAGGAAGGTGACCGCCGGCGGCCTGCTGGTCCAGGTGCTGAACGGCCTCCAATACGGCCTGCTGCTGTTCCTGATCAGCAGCGGCCTCACGCTGGTGTTCGGCGTGCTCGGGGTCATCAACCTCGCCCATGGCAGCCTGTTCATGGTCGGCGCCTACGTCACCTACCTGGTCGCGCAATCCGGCTTCGGCTTGTGGCTCTCCCTGCCGCTGGCGCTCGTCGGCGGCGCGCTGCTGGGCGTCGTGCTCGAACGCGTCCTGTTCCGGCGCTTCTACCACCGCGAGCACCTGGACCAGGTGCTGCTGACCTTCGCGCTGATCCTGCTGTTCGAGGAGGCGCGGTCCTTCATCGCCGGCAACGACTTCCACAGCGTGCCGGTCCCGGCCTGGCTCGACGTGCCGGTGCCGGTGGCGGCCGGCTTCTCCTACTCCGCCTACCGCCTGGCGGTGCTGGCGGCATGCCTCGCGGTCGCCGCGCTGATGTTCTGGACCATCGAGCGCACCCGCGCCGGCTCAGCGATCCGTGCCGCGGCCGAGAAGCCCGAGATGGTGGATCTCCTGGGCATGGATGCGCGGCGCGTGCACATGCTGGTGTTCGGCGCGGGAACGGCGCTGGCCATGCTGGGGGGCGCCTTGGCGGCGCCGCTCTACTCCGTCTATCCCGGCATGGGCGACGGCTTCCTGATCATCTCCTTCGTGGTCGTGGTGGTGGGCGGGCTCGGCTCCGTGGCGGGCGCCTTCTGGGCGGCGCTGCTGGTCGGCCTGGTCGATACGCTCGGCAAGGTCCTCCTGCCGGTGGGGGCGGGGGCGGCGGTGTATGTGCTGATGGCCATCGTGCTGCTATGGCGGCCGGCCGGGCTGTTTGCCGGCGCGCGGGCATGACCATGCAGGTCGCCGGACGCGGCGGGCACCTGGCGCTCGCCTCCGTCGCCGCGGCCATCGCCGCCCTGCCGCTGTTCGCCTCGCCCTACCATGTCGGCTTCGCCGCCACGGCGCTGGTGGCGGCGCTGTTCGCGCTCAGCCTGCAGGTGCTGGTGGGCGCCGTCGGCATGATCAGCCTGGGCCACGCGGCGCTGTTCGGCGTCGGCGCCTACGCGGTGTGGTTCCTGACCCCCTCGGGCGGCGCCGCGCCGAGCATCCTGCTGACCCTGCCGGCGGCCGCCCTGGGCGGGGCGGCCGCCGCGCTGGCGATCGGCGCGCTGGCGCTGCGGACACGCGGCTTCTTCTTCCTGATGACCACGCTGGCCTTCGGGCAGATGCTGTTTTTCCTCTTCCACGACACGCCCCTGGGCGGCGGCGCCGACGGCGTGTTCATCACCCGCCCCGCCCTCGGCCTGTTCGACTGGGTCTGGGACGTGCCCCGGCGGCAGCGGCCCGCCGTGCTGCTCTGGATCGATCTCGGCGTGCTGGTGGCCGTCTATGCCGGGCTGGCCGGCCTGATGCGCACGCTGTTCGGCCACGCCCTGCTGGGCATCCGCGCCAACGAGCACCGCATGGCCGCCCTCGGCCTGCCCACCTACCGCTACAAGCTCGCCGCCTTCGTGCTCGGCGGCGCGCTGGCCGGCATCGCCGGGCACCAATGGGCGGTGACCGAGGCCTTCGTCAGCCCGGAACTGCTGGGCTGGCACCGCTCGGCGCTCGCTTTGCTCGCCATCGTGCTGGGGGGCGTGGGCGCGCTGCACGGCCCGATCCTGGGCGCGGTCGCCTTCGCCATCCTGGGCGAAGTGGCAGGCCTGGTGACGGAACGGCAGCATCTGGTCGAGGGCCTGGTCATCCTGCTGGTCGTGCTGGTGCTGCCGAAGGGGCTCGCCGGGCTGCGGCGACCGGCCCGTTCCCCCGTGCCCGCCGCCGACCCGGCATGACGGCGCTGCTGCAAGCCGACGCGCTCGTGCGCCGGTTCGGCGGGCTCGCCGCGGTCGGCGGCGTCTCGCTGGCGCTGCAGCCCGGCTGCCTGCACGCCGTGATCGGGCCCAACGGCGCCGGCAAGAGCACGCTGGTCAACCTGCTGTCGGGGGAACTGCCGCCCAGCGCGGGCCGCATCCACGTCGCCGGCCAGGACGCGACCGGCTGGCCCGCCTGGCGCTTCGCCCGCGCGGGCGTCGGGCGCAGCTTCCAGCGCACCAACGTGCTGCGGGAGATGACCGTCGCCGAGAACGTGCGCCTCGCCGCCCAGATCGGCTGCACGCCCGCCCGCCGCCTGCTGCGCACCGCGGCGGCGGAGGCGGAACCGCGCCGCCGGGCCGCCGCCGCGCTCGACCGGGCCGGGCTCGGGCCGCTGGCGCAGCGCACCGCCGACATCCTGAGCCACGGGCAGCTTCGCCAGCTCGAGATCGCGATGGTGCTCGCGACCGCGCCGCTCGTGCTGCTGCTGGACGAGCCGCTGGCCGGCATGGGGCCGGAGGAGGCGGAGCGGATCGCCACCCTGCTGCGCGCGCTGGCCGAGGACCATGCGGTGCTGCTGATCGAGCACGACATGGACGTCGTCTTCGCGGTCGCGGACCGGCTGACCGTCATGGTCGATGGCCGCGTGCTGGACGAAGGCCCGCCCGCGCATATCCGCGCCTCCGCCCCGGTGCGCGACGCCTATCTGGGGCACGCCGCATGACGCCCATCCTCCAGGCGACCGGCCTGCACGCCTTCTATGGCGCCAGCCACATCCTGCGCGGGATCGACCTCGCGGTGCTGCCCGGCCAGGCGATCGGGCTGATGGGCCGCAACGGCATGGGCAAGACGACGCTCATCCGCACCCTGCTCGGCCTCGTTCCCGCCCGGGACGGCCAGGTGCTGATGGACGGGCAGGACGTGGCGGGCCGCCCGCCGCATCTGCGCGCCCGCGCCGGCATCGCCGTGGTGCCCGAAGGCCGCGGCGTGTTCGGCTCCCTCACCGTGCGCGAGAACCTCGTGCTGGCGGCCCGGCCCGGCGCCGACGGCGCCCTGCGCTGGCCGCTCGACCGCGTGCTCTCGGTGTTCCCCCGCCTGGCCCAGCGCATCGGCCACCGCGGCGGCCAGCTTTCCGGCGGCGAGCAGCAGATGGTCGCGATCGGCCGCGCGCTGATGACGAGCCCGCGCCTGCTCATCCTGGACGAAGCCACCGAAGGCCTGGCGCCGCTGATCCGCGACGAGATCTGGCGCACCATCGCCCTGATCCGCGCCGACGGCATCGCCACCATCGTCGTCGACCGTACCGTCGCCGCGGTGCTGAGCGTGGTGGACCGCGCGACCGTGCTGGTGAAGGGCCGGGTGGCCTATGACGGCGACCCGGCGACCTTGGCGGCCGACCACGACCTGCTGGGGCGGTATCTCGGCGTATGAGCCCTCCATAGCTTGCAAGCATGAAAGCGGACCGACTCCGTCTTGGACTCAGGCCGAGACCAGGGGCTAGGGTTCGCACAACCAGATGGGCGGCACAGCCCGGCACCAAACGGAGGGAACGACAATGCTCGATGCGATCCAGACAGCGCTCGACACGGCGAGCTACGCGCGGGCGTGAGGAGATCGGCATGCTCTACCACGTGGAAATGGATGTGCGCGTCCCGCACGGCGTCGATGCGGCCCTGTTCGAGCGGTTGAAGGCCGCGGAGAAGGCCCGCGCCGCCGAGTTGCAGCGCGCCGGCACCTGGCGGCATCTGTGGCGCATCGCCGGGCGCTACGCCAATATCAGCGTCTTCGACGTGGCCAGCCACGACGAGCTGCACGCGATCCTGTCCGGCCTGCCGCTGTTCCCCTTCATGGCGATCACGGTGACGGCCCTGGCGCAGCACCCCTCCGCCCTGGTGCAAGCCGAGGCGGCCGCGGAGAGCTGATCGTGCGCCAGTCCCCCGAGCGGATCGCGATCGTCGGCGCCGGCATCGGCGGCCTGACCCTGGCGCTGGCCTTGCGGCAGCGTGGGCTGCAGGCCGAGATCTACGAACAGGCGCCCGAGCTGACGGAGATCGGGGCCGCGGTCGCGCTCTCCGCCAACGCAACCCGGGAGCTGCGCCGCCTGGGCGTGCTCGACGCCGTCATGGCCGCCTCGACGGAGCCGAGCGAGCTGATCTTCCGCAACTGGCGCGATGGGCGCCGGGTCGCATCGCACCCCGTGCATGCCGGGCTGGCCTACCAGACGCGGTTCGGGGCGCCCTATTGCGGCATCCATCGGGCGGACCTGCAGCAGGCGCTGGCCGCAGCGCTCGGCGGCGCCGGGCTGAACCTCGGCCGCCGCCTCTCCTCCATCGCCGAGCAGGCGGACGGCATCGCGCTGGCGTTCGAGGATGGCGGCCGTGCCGTGGCCGACCTGGTCGTGGGCGCGGACGGCGTGCGGTCGGTGGTGCGCGGCTTCGTCACGCAGGGCGCCGGCACGGTCTATTCCGGCACCAGCGCCTTCCGCGGCATCGTGCCCGCCAGCCGTCTGCTCTCGCTGCCGGACCCCTTGGCGATCCAGTTCTGGATGGGGCCGGGCGCCCATTTGCTGCATTACGCGATCGGCGGCGCCGGGCAGGACGTCAACTACTTCGCCGTCGTCGATGGCCCGGCCGCCTTCCCCCCCGGGCGCTCCACCATCCCGGTCGAGCCCGGCGCCGCGCTGGCGGCCTTCGCGGGCTGGCACCCGGCGGTGACCGAGATGATCGCCGCCACCCAGCACCCGTTGCGGTGGGGCCTGTTCACGGTGCCGCAGCCCCGGCTGTGGCATCGCGGCCGCGCCGTATTGCTGGGCGATTCCGCGCATGCCATGGTCCCGCACCACGGCCAAGGCGCCAACACCACGATCGAGGACGCGATCACGCTGGCCGAGCTGCTGGCCCGGGAAGGCGGGACGCCGGAGGTGCTGCGCCGCTACCAGGCGCTGCGCCAGGTCCGGACCAAGACGATCCAGTTGAGCGCCTGGGCGACCAACGGCCTGCTGCACCTTCCCGACGACGCGGACCTGGCCACCCGCGACGCCAAGATGGCCGCCTTTCCCGATCGGTTCGGCTGGATCCACGCCTTCGACGCGCTGGAGACCGCGTCGCGCGCCATGGCGGTGGCAGCATGACCGGCCTCACGCGGCGCCTGTTCGCGGCGGGGGCGGCGACGGCCCTCGTTGGCCCCGCTCGCGCGGCGACTCCGATCAGGATCGGCGTGCTCACGGAAATGGGCGGCCCCTATGCCGAGGACAGCGGCCGCGGTTCGGTGGCCTGCGCCCGCTTCGCCATCGAGGACTTCCAGCGCGCCAACCCCGGCCTTGCGGTCGAGCTGCTGTCGGCCGACGCGCAGACCAAGCCGGACGTCGCCGCCGCCCTCGCCGGCGCCTGGTTCGACCGGGACGACGTCGACATGGTCATCGACGTGCCCGTCTCCAACTGCGCCCTCGCAGTGGCCAGCGTCACCCGGGCCCGCAACAAGGTCGCGATCTTCAACACCAGCACCTCGGACCTGACGGGCAAGGCCTGCTCGCCCAACCACGTGCACTGGGCATTCGACACCTACGCGCTGTCCGCCTCTACCGCCCGGGCCTTGCTGGCCGATGGCGGCGACACCTGGTTCCTGATCCAGGCCGACTACACCTTCGGCGCGATCTTGGCCGCGGAGGCCTCGGCGGTCGTGCGCGCAGGCGGCGGCCGGGTGGTCGGGACGGTGAAGCATCCGTTCCCCGGCACGACGGACTTCTCCTCGTACCTGCTCGAGGCCCAGGCGAGCGGCGCGAAGATCATCGGCCTCGCCAATGCCGGCGCCGATGCCGCGAACTGCATCAAGCAGGCGGCGGAGTTCGGCCTGACCCGCGGCGGCACACGCCTGGCCGCCCTGCAATGCCTGCTGCCGTCGCTGATCGGCGTGGGGGCCGAGCAGGCGCAGGGCCTGTACCTGACCGAGGCGTTCTACTGGAACGCCAACCCGGCCACCCGTGCCTTTTCGGACCGTTTCGCGGCCGCCATGCCGGGCACGCGGCCCTGCATGATCCACGCCGGCTGCTATGCGGGCGTGCTGCACTACCTGAAGGCGGTGGCGGCGATCGGGACCGACGCGGCGCGTGCGGACGGGGCCGCGACGGTCGCTGCAATGAAGCGCCTGCCCACCGAGGATGCGCTGTTCGGCCCCGGCCGCATCCGCGAGGACGGGCGCAAGATCCACGACATGCACCTCTTCCGCGTCAAGCCCGCCCGGTCCGTCCGCGACCCCTGGGACCTCTACGATCTCGTGCACACGACGCCCGGCGAGCAGGCGTTCCGGCCCATGGCCGGCGGCGGATGCCCGCTGATCCCGGCGTGAGCATGACGCGCGGCGATCGGAGAGCGAGCCCGAACGGGGCCGGCAACCGGGCCGCCTCGTAAGCAACGCCTGAATATCGAGAGTAGGCCGGCCAGTCCCGTTGTAGGCTGCTGCTGCCGCTATGGGGATCGCAGGCGTATGGCGGCGATTGCAGCGCCTGCTTGCCCGGGAGCAGACCATGAGCGGAGCGATCCAAGAGCACAACGAGCGGCCGGCGGCGGTGTGGAGTTCGGGCGGGAGGGGATACGACAAGGTAAGCCACCAAATCTCGGCGGCGCTGGAGCATTGCGTCCAGCGGCTCGACCCGCGGCCAGGGGAACGGGCGCTGGACGTTGCCACCGGCACCGGCTGGACGTCGCGGCTGTTGGCCCGCCAGGGCGCCAAGGTCACGGGTGGCGACATCGCCGCCGACCTGCTCGCCTCGGCCAGGGTCCGCGCCGCCGCCGAGCAAGTCGATATCGACTATCGGGTCGAGGATGCGGAGAAGCTGTCCTTCGCCGACGCCTCGTTCGACATCGTCGCATCCACCTTCGGCGTGATGTTCGTCAGCCGCCCTGAGGCGGCAGCGGCGGAGATCGCGCGCGCGTGCCGAAGCGGCGGCCGTCTCGGCCTCCTCACCTGGGCGCCGGACGGCAACGTCTTCGAGATGTTCAAGGTGATGCGCGCCTACATGGCGCTGCCGGCCGCCCCGCCCCCTTCGCCGCCCCCTTCGCCGTTCGAATGGGGCAAGCCGGAGCGCGTCGGCCAATTGCTTGGGAGCGCGTTCGACCTCAAGTTCGAACAAGGCACCTGCGTCTACTATGACCACGACGGGGAAGCGGCGTGGGAGGTGTTCGTGGATGGCTACGGGCCGACCAAGGCTTTGGCGGGAAGTCTCGACGAGACCCGCCGCGCAGACTTGCGGCGCGACTTCGTGGCGTTCCATGACCGGTTCCGGACCGAGCTCGGCATTGCCGTGCCGCGGACCTATCTGCTCACGATCGGCAGGCGCCGCTGAGCGCCCCTATTGCCGGAACGCCGCCCGCGCATACACGCCCAGCACCCGCGTCTCCCGCGAGAAGAACGAAAGCTCCTCCAGCGCCAGCCGCAGCCCGGGGTCCTCCGGGTGCCCGTCCACGTCGCACAGGAACTGCGTCGCGGTGAAATGCCCGTCCAGCATGTAGCTCTCCAGCCGGCTCATGTTCACCCCGTTGGTGGCGAACCCGCCCAGCGCCTTGAACAGCGCCGCCGGCACGTTCCGCACCCGGAACACGAACGTCGTCATCAGCCCCGGCGTGCCCGGCGGCGGCGTGCGCGCCTCCCGGGCGGCCACATAGAACCGCGTGGTGTTGTGCGCCGCGTCCTCCACATTGGCCCGCAGCACGTCCAGCCCGTAGATCTCCGCCGCCAGCGAGGACGCGATCGCCGCATCCGCCGGCCGGTTCCACTCCGCCACCAGCTTGGCCGAGCCCGCCGTGTCCGCCTGGATCACCGCCTCCGCCCCCAGCTCGCGCACGATCGCGCGCACTTGGCCGAGGGCGACGGCATGGGAATGGATGCGCCTTATGCCCTCGATCCCCGCCCCGCGCGGCACCAGCAGGCAGTGCTCCACCCGCTGGAAATGCTCGCCCACGATGAACAGCCCGCTATGCGGCAGCAGCGCGTGGATGTCCGGCACCCGCCCGGCCAGGCTGTTCTCGCAGGCCAGCATGGCCAGCCCCGCCTCGCCGGTGTGTACCGCCTCGATGGCGCGCTCGAAGGTGGCGCAGGGCAGGGTCGGCATGCCCGGATAGACCTCGCGGCAGGCCAGGTCGGAATAGGCGCCGTGCAGGCCCTGGAAGGCGATCATGTCTGCTCCCGGAGCGCGCGGGCGCGCGATCATGTCTGCTCCAGGAGCGCGCGGGCGCGCGATCATCTCTGTTCCAGGAGCGCGCGGGCGCGGTCGAGGTCGGCCGGGGTGTCCACCCCGAACGGCGCATGGTCCACGCGGGCGCAGGCGATGCGCATGCCCGCCTCCAGCGCCCGCAGCTGCTCGAGCTTCTCCCGCCGCTCCAGCGGGCTTTCCGGCAGGCTGACGAAGCGCGCGAGCGCCGCGCGGCGATAGGCGTAGATGCCGATATGGTGCCAGAGCGGCCCCTCGCCGGAGGGGATCGGCAGCCGCGAGAAATACAGCGCCGGCGACACCGCCCGGCCGCGCTCGAACGCGCAGGCCGCCTTGACCACCGAGGCCGCCGCCGCCTCCTCCACGGTCTCGATCGGGGCGACCAGGGTGGCGATGTCGATCGCCGGGTCGGACAACGGCGTGATCACGGCGCGCAGCTGCACCGGCGGCATGGTCGGCAGGTCGCCCTGCAGGTTGACCACCACATCGTGCCGCCCCTGCGGATCGAGCGTGGCGAGCGCCGCATGCACCCGGTCGGAGCCGGAGGGCAGGCTGGGGTCGGTCAGCACCGCCACCCCGCCCGCCGCGCGCACGACGTCGGCGATCTCGGCGTCCGCGCAGGCGACCGCCACCGGCCCGATATCCGCCTCGCGCGCCCGGTCCAGCACGTGCAGGATCATCGCCCGCCCGGCGATCCGGGCCAGCGGCTTGTTCGGCAGGCGGGTGGAGGCCATGCGCGACGGGATCACGATGATCGGGGTCATGGTTTGCGGCAAGTTGATGCGGGCAGGGGCATGGTCATAGCGTGCGCGGCACCATAGGTAGGTCAAACCGCGGGCGCAACGCCACGCGGACGGGATAGGATGGCACGGATGAACAAAGCATTCCTCGCAGCGATGCTGGCCCTGGCGAGCACGCAGGCCCAGGCGCAGAGCGGCCAATCGGTCACCCAGCCCGCGCCGAACATGGCCACGCCGCAGACCCAGATGAACGACAACCAGCAGCCCGCCAACGCCCGCCGCGCCGGCGACGGCCAGGCGCAGGGGCAGCAGCTGACCCAGCCCATCCCCAGCCAGAACCAGCCGCAGGCGCAGACCAACAGCAACCAGCAACCCGGCAACGCCAGGCAGACGCAGAGCCCGGCGCGCTGACTTGCAGGCGCTGCCCGCTGACTTGCAGGCGCTGATCCAAGCCGCCGAAGCCGCGGCCGACGTCGCCGCCGCCGTCATCCGTCCCTTCTACCGCCAGGGCGTCGCCGCCGACGTGAAGGCCGACGCGAGCCCCGTCACCATCGCCGACCGCACCGCCGAGCAGGCCATGCGCGCCGTGCTGTCGCAGCGCTGCCCCGACCACGGCATCCTGGGCGAGGAATACGGCCTCGACCGGCCCGGCGCCCGGCTGCGCTGGGTGCTCGACCCCGTCGACGGCACCCGCGCCTTCCTCACCGGCCGCCCCACCTTCGGCACCCTGATCGGCTTGCTGGACGGAGACACGCCCATCCTGGGCATCATCGACCAGCCGGTAACCGGCGAGCGCTGGATCGGCGTGGCCGGCCAGCCCACCCGCTTCCGCGGCCCCTACGGCCGCGCCGGCTGCCGCCCCTGCGCCGACCTGGCCCACGCCGAACTGTCCTGCACCGCACCGGACCTCTTCGACCCCGGGCAATACGCGGCGTTCTGCCGCCTGCAGGCCGCCGCAAGCCGCACCAGCTGGGGCGGCGACTGCTACGCCTACGGCCTGATCGCGCTCGGCGGCATCGACGTCATCGCCGAACCCGGCCTCAAGGTCTGGGACTGGGCGGCGCTGGTGCCGGTGATCGAGGGCGCCGGCGGCCAGATGCGGGACTGGCAGGGACGCCCCCTGCACCCCGACGGCGACGGCAGCGTCGTCGCCGTCGGCGACCCTCGCCTGATGCCGCAAATCCTCCCTTTGCTGGCCTGAACGGAGCAAGCCCATGCTGCGCGCCCTGCTGATCCTGCTCCTCCTCGCCGCCGGCGCCCAGACCCGAGGCGCCCCAGACCTGAGCACCCAGGCGCAAACCACCCGCAGCCACGCCATCACCATCCTCGGCACGCCCGCGCTGCCGCCCGGCTTCCCTTACTTCCCCTACGTGAACCCGCAGGCGCCCAAGGGCGGCGAGGCGGTGTTCGCCATGGTCGGCAGCTTCGACGGCTTCAACCCCTATATCCTGCGCGGCAACGCCGCCTTCGGCCTGGGCGGCAGTTGGCAGCCCGGCGTGGGCGGCACCGCCGCCGGGTCCGCGGGCGGGCATGTCTGGGAAACCCTGCTGGTCGGCTCCGCCAACGAGGTCGCCACCGGCTATGGCCACCTCGCCGAAACCATCGAACTGCCCGCTGACCGCATGTGGGTCGCCTTCGAAATCCGCCCCGAGGCCCGCTTCGCCGACGGCTCGCCGGTGACGGCCCACGACGTCGCCTGGACCTTCAAGACCCTCATGGAGCAGGGCCGCCCCGCCGTCCGCGTCGCCTACCAGGACGTGGCCGACGCGGTGGCCGAAAGCGACCGCCGGGTGGTGTTCCACTTCAAGTCCAACGAGAACCGCGAGCTGCCGATCGCCGTCGGCGGCCTGCCGGTGCTGCCGATGAAGTGGTGGGCGACGCGCGATTTCAGCAAGCCGCTCACCGAGCCGCCGCTGGGCTCCGGACCCTACCGCGTCGAGCGGTTCGAGCTGGGCCGCACCGTCACCTATGCGCGCGACCCCAATTGGTGGGCGCGCGACCTGCCGACGGGGCGCGGCTTCCACAACTTCGACCGCGTCCGCCTGGAATATTTCCGTGACCCCACCGTAGCGTTCCAGGCCTTCAAGGCCGGCCAGATCGACTATCGGCAGGAAAACATCAGCAAGGAATGGGCGACCGGCTACGACTTCCCCGCCGTTCGCCAAGGCCTGGTCCGCAAGGAGGAGATCCCGCACCGCCTGCCGATCGGCATCCAGGGCTGGATCATGAACACCCGCCGCCCCCAATTCGCCGACCCCAGGGTGCGCGAGGCGCTGGCCCAGGTGTTCGACTTCGAGTGGATGAACAAGAACCTGTTCTTCGGCGTCTACAGCCGCACCCACAGCTACTTCGGCAGCACCGAGCAGGAAGCCAAGGGCCTGCCCGACGCCGCCGAGCAAGCCCTGCTCGCGCCGTTCCGCGACAAGCTGCCGCCCTCCCTGTTCACCGAACCCTTCCAGCTCGCCGCCACCGACGGCTCCGGCAACAACCGCGACGGGCTGCGCCGCGCGCTCGACCTGCTCAAGCAAGCCGGCTGGACCATCCGCGACCGCAAGCTGGTGGACGCCGAGGGCAGGCCCATGGCCTTCACCATCCTGCTGCACGATCCCACGCTGGAGCGTGTGGCCCTGCCATACCAGCAATGGCTGCAACGCCTCGGCGCCGAGGTGGGCGTCCGCACCGTCGACAACGCGCAGTTCGAGCGCCTGACCGACGAGTTCGACTTCGACATGACGACCATCATCTACCCCGGCGCCGACCTGCCGGGGAACGAGCTGCGCGACGACTTCTCCTGCGAGGGCGCCAAGACCAAGGGCGGCGCCAACCTGGCCGGCATCTGCGACCCGGCCATCGACAGCCTCGTCGACGCCGCCATCCGCGCCCAGGACCGCCCGGCGCTGGCCGCCGCGGTGCGTGCTATGGACAGGCTGCTGCTGCGCGGCTGGTATCTCGTGCCGAACTGGCACGATACCAAGTTCAAGGTGGCGACCTGGAACCGCTTCGGCCGCCCCGAACAACCCGTCCGCGACGGCTTCGTGCTGGACAGTTGGTGGATCGACCCGTCGCTCGCCGCCAAAACCGACGTCGCCCGCCGCGCCGGCAACTAGAGCATGATCCGACCACACGGGATCACCCGTCGGATGAACATGCTCGTCAAACCAAAGGCTAGAGCGCGAGCCGTGCGCCTATCAGCACGGATCGTGCTCTAAGGCGCTGCCTTGGCCCCGTCCGCGCCGAACTGGTGCAGGTAGGCGGTGAGGTCCGCCACCTGCTTGTCGTTCTTCAGCCCGGCATAGATCATCTTCGTCCCCGGCATCTTCGCCTTCGGGTCGCGAATATACTCGGCGAACACCGCGTCGTCCCACGTGATGCCGCTGTCGCGGTTCGCCGGGCTGTAGCTGTAGCCGGGGATCGAGCCCGACTTGCGCCCGAACAGCCCGTTCAGCACGGGGCCCACGCCGTTCTTCGCCGTCTCCCCCACCGCATGGCAGGCGCGGCATTGCGCGAACACCCGCTCGCCGGCAGCGGCGTCCTGCGCCAGCGCCGGGCCGGCGAGGGCGAGAAGCAAGGGAAGCATCGCGACAGCGCGCATGACGGACCTTCCAGTAGGGACCATGATGCCCAGGCCGATGAAACCGATGTTCATACTGCGTCTCCATAGCCATGCGCGATGATCTGCTTCCAGATAGCGACCTCGTCGGTCACCAGCCACTCCGTCCGCACCCGCCCGTCCACGATCTCCGCATGGCTCAGCCCCATCACATACACCGGGGCGCCGGTCGGCTCGCCGAAATGGCCGAACCCGGCATGCGTGGCGCGCAACGACCAGCGCAGCGCGATCCGCACCGCGCGCCCCGGCTCGCGATTGACCGTGGCGCTCTCCACGCGGAATCGCGCGTCGGGGAACGCCGCGAGGTAGCCCAGGTAGAAGCGGTCGATGTCGGCGTGCCCATGCACGGTGTCGCCGCCGGGCACGGCGACGGCCGCCCCGTGGAAATACAGGTCGCGGACGGCCGCAAGGTCCTTGGCGTCCCACAGCCGGCGATAGCCCTCGCAGTAGGCGTCCACCTCCGCGCCCGGCTGGATTTCGGGCCGGTACACCCCCGGCTGGTCCCGCTCCGGCGTGTAGTAGGCGACCGCGCCGCTCCGCCGCAGTTCCTGCTCGGCCATCTGCTGCGCCAGCGCGCGCGGCTGCAGCCCCAGGCAGCGCGCGAACGCCCCCTGGTCGCGCACCAGCCACTCCTCCGTCACCACGCCGCCCACCACCCAGCAATCGGCGATGATGCGCGAGCGCACCAGCCGGCCGGACGCCGGGCCGTAGCTGCCATCGCCCTGGTGGCGCATCACCGAGATCAGCCGGTGCGAGGACAGGAACGACCCATCGGGGTATCCCGTCCAGATCACGTCTTCGCCCACCAGCTGCCGGTCCGGGAACTGGTGCAGCGTCTGCAAGGTCTGCGCGGTGACGCCCAGATTGTCCGCGGTCAGCCCGGTGGCGGCCCGCACCAGCACCTTCGGGGCATAGAGTCCCGCGAGCTTGCCGCCGACGCCACGATCTTCCCAAATCTCGCGGGTGATGCCGTAGATGAACGCCGGCACATCCTTGTAGCCGCCAATGACCGGGTCCATCAGCCGGCCATCGCCCGGCGCGCGGCCTCCGCCAGCACGCGCATCCCCATCGCCAGGTCCGCGTCGCTGGTGTCCTCGGCCCAGTGGTGGCTGATACCGCCGATGCTGGGCACGAACACCATCGCCGACGGCATCCGGCGCGCCATGTACTGCGCGTCGTGCCCCGCCCCGCTCGGCATCCGCTGCCAGCGGCCCGGCGCCAGCGCCTCCGCCGCCCCGGCCAGCGCGTCCTGCAGCGCCGGGTCGCAGAGCGCCGGCCGGGACTGGCTCAACACCTCGAGCGTCGCCGGGCAGCGCTCGCGCCGGTTGCTCTCCTGCACGCCCCGGACCAGCACGCCGTGCAGTCGCTCCAGTACCTCCGTGGACACGTCGCGGAACTGGAACAGCACCTCCGCCCGCCCGGGAATGATGCTCGCCGCGCCGGGATCGAGCGCGATCCGCCCGGCGGTCCAAACCGTGCGCGGCCCGCAATGGCGCGGAAACTCCTGGTCGATCCAAGCCAGCAGCCGCACCGCCGACAGCCCGGCGTCCCGCCGCTCCGCCATGGTCGTGCCGCCGGCATGATCCTGCTGGCCCTCGAAACGGATGCGGTACTGCCAGATGCCGACGATGCCGGTCACCACGCCGATCTGCTGCGCCTGGCTCTCCAGGCTGGTGCCCTGCTCGATATGCATCTCGAAGAAGCCGCGATAGCGCCCTTCCTCCATCTGCAGACGCGGCCGCCCGGCCAGCCCCGCCTCCTGCAGCGCCTCGCGCAACGGCTTGCCATGGTAGCGGTTGCTGAGCCGGTCGATCTCCGCCTCGTCCAGCAGCCCGGTGAACGAGCGCGAGCCGATGAAGGAGCCGTAATGCCCCTCCTCGTCGACGAAGGCGATCGCGTCCACCGGCAGCCCCATGCGCGCCAAGGCCACCGCCGACACCACGCCCAGCGCGCCGTCCAGCCAGCCGGCCTCGTTCTGACTCTCGATATGGCTCCCGGCCAACAGCTTCGGGCCGGGCCCGGGATGGCGGCCCAGCACATTGCCCACGCCGTCCATTTCGGCGGCAAGCCCGGCCGCCTGCATCCGCTCGATCAGCCAGCGGCGGGATTGCATGTCGACGTCGGTGTAGGTCGGGCGGTGCACGCCGGTCTTGAAAGCGCCGATGCGGCGTAGCGCGTGCAGGTCGGCCAGGAAGGCCGCGGTATCGGGCTCGGGGCTCATGCCGCGCAGACTGGCAACTTGCGGCAACCGCGGCAAGGTCGGCCCGCGGGGGGCAGGGGCCGGGGCACCGCGCCCCGGCCCCCGCTACCGCATGAGCCCACCACACGACATTACCCGTCGGATGAACATGCCCGTAAAACAAAGGCTAAAAACAAAGGCTAGAGCACGAGCCGTGCGCCTATTAGCACGGATCGTGCTCTCGGGGCGGTTACCGCTGCGCGAGCTGCGCGCGGGTCTCGCTGTTCAGGCTCTCCACCGGGGCCTCGGACGCGCTCTGCGCCACGATCTGCTCCCGCGGGGTGGCGAGCGCGTACTGGCCGTCGAAGGACGGGGTCTGCGCGCTGCCGGTGTCGGCCGTGGCCACCCGGTCGTCGAGCGCGCGCGCCACGCCGGCCTGGTACTCCTCGGCCGCCATGGCGGGCGCGGCGGCAAGGCTCAGCAGGGCGGCGGCAATGACAAAGTTGATCTTCATGATATCTAGGCTCCAAACGACGCCCCCGGGATAGGGAGCGGCACGCCGGCAGGCCCGTCTAGAGCCGGCCGGGGCGGCGGATTTCCGTCGTCCCAATGCGATCTGGGGTCGCACAGCCGACGCAACAGGCACAGTTACAAGCACGAGACATGCAAGAAACGCATGCTCACGATTCCGACACTGCGTTTGGCTCAAAGCTTCCCTGCCCCTCGCCACCGTCCTACACTGCGACATGTTCCCCACCACCCGCCTGCGCCGCTTGCGGCAGACCGAGCCCATGCGCGCCTTGGTGCGCGAACACCGGCTCGCCGCCCACGACCTCATCCTGCCGATCTTCGTCGACGAGGCGGCCGACGCCCCCGTGCCGATCGCCGCCATGCCCGGTGTCGCCCGCATCCCCCTCGCCGGCCTGGCCCGGGAAATCGAGGCGATCGCCCGCGACGGCGTGCGCGCGCTCATGCTGTTCGGCATCCCCCGCCAAAAGGACGCCATCGGCAGCGACAGCCTCTCCGCCACCGGCCTGATGGCCAGCATGACCCGCATCGCCAAGGACGCCGCGCCCGAGCTGGTCGTCATCACCGACAACTGCTTCTGTGAATACACCGACCACGGCCATTGCGGCGTCGTGCAGGACGGGCATGTACACAACGACCTGACCCTCGAGAACCTGGGCCGCCAGGCCGTCGTCGCCGCCGAGGCGGGGGCCGACATGGTCGCGCCCTCGGCGATGATGGACGGCCAGGTCGCCGCGATCCGCGCCGCGCTCGACAAGGCGGGCCATGCCGGCACCCCGGTCATGGCCTATTCCAGCAAGTTCGCGTCCGCCTTCTACGGCCCCTTCCGCGCCGCCGCCGGCTGCGACCTGCAAGGCGACCGCAAGGAATACCAGACCGACCCCATGAACGCCCGCGAAGCGATGCGCGAATCCGCCGCCGACGAGGCGGAGGGCGCCGACTGGCTGATGGTCAAGCCCGGCATGCCCTATCTCGACGTCCTGGCCCGGCTGCGCCAGCGCACCGACCTGCCCCTCGCCGTCTATCAAGTCAGCGGCGAATACGCGATGCTGAAGTTCGCCGCCCAGGCCGGCGCCCTCGACGAGCAGCGCGTGGTGCGGGAAAGCCTCGGCGCCTTCAAGCGCGCCGGCGCCGACGTCATCCTCACCTACTTCGCCCGCCAGGTGATCCGCGAAGGCTTCTAAGCCGCTTCCAAGGCCCGCGGCAGCCGGTGCAGCGAGGCGGTCGCCGGGTCGGCCATCGCCGCGATATGCGCATGGTGCGTGAACAGGATCACCTGCGTCACCGCCCCGAACCCGGCCAGCAGCCGCAGCGCCGCCCGCGCGCGCCGGTCGTCGAAGTTCACCAGCAGGTCGTCGGCGATCAGCGGCAGCGGCTCCGAGGACCGCGCCTCGATGCCGATCGAGGCCAGGCGCAGCGCCAGGAACAGCTGGTCGCGCGTGCCCTCGCTCAGGAAGTCCGCCTTGCACGACGGCCCGTCCGGCCGCGCGGCAAAGATCACCGGCTCCCCCCGCTCGCCTTCGTCCAGCTCGAGCCGGTGATAGCGCCCCTCCGTCAACGCCGCGAACAGCGCCCCCGCCTCCTGCAGCAGCGGCCCCTGCTGGCCCTTGCGATACGCCTCGATCCCCCGCTGCAGCAGCGTGTGCGCCAGCCGCAGCCGCACATAGCGCTGCGCCGCGTCCTCGATCTCGGCCAGCCCGTCCTGCACCGCCTGCGCCGGCCCGGCGACATCCCCGCCCCGCTCCATCGCCTGCACCCGCGCCCCCGCCGCCGCCCGCTCCCCGGCCAGGGCCACCCGCTCCGCGTCCAGCGCGCCCAGCCGCGCCGCCATCGCCTCCAGCCGGCCCGGCAGCGCGTCGATGTCCACCAGCGCCGCCTCCTCGGCCAACGCGGCGGCGGACTTGCCGTCGTCCAGCCGGTGCAGCTCCGCCGTGCGCGTCCGCACCGTTGCGGCCAGCACGGCATGCGCCTCCGCCCGGCGCAGCGCCGCCGCCAGCCCCGCATCGTCCGCGGTGCCCACCGCCCGGCGCAACCCGGCCAGCGCGGCCTCCGCCCGCGCCTTCGCCTGCCCATGCCCAGCGACCGACCCAGCCAGCGCCGCCGCCTCCCGCTCCAGCCGCTCCCGCTCGGCGCCCGCCCGCTGCGCCTGGCCCAGCCGCGCCGCCAACTGCGCCACCAACCCTTCCGACACCGCCTCGCCCAGCCGCGCCGCCAGCCCGGCCAGCGCCGCCTCATGCCGCCCCAGCGCATCCTCCATCTGCCCGACCCGGCGCGCCGCCGCGTCCCACTCGCGCGAATGGACCTCCACCTCCGCCCACAGTGCGAGCGCGGCCGTGGCGTCCTCCGCCGGGCCGTCCGGCGGCAAGCCGAGCCGCGGCGCCGCGTCCGCCCAGGCCAGGCGCCAGGCGGCAAGCTCCGCATCGATGCCCGCCAGCGTCCGCTCCGCCCGCCGCCGCTGCGCCTGCGCCGCCGCGCGCGCGGCCTCCGCCCGCCCATGCGCCTCCGCCGCCGCATCCAGCGCCTGCAGGCGGCGAATGGCCGGCTGCAAGAGATCGGCGACCCCAGCCCCGGCGCCATCCGGCAGCTGCGCCCGCAAGCCCGCCGCCACCCGCCCATGCCGGGCCGCCGCCTGGTCCCGCTTGCGCCCCGCCGCGCCGGCGGCTTGGCCGGCGGCGAGCACCGCCGCCCGGCTGCGCAGCCAGTCGCGCATCGGCGCGGGATCGAGCGGCGCCACCCCGGCCGGCGCCCAGGCGGCGCGCCAGCCATCCTCGGCCGCGGCGAGCCCGGCCCGGGCGGCCTCCTCCGCGGCGACGAACCCCGCCCGCAGCAGCCGGTCCCGCGCCGCCAAGGCCTGCAGCCGTTCCCATTCCGCCACCCGCACCGCGTCCGAAAGGCGCCGGTCCGCCAGGCCATCGGCCTCCCGCACCAACCGCTCCAGCGCGTCGGCGCAGCCCGCGGGCGCCGGCGGCCCGCCCTCCATCCCCTGCCGGATCAGCCGCCACGCCGCGTCCCGCGCCTGCCGGGCCGCAGCCACCGCCTCCGCCGTGGCCAACGTCCCCGCCGCCGCCGCCCCCTGCAACGCCGCCCCTGTCGCCGCCAGCGCGCGGTCATGCGCCGCCAGTTCCGCCGCCGCCTGCTGCAGCCCGGCACGGGCCGCCTCGAGCGCCGCCGCCAGCCGCAGCACCTCGGCCTCCGGCGGCACCGGCGAGCGGGCCAGCGCCGCCGCCGCGCCTTGCCAGAGCGGCAGGCCCGCCAATGCCGCCGCCGCCACCGCCGCCGCGTCGGCATGCGCGGCCTCGGCCTCCGCCAGCGCCTCGTCGATCCGACCCTCCCGCTTGGCCGCCTCCACGGCGTCGCGCAGCGGCCCGGCCGGCCCGGCCGGGGGATGCGCGGCGCAGGCGCGCTCCGCCAGGTCGAGCCCCGCGCCGGCGTCCTCCAACGCCGCCACCGCCTGGGCGCGCGCCCCGGACAGGCTGGCCTGCTGCGCCACCAGGCGCTCGGCCGCCGTCCGGGCCATGCCGTCCGGAATGCGCGCCTGCAGCGCCGAGCCGCGCTCCGGCAGGCCGAGCGCCGCGCCGGCCCGGTCCAGGTCCTCCCGCCGCTGCGCCGCGACAGCCGACTGGTCCTGCCAATCCTCGCGCATCGCCGCGAACCGGGTGCGGTCCCCGGCCAGGGCGGTGATCGCCTCGGCTTCGGCCAGCACCGCCGGATCCCCGTCCAGCCCACCCAGCGCCGCCGCCGCCGCCGCCGCCTGCGCCCGGTCCCGCGCCAGCTCGTGCTCCGCCCGCTCCAGCGTGGCCAGCGCCGCGTCGCGCTGGGGGCCGGCCCCCTCCGGCAACGCGGGCGCCGGCCCGAGCGCCGCCTGCTCCGCCGCCGCCGCCGCCAACACGCCGCGGACCGGCGCGGTACGGCGGATGCGCTCCAGCCGCGCCTGGTCCGCCCGCAAGCCCTGCGTCTCCGCCTGGTTCGCCGCCAGCGCCGCCTCCAGCCGCGCCAGCTCGGCACACGCCCGGGCGTAGTCCGGGCCGCTCAGCGCGCGCTCGGCCATCAGCCGCCGGTTCTCCTTCACCCCCCGCGCGGCCTCCGCGATCCGCCGGCTGCCGCGGCCGTCCCCGTGCAGCGCGCGCGCCGCCTCGTCCAGCCGCTGGACCACGTCGCGCAGCCCGCGCACCCCCGTCTGCGCCTGCAAGATCGCCGCGCCCGCCTCGCCCTGCTCGGTCAGGATCGCCTTGCCGCCCGCCCGCAGCCCGGCCGCGTCCAGGCCGAACACCTGCTGGAACCGCGCCCGGCTGGCGCCCGCCAGGAACGCCGCGATCGCGCTCTCCGGCACCGGCAGCCCGGCGCCATCCACGCCGAGACCTTGCAAAAGCGTGTCCCGCCGCCCCTTGCGCCGCGTGAACGCCGCCTTGCGACCATCCGCCGCGCGCAAGGTCAGCCCGACCCGCAGCGCCTCGGACGGATGCAGGAAGTCCCGGCTGGTCCGGTGCTCGAACCCGAACAGCCCATCGGCCACCGCCTCCAGCGCCGTCGACTTCCCGGCCTCGTTGGCGCCCAGCACGACATGCAGCCCGCGGTCGGCCGGAAAGTCGAGCGCCTCGGCGGTCAGGTGCCCATACCGCTCCAGATGCAGATGCGCGATCCTCACGCGCCCGCACCCAAATGTCCGTCCAGGGCGTGGCGGACGAGCTGCCAGGCGTCGTCCTGCAGCACCTGCAGCTCCTGCACGCTGCCCGGCAGCCCCGCCTCGGCGCCGGACGGAATGGCGGCGCGCAGCCGGGCAAAGTCCGCCAGCAGCGCCTCCGCCTGCCCGGGTGCCGCCAGTGCGGCGCGGAACGCCTGCTCCAACGCGCCCAGGTCGCCGCCGCCGCCGCCGCTGCCGGGCAGCGCGGTCGCGATCCGCACCCGCTCGATATGCAGGCCCTCCCCGGCCGCCGCGGCGGCGTTGTGGCACTCGGCCTCGATGGCGGCGGGGTCGGCGACCAGCCCGGCATGCAGCGCGGTCGCCCCATGCAACGTCACGCGGGCGATCAGCGGCCGCCCCTGGCCCTCGAGCTGCGCCGCCGCCAGGGCAAAGCGCAGCCGGGCCGCCAGCTCGGCCGGGCTGTCCGCGCCCCCCGCATCCACCGCGACCGCCGCCCAGCGCAGCACGTCCGTCGCATGGTGGGTCAGCGTCGCCCGCCCGTCCCGCACCTCGACCAGCGTGGCGCCGCGGCTGCCGGTCTCTCGCACATGCCGGCCCTGCGGGTTGCCGGGGAAATGCACCCACGGCGCCTCGTGCAGCGTCGCCCGCGTGTGGATATGGCCCAGCGCCCAATACTGGTAGCCCTTGTTCACCAGCGTCTCCAGCCGGCAGGGCGCGTAGCTGGCGTGGGCGCCGGGGTCCTCCACCGAGCTGTGCAGCAGCCCGATGTTGAACAGGCCCGGCACCGGCGCGGGATAGCCCGCCGCAAGGTCCTCCGGCACGGCGCGGTTCGGGAAGGACTGGCCGTGCACCACCGCGCCATGCTCGGCCAGCACGACGCTCTGCGGCGCCCGGCTGCGCAGCACCGTCACGTTATCCGGCAGTTGTAGCGTCTTCGTCACCACCGACGTCGCATCGTGGTTGCCGTGGATCACCAGGCAGGGCCGCCCCAGCCGCCGCATCTCGGCCGCGAAGAACAGGCCGGTCCCGTGGTCCTTCCAATCCGCGTCGTAGAGGTCGCCCGCGATCAGCAGGAACGCGACCTCTTCGGCGATGGCGAGGTCGATCATGTTGCGGAAGGCCCGCCGCGTGCAGGCCGCGGTCAACTCCGCCAGCGCCGGGTCGCGCCGGGCGATGCCGGCCAGCGGGCTGTCCAGATGGATGTCGGCGGCGTGCAGGAACTTCATCCGCAGAGCTTACCGCCGCGCCCCGAGTCGCCTCCAGCCGCGCGCCCGGCCGCTGCCAGGCCATCCCCAGGACGCCATCCCCAGGGCGCCCTCTGCCGGCAGCAGGCCTATGTTCGCGCCTGCCGCCCCTCGATCGGGTAGCCCGGATCGTTGTAGCCCGCCACCGCATGATGGCCCGGCGCCACCAGCCCCTCGATCACCGCCTCGTCCGCCGCGGTGAACCGATAGTCGAGCGCCCCCAGGTAGTCCTCCCATTGCGCCTCGGTCCGCGGGCCGCCGATCATCCCCGTCACCAGCCGGTTGTTCAGCACCCAGCCCACGGCGAACCCGGTGGCGGTCGCGCCCACCGCCGCCGCGTGGTCCGCGATCCGCCGGGCCAGGCGGAGCGACTCCGGCTGCCATTCCGTCTGCATGAACCGCCGGTCCCCCCGCCCGGCCCGGCTCTCCGGCGCCGGCGGCCCGTCCGGGTCGTACTTGCCTGTCAGGATGCCGCGCGCCAGCGGCGAGTAGCTGACCACGCCCAGCCCATAGAAGCCGCAGGCCGGCAAGTGCTCCGTCTCCGGCGTGCGGTTCAAGGCGTGGTAGTAGGGCTGGCTGACCACCGGCCGGTCGAGGCCCATCCGGTCGCATAGGCCGCACACCTCCGCCACCCGCCAGGCCCGGTAGTTGCTCAGGCCGAAGTAGCGGATCTTGCCCTGCCGCACGAGGTCGCCCATCGCCCGCACCGTCTCGGCCAGCGGCGTCGCGTGGTCCTCCTTGTGCAGGTAATACACGTCGATGTAGTCGGTCCCCAGCCGCTTGAGGCTGCCCTCCACCGCGCGCATCACCCATTTGCGCGAGGTGCCGCCGCCGTTCGCGTCCGGCTGCAGCGGGTTGGCCAGCTTGGTCGCCAGCACCCAGGCGTCCCGGTCCCCGGCGATGGCGCGGCCCGTCACCGCCTCCGACCGCCCGCCCGTATAGGCATCGGCGGTATCGAGGAAGTTCACCCCGGCCTCCCGCGCCCGGCCGATGATGCGGCCGCAAGCCGCCTCGTCGGTCGGCCCGCCGAAGTTCATCGTGCCAAGGCACAGCGGCGAGACGCGCAGGCCGCTGCGCCCAAGGTTGCGGTATTCCATGCGGCACGCTCCGTTCGAGGCCCCGGCGCTCACAGCCTCGGGGATCACAGCCCCGGCGTTCACAGCCCGGGCGCCACGGCTATGGTTGACACCGCGCCGGGCCGCTCGCAACCATCCGCCATGCCCATGTTGAAGGCTGCCCTGCCTCTACTCCTTATGGCCGGCGCCGCCTTCGCCCAGCCGGCCCAACTCGTGGTAGTGGCCGAGGACATCCCGGCCGGGCTCGACTACGACGGGCCCAGCGCCACCCTCGCCACCAGCCAAACCGGCTTCCTCAACATGATGGAGCCGCTGCTCTACTACCCCTACGGCCCCAGCGAAGACGGCGTCCGCCGCCTCGACTTCACCCGGCACGAACCCCGCCTGGCCGAACGCTGGGCCTTCGACCCCCTCAGCCTGACCTGGACCCTGCATCTCCGCCACGGCGTGAAAAGCTGCGCCGGCAACGAGTTCACCGCCGACGACGTGCTCTACAGCTTCGCCCGCGCCAAATCGGTGAGCGGCGCCGTGCCGATCGGCTGGTTCCTGGGCAGCGTCGCCGGCATCAGAGGCTTCACGCGCGACGTCTTCAAGCCACGCGCCGACAGAACCCTGGGCGACGCAGTGACCAAGCTCGACGACTATACCGTCAGCATCCGCCAATCCGCCGCCAACCGCCTGCTGCCCGCCGTGCTCGCCGCTTACGGCACCGCCCCCTTCGACAGCAAGGCGATGCGCGCCCACGCCACCGCCGCCGACCCCTGGAGCCACGCCTGGGCCGACACCGTCGACAACCCCTCCTTCGGCCCGTACTGCCTGGAGCGCTGGGTGCGGAACGACGAGTTCGTGCTGCGCGCCAACCCCGCCTACTACCGCGGCCCGCCCGCCATCGGCCGCGTCGTCGTCAAGCGCATGCCGCATGGCGCCAGCCGCGCCCAAGCCTTGCGCGCCGGAACCGCGGACCTGGCGCAGGGGCTGACCCGGCGCGAGCTCGCCGCCCTGGCCGACGCGCCGAACGTGGCGGTGGCCGGCCTCTACGGCAACGAAACCTTGTTCCTGAACCTGAACTTCAAGGCCCCACCCTTCGACAACCCCGCCATGCGCCAGGCCGTTGCCTACGCCATGCCCTATCAACAGGTCGCCGCCATCGGCTACGGCGGCGGCGCCCGGCGCTGGCAGGGCCACTTCCCCCGCGCCTTCAGCGGCCCGGCGCCGCCCGAGCCGCAATACGCGACCGACCCGGCCCGCGCAAAACAGCTGCTGGCCGACGCCGGCTACCCCGGCGGCAGGGGGCTCGAAGCCTTCCCCGCCAGCTTCCGCCTCGCCTACCCCGCGGAACGCGAGCGCACGCTCGGCCCGATCGCCGCCGCCATCCGCGCCGCGCTCCGCGACGCCGGCCTCCCGGTCGAGCTCGACCCCTTGCCGCAAGCGCAGTGGGGCGACCGCCGCCTGGTGAAAAAAGACCTGCCGATGAGCCTCTCCGACACGGAGAAGTCGGTCGTGCCCGACCTCACCTACGCCACCATGCTGTTCTTCGTCAGCCCGGGCGAGGGCGGCGTCAACAACATGGCCAACTACAGCGACCCCACCCTCGACCGCCTCTTCGCCCTCGCGCGCAACGAAATGGACGACGCTGCCCTGCCCGCGCTGCTGCAGGACATCCAGAACATCCTGCAGCGCGAGCTGGCCTGGATCCCCATCCTGGAGACCAAGACCGAGTGGGCGTCCCGCCCGACCCTGCGCGGCATAACCTGGCACCCGGACAACGCGCTGCGGTTCCACGACCTGGGCTTCGCGCCTTAGGCTAGGCACTGCGATGCGCGCCGGACGACCGTAACCGTGCCGGTCCGCTTCCGGCTGGAGCAGTAGCCCCGAGCGCGGAGTCGACACCGGCGCTCATTGACTTGGGTCCTCCCCACCCCGAAGCTTGCGGTATGCATGCTCCGTTGCACCACCGCCCCGGCCCTGCCTGGCCGTGCAGGCCCCGCCCGCAGCGCAGGCCGCCGCCATAACCCCCGACCCCCGCCCCACCCTGGCCGCGCCCGACGACGACCCCTACCTTTGGCTCGAGGACATAACCGACAACCCCGCCACCGCCTGGGCCGACGCCCAGACCGAAGCGACCCTCGCCCGCCTGGCCGACGCCCGCTTCGCCGGGGACCGGGACGCGCTGCACGCCCTGCTGGACCGGCCCGACAACCTGCCCATTCCCGCCCGTCGCGGCGGCCTCCTCACCAACCTCTGGCGCGACGCGGCCCACAAGCGCGGCCTCTGGCGGCAGACCACGCTCGCCTCCTTCCGCACCGGGCAGCCGGAGTGGGAGATGCTGCTCGACCTCGACGCCCTCGCCGCCAGCGAGGGCGAGGACTGGATTTGGCAGGGCTCGGCGACCCTCCCGCCCGACCACACCCGCGCCCTGCTGCGCCTCTCCCGCGGCGGCAGCGACGCCGTCGTGCTGCGCGAGTTCGACCTCGCCACCCGCCGCTTCGTCGAGGACGGGTTCGTGCTGCCCGAAGCCAAAGGCGGCGCCGATTGGCTGGACCAGGATACCCTGCTGCTCTCCACCGCGCTCGCGGGCGCTACCCGCTCGGGCTATGCCGCCAGCGTGCGCCTATGGCGCCGGGGCACGCCGTGGTCGGCCGAACCCGCGCTGTTCCAGACCGACCCCGCCAACATGAGCGCCTGGGGCGACTACGACCGCCCCACCGCCCGGCTGGTGTTCGCCGAAAAGACCGGCTTCTACGACACCACCATCTGGGTGGGCGATCGCAGCGGCCCGCAGCAGCGCATCGACCTGCCGGCGGACGCCGTCTACGCCTGGGAGTCCGGCTGGCTCGCCGTCCGCGGCCGCACGCCCTGGACGGCCGAGGGCGCGACCTACCAGCCGGACGTGGTCGCGGTCATCCGCCTCGACGACCTCCTGGCCGGCTCCCGCCAGTTCACCACGGTGTTCGAGCCGGAACCCCGCCGGGCGTTGCAAGGCTTTTTCTGGGCCGCCGGCCGCCTCGTGCTGAGCCTGCTGGATGACCTGCGGCCCGTCTATCTCGCGCTCGAGCCGGGCAACTGGGCGCAGGTGCCGCTCGCCGGGCTGCCGCCGATCGGCACCGTCAGCCTCTGGCGGCTGGACATCGAGGAGACCGAAAGCGACGGCAGCCTCCTCGCCATCACCCAGGACCCGATCACGCCCCCCACCCTGCTGCTCACCCGCGCCGGGCTTGCCGCCCCGGAGGTGCTGCGGCGCCTGCCGCCCGCCTTCGACGCCGCCGGCCTGGTCGTGACCCGGCACGAAGCCCGCTCCAGCGACGGCGAGCGCATCCCCTACGTGCAATGCGGCCCGCCCGCCGAGACCGGCGAGGCGCCGGTCCACCTCGGCGGCTATGGCGGCTTCGGCATCTCCAGCCTGCCCAGCTACCGCATCGCCACCGGCAAGCTATGGCTGGAGCGCGGCGGCACCACCGTCGTCGCCAACCTGCGCGGCGGCGGCGAGTTCGGCACCCCATGGCACGAGGCCGGCCGCCGCGCCGGCAAACGGCTCAGCCACGACGACTTCGCCGCCGTGGCCGCCGACCTGGTCCGCCGCGGCGTGACCCGTCCCGGCCGCATCGCCGCCGAGGGCGGCTCCAACGGCGGCCTGCTGATCGCCAACATGCTCACCCGCTACCCCGACCGCTTCGGCGCCCTGTTCTGCACCATCCCGCTTATCGACATGCGCCGCTACAGCCAGTTGCTGGCGGGCGCGAGCTGGATCGCCGAATACGGCGACCCCAGCCAGCCGGAGGACTGGGCCTTCCTCGGCCCGATGTCCGCCTACCACGCGGCCGTACCCGGCCAGGCCTACCCGCCGATCCTGCTGGCCACCAGCCGGCGCGACGACCGGGTGCATCCCGGCCACGCCCGCAAAATGGCCGCCAAGCTGCAGGCCATGGGCTACGACGCGCTGTTCTACGAGCCCGCGGCGGGCGGCCACGGCTACGGCAAGGACAACGCCGAGGTGGCGGGCTTCGCGGCACTCGGCCTGGCCTTCCTGCGCCGGGCCATCGGCTGGGAACCGGCAACCGAATAATATAACACCGTTGGTCAGCGACCGGCGCGCCAGCCCGGCAGGCACGCCGCCAGGTACACCGTCAGATACACGGCAGCACCCAGGGCGCTGATCCAGAAGCTCACCGGCCAATCCGTCCAGTCTGCCAAGGCAAGGCCCAACCAGGTCTCCCCCACCGCGATCGCGACCGACAGGCCGATGCCCGGCAGGACCCGCCCCGTCCAGCACTGCGCCGCCGCCGCCGGGCCGACCATCAAGGCAAACACCAGCAGCACGCCGACGATCTGCACGCACTCCGCCACCGCCAGGCCGACCACCGCCAGGAACAGCACCGACACCAGGCGCGTCGGCACCCCCCGCGCCTCGGCAAGCTCCGGCTGCAGGCTGGCGAACAGCAGCGGCCGGCCGATCGCTGCCAAGGCCGCCAGGCTGAGCGCGCCCAGTCCGAGCAAGGTCCAGATCGTGTCGGCTTCCACGCCCAGCACGTTGCCGAACAGCAGCGCCGTCGCCTGGGTCGCCGAGGCGGTGAAGAAGTGCAGGAACAGCAGCCCGAACCCCAGCGCGACCGACAGCACGATCCCGATCGCCACGTCGCGCTCGCCCACCCGCTCCCCTAGGAAGCCCATCCCGATCCCGCCCGCGACCGTCATCAGCACCAGGCCCCAAAGCGGCGACAACCCGACCAGGATGGCGCCCGTGGCCCCGGTGAACCCCACATGCGCCAGGGCGTGCCCGGCAAACGCCTGCCCGCGCAGCACCAGCGCGTAGCCCACCGTCCCCGCCACGACGGCCACGATCGTGCCCGCCGCGACGGCGTTGGCCATGAAGTCATACGCGAACACGGCGCCGCATGTCCTCCTGCCGGTGCGCCCCATGCCCGCCCCCATGCCCACACTCCCGTTCCGCCGCCTGGTCCCCCATCAGCACGAAGATGCGCGTTCCCGCCCGCACCACCTCGATCTCCGCCCCATACAGAAGCGACAGCACGGGCCCCGTGACCACCGCGTCCACCGGCCCGATCGCCGCCCGCCCCTGGCCCAAGTACAGCACGCGGTCCATCGCCCCCAGCAACGGGTTCAGCTCGTGCGCGCTGAACAGCACCGTCGCCCCAAGCTCCGCCTGCAGACGCCGCGCAAGCGCCACCACCCCCTGCTGGTGCCGCGGATCCAGGCTCATCAGCGGCTCGTCCAGCAACAGCAGCTTCGGCCGCCCCAGCAAGGCCTGCGCCAGCAGCAGCCGCTGCCGCTCGCCGCCGGACAGCTCGCCCAGCGGCCGTCGAGCCAGCGCCGCGGCATCGACCATCTCGAGCGCCCAATCGACGTCGCGCCACGTCGCGGCGTCCGGCCACGGCAGCCCCCAGTGCGCGCCCCCGGCGGCGGCCACGAAATCCCGGCCCGGCATCCGCGGCGCGGCGACCAGGGACCGCGCCTGCGGCATGTAGCCGATGCCCCGGCCGCCCCGCGCCGCCGCCCGGCCGAACATCCGGATGTGCCCGGCCTCCGGCGGAACCAGCCCCAACACCGCCCGCAGCAGCGTCGTCTTGCCCGCGCCGTTAGGCCCCAGCAGGCCCACGAACTCGCCCGGCGCGATGGCAAACGACACGTCCCGCAGCACAGGCCGGCCGCCAAAGCCGAGCGTCACCCTCGCAAACTCGATCGCGTCGATCATTGCGGCTGGGACAGCGCCGTCTCAAGCGCTTGGAGCTGCGCCAGCATCCAGGACTGGTACGTCGTCCCCGCCGGCTGCGTCTCCGTGACCCCCACCACCGCAACCCCCGCCTGCTTGGCCAGCCGCACCATGCGCTGCGCCGTCGGCCCGGTCGCCTGGCTGTTGTAGAGCAGCACGCGCACCCGGCGCGCCTTCAGGTCGGCCTCGAAGGCCGCGATGTCGGAGGCGCGCGGCTCCGTGTTGTTCATCACCGCGAGCTGGAACCGCTCATGCCGCACCGTCAGGCCGAGCGCGTCGGCCATCAGCCCGAACACCGGCTCCGTCGCCGTCACCGGCGCGCCCAGGAACCGCGCCCGCATGGCCGCGATCTTGTCGCCCAGCGGCTGCAGCGAGGCCTTGAACACCGCCAGCCGCCCGCTGTAATCGGCCGCATGGCCGGGGTCGGCCGCTGCCAGCGCCTCGGCAAGCGCCGTGGCGACCACGGGCATGACGGCTGGGTCGTACCAGAGATGCGGGTTCCCCGCCCGCCGGCCCATCAGCTCTCCCGCGACCAGCACACGCCGGTCCGCCGCCCGCGTGCCCCGCACCAGCTTGGCCATCCAGGGATCGTAGCCCACCCCGTTGTAGATCACGATCCCCGCCGCCGAGAGGGCGCGCGCCGTCGAGGGGCTCGCCTCGAACAGATGCGGGTCCTGGTCGGGGCTGCTCAGGATGCTGGTCACCCGGACCCCGGGGCCGCCGATCTGGGCCGCCACTTCGCCATAGACGTTCTCGGCCGCCACGACCGTCGGCCAGGCCGCCGGCTGCGCCCCCGCCGCCGCGCAGCCCAGCAGCCACAGCCCGGCCAGCACAGTCAGGATAGGCTTCGAGAAGATACCCTTCGGCTCACGCATCGCCGGACTAGATACAATATAACATCAAGCCCCGTCGAGACCCGCAACAGCTGCGTCTTGATGGAAGCTGGCGCGCCCGGCTTGCACCAGTTGGTGTCCTGGATATGACTCGCCGTCACGGAGATGCGCCCGTCCGGGACGCCTGTTCCAGCGCATCGCAGCTTCGTGTAGCCGCCGCTACCACCGGTCGGGGTCGCCCGCCTCCCACCCGCCGCCGAGCGCCTTGTACAACGCCACCAGGTTCTGGCTGACCGTCGCCGTGCTCTCCGCCTGCTGCCGCTCGGCCGCCAGCACCGTCCGCTGCGCCGTCAGCACCTCCAGGAAGTCCGACACGCCCTGGCGATACCGCGACTGCGCCAGCCCCAGCGCCCGGCGGCCCTGCACCACCTGCGCCGCCAGCCGCTCCCGCCGCCGCTGCTCCGCGGCATAGGCCAGCAGGGCGTTGTCGACCTCCGTATAGGCCTGCAGCACCGTGCGCTGGTAGCTGATCGCCGCCTCCTGCTGCTGCGCCTCCCGCAATTCCACGGTGCGCCGGAGCCGGCCGCCCTCGAAGATCGGGATCGTCAGGCTCGGGCCGAACGAATAGGCCCCGGCGGCGATGTTGCCGAGGTTCTTCAGCTGCGTCGCCTGCAAGGACACGCTGCCGGACAAGGTGATGCGCGGATAGAAGTCGGCCTGCGCCATGCCGATATCGGCGGTCGCCGCATGCAGCTGCGCCTCCGCCTGGCGGATGTCCGGCCGCCGCCGCAGCAGTTCGGACGGCAACCCCAGCGGCACCGTGGGCGGCACCGGCGGCACCGGCGCGGCGGACGACAGCTCCGCCTCCAGCGCCGCGGGCGGCATCCCGAGCAGCAGCCCGATCGCGTTGATGCTCTGCGCCGCCTGCTGCTCCAGCTGCGGCAGCGACGCGGCCGTGCTCTCCACCTGCGCGCGGGCGTTGGCGACATCGAGGTCGGTGCCGAGCCCCCCGCGCGACCGCGCCTCCGTCAGCGTGGCGCTCTCCTGGGCGGAGGCGAGGTTGGCCCGCGAGATGCGCAGGTCGTCCTGCGTGCCGCGCAATTGGATGTAGTTGCGCGCGACCTCCGAAAGCGTCGAGACCAGCGTGGCCCGCCGCGCCTCGCGCGACGCCTCGAGGCTCGCATCCGCGCTCTCCACCGCCCGGCGCACCCGCCCCCACAGGTCGAGTTCCCAGGACGCGTCGAACCCGCCCTGGAACAGGTCGAACGCGGGAATGCCGCCCTGCGCGGGGATGGCGCCGCCCCGCGTGCCCGCCAGCCCGTTGGACGCCGCACCCGGGCTGCTGCCGCTGCTGCCGCCGGAGAACAGGCTGGTGGCGCCTTCCTTGCTGACCTTCTGCCGGGTCGCCGACGCGTTGCCGTTCAGTTGCGGATACTGCCCTGCCGCCGTCACCCCCCGCTGCGCCCGCGACTGCGCCAGCCGCGCCGTGGCCGCCCGCACATCGAGGTTCCCCGACCCGGCCCGGCGCAGCAGCCCGGTCAGCACCGGGTCATGGAACGCGTTCCACCACTCGGGATCCAGCGGTTCCGCACTCGGCATGCTCGCCTCGAGCACGGCCGCCGCCGGCAGCCGCGGCCGCCCGCCGAACCAGGACGCGGGCGACCACGCGCTCGGCCGCTCGAAATCCGGCCCCACTGTGCATCCGGCCGTGCACCCGGCCAGCGCCAGGCCCAGGGCAAGCGCCGCCGCGCGCGCGCTAATGGCCACCGGCCGGCGCTCCCTTCGGCAGCTTCGGCAGGAACAGCGCCAGCGGCGCCACGCAGAGCGCGACCAGCGACAGGATGGTGAACACGTCGAGGTAGCTCAGGATCATCGCCTGCTCCTGCAGCCGCCGCGCGATGTCGCCCAGCGCCGTGCCGAAGCCGTAGCCGTTATAGGGGGTGATGTGCTCGGCCAGCCGCGCATGGTGGAACTGGCTGCGCCACTGCAGCTCCGTCGTCGCCACCGACACGCCCACGCTGCCGCCCAGGTTCCGCATGAGGTTGACCAGCGCGCTCGCATCCGGGTTCTTGCCCGGCGGCACCCCGGTGAATTGGATCGCCGACAGCGGGATGAAGATGAACGGCAGCCAGATCACCTGCAGCGCCCGCGACATCGACGCATAGAAGAACGAGATGTCGAGGTTGAGCCCGGACGCGAAGTGCAGCGCCCCCGCCGTCCCCAGCAGCGCCGCAAAGATCAGCCATTTGGGCTCCACCAGCCGGCCCGTGACCACGCCCGCCAGCGGCATGGCGAACAGCGTGATGATCCCGCCCAGCCCCAGCGTCATGCCGGCGGTGACGGCGTCGTAGCCCAGCAGTTCCTGCGTCAGCTGCGGCAGCAGCTGCGTCGTCGAGATGATGATGAAGCCGAACATGAACATCACCGCGCAGCTGATGGAGAACGCCCGGCTGCGGAACAGGCGCAGGTTCATCACCGGCTGCGGATGCCGCAGCTCCCACACGACGAGCGTCGCCAGCGCCACGACGGAGACGAGGGTGAGCGCCGTGATCATGGTCGACGAGAACCCGTCCTCGCGCTCGAAACGGTCGAGCACGATCTGCAGGCACCCGAAGCCGAGCACCACGAGCAGGAACCCGACATAGTCGATCTTGAGGCCGCGGGCGAGCAGCGCCCGGCGCTCCTCCTTCACCAGCGCGCTGTCGTACACGAACAGCCAGGTCAGCGTCAGCGACAGCACGCCCACGGGCAGGTTGATCAGGAACACCCAGTGCCAGGAGTAGTTGTCGGTGAGCCAGCCGCCCAGCACCGGCCCGATCGCGGGCGCCGTCACGATGGTGAAGCCGTACAGCGAGAACGCGATTGCGCGCTGCTTGGGCGTGAAGCTGTCGGCGAAGATGCTCTGCTCCGTCGGCGCCAGCCCGCCGCCGCCGATCCCCTGCAGCACGCGGAACAGCAGCATCATCCACAGGCTGGTGGCAAAGGCGCATAACACCGAGCTCACCGTGAACAGCGCCACGCACAGCATGTAGAACCGCTTGCGACCCACCACGTTGCTGAGCCAGCCGCTGATCGGCAGGATGATGGCGTTGCTGACCAGGTAGCTGGTCAGGATATAGGTGCTCTCATCCTGCCCGGCCGCCAGCGAGCCCGCGATATGCCGCAGCGCCACGTTGGCGATGGTGGTGTCCAGCACCTCCATGAACGTCGCCACCGACACGATCACCGCCAGCAGCCACGGCGAGTTCGGCCCCGCCGCCGACCGCGGCAGATCCGGATTGGCGGACGGCATCAGCGCACGGTCACGCGCGGCGCGACCGAGAGGCCGGGCGACAGCCGGCACCGCGCCGCCGCATCCCGGTCCACGAAGCGCAGCCGCACTGGCAGCCGCTGCACCACCTTGACGTAGTTGCCGGTCGCGTTCTCCGCCGGCAAGCTGCTGAACACCGAGCCGGACCCCGCCTGGAAGCTGTCCACCCGCGCCGCCAGGTCCTGGCCCGGGCAGGCGTCCACCCGCACCCGCACCTCTTGGCCCTGCCGCATGTCTGCGAGCTGCGTCTCCTTGAAGTTCGCCGTGATCCAGAGGTCGTTCTGCACCACCGCCAGCATCGACTGCCCGGGGCTGACGTAGTTGCCCAGCCCCACCGTGCGCTTCGTCACTCGCCCGTCCGCCGGGGCGGCGATGCTGGTATAGGACAGCTGCAGCTGCGCGTTGGCGACCGCCACGTCCGCCTGCGCCACCGCCGCCGCCGCCGCCGCGGCCGCCGCCCGCTGCGCCTCCAGCTGCGCGCGGCTGGCCTGGATCGCCTGGCGGCTCGCCTCCAGCCGCGCCCCGGCGGATTTCGTCGTCGCCCCAGCCGTGTCCAATTGCTGCCGGCTGATCGCCTTCGGATCGATGGCCCGGTAGCGCGCAAGGTCCGCCTGCGCCTGGCCCAGGTCCGCCTCCGACACCCGGGCATTGGCGCCCGCCTGCTCCAGGTTGGCCTGCTGCAGCCCGACCTGCGCCCGGGCCTGGTCCAGCTGCGCGGCCGCCTGCACCCGCTGCGCCCGCGCCTGCTCGAGCTTGACCGCATAGTCGCGCGGGTCCAGCTCCACCAGCAACTGGCCGGCCGTCACCGTCTGGTTGTCCTCGAACGCAATCCGCGTGACCCGGCCAGCCACCTGGGTCGCGATCTGCGAGATGTTGCCGTCGATGAACGCGTCGTCGGTGGTCTCGTAATGCCGCGCATGCAGGTAGTACAGCACCCCGGCCGTGACCAGCGCGGCCAGCACGAGCAGGCCGACCATCCAATACAGCGCCTTCTTCCAGCGCGGCATCGGCTTGACCGCGTCGTCCTTGCCCTCCTTGGCCCCGTCATTGGCCCTGTCATTGGCCCTGTCATTGGCCCCGTCAGTGGCCGGCTTGGCCTCCGGGCCGCCGTCCGTCCGCCGCGCTGCAGGCTCCTGCGTCGGCTGCCAGCTTTGCCCAGCCGGTGCCGCCTGGTTGGGGTCCGGCGCCAGGGGCGCGTTCTCGATGCGGGCGCTGTAGCCCCACTCACCCCGCCGGGCCAGGCCGGAACGGGCGCGGGGCGGACTGCCATCCATCATGGTGATGTCCGTCGGGTTGGATCAATTCAAGTGCCGGAACCACCGGGCCCCCGCGAACGCCACCCTGAACTGTACGGTTCAGTTTGGCAAGCGCGACCGGGTGTGGCAGTCTCGCCAGGTCGCCGGCCCGGCCGGCCCTGGAGTATTCGCGGCATGGCGGCCCGAGCAGCACGACACGACGAAAAGCGCGGCCTCATCCTCGACAGCGCCGGCGCCGCCTTCGTCGAGCATGGCTACGAGGGTGCCAGCATGTCCGCCATCACCCGGGCGGCGGGCGTGTCCAAGGCGACCGTCTACAACCACTTCGCCAGCAAGGCCGAGCTGTTCGCCGCCTATGTCCAGCGCGAATGCGAGCGCAACCTGATCCAGGTGTTCGACGTCATCCCCGCCCAGCGCACCATGGCGGAAACCCTGCGCGAAATCGGCCTGCGCATGGTCGGCCTCATGCTGTCCGCCACCGGGCTCGCCATCGACCGCATGGTGGTATCCGAGGCGGAGAAGTTCCCCGAGCTGGCGCGCGCCTTCTTCGCCGCCGGCCCGGCCCGCGGCATCGGCATCATGGCCGCCTGGATCAGGAGCCAGGTTGAAGCCGGACGCCTGGCGGTGGCGGACCCGGATTTCGCCGCCGAGCAGTTCTTCACACTCTGCCAGACCCAGGTGGTCATGCGCCGCCGCCTCCGCCTGCCCGACGCCGTCCCGCCGGGCGCGGTTGAACGGGTGGTGGCCGCCGCAGTACTAATGTTCCTGACCAGCTATGCCGCTAGTCCCGCATCAGCAGGGTCAGAATGCCGTCCAGCTGGTCCAGGTTCCGGTAGCTGATCCGCACGCTGCCGCCCCGCCCATCGCTCGCGATCCGCACGGCCAGCCCGAGCCGGGCCGAGAGGTCCCGCTCCAAGGCCAGCGTCTCCGGATCGACCCGCGCCCGTCCGGGCTGCGCCGGCTGCGCGCTCCGCAATACCAGCGCTTCGGTCTGCCGCACGTTCAGCCCGCGATCCTTGACGATCCGTGCCGCCGTATCCGGCTTCGCATGGCCCAGCAGCGCCCGCGCGTGCCCGGCCGACAACAGCCCGTGCTGCACATCCGTCCTGACGCCGCTCGGCAGCTGCAGCAGCCGCATCGTATTGGCCACATGGCTGCGCGACTTGCCCACCAGGTCGCCCAACTGGTCCTGAGTCAGCCCAAACTCGCCGAGCAGCCGTTTGTACCCCTCCGCCTCCTCGATCGGATTCAGGTCCTGCCGCTGCAGGTTCTCCACCAGCGCCGCCGCCATCGCCTCGGTGTCGGACAGGCTCCGCACCAGCACCGGAACCTCATGCAGCCCGGCTGCCTGCGCCGCCCGCCACCGGCGCTCGCCCGCGATGATCTGGTACTGCCCATCCTGCTCGGGATGCGGACGCGCCAGGATCGGCTGCAGCACGCCCTGCTGTCGGATGGACTCCGTCAGGTCCTTCAGCTGCTCGGGATCGATCGTGGTCCGTGGCTGGAACGGCCCCGCCGCCAACGCCACCACGGGCAGGCTCGTCCGCGGCTGCCCCGGCGCCGCCGCGGCCTCGCCGAGCAGCGCCGCCAGCCCGCGGCCCAACCGGGGCGTGGCCCCGCTCACGGCCGCGCCCGCTCGCGCCGGAGCACCTCGGCGGCCAGCTTCACATACGCCTGCGCGCCCGGCGAGCGCAGGTCATACAGCAGCACCGGCTTGCCATGGCTGGGCGCCTCCGACACCCGCACGTTGCGCGGGATCACGGTCTCATACACCCGGGCCCCGAAATGGCCGCGCACGTCGGCGGCCACCAGCTCGGACAGGTTGTTGCGGCGGTCGAACATGGTGAGCACGATGCCTTGAAGCTCGAGTCTGGGGTTGAGATGCTGGCGGACGCGGTCGAGGGTGCGAACGATCTGGCTGATCCCTTCTAGGGCGAAGAACTCGCATTGCAAAGGAACCAGCACGGCGTCCGCCGCCACCAGGCCGTTCACCGTCAGCAGCCCCAGACTAGGCGGGCAGTCGATCAGAACGAAGCCGAACCCGCCGGTCCCGCTTAGCGGACCGGCGCCGCCGGCCAGCGCCCGTCGCAGCCGGAACTCGCGCGCCTCCAGCCCGGCCAGGTCCACCTCCGCCCCGGCCAGGTCGGAATCGGCCGGCACCAGGCTCAGCCCGGGAATGCCGCTCGGGATCGTGACCTGCGCCAGGTCCGCATCGCCCAGCAGCGCCGCGTAGGTTCCCCGCCCCCGCCGTGCGTGCTCGACCCCGAGCCCGGTCGAGGCGTTGCCCTGCGGGTCCAGATCGATCAGCAGCACCGACTGCCCGGACGCCGCCATCGCCGTCGCCAAGTTGATCGCCGTGGTGGTCTTGCCCACGCCGCCCTTCTGGTTGGCGATCGCGATCACCCGGCTACGCACGGGCAAGCCCGGTCACGGCCAGGATCGGGGAGCCGGGGTCGCCCAGGAACCGGACGTCCATGCGCCAATGCCGCCGCGCCTCCGCCAGCTCGTCCCCGACCCCTGCCCCTTTCGGGAACAAGCCGGTGCCGCCCGGCGCCAGCAGCGGAGATGCCAGGCCGAGCAGGGCATCGAGCGGCGCCAGCGCCCGTGCCGTGACCAGCATGGCGGGCGCGAGATCAAGCCGCTCGATCCGGCCGCAATGCACCCGCACCGGCGCCCCCGTCACCCGCTGCGCCTCGCCCAGGAACGCCGCCTTGCGCCGGTCGGCCTCCACCAGCTCGAAGGCGACCCCGCTCGCAATCGCCAGCACCAAGCCCGGCAACCCGGCGCCGCTGCCAAGATCGATCGCCCGGTCCGTTCCCACCGGGATGAGCGGCAGCAGTCGAAGGCTGTCCAGCACATGGCGCGACCAGATCTGCGGCGCGTCGGCGCGGGACACCAGGTTGATCCGCCGCGTCCACGTCGCCAGCAACGCCGCATAGGCGCGCAGCCGGTCGAGCACGTCGGCGGCAAGGTCGGTTTCAGGCGGCGCCATCCCCATCGCGGGTCGCGTAGCATGCGCCCGGAACGCCGGCTATGCAGAGTGCGCCCAGGCCGCAGCTTGACAGCCGGGGCAAGCGGGACTGGCATGGTCGCCAACAGCGAGGGGAGGGGGAATGCCGCAGCTATCGATGCACACGCCCTTGGGCGACCTCACCTTCTCCGAGGAGGACGGCGCCATCGTCGCCGTCGATTGGGGCTGGGGCCGCGACCAGGCGGAGACGCCGCTCCTGCTGCAAGCCCGCGCGCAGATGGATGAATACCTGGACGGCGAGCGAACGCGGTTCGACCTCGCGCTAGCGCCCGCCGGCTCGGCCTACCGCCGCCGGGTCTGGGCCGCACTCTGCGACATTCCGCCCGGCACCACCCGCACCTATGCCGATATCGCGCGCGTGGCTGGCGGCAGCGCCCGCTCCGTGGGCCAGGCCAACGGCGCCAACCCGATCCCCGTGCTGATCCCGTGCCATCGTGTCGTCGCCGCCGGCTATGCCGCCCAGGACATGGCCGGCATGGCCGGCATGGCCGGCGCGCACGTCGGCGGTTACTCCGGCGGCGATGGACTGGCGACGAAGCGCTTCCTGCTGCAACTTGAGAACCGCACCGCCTGACGCGGCTGCTTGGAGACAACGATGGCGAAGGCGATCCGCATCCATGGCTACGGCGGCCCCGAGGTGATGCGCTGGGAGCACGTGCCCACGCCCGAGCCCGGCCCGGCCGAAGCCCTGGTCCACCATACCGCCGTCGGCCTGAACTACATCGACGTCTACTTCCGCACCGGGCTCTACAAGGCGCCCTCCATGCCGGCCACGCTGGGCATGGAGGCGGCGGGCGTCGTCCGCGCCCTCGGCGCCGACGTGACCCACATCGCCGTCGGCGACCGCGTCGCCTACGCCACCGGGCCGATCGGCGCCTACGCGACCGACCGGGTCATCTCCGCCGACCGCCTGGTCAAGGTGCCGGAGGGCATCGACGACCAGACCGCCGCTGCCATGATGCTGCAGGGCATGACGGCGCAATACCTGATCCGGCGCACCCACCCGGTCAAGGCTGGCGAGACCATCCTCGTGCATGCGGCCGCCGGCGGGGTCGGCCTGATCCTGTGCCAGTGGGCCAAGCATCTGGGCGCGACCGTGATCGGCGTGGTCTCCACCGAAGCCAAGGCCGAACTGGCCCGGGCGCACGGCGCGGCCCACGTCGTCATCGGTCACGACCGGCTGGCGGCCGAGGTCAAGCGCATCACCCAGGGCGCCATGGTGCCCGCCGTCTACGACAGCGTGGGCAAGGACACCTTCGGGCCCAGCCTCGACTGCCTGGCCCCGCTCGGGCTGATGATCAGCTTCGGCAACTCCTCCGGCCCCGTGCCGCCGCTCGACATCGGCGTGCTGTCGGCCAAGGGCAGCCTGTTCCTGACCCGGCCGTCGCTCGCCACCTACACTGCCAAGCCCCTCGACCTCGCCCGCTGCGCCGCCGACCTGTTCGACGCGGTCCAGTCCGGGGCCGTGAAGATCAGGGTGAACCAGACCTTCCCGCTGCAGGACGCCTCCGCCGCGCACGAGGCGCTGGAGGGGCGCCGCACCACCGGCAGCACCGTCCTGCTGCCCTGAACGCGCCACCGCCCCCGGCGGCGGGGAGCCCCGGCCGGACCCGGCTCACCGCGCTCATCGTCGCCTGCGCGCTGTTCATGCAGAACCTCGACGGCACCGTCGTGGCCACCGCCCTCCCGGCCATGGCCGAGGCCTTCGGCGCGGACCCGCTGCACATGAACCTGGCCTTGACCTCCTATCTGCTCAGCCTGGCTGTGTTCATCCCCGTCAGTGGCTGGATGGCCGACCGCTTCGGCTCCCGCACCGTGTTCCGTGCCGCCATCGCGGTGTTCACCTTGGGCTCCGTGCTGTGCGGCCAATCGACCAGCCTGCCCATGCTGGTCGGCGCGCGCGTCATGCAGGGCCTGGGCGGCGCCATGATGGTGCCCGTCGGCCGCCTCGTGCTCCTACGCAGCGTCGCCAAGTCCGAGCTGGTGGCGGCCATGGCCTGGCTGACCATGCCCGCATTGATCGGCCCCATCGTCGGACCGCCGCTCGGTGGGTTTCTGGTCACCTACGCCAACTGGCGCTGGATTTTCGAGATCAACGTCCCGATCGGAGTACTCGGGATCGTGCTCGTCACGCGCTACGTGGACGAGGTGCGCGAGCCCGTGCCGGGCCGGCTGGACGGGGTGGGGCTGGTGCTCTGCGGGGTTGCGCTGGCCGGGTTGATGTTCGGACTCGAGATCGCCGGCCGCGGGGTGGCGCCGCCCTGGGTGACCGCCGCCTGCCTCGGCCTGGGGCTGCTGGCCGGGCTGGGCTACGTCCGCCACGCGCGGCGCCGGCCCGACCCCTTGCTCGACCTGACCCTTCTGCGCATCCCGACCTTCGCCGTCTCGGCCCTGGCCGGGTCGTTGTTCCGGGTGGGGGTGGGCGCGATCCCGTTCCTGCTGCCGCTGATGCTGCAGCTGGGGTTCGGCCGCAGCGCCGCCGAGAGCGGCCTGATCACCTTCGCCAGCGCAATCGGGGCAATCGCGATGAAGGCGGCCGCCCAGGCCGCGCTTCGCTGGTTCGGCTTCCGCGCCACCTTGCTGTGGAACGGCGTGCTGTCCGCCCTGGCCATCGCGGCCTGCGCCCTGTTCCGTCCGTGGTGGCCGGCGGTGGCGCTGTATGCCGTGCTGATCGTGGGCGGCTTCCTCCGCTCGTTGCAGTTCACCTCGTTCAACACCATCGCCTATGCCGACATCCCGCGCCCGCGCATGAGTGCGGCGACCAGCCTGTATGCGACCATCCAGCAGCTATCGCTCACCTTCGGCATCACCGTGGGCGCGGCATCGCTGCTGCTGGCCTCGAGCTGGTCCGGCCGCTCCGTCGTCACGGTCGCCGACTTCTCCTTCGCCTTCCTGGTCATCGCCGCCGTGACCCTGACGGCGGCCCCGGCGTCGCTGCTGATGCCGAGGGATGCCGGCGCGGAGTTGAGCGGCCACGGGCGGAGCCGGGCCTAAGCGCGCCTGATGCTGCCCGGGAGCGGCCGCCCTAGCGCCCAAATCCCTCCAGCAGCTCGCGGGTGCGGTCGGGGTCGGACTGCTTCATGACTTGCCAGGTCAGGCGCTGGCAGTCGTCGATCGTCGTGCTGCGGACCGCCTGCTTCACGCGCGGCACCGCGGAGGCGTTGGTGCTGAAGCTGCGCAGGCCCAGGCCGAGCAGCAAGGGCGTGAACGCCGGGTTGGCGGCGATCTCCCCGCAGACGGAGACCGGGATGTGATGGCGGGCGGCCGCCTCGGCGGTGAACTGGATCAGCCGCAGCATCGCCGGGTGCAGTGGGTCATACAGATGCGCCACATGGAGCTCGGCCCGGTCCACCGCGAGAGTGTACATGCAGAGGTCGTTGGTGCCGATGGCGAAGAACTCGGCCTCCGCCGCCAAGGCGTCCGCCGACAGCGCGGCCCCCGGCGTCTCCACCATGATGCCCAGCGGCGGCAGGCGGTGGGGGATCCGTTCGCCTCGGGCCCGCATCGCCTCCGCCACCCGCAGGTACACGACCCGCGCCGCCTTCACCTCCGCGACGTTGGTCACCATCGGCAGCAGGACCCGCACCGGCCCGGCATTCGACGCCCGCAGGATCGCCGTGAGCTGCGCCTCGAACAATTCGGTTTGCCGCAGCAGCAGCCGGATGCCGCGCAGCCCGAGCGCCGGGTTGGCGTCCATGATCTCCGGCACCAGCCCGGCCGCCACCAGCGCCTCGATCTCCTTCTCGCCGCCCCAGTCCAGCACCCGGATGGTCACGGGGTCGCCGGCCATGGTCTCGACGACGGTGCGGTAGCTCTCCGCCTGCTCGTCCTCCGAGGGCACCGTGTCGCGGTTCATGAACAGGAACTCGCTGCGCAGCAGGCCGATGCCGTTGGCGCCGGACTGCGCCACCATCGGCAGCTCGACCGGAAGCTCGAGATTGGCCTGTAGGTCTGCCTTCTCGCCATCGAGGGTCACGGCCGGCAGGCGGCGGAGCCGGCCCAGCCGCTGCCGGTCGCGCGCGAACGCCGCCACGGCCCGGCGCGCGCCGGCAAGCGCTGCGGCGGACGGATGCAGCGTGATCACCCCAGCCGACCCGTCGACGACGACGGTGTTGCCGGGTCGAGTCCCCGCCATCAGCCCGGGCGCGCCCAGCACCGAGGGGATGCCCAGGGCGCGCAGGATGATGGCGGTGTGCCCGTCGGTTCCGCCCTCTTCGGTGGCGACGCCCGCGATGCGGGACGGGTCGATCAGCGCGGCATCGGAGGGCCGCAGCGCCTCTGCAACCAGGATCGAGCCCTGCGGCGCGCCGGAATAGCTGCGGAACGGCGCCCGGGTGAGATTGCGCACCAGCCGGCGGCCGATCTCCCGCACCTCGTCGGCCTGGCGCTGCGGCGCGCCGGGGTCGTCGCTGGACTGGGCGCCGGATTGGGCGCCGGATTGGGCGCCGGATTGGGCGCCGGCGGCCAGCCCCAGCAACGCGACCGCGACCGCGTTCGCCTCCTCCATGACCGCCGTCTCCGCCGAGACCAGACGGTCCTGGATACGGCTGCGGGCGCCGCGCACGAGACGCGACGGGCCGAGCATCTGCAGGTAGGCGTCGAGCAAGGGCGCGATCTCGCCCTGGCTCTCCTCGGGCAGCACCGAAAGCCGGCTTCGCAGCTTCAGCAGCTGCTGGCGCGATTGCAGGATGGCCGCATCGAGCCGAGCCGCCTCCGCCTGGGTATCGGCCGCATGGATTTTGCTGCGGGTGATCTGCGCCGGCTGTTCGAAGGTGCGGAACACCGGCCCGATCGCCACGCCGGCGCAGGCCGGCAGTCCAATGAGGCGCCGCTCCGCGACTGTGGACGGGGCGTCGAGGGAAGCGGCTTCCTCAGTTCTGCTCATTGAAGCCAGCTTCGACCAGGGCGGAGAGCGCGTCCAAGGCCTCCTTGGCGTCCCAGCCGTCGGCCTGCAACTCGAGCTGCGACCCTTGCCCGGCCCCAAGCATCATCAGTCCCATGATGGACCGCGCGGAGACCGACTGCCCATCGCGGAACACCTCGATCGCGGCGCCGAACCGCTCCGCCATGGTCACGAACTTGGCCGCCGCCCGGGCGTGCAGCCCGCGACGATTGGTGACCGTCACGGTCCTTGTCAGCGTCGAGGCACTGCCCGGCGGCGCCCCGCTCATGTTATCGGCACGTCCCGTTCTTCTTGCAGGACGGCAGCACCCGCGACGCAGCGGCGATGTATTTGCGCCCGGCCATCTGCGCGCAATCCACGCACTCGTCGAGGTTCTGGCTCGACCGCACTTTGGCGAGCTTCACCAGCATGGGCAGGTTCACGCCCGAGATGACTTCGACGCCGTCGCGGCTCATCATCGAGATCGCCAAGTTGCTCGGGGTGCCGCCGAACATATCGGTCAACAACACGACCCCATCGCCCGTATCGACGCGGGCGATGCTGTCCTGGATTTCGGATCGACGCCCTTCCATGTCGTCCTCCGGGCCGATGCAGACCGTTGCGACATTCCGCTGCTTACCGACGACGTGTTCCATGGCGGAACGCAGTTCGTCGGCCAAGCGGCCGTGGGTCACCAGCACAAGGCCGATCATGATAGTTTGCTTAAACCTTCCCTAGAGACCCGCGCGCTACGGCGTCGTTGGCACCGGCTGCGGTGCGCGCCAATTCCCGGTGCGAAACGTTTACATGGTATGTGTCCCCGCCCCCGCCGTCGAATGCCTTCAACTCCCGCGCAAGGCGCTCGACGATGTGCACGGAACGGTGCCGGCCTCCGGTGCAGCCGATGGCGATGGTTGCATACTTCTTGCCCTCGCGGATGAAGCGGGGGATCACAAGCCGAAGCAGGGCGAGGACGCTCCGGAAGAACGGTTCGAAATCCGGGTCGGCTTCAACGTAGGCGGCGACGTCGGCGTCCAAGCCAGTGCCCGGACGCAATATGGGATCGTAATGCGGATTGCGCAGGAAACGGGCGTCGAACACCATGTCCGCTTCGCGGGGCAGCCCTGCCGGAAACGCGAATGAGGTGAGCGAGACCGTCAGACCGGTCGCGCGGCCGGTCGAAGCCTGGTCCGGACGGAACCGCTGCTCGATGCGCAGCCGCAGCTCGGCCAGAGGAAGGTCGGAGGTGTCCAGCACCAGATCGGACTCGTCCCGCAACGGCCGGGTCAGGGCGTCCTCGTGATGGATGCCGTCGATCACGCGGCCTTGTGGCGCCATCGGGTGGCGTCGCCGCGTCTCGGTGTAGCGGCGCAGCAGCACGGCTTCGTCGGCCCAAGCATAGACCAGCTCGGCGCGTAGCCCCGGCGTCGCCTTGAGCCGTTGGAGGGCGGCGCACACCAGCTTGGCGTCGAACCCGCGGCTGCGCGCATCCAGGCCGATCGCCAGCGGCTGCTCGGCGCGGCTGACCAGAGTCTCGACCAGGGTGAGCGGCGGATTGTCCACGGCGTCGTAGCCAAGGTCTTCGAGCGCGCGTAGGATCGACGCCTTGCCCGCTCCGGACAGGCCGCTCACGATCACGACCCGCTGTCGGCTCACGCAAACGCCCCGGCAAGTTGCCGCACCCGGCCGGTGGCGCAGTCCAGCGCCGCCGCCGTCCGCGCCGGGGCCGAGGCGAGCCAAGGGTCGATGCTGACCAGCGGCAGGCCGAGCGTGGGATGCCTGGCCGGGCTGGGCAGGCGCTCGCCCCGCCCAAGTTCGACGGCAAGGGCCAAGGCAGCGCAGGGCTCGAACGCAAGCCGGAGGATGCCGATCCCCCGCACCTCGAGCAGGCCAGCCAGCGCCCCGGGCGCAGACGCGACGCCGTCCAGGATGTCGACGCGGTCATCAGCCACCAGACGGAAGCCATGGTCGAGCAGACGCAGCAGCAGGTCCGACTTTCCCGAACCTGGCGCTCCGATCAGCAGCACACCATGCCCGTCGCGGGCCGCGCAGCTTGCGTGGACTTGCATCAACGTGGGTTGTGACGCGGATCGGCCGGAATTGGAAGTGGCATGTATCCTTGCGGTCAGCATGCCAGCAGCAAACACCTCGAAACTCGTTACGGGATCGAGTGTTTCACGTGAAACACTCAGGCTTTTGGCAGCCGCACGACGAAGCGCGCGCCGATCACCTTGCCCGTATCGTCCCGACGGTTCTCCGCCGCGATGCGGCCTTTCAGCGCCTGCACGATCTGCCGGCTGATCGACAGTCCCAGCCCGGAATGCTGCCCGAACTGCTCGCCTTCCGGGCGCTCCGAATAGAACCGGTCGAACACGCGCTCGAGCTTGGACGCCGGAATTCCCGGCCCGTCATCCTCGACGCCGATCTCCACCAAGACCCCGATCTCCCGCGCCTGTAATAGAATGCGGCCGGTGCTCGGCGAGAAGCTGCGCGCGTTGCCGATCAGGTTGCGCAGCACCTGCACCAGCCGCCCCTCGACCGCCGCGACCCGCAGCGGCCCGCTCGGGATATCAAGCACGATGACGGGATCGTCCTCGCGCCTGGTCGCATCATGGATCTCGGCCAGCGTGGCCAGGATCGGCACGACGTCCATCGGCTCGGTGGCCGTGCGCGACAGCTCCGCGTCCACCCGGCTGGCATCGCTGATGTCGCTGATCAGCCGGTCGAGCCGGATCACGTCCTCGGCGATGATGGCCAGCAACCGACGTTGCTGGCTCGGGTCCTCGATCCGGCGCAGCGTCTCGATAGCGCTGCGGATGCTGGTGAGCGGGTTCTTAATCTCGTGCGCGACATCGGCGGCGAACTGCTCGGTGGCGTCCATCCGCGTCCACAGCGCGGCCGCGCTTTCCGTCAACGCATGCGCCAGTTGGCCCACTTCGTCCCGCCGCCCCAGCAGGGTCGCCGGGACCGTGCCGGCGCGGCCGCGGCCCTCCCGCATGTCATGCGCGGCCCCGGCCAGCCGCAAAATCGGCCGGGCAATGGTCAGCGAAAGATACCAAGAGAGTGCCACCGTCAGCACGAGCGCCAGCGCAAACAGCCCCAGGATGCTCATCCGCACCGCGAATAGGCTGTCGTCCACCTCCCGCGCCTCGCGCGTCAGCAGCACGATCCCCACGGTATGCCGGTTGCGCCGCACCGGTTCGGCGACCGTGACCAGCAGCCGGTCCTCCAGCGTGCGCCGAATGTAGGGCGGCATCTCGCGGCCGGAGTTCGCGCCCGTCATGCGCAACTCCTCCTTCACGTCCGGCTGCCACTCCACGCCCGCCGCATTCGGGCTGACTTCGACGAACGTACCCTGGGTCTTGTGCGGCAGCACGGCCAGAACCCGATCGTAGACCGAGCCGATGGTGCCGAGAACACGCCCCCGATCGGCCGCCGGCGGCAGCGGCGCCGTCACCACGGCGCCCGCCGCCCCCTCCCTGACCCGGCTATCCGCGATAAGCTGGCCATCCGGCGCATAGAGCCGGGCCTGCGCGTTCGGGGTGGGCTCGGTCAGCCGGCGCAGCAGCGGCCGGGCCAGCTCAGGCTGCAGCAGCGGGTTCTCGGGATCCTGCTCGCGCACCGCGCTTTCGCCCAAGGCGCCCGCGTAGATGCGCGCCTGCTCGCGCAGCGCCTGGACCGCCGCCTCCAACAGTCCATTCTGATACTGGTCGAGATAGAGCAAGGCAGCCACCAGCAAGGCGAGCGGCAAGGCGTTGACGAGCAGGATCCGGCGCAGCAGCGGCGACACCCAACGCTGCCGTGCGCGCTCCCGCGCGGCGACAGGCACGATCGGCGGAGAAAAGCTGCCGTCTGGCACAGCAAGGCCGTCCGGATCATTGCTCCCCGGGTCACTGCTCCTTGTAGCGGTAGCCAATCCCATACAGCGTCTCAATATGATCGAACGTGTCGTCCATCGCCCGGAACTTCTTGCGGACCCGCTTGATGTGGCTATCGATCGTACGGTCGTCCACGTAGATGTTCTCGCCATAAGCCGCGTCGATCAGCTGGTCCCGCGACTTCACCATGCCCGGACGCGCCGCCAGCGCCTTGACCAGCAGGAACTCCGTCACCGTGAGCTGGATGTCGTGGCCGCGCCAGATGCACTGGTGCTTGGTCTCGTCGAGCTTCAGCTCGCCGCGGACCAGCACCCCGCCCGGCGCCGCCCCCGACCCCTCGGCACGGCTGCTCTCGTTACGGCGCAGCAGGGCGCGGATGCGCTCGATCAGCAGCCGCTGGCTGAACGGCTTGGTGATGTAGTCGTCGGCGCCGAGCCGCAAACCCATCAGCTCGTCCACCTCCTCGTCCTTGCTGGTCAGGAAAATGACCGGCAGGGCGCTGCGGGCGCGCAGCCGCTGCAGCAGCTCCATCCCGTCCATCCGCGGCATCTTGATGTCGAGCACGGCCAGGTCGACCGGCTTGGCGGTCAGCCCTTGCAGCGCGCTCTCCCCGTCCGTGTAGGTCCGCACCAGGAAGCCCTCCTGCTCGAGCGTCATCGACACCGAGGTGAGGATATTCCGGTCATCGTCCACCAATGCGATCGTCTGCTTCATGGCCACTACCCTTACCGCTCCGAGGACAACCATTACGTGAGATTGTGGCAGAATGCAGGGAGGCCCGACCATGCCGGATGAACAGAGCCCCAGCCCGGCCCGCAGCGCCCGGCTGCTGCTGCGCTCGGCGCGTGCGGGCACGCTCGCGACCAGCATCGACGGGCAGCCCTTCGCCTCGCTGGTCACCCCCGCCACCGCGGGCGACGCCTCCGTCCTGCTGCTGCTCTCTGGCCTGTCTGAGCACACGCGGCATCTACAGGCGGAACCCCGCTGCTCCCTGCTGCTGACCGGCGCCGCCTCCGGGCCGAACCCGCAGACAGCGCCCCGCCTGACCATCACCGGCCTGGCGGCGGCGGAGCCGGATGCCGCCCTCAAGGCGCGCTGGGTGGCGCTGCACCCCTATGCCGCGTTCTACGCCGGGTTCGGCGATTTTGCGCTCTGGCGGGTCAGACCCGCAGCAGGGCTGTTCATCGGCGGCTTCGCCAGTGCCACCCGGCTGCGGCGCGCGGACCTGACCCCCGACCCCGAAGCGGTCGCCGCCATCGGCGCCGCCGAGCCTGCAATTCTGGAGCATTGCAACGCCGACCACCCGGACACGCTGGACTGCATCGCGGCCGCCCAGGGCCGTGCCGGCCCGGGTTGGCGCATGGTCGCCTGCGACGTCGACGGCTGCGATCTTGCTCTGCAACACGCGGTGTTGCGCGTCCCTTGGGCCCAGCCCGTGCCCGGCCCGGGCGGCGTGCGGACGGAGCTGGTCCGTCTCGCACGTGCAGCACGGAATCCTTTGGGAAACCGCGCGGAACCAGCGTTATAGCACTCCGTAGCGGCGCGCTTGGAAACGCCGACATCGCACTTGCCCGCTGCGGCGGGCCGCCAGGAGGAAATTGCCGTGAGCCCAATGATCCCGCTTGCCGACCATGCCGCCACCGCCGCGCTGGAGGGCACCGGCGTGCAGCCGACCGGCCCCGTGCACGCGAACCTGACCGCGCCACAACTCGTCACCCACGCGTTGCGCCGCAACGAGGGGACGCTGTCGGCCGAAGGGGCGCTGATCGTGAAAACCGGCGTGCACACGGGACGCTCCGTGCAGGACAAGTTCACCGTCGACGACCCCAGCATCTCCGACGACGTGTGGTGGCGCATGGGCAACCAGAAGCTGGCCCCGGCAGGCTTTGCCGTGTTCCGCGGCCGCATCCTGGCTTACCTGCAAGACCGCGAGCTGTTCACGCAGGACCTCTATGCCGGGGCCGACCCGGCGCACCGCATCCGCGTCCGCCTGGTCAGCACCGAAGCCTGGCACACGCTGTTCGCCCGCAACATGTTCATCCGCCCGCCCCAAGAAGACCTGGCGACGTTCCAGCCGGACTGGGTCATCCTGCACGCGCCCAACTTCCAGAGCGACCCGGCCCTCGACGGCATGCGCTCCAGCACGGCCATTGCCGCCTCCTTCACCGACAAGCTGATCTGCATCGCCGGCAGCGAGTATGGCGGCGAGATCAAGAAGTCGATCTTCGGCGTGATGAATTGGAAGCTTCCCGCCGAGGGCGTGCTGCCCATGCATTGCAGCGCCAACGTGAGCCGCGGCAGCGACGGCAAGCCCGGGGAGGTCGCACTGTTCTTCGGCCTGTCCGGCACCGGCAAGACCACCCTCTCGTCGGACTCCAACCGTCCGCTGATCGGCGACGACGAGCATGGCTGGGGTCCCGATGGCATCTTCAACTTCGAGGGCGGCTGCTACGCCAAGGTCATCCGCCTGAGCGCCGAGGCGGAACCCGAGATCTACGCCGCCACGCACCGGTTCGGGACCGTGCTGGAGAACGTCGCCGCCGACGCGCAGGGCCGGCTGGACCTCGCCGACGGCTCGATGACGGAGAACACCCGCTCCTGCTACCCGATCGAGTTCATTCCCAACTGCGACCTCTCCGGCCGCGGCGGGCATCCGCGCAACGTGCTTATGTTGACCGCCGACGCCTTCGGCGTGCTGCCGCCGATCAGCAAGCTCAGCGAAGCGCAAGCCATGTACCATTTCCTCTCCGGCTATACCGCCAAGGTCGCGGGCACCGAGAAGGGCATGGGAAGCGAGCCGCAGGCCACGTTCAGCACCTGCTTCGGCGCGCCCTTCATCCCGCGCCGGCCCGAGATTTATGGCAAGATGCTGGCCGACCTCGTCCGCCAGCACGGGTCCGATTGCTGGCTGGTGAACACCGGCTGGAGCGGCGGCGCCTACGGCACGGGCAAGCGCATGAGCATCGCCCACACCCGCGCCTTGCTGGCCGCCGTGCTGGACGGCACCCTGAAGGGCACGCGTTACGAGCGCGATCCGCATTTCGGCCTGATGTTCCCGCAGGATGTGCCGGGCATTCCGAACGAGGTGCTGAACCCGCGCCTGTCCTGGGCCGACAAGGCCGCCTACGACCGGGCCGCCAAGGATCTAGTCGGCCGGTTCGAGAAGAACTTCGCCGGTTTCCAGGGCGCCGTCACCGACGAGGTCAGGGCAGCCTCCATTCGCGCCGGCGCCTGATCCCTTCGGCAAGCTGCTGCGTTAGGGCTCAGCTCAGCCCAGCACAGCAGAAGGCCGCCCATGACGGAGCAGAACTACCTCACCCCCGGCTATTTCGAGCAGCTCTATGCCAGGGATCCCGACCCCTGGCGCTTCGCCTCCAGCGACTACGAGCGGGACAAGTATGCGGCCACCATGGCAGCGCTGCCGCCGGGCCGCTTCGCCCGCGCCTTCGAGGTGGGTTGCAGCATCGGCGTGCTGACGCGGCAACTCGCGACGCGGTGTGATGCCATCGTGGGCGTCGACGTGGCCGGAGCGGCGCTCCGCCAGGCCGAGCAGCGCTGCGCCGACCTGCCGGGCGTGAGTTTCGCCCGCATGGCGGTGCCCGGCGAATGGCCGGAGGGAGCCTTCGACCTCGTGTTGTTCTCCGAGGTGCTGTACTACCTCGGCCTGCCGGGGATCGCGGACGCCGCCCGCCGGACGCTGGCCAGCCTGCGGCCGGGCGGCACCGTGGTGCTGGTGGACTGGCACGGCGCTACCGACGGCGCCTGCACCGGCGACGACGCGGCGGAGCTGTTCATCGCCGCTTGCGCGCCCCGCCTCGCGCCGTCGTTCCAGCAGCGGGCCGACAAATACCGGCTGGACGTCCTCCGCGAGGCAGGGTCCGCCTGACCGGCAGCCTTTGCCGGCCTTGCGGAGCTGCGCGACCTCGCTCGCCAGGTTTTCGACCGCCAGGCTTCGACCAGGGTCGCCGCCGGGTCGGCCGTGGTCACCGCGTCAGCGGCGCCAGGCCGGAGGTGGCGAGCGTGCCCGGCGGATGCTGATCCGGCTTCGCTGGCCCGGGTCAGCCGGCCCGGCGGCGGGCGTCCGGCGGATCGGCGCACTGCACGCCCGCCGCCGTGACCATCACCGCCCTGCGGTTGCCGGCACGCAATTCCTCATCCGTGCAGGTCCGCAGGCGGCCATAGCCCTTCTCCGCCATGCAGGTCGTGACGCTGTCCCCCAATTGCCACCAGCGCCGGACCGGCGAGGTGAACCAGGCCAAGCCGGTCTTGGCGTTGCGCTGGTTGACCGCGGACGAAGCGCTGTCCTCGCAGGCGCCGAGGTCGGCCGTGTAGGTCGGCGTGGCGCGGTTCGTCTGCGCCGGCGGCGTGTAGCCGCAACCGGCGAGAAGCAGCGCTGCAAAGAGGGCTCCGGGAGCGAAGGCCAGGGGGCGCATCCGCCCATCCATCCCGTCCCGCGCGCGCTGTCAAGGTCGGGCGGCAAGGGCCGCCGCGACCAGCGCCTCGTCAGGGTCGGGCGGCAAGGGCCGCCGCTACCAGCGCGGCCGCGTCGTCGTGCAGCGCGGCGCGGGAGGCGTCGCGGCTGTAGAACATGTGGCCGCCACCATAGACGGCGAGGCCGAGGCGTCCGGCCGGGTCCCCTGGCGCGACCTGGTCCAGCAACAGCTTGCTGGCGAAGTAGGGCGTGACCAGGTCCGTCAGCCCGTGCGCGACCAGCACGCGCGCGGTGGGGTCGAGCGCCAGGAATTGCCGTAGGTCGGTCATGGCCTCCGGCCGGCCGTTCCGCCGCCCGTAATCCCATTCCCGCGCGGCGCCGCCGTTCAGCAGCTCGTATTGCCGCTCCGGCGCGCCCTCCGGCCGCCAGTCGAGCCGGCCGGCATAGAGGTCCAGCATGGCGCTGGTGACGGGGCCGCGCAGTCCGTCCAGCACCGGGTCGGGCGAGTTGTCGTTCGCGGCGGCGGGGAAGGGGTCCGCGGCCGAGATGGTCACGTCGTAGGGCGTGTCGACCCGGCCGGGCTCGCGCTCCCGCAGATAGGTCGGCAGGTCGATCCGGCCGGCCCGGCGGCGGACCAGCGCCGCGTCGAGCCCGGTCAGCGCCGCCACGCGGCCGCTCAGGCGCGAGACCGCGGCCGGGTCGGCCTCGCCGCGCACGAGGTCGAGCAGGAAATCGCCCGCCGCATACTCCTCGGCGTCCCGCAGCTCCGCCCGGCCATGGGCGTCGCGCGCCGCCGCCGCCATGCTCGGCAGCCGCCCGACCAGGCGCATCAAGTCCCACGGCGCATCCCGGCCGTTGAAGTCCAGCACCGGCGAGACCAGGAGGAGGCCGCTCACGCCGACGCCCTGGTGGTCCAGCAGCGCCCGCGCCAGCTTCGGGCCGCGGAAGCCGCCGTAGCTCTCGCCGACGATGAACTTGGGCGAGGCCAGGCGGTGGTTCGCCTCGAGCCAGCGGCGCAGGACGACGGCCAGGGTCTCGATGTCGCCGTCCACCGACCAGATGCGGCGGCGCACGTCGTCGCCGCCGAGGACGCGGCTATAGCCGGTGCCCGGCGGATCGATGAACACCAGGTCGGTGAAGTCGAGCCAGGTCTCGGCATTGTCGGCCACCACGGGGGCGCGGCTGGGCACGATCGGGCCGGACCCGAAGGGGATGCGCCAGGGGCCGATGGCGCCCAGGTTCAGCCAGGCCGAGGCGGCGCCGGGTCCGCCGTTGAGGGCGAAGGTCACTGGCCGGCGGCCGGGTTCGGCGCCGGCGAGCAGGAAGGCGGTGGTCACCACCTCCGCCTGCGCGGCGCCCTGCGGATTGGCCAGGCGCATGGTCGCCACCGCAGCCTCGATGTCGAGGGTGCGGCCGGGCAGGGTCAGCGTATGCCGCGTCGCCTTGTCCACGGCCGGCGCACGGCGCGGCGGCTCGGGGGAAGCGGCCGGCTGCGCCGCGGGGGAAGCGGCCGGCTGCGCCGCGGGGGAAGCGGCCGGCTGCGCCGCGGCGGCGGCGGCGAGTAGCGTCGCGAGGGCGAGGACGGCGAGCCGGAGACGGATCATGCAGCAGGGTCCTTTGTGGGCGGGGTCAGATCTGCTCGGCCCGATGGCACGCCACCAGCGCGCCATCCAGCGGGCGCAAGGGTGGCGGCACCGCGCGGCAGACCGCCGCGGCGTAGGGGCAGCGCGTATGATAGTGGCAGCCCGGCGGCGGCGCCAAGGGCGACGGCGGCTCGCCCCGCACCGGCTCGGGATCGCCCGGTCGTGGCGCCAGGCCCGGCGTCGCCGCCAGCAGCGCCCGCGTATAGGGGTGCCGCGGGCGGGCGAACAGCGCGGGCCGGGCCGCCTGCTCGACGATGCGGCCGAGATACATGACGGCGACGCTGTCCGCCACATGGCGCACCACGCCCAGGTCGTGGCTGATCAGCAGGTAGGCGAGGCCGAGCCGGTCCTGCAGGTCGAGTAGCAGGTTCAGCACCTGGGCCCGCACCGAGACGTCGAGCGCGGAGACGGGCTCGTCGGCCACCACCACCCGGGGCTCCAGCATCAGGGCGCGGGCGATGGCGATGCGCTGGCGCTGGCCACCGGAGAACTGGTGCGGGTAGCGGGTGAACTGGTCCGGCCGCAATCCGACGCGGGCCATCATGGCAAGCGCCGCGTCCCGCCGCGCCTGCGCAGGTGCGCCGGCGATCATCAGGGGTTCCTCGAGCGCGGCGCCGGCGGTCTGGCGGGGGTTGAGCGAGCCGTACGGGTCCTGGAACACCATCTGCACGGCCCGGCGCAGCGCGGGGCCCGGCGGCCCGGCCGCAGCGTCCACGCCGTCGATCAGCAGGCGGCCGGCGGTGGGCGTGTCCAGCAGCGCCACCATGCGGGCCAGGGTGGACTTGCCGCAGCCGCTCTCGCCCACCACGGCCAGGGTGCGCCCGGCCGCGAGGGTGAACGACACGCCGTCCACCGCACGCAGCCGGGCACGCGGGGCAAGCAGGCCCTGGCGCACCGCATAACTGCGGCACAGGCCGTCCGCTTCGAGCACCGGCGGGCTCATACCAGGCGCGCTCATACCAGGCGCGTTCATGCCAGGCGCGCTCATACCAGGGGAAACAGGCAGCGGGCGACGCCGCCGGGCACCGGCAGCAGCGGCGGCGGCCGCTGGCACTCCGGCCGCGCATAGGCGCAGCGGGGCGCGAACACGCAGCCCGGCGGGCGGTCGGCCAGGCCCGGCACCACGCCGGGGATGGTGGGCAGCCGCGCCCTGGCTTCGGCGCGGTCCGGCAGGGCGGCCAGCAGCGCGGCGGTGTAGGGGTGGGCGGGTGCCGCAAGCGCCGCCGCGGCCGGGCGGGCTTCCATGCCCTGGCCGGCGTACATGACCTGCAGGCGCTGCGCCGTCTCCGCAACCACGGCCACGTCGTGCGTGATCAGCACCATGGCCATGCCGCGCTCCCGCTGCAGCCGGGCCAGCAGATCGAGGATCTGCTTCTGGATGGTGACGTCGAGCGCCGTGGTGGGCTCGTCGGCGATCAGCAGGGCGGGATCGCAGGCGATCGCCATGGCGATCATGACGCGCTGGCACATCCCGCCCGAGAGCTGGTGCGGGAAGGCGGCGACGCGGCTCTCGGGCGCGGGGATGCCGACCTGGCGGAGCAGTTCGAGCACGCGGGCCCGCCGGGCGGCGCGGCCGAGCGCAGTATGCGTTCGGAGCGTCTCGGCGATCTGCCAGCCGATGGTGAAGCAGGGGTTGAGGCTGCTCATCGGCTCCTGGAACACCATCGCCATGTCGCGCCCGACCAGCTGGCGGCGGGCGGGCGGGCTGAGGTCGCGCAGGTCGGCGCCGTTGAAGGCGAGGCGGTCCGCCGTGACCCGGCCGGGCCGGCGGACGAGGCCCATGACGGCCAGCATGGCAACCGATTTGCCCGAGCCGCTCTCGCCCACCAGGCCGAGCACGTCGCCGGGCGCCACGTCGAGGTCGAGCCCGTCCACGGCCGGCATGGGGCCGCGTTCCGTCTCGAAGGTGACGCGGAGGTTGCGGACCTCGAGCAGGCTCATCGCTTGAGCCGGGGGTCGAGCGCGTCCCGCAGCCCGTCGCCGGTGAGGTTGAAGCCGAGCACGGTCAGCAGGATGGCGAGGCCGGGAAAGGTGACCACCCACCAGGCGCTTTGCACGAATTGCAGGGCGTCGGCCAGCATGGTGCCCCATTCCGGGGTGGGCGGCTGGGCGCCGAGGCCGAGGAAGCCGAGGGCGGCGGTGTCCAGGATGGCGGTGGAGAACGACAGGCTGGCCTGGACGATCAGCGGCGCCATGCAGTTGGGCAGGACGGTGGCGAACATCAGCCGGGCGCGGCCGGCACCCACCATGCGGGCGGCGGCGACGTACTCGCGCCGGCGCTCCGCCCGCACCGCGGCCCGGGTGAGGCGGACGAAGGCGGGCAGTTGCACCACCGCCACGGCCAGCATGGCATGCTGCAGGCCCGGCCCCAGCACGGCCACGATGGCGACCGCGAGCAGCAGGGTCGGCAGGGCCAGCATGACGTCCATCAGCCGCATGATGGCGGCGTCCAGCGCGCCGTCCGAGAACCCGGCGAGCAGGCCGAGCACGGTGCCGGCGAGCAGGGCCAGGACCACCACGATCACGCCGACCGACAGCGAGAGCCGGGCGCCGTAGAGCAGCCGCGCCAGCACGTCCCGGCCCACGTCGTCGGTGCCCAGCGGGTAGGGCCAGCCCGGCGGCCGCAGGAAGGCGTCGCGCGCCTGCGCCAGCGGGTCGTGCGGCGCCAGCGCGGGGGCGAGCAGGGCGGCGAGGATCAGCAGCAGCACGAGCGCGAGCCCGGCGAGCCCGCCATGGCCGCGCGCGTAATGCCGGCAGAAGGCCAGCAGGCGCGTGCCGAGCGGCGGCGCGGCGTTCAACGCGCGTGCCGGATGCGCGGGTTGATGAAGCCGGAGAGCAGGTCCACCGCCAGGTTGACCGTGATGATGATGGCGGCGATGAGCAGCATGCCGCCTTGCAGGACGGGGTAGTCGCGGCGATTGACGCTTTCGATCAGCCACTTGCCGACGCCGGGCCAGGCGAAGATGGTTTCGGTGAGCACGGCGCCCCCGAACAGGCTGCCGACCTGCAGGCCGATCACGGTGAGCACGGGGATGAGCGCGTTGCGGAGCGCGTGCAGCCCGATGACGCGGCCGGGTCCCAAGCCCTTGGCGCGGGCGGTGCGGACGTAGTCCTCGTTCAGCACCTCGAGCATCGCCGACCGGGTCATGCGGGCGATCACGGCCATTGGGATGGTGCCGAGCGCCAAGGCGGGCAGCACGAGGTGGGAGAGGGCGGAGCGGAAGGCGCCGGGCTCGCCGGAGAGCCAGCTGTCGATCAGCATGAAGCCGGTCACCGGCTCGATGTAGTAGGCGACGTCGAGGCGGGAGCTGACGGGGGTGATGCCGAGGGTGACGGAGAACAGCAGGATCAGCAGGATCGCCCACCAGAACACTGGCATGGAGTAGCCGGTGAGGGCCAGGCCCATGACGCCGTAATCGGCGGCCGTCCCGCGGCGGACGGCGGCGACGATGCCAGCCGGCAGGCCGACGGTCACCGCGACCAGCATGGCGGCGACGGCCAGCTCGACGGTGGCGGGGAACAAGGTCAGGAACTCGGCCAGCACGCCTTCATGGGTGACCAGGGAGCGGCCGAGGTCGCCGTGCAGCAGGCGCAGCAGGTAGCCGAGGTATTGCTCCAGCAGCGGGCGGTCGAGGCCGAGCTGGGCCATCAGCACGGCGTGCCGCTCGGGGTCGATGCCGCGCTCGCCGAACATGATCTCGATGGGGTCGCCGGGCAAAGCATGGATCAGCACGAAGGCGAGGATGGTCACGCCGAGGGCGGTGATGGCGACCATGGCCAGGCGGCCGAGGACGAAGGCTAGCACGGCGGCATCGCCTCCATCCGGCGCGTCGCCTGGCCGCTAATAGGCGAGGAACGCCTGGTAGGCCTCGACCATGTCGAGCACGGCGGCGTGGTAGAGCTGTTCGCCGTGCTCGGGGGTGGAGAGGGCGGGGTCGGAGCCGATGCGGCCGTCGGGGAAGCGGGTGCGGTAGTCGGCCGCCTCGAAGAAGCCGCCGCTCTTGGGGGCGACCTTGGGCGTCATCTGGGCGTGCTTGATGGATGCGGGCTGGTAGAACTGGGAGAGGGAGACCTCGGCGGCGGTGGCGTGGTTGCCGTTGCTGTCGCCGTAGAACTGCTCGGCCAGTGCCTTGGCCCGGGGGCCGGCCGACCAGAAGGTCATGCGGCATTTTACCGGCGGGCGGTCGGCGCCGAGCGAGGTCTCGGCGTAGATCTCGTCGAAGGCGGCGGTGACCGTGGCGACGTTGCCGCCATGGCCGTTGATGAAGAAGAAGCGCTCGAACCCGTGCCGCGCAAGGGACAGCACGACGTCGTGCACCACCAGCATGAGCGTGGACGGTCGCAGCGTGGCGGAGCCGGCGAAACCCAGATGGTGCTGCGACATGCCATAGGCGAGCGTGGGCGCGACCATGCAGCCGATGGCGTCGCCGACGCCCTTGGCGACGAACTCGGCATCCAGGTGGTCGGTGCCGATCAGGCCGTTGGGGCCGTGCTGCTCCACCGAGCCGATCGGCACGACGATGCCGCGCTGCGTGCGCAGATGGTCCTCCACCTCGTGCCAGGTGGCCAGGGCGAGTTGCATGTCGGGGTCCTCCTAGGGGGTCAGGCTGACGCCGCCGAACGGCTGGCCGCCCAGGAAATGCAGCTTGAAGCCCTGGACGGTGCTGCGGGTGGCGACGAAGGCTTTGACGTCGGCGAACAGCAGGCCGGGCATCTCGTCGTAGAAGGCCTGCTGCGCCTGCTTGTACAACTTGGCCCGTTCGGCCTGGTCGGTGACCAGGTTGGCCCGCAGCAGCGGGCCGTCATAGGCGTCGCTGCACCAGAAGGCGGTGTTGCGGCCCGCCCGCTTGGCGTCGCAGCCCCAGGCGAGCAGCAGCTGGCTCGGGTCCGGGTAGTCCCAGGTGCCGCCGAGCATGGCGACGGTGGCTTCGCCGCTGCGGGCGCGGCGGAGGTACTCGCCCCATTCATAGGTGACGATGCGGGCCTTCACGCCGATGGCGGCCCAGTCGGCCTGGATCATCTCCGCGGCCCTGCGGCCGTTCGGCATATAGGCGCGGGCGACCGGGATGGCCCAAAGGTCGGTCTCGAAACCCTGGGGGTAGCCGGCCTCGGCCAGCAGCTGCTTGGCGCGCGCCGGGTCGTGCTTGCGGGGCTTGAGGCCGTCGTCGTGGCCCCAGAGCGCTTGCGGGACCATGCTCGCCGTGGGGGTGCCGCTGCCCTGGTAGACGGCGCGGACCATGCTTTCGAGGTCGACGGCGATGCTCAGCGCCTCGCGGACCCGGCGGTCGTCCATCGGCTTGCGGTCCAGGCGGAACGAGATGTAGCTGATCGCCGCGATGGCGTTCTCCTGCACGCGCAGCTGCGGGTTGGCGCGCATGGCCTCGAGGTCGGCCGGGTTGGGGTAGCGGGCGACCTGGCATTCGTTGGCGCGCAGCTTGGCGTAGCGGACCGAGGGGTCGGGGGTGATGGTGAAGACGAGGTTGTCCACCTTGGCGGTGCGGGCGGAACCCGCCGGCTTGCCCCAGTAGTCGGGGAAGGCGCGGAAGCGGACCAGGCTGTCCCTTTGGTATTGCACGAACTGGAACGGGCCGGTGCCGATCGGGCTCTGGTCGAGCTGCTCGGGCTTGCCAGACTTCTGCAGCGCCTCGGCGTATTCGGCCGACGCGATCGAGAACGGCTGCATCGACAGCACGTTCAGCATCGGCGCGTACGGCTGCTTCAGCTCGATGACGACGGTGGCGTCGTCCACCTTGCGGATGGACTTGAACGCCGGCTCGATCAGAACCTGGAACTCGGGGTAGGCGCCGCCGACGGCGTAGAAGGGGGCCGACTTGTCGGCCATGCGATTGAAAGTGAACAGCACGTCGTCGGCGTTGAAGGCGCGGCTGGGCTTGAAGGCGGCGTTGGACTGCCACTTGACGTCGCGGCGCAGCTTGAAGGTGTAGGCCAGGCCGTCTGCGGACACCGACCAGGATTCCGCCAGCGCGGGCACTAGCGCGGAGCCGCCGACCTCCATGCCGATCAGGCGGTCGGAGGTCTGTTCGGTCACGTCGAAGCTGGTGTTGGCGGTGCTTAGCGCCGCGTTGAGGAAGTCGGGGCTGCCTTCGGTGCAGACCACCAGCGTGTCCGCCTGCGCCCGGGGGGCTGCGGCCAGGGCAGCGGCCACGGCCAGGGCTGCGATCCGGTATGACATGCGCGTCCTCCGCTGAGGAGCGGGAGTGTCGAGCGCGCAAGCCGGGGGGTCAACCGTTAAGGCAGGCCGCTACAGCGAGCATGTTCATCCGACGGGTGATCCCGTGTGGTCGGAGCATGCTCTAACTGCCGCAGGCCTCGCGGTTGGGGGGCAGGAAGGCGTCGGCGGCGGGGATGGTGCGGACGGGGCCGTAGTAGTCCCAGGGCTGCTTGCTTTCGCCGGGCGCCTTCACGCGCCACAGGGTGACGTCGAACAGCACCCTTCCGTCGCCGCGGATGGTGGCGGGCTTGCCGAAGAAGTCGAAGGGGCGGTCGCGCATGGCGCGGTTGACGGCCACCGCGTCGTCGGTGCCGGCGGCCTCGACGGCGCGCAGGTAGTGGGTGATCGACGTGTAGACCAAGGCGTGGTTCTTGCTGGGCATCATCCGCTGCTGGGCGAAGAAGCGGCGGGCGAAGGCGCGCGCGGCGTCGTTCTGGTCCCAGTAGAAACCCTCGGTGAAGGTGAAGCCCTGCACCGCGTCCAGGCCGAGGGCGTGGATGTCTTGGATGTAGGTCAGGAAGCCCGCGACGATCTGCTTGCCGCCGCGGGCCAGGCCGAACTCGCCGGCCTGCTTGAGCAGGTTCACCAGGTCGCCGCCGACGCTGGCCAGGGCCACCACCTTGGCGCCGCTGGCCTGCGCCTGCAGCAGCAGCGAGGAGTAGTCGCTGGCCCCGATCGGGTGGCGCAGGGTGCCGAGCACGCGGCCGCCGCCTTCGCGGACGATGCTGGTGGCGTCGCGCTCGAGCGCCAGCCCGAAAGCCTGGTCCACGGTGATGAAGAACCAGGTATCGCCGCCTTGCGCCAACAAGGCGCGGGCGGCGCCGGCGGTGAGCGCGTGGGTGTCGTCGGCCCAATGGGTGGAGACCGGGGAGCAGAACTTGGCGGTGAACTCGCTGGCGGCCGAGGCGGTGATCATCACGGTGCGGTTCTTCTGGCGGGCGATCTCCTGCACGGCGAGCGCGATCGGGGTGACCGGCAGGTCGACCACCGCGTCCACCCGCTCGGTGTCGAACCAGCGGCGGGCGACGGTGCTGGCGACGTCGGGCTTGTTTTGGGTGTCGGCGTGGACGATTTCGACCGGCTTGCCGCGCACCTTGCCGCCGAAATCCTCGGCCGCCATGCGGGCGGCGAGCACGGAGCCGGCGCCGGCGCTGTCCGCATAGGGGCCGGTCTCGTCGGTGAGCACGCCGATGCGGACGACGTCGTCCGAAATCTGGGCCTGGACGGGGGTGGCGAGCAACAGCGCCAGCAGCAGGGCAGGCAGCCGGGCGATGGCAGCGTTGTTCACGGCATGTCCTTTCCGATTCGTTACGGTGCTCAATACTCGAACTGGTACGTCACACCAACCTGATTGCCGCCCTGCCCGGTGCCGACGTCGGTCTGCAGCTTGAGGCCCTTGGTGATGTCGATCTGCACGGTGGCGCCGGTGCCGCCGCCGGTGCCCTGCTTGGCGCCGACATAGACGCCGTTGGCGACGTAGCGGCCGGCCTCGACCGAGGGCGCGCTGCTGGTGCCGCTGCCGCCGCCCACCGAGAGCCGGTCGAGCCCGAGGCCGCGGCGGACACTCTCCAGCGGGTTGGCGCCGCTGCCGCCCGCGCCGGTCAGGCTTGCCAGGGCGGCGGCGATCTCGGCGATCTGGAACGGGCCGAGTTCCTTGGCGCTGCGCTTGAACAGCAGGTAGGCCAGCACCTCGTCCTGCGGCAGGTCGGGCACGCTGCTGAGCTTGATCTTGGGCGCGCTGGCGTAGCCGCCGATGCCCAGCGTGGCGGTGACGCCGCCGGCCGTGCTGTCGGCGGCGAAGTCGAGCGTGGGGTCGATCTTGCCGGTGACGCCGGTGCCGTCGAACCCCACCTTGCCGCGTGAGAAGGTGAGCGTGGTGCCCGCCAGGCTAATCAGGCCGCGGCGCATCTCGAGGCCGCCGCCGACCTGCGGCTGGGTGCTGCTGCCGCGGATGCGGAGCTGGCCACTCAACTCGGCTTCCACGCCGCGGCCGCGCACGAACACGGCGCCGGGGGCATCGACCGTGAGGTCGAGGCCGATGGTGCCCCCGGGTGCTGCGGGCGCGGGCGGGCGCTGGCCGGGGCGGCGGACGTCCAGCACCGCGATGGTCGCGGGCAGGCGTTCAGGGATGCGGATTTCGGCGCGGCGGACGACGACGCGGCCGGCCGCTTGCAGCGCGCCAGCGGCCGGGCCGCGCAGGGTGAGGTCGGCGTCGAGGTCGGCGGTCAGGCGGTCGGAGGCGAGCGGGCGGGCGTTGCGGAGCGTGATGGCGAGGTCGAGCGGCAGCCCGGGGGCCAGCACGCCGATGCTGCCGCTGGCGGCGACGGTGCCGGCGCCGGCGCGGCCGGCGAGGCTCAGGATGCGGAGCGTGTCGCCGTCGGCGCGAAGGCTGGCGGCGAGGTCGGTGACGCGGACGCCTTGGCCGAAATCCTGCAGTTCGCCGCCCGCCAGTTGGGCGGTGCCGGCGATGCGGGGGGCGGCGGCGGTGCCGGCGATGGCGGCGTCGAGCGTGACCCGGCCGCGGGCGCGGCGGCCGCCCGCATTGAGGAAGGGGTCGAGCAGAGCGAGGTCGAGCGCCCCGGCGGCGCGCAGGTTGAGCGCGCCGGCCCCGAGCGGGGCGGTGCCGGCCAGGGTCAGTTGGGCCGATCCCGCGGCCAGGCGCGCATCGATGCGGGCGGCGCCGCCGGCCAGTTGCGCCGTCGCGGTGATGGCGGCCGGCGGCAGCGCGCGGCCGGGGCCGGCGCGCATGCGGAGCCCGGTCGCGGCGAGGCGGATGGTGCCGCCGGGTTGGGCGGGGGTGCCGGTGAGCTGGGCGTCGAGGGTGACGGCGCCGTCGAGCGCCAGGTCGGGGGAGGCGATGGCGGCGAGGTCGGCGGGGGTGCGGAGGGCGAGGGTGGCGTTCAGGCGGGGCGAGAGCTGGCCCGCGACGTCCAGCACCGCCTGGCGCACGCCGATGCGCAGCCGGTCCACGGCGACGCCGCCGGCGTAGCGGATGGTGGCGGGGGCGAGCAGGCGGACGGTCTCGCCGCGGGCGACCACTTGCAGCGTGTTGAGAACGGCATACTGCGCGGTCGTGTTCAAGAGCGCGGCGCCGGCGACCTGCATGTCCGTGTCGGCGACCCGCAGGGCTGCCGTGGTGCGGAGGGCGAGGGCGTCCTGCGGGCCGGCGAGGTCGAGCTTGGCCGAGCCGGTGGCGCCGCCGGCCTCGATGCCGTCCAGGGCCAGCGCGGCCGTCAGGACGGGCCGGGTCAGCGGGTTGACGACCCCGGCGGCAAGGGTGGCATGGGCGGCGCGGCTGCCGGGGACGCCGGCGCCGCGGAGATCGGCACGCAGCCGGGCCTCGCGGGGATCGAGGTCGAGTTCGGCGGCCAGGGCGCCGGCGAGCGGCTGGCCGGCGAAGGGGCTGAGGTCGGCCAGGCTGGCGAGGCGCAGGGCGACGTGGCCCTGCGGCATGGTGGCGCCGGCCGGGAGGGTGAGGGCGCCCTCGGCGTGCAGGCTGCGCCAGGCGGCGCGGTCGATGGTGGCGTGCAGGGTGCCGTCCGGGCTGCGGCTGGCCTTGAGGGCGAGGGCGAGGGGCGCGCCGGCCAGGGTGCCTTCGCCGGTCATGGTGCCTTGCGGCGCGCCGGGCAGGCCGTGCAGGGCGAGGGCGAGCTTGACCGGGCCGCGGGGCACGCCGGGCGCGCCGACCTGGCCGGCGAGGGTGGCGGTGAGGGCGAGGTCGTCCGGCGCGCCCTGGATGTTGGCCTCCACTTCGACGGCGCCGGAGAGGGTGGGCGCCAGCACGGCGAGGTCGGGCAGGCCGAGGCTGGTCCGCGCCTCGAGCCGGCCGCCGAGCATGGTGGCTGTGGCGGAGAGGCGCAGGGCGCGGCCGGCAAGGTCGAGGCGGGTGAGGCGGACGTCGTTGCCGGCGAGTTGGGCGGAGAGGCCGATTGTGGCGGCGTCGCCCACCAAGCCGGGCAAGGGAGCCAGGCCGCCGATCAGGCGCAGCGGGCCGTCGGCGTCCAGCGTGGCGGCGCCGCCTTGCACCCGGGCGTGCAGGCGTAGGGCGGCGCTGCCGTGCAGATCGATGCCGCCGATCGCGGCCAGGGGCGCGAGGTCGGGCAGGCGGAGGTCGGCGGTGATGTCGGGGTCGCCGGCCGTGCGGGCTTGGCCGGTGAGCGCGACCAGGGCGTGGGAGAGGCTGAAGGTGGCGGGGCGGGCGGGATCGTCGAGGCGGATGGCGCCGTCCAGGGTGAGCGGGGAGGCGGCGAGGAGGGCTGGGTCGGGGCCGGGCAGGCGCACGCCTTCGGCAATGGCGTGCAGGCCGACCCGGCCGGCATTGCCCTCGATGTCGGCGGCGAGCAGGCGCAGGCCGGCGCCCGCGGCAGCAAGGCCCTCGATGCGGAGCCGCCCGGTAGCGTCAGGGGCGGTGAAAGGGCCGCGCAGCCGGGCCTGGAGCTGGATCGCCTGCCAGGCGACGTCGGGCGCCGGGGTCATGGCCGGGGCGGCGCCGGTCACGTCGAGGTCGGCGGCCATGGCCGCGAGGTCGATGGTGCCGGTGGCAGCGGCGCGCAGCGGTCCGGCGGCGACGGCGAGGGTGGTGGCAAGCGCGTTGCGGGGGCCTTGCAGGGCCGCGTCGATGCGGAGCGGGCCCAGGCTTGGCAGGCTGGCGAGGTGGGCGACGAGGCCGCCATCGGGTTCGGCTATGGCGAGCGTGGCCTCGATACGGGCCGGGTCGAGGCGGGCGGTGAGCGCGTAGGTGCCGTCGCCGTCGAGCCGGTGGAGGTCGAGGCTGGCGCTGCCGGCGTCGAGCGTGGGCACGTCGGCGTGGCCGTCGAGGGATAGAACGGCGGCGGCGCCCAGCACGGGCGCGCCGATCTCGACGTGGGCCACGTGGATGCGGGCGGCTTCGATGCGGACCGGGAGCTGGAAGGGCTGCGACGGGGCGGCGGAGGCTGTGGTTGGTGCGGGCGGGGTGGTTGGGGCGGGCGGGGTGGCGGTGGGAAGGCGGGGCAGTTGCAGGCGCGCGGCCTCGAGGCGCTCGATGCGGGCCACGCGCTGCAGCAGGCGGGCGGGGCGCCAGTCCAGCAGCACGTCGTCGGCGAGCAGCCAAGCGCCCTCGGCGTCGCGGATCTCGAGGTGGCGGAGGCGGAGCGCCTCGGGGAAGCGGCCGGCGATCCCCTGGGCGACCACCATGCCGCCGGTGAGTTTCTCGATGTTGCGTTCGGCAAAGGCGCGGCCGGGGCCGGTGTTGAGGCCGAGCCATAGGGCGCCCACGGCCAGCACCGGGAGCAGCAGCACGATGCCCAGCAGCCCGAGCAGCATCCGTGCCGCGCGCCGCATCAGAAGGCCTGGCCGATGCCGATGTACAGCTCGAAGGTGTCGTCACCGCGCTGCTTGTTGAGGGGGACGGCGACGTCCAGGCGGATCGGGCCGATCGGCGTGTAGTAGCGGGCGCCGACGCCGGCCCCGGCACGGAGCGCGCCGCTGAAGGGGGTGCTGGCGGTGTCCACCTGGCCGGCATCCACGAACACGGCGGCGCCGAAGCTCTCGCCGAAGCGCTGGCGGAACTCGGCGGTGGCGGCGGCCAGCGCGGTGCCGCCGGTGGGCCGGCCGCTGGCGAACTTGGGGCCGACGGACTGGTATTTGTAGCCGCGCACGGTGCCGCTGCCGCCGGCATAGAGGCGCTGGTCGGGCGGCAGCTCGAAGGTGGTGGCGCCCTGCACGCTGCCGGCGGTGGCCCGCAAGGCCAGCACGCTGCGGCCGGGGGCGGCCAGGTTGAGATAGGTGGAGCCGGTCAGTTGCAGGATGGTGAAGCTGCCGCCGGCGCCGGCGAGGGAGGCGGTGGGCGTGGCGGTGAAGGCGGCCTTGATCCCGTGGGTGGGCTCGAACAGGCCTTCGGTGCCGGTGCTGTCGTGGCGGACGCCGAGCGGCAGGCCGAGCAGGGTGTAGTCGCGGGAGACCTTCTCCTGCTCGATGCGCGACTGCTGGGCGAGCAGCCCGGCGCTGACGGTCCAGCGTTCCGAGAGCTTGCGGGTCAGCGTGGCGCCGGCGAGGACGGCGATGCGGTCGTAGGCGTCGAGGCTTTCCTTGATGGCCTGCAGGCTGACGGTGAGCGACTGGTTGCGCGCCCAGAGGTCGGGCTTGGTCAGCGCGGCGGTCACGTTGTAGCCGGCGCCGCGGCTGGCGCTGCCGCCGAGCTGGGTGATGGCCGCGCCGAGGTCCAGCCGTTCCGCGGCGCCGAGCAGGTTGCGGTGCTGGAAGGTGACGCCGGCCGAGGCGCCGAGGTCGGTGGAGAAGGCGGCGGTGAAGCCGACGGCGTGGCGGGGGCGTTCGGTGACGTCGAAGGCGAGCGGGAGCTGCCCGGCCGGGTCGAGCGCCTCGTCGGCGCGGACGCGGACGGTGGCGAACACGCCGAGTTGGGCGAGGTCCTGGCGCGCCTTCTCGATGGCGTCGGGGTTGAAGGGCTCGCCCTGGGCGACCAGCAGGCGCCGGCGGACGAAGCCTTCGTCGACGCGCTCGAGCCCGCCGACCCGGACGGGGCCGAGGTTCACGCGCGGGCCGGCCTGCACGGCGTAGGCGACGTCGAGCGCCTGGGCGCCGGGGTCGAGGGTGGCGACGGGGGAAGCGACCTTGGCCAAGGCATGGCCGTTGGCGCGGAGGGCGTCGAGCATGCGGGCTTGGGCGGCGAGCACGTCGGCGGCGATGGCCGGGTCGCCGGGGGCGAGCTTGAGCGCCTGCTGCGCCTCCGGGGCGGCCTCGCCGGTCAGGGTGACGCGGCGGAGGCGGAACACCGGGCCGGGCTCGATGGTGACGGCCACGGCGACCGGGGTGGTGGCGGCCTCGAGCGCGGCTGGCAGGGCCGGGTCGTCGAGGGCGCGGCCGGCGACCTCGATGCGGACGCGGGCGGCGTAGTGGCCGAAGCTGCTGAGGGCGGTTTCCAGCCGGGCCTGGTCGTCGCGGGCGCGGGTGACAAGGGCGAAAGGGCCGACCGGGGCGTTCTCGCGCAGGCCGACGAGGTTGGAGCTGTCCCGCAGCGCCTGGTCGAGCGCGGCGGGATTGGTCGGCGTGAGGCTGACGGTATAGGGCTGCGGATCGGCGGCGCGTCCGCCGGCGGGGTAGAGGCAGACGGCGGCGGCGAGTGCGGCAGCGGGGGCGCCCCGGAGGGGGTGCCGCAGGGATGGGGGCCGGGACATTCCGGACCTTAACGCATCGAGGGGTGGTTTGGATGTAGGCGTTCTCCGGGCAAACGACGACAGGATTGTCACCCGGGCGTCATTGTTCCCGCCGATCCGGCTTGGTATGTGCGGCGGATGGAGATCAGCACCCGCCGCATGCCGCCGATGGACCTGAGCCTGTTCGGCGACGACGACGCGCTGCCGGCGCCGGGCAAGCCGCAGCTGGTGCAGGCGCTGCGGGCGGCCTGGCGCGGTGGGCTGGCGCTGTCGTGGACCGTGCTGGCGGCCCTGCTGCAAGCCCTGCTGATCCGCATGCCAGGGCGCGGCAAGGTGGTGTTCGCGCGGGTGTACTGGGCGACGGTGGCGCGGATCATGGGGCTGCGGGTGCGGGTGATCGGTACGCCGGCGCCGCGCGCGGGCGGGCGGGCGGTGGTGTTCGCCTCCAACCATTCCTCCTGGCTCGATATCCTGGTGCTGGGCGGCACGCTCGAGGCGTGCTTCATCGCCAAGGCCGAGGTTGGGCGCTGGCCGGTGATCCGCACGATCGCGCGACTGGGGCGGACGGTGTTCGTCAGCCGGCGCAAGGGCGACACCGGGCGCGAGCGGGACGGCATGCGCGCGCGGCTGGACGGGGGCGACAACCTGGTGCTGTTTCCCGAGGGGACCAGTTCGGATGGCTCGCGGGTGCTGCCGTTCCGCTCGGCCTTCTTCTCGATTGTGGAGAGACAGGACGGCGTGGAGAAGCAGGAGGGCCAACCGCCGCTGATCCAGCCGGTTTCCGTGGTGTACGACAGGCTATCGGGGCTGCCGATGGGGCGGGCGAGCCGGCCGGTTTCGGCCTGGTATGGGGACATGGAGCTGGGCAGCCATTTTTGGCGCTTGGCGCGCTATCGCGGGTTGCGGGCGACCCTGCTGCTGCATGCGCCGCTCGACCCGGCCGCCTTTGCGTCGCGCAAGGCGCTCGCGCAGGCGGTGTGGCAGACCGTGGCCGAGGGCGCGGCGACGCTGCGGCAGAACCGGCCGGCCACTCCGGCATGACGGACGGCTTTCGCTTGACACGGCGGCGGCGGTCTCTGGCACACTCGAACCCGCCATATCGGGCAGGCTCCATGGACCGTTCCGCGCGCTGCGCCGCTTGACCCCCGTTGCTCGCCGTCCCATTCAGCCCCGGGCCCGGTTCGGGCTGGAGAAGATCGGGCTGGGGAAGATCGGGCTGGGGAAGAGTGGATGACGAGCGGGGTGCCGAAGCGGCTGCATGTGATCACCTGGGGCTGCCAGATGAACGTCTATGACAGCGGCCGGATGGCCGACGTGCTGGCGCCGCTGGGCTACGCGCCCACGCCGGCGCCGGACGAGGCGGACATGGTGATCCTGAACACCTGCCACATCCGCGAGCGCGCGGAGGAGAAGGTGTTCAGCGAGCTGGGCCGGCTGCGGGCGATCAAGCAGGCGCGGGCGGCGGCGGGGCGGCCCACCATCCTGGCGGTGGCCGGGTGCGTGGCGCAGGCGGAGGGGGCCGAGATCCTGGCGCGGGCGCCCTATGTGGACATCGTGCTGGGGCCGCAGACCTACCACCGGCTGCCGGAGATGGTGGCGCGGGCGGCGCGGGCGGGCGGCGCGGTGATCGAGACCGACTTCCCAGCCGAGGACAAGTTCGACCACTTGCCGGAGGCGGCAAGCCCGCCGGGGGTGACGGCGTTTTTGACGGTGCAGGAGGGCTGCGACAAGTTCTGCAGCTTCTGCGTGGTGCCCTATACGCGGGGCGCCGAGGCGAGCCGGCCAGCGGCCGCCGTGCTGGCGGAGGCGCGGCGGATGGTGGCGGCGGGGGCGCGGGAGATCACCCTGCTCGGGCAGAATGTGAATGCCTGGAATGGCGCGGCGGAGGGCGGGCCATGGAGCTTCGCCCGGCTGCTGCGGGCCTTGTCGGAGCTGCCGGGGCTGCTGCGGCTGCGCTACACGACGTCGCATCCGCGCGACATGCGGGACGACCTGATCGCGGCGCACCGGGACCTGCCGAAGGTGATGCCGTTCCTGCATTTGCCGGTGCAGTCCGGTTCGGACCGGGTGCTGGCGGCGATGAACCGGCGGCATACCGCAGCGGATTACCTGGCCCTGGTGGACCGGCTGCGGGCGGCGCGGCCGGATTTGGCCTTGTCGTCCGACTTCATCGTCGGCCATCCCGGCGAGACGGATGCGGATTTCGAGGCGACGCTGGCGCTGGTGCGGCGGGTGCGGTTTGCGCAGGCGTTCAGCTTCAAGTATTCGCCGCGGCCGGGCACGCCGGCGGCGGGCGCGCCGGGCCAGGTGGCGGAGGCGGTGAAGGATGCGCGCCTGCAGGCGCTGCTCGCGGTGCTGCGGGCGCAGCAGGCGGCGTTCAACCTGGCGAGCCGTGGCCTGGTGCTGCCGGTGCTGTTCACGGGAAGCGGCCGCAAGCCGGGCCAGCTCTCGGGGCGGACGCCTTATCTGCAGCCTGTGCACGTATTGGGCCCGGAATCGCTGATCGGGACGCAAGCCCCGGTGCTAATCCAGCACGGCAACCCCAATTCCTTGTCTGGAACCCTTGCGACGGAGCGAATTTCCGCTTGAACATCATCGCCGCCACCCCGGCTGCAACCCCCTCCCCCGGCCGCCCCGGCAAGGCGGTCACTTTGCAATTCGACGACAACGCCCTGCTGCCGCTGCTGTTCGGCGACCATGACCGCAACCTGGTGCGGCTCGAACAGGGACTCGGCGTGAAGCTGTCATCCCGCGGCAACCGGGTTGCGATCAGCGGCGAGCCGGCGCGGGTGCTGGCGGCGGAGCTGGCCCTGACCGGGCTCTACAAGCGGCTCGAGGGCGGCAAGGGGCTGTCCCGCGCCGACGTGGACGCGGCGATCCGCATGGCGGACGGGGCGTCCACGTCCGCGCGGGGGACCGAGGACGGCGATCCCCGGCTGCCGCTGTCGGACTTGCCGGCGATCCTGACCAAGCGGGGATCGGTGGGTCCGCGTTCGCCGGGCCAGAGCACCTATATGGAGATGCTGGCCCGGCACGAGATGGTGTTCGGCATCGGCCCGGCCGGCACCGGCAAAACCTACCTCGCCGTGGCCCAGGGCGTGGCGATGCTGCAGGCGGGGCGGGTGGACCGCATCGTGCTGTCCCGTCCGGCGGTGGAGGCGGGCGAGCGGCTGGGGTTCCTGCCGGGGGATTTGAAGGAGAAGGTCGATCCCTATTTGCGCCCGTTGTACGACGCGCTGCACGATATGATGCCGGGTGACCAGGTGGTCCGGCGGATGGGGACCGGGGAGATCGAGGTGGCGCCGCTCGCCTTCATGCGCGGGCGGACGCTGGCGCATGCCTTCGTGATCCTGGACGAGGCGCAGAACACGACGCCGGTGCAGATGAAGATGTTCCTGACCCGGATGGGCGAGGGCACGCGGATGGTGGTCACGGGCGACCTGAGCCAGATCGACCTGCCCTCGGGCCAGCGCAGCGGGCTCCGCGACGCGCTGGACACGCTGGAAGGGCTGCCGGGCATCGGCGTCACGCGGTTCGGCGTGCGCGACGTGGTGCGGCACCCGCTGGTGGCGGCGATCGTGCAGGCGTACGAGCAGCGGGCGCAGGCGCGGCGGGACGTGGTGGCCGACAGCAATGGATCCGGACAGTAGTCGGGGCCCCGCCGGAGCGGGGCATCCCTCCATCATCGTGGACGACCCGGCCTGGCGCCGGTTCGTGCCGCGGGTGGAGCAGGTGACGCGGCGCGCGGCGGTGGCTGCGGGGGGCGCGGGCACGGTCATGCTGGCCTCCGACGCCACGGTGAAGCGGCTGAACGCGCGGCATCGCGGGCGCAACAAGCCGACCAACGTATTGACCTTCGAGAGCGGCGACATCGTGCTGGCGCTGGGCGTGGTGCGGCGCGAGGCGCGGGCGCAGCGGCGGCGGCCGGCGCAGCATCTGGCGCACCTGGTGGTGCATGGGGCGCTGCACCTGCAAGGGCACCACCACGACCAGCCGGGCCAGGCGCGGCGGATGGAGATGGCGGAGGCGCGGCTGCTGCGGCGGCTGGGCGTGCCGAACCCCTGGCGGCCCGCATGAGCGGGCAGTATTCAGAGCGGCCCGCATGAGCGGGCAGGCGTTGCCGCGGGGGTTCCTGGGCCGGGTCCGGCAGGTGCTGCGGGGCCGGGCGGCCGAGCACAACGTGCGCGACAGCATCGCCGAACTGGTGCAGCAGTCGGCGGACGAGATGCCGGTGGAGGGCGTGGAGCCGGAGCTGGACCGCCAGGAGCGCGCGCTGCTGGCCAACGTGCTGCGGCTGCGCGGCACCACGGCGGACGACGTGATGATCCCGCGCGCGGACATCGTCGCCATTCCGGTGGACCTCTCCTTGCAGCAGGCGCTGGACCAGATCCGGCGCGAGGGGCACTCGCGGCTGCCGGTGTTCCGCGAGCAGCTGGATGAGATCGTGGGCATGGTCCATATCAAGGACGTGTTCGGCTATGTCGGGCGGCCCGAGCAGTTCGCGCTCGAGGCGATGCTGCGGCGGCCCTTGATGGTGGCGCCGCAGCTGCCGGTGCTGGACCTGCTGCTGCAGATGCGCCAGGCGCGGATGCACCTGGCGCTGGTGGTGGACGAATATGGCGGCATCGACGGGCTGGTGACGATCGAGGACCTGGTGGAGGAGATCGTGGGCGACATCGCCGACGAGCACGACGAGGTGGCGGTGCCGATGATCACGGAGCGGCCGGACGGCGCGCTGGATATGGATGGGCGGCTGTCGATCGAGGCCTTCGAGACGCGGCTCGGCCCCGTGCTGACCGAGGATGAGCGGGCGGCCGACATCGATACGGTGGGCGGGCTGGTGTTCACCCTGGCCGGGCGGGTGCCGACGCGGGGCGAGGTAATCAGCCACCCGAGCGGGCTCGAGTTCCGCATCCTGGACGCGGATGCGCGGCGCATCCGGCGGATCCGGGCGCGGCAGGCGGTGCAGCAGGCGGCGGCGTGATGCTGCGCTGGGGCGGGCTGGCCGCCGCGCTGGTATTGCTGCTGGACCAGGCGAGCAAGTGGTGGGTGCTGGAGGTGCTCCGGCTGCCGGAACGGGGGCAGGTGGCGGTGCTGCCGGTGCTCAGCCTGACCATGGTGTGGAACCAGGGGGTGACCTTCGGGCTGTTTCACCAAGACGGGGCATGGGGACCGTGGATTCTGGCGGGGGTGGCGCTGGCGGTGGTGGCGGCGCTGACGACGTGGATGCGCCGGGCGGAGACGCGGCTGGTTGCGGCTGCGCTGGGCGCCGTGGCCGGCGGCGCGGTGGGCAACGTGGTCGACCGGGCGCGGTTCGGCGCGGTGGTGGATTTCCTGCACGCGCATGCCTGGGGCTGGTCGTGGTATGTGTTCAACCTGGCCGACGCGGCGATCGTCTGCGGGGTCGGCGTGCTGGTGCTGGACGGGCTGCGGCCCCCGCGATCGCGCTTGCAGGTCCCGTGGGTGGGGCGCTAGAAGCCGTGCCATGACAATCTTTTTGCAACTGCCGGCCCCGGTTCGTGTGGTAGCGCTGGCCGGCGTGCTCGGCCTGGCTGCCTGCAGCGGCGACGAGTTGACCCGCACCTTCGGCCTGAGCCGGGATGCGCCGGACGAGTTCCAGGTGACCACGCGGGCGCCGCTGTCGATGCCGCCCGACTTCACCTTGCGCCCGCCGCGGCCCGGCGCCTCGCGGCCGCAGGAGCTGAGCCAGCGGCAGCAGGCCGAGGCCACGCTCGCGCCCGACACCGTGCTGAACCAGCAGCGGGTGCCGCCCACGCGGGGGCAGCAGGCGCTGGTCGCGGCCGCCGGGCGGGCGGCGCCGGCCGATATCCGCGCGCGGGTGGACAGCGAGGCCGCGCTCGATGCGCCGAGCCGCACGTTCAGCGACCGGTTGCTGTTCTGGCAGGCGCCGCCGGCGCCAGGCACGCCGGTCGACCCGGTGCGGGAAAGCCAGCGGCTGCGGCAGAATGCCGCCCTGGGCCAAGCCGGCGATACCGGGGACACGCCGATCATCCAGCGCCGCCGGCAAGGCTTGTTCAGCGGGTTGTTCTGACGTGACCCGCCCCCGCAGGAGCTCGATGATGCGTTCCGCCCCCATTCTGGCCGCCTTGGCCTGCGCTGGCTTGCCCGCCGCGGCGCAGACCCGGCTGCCGACGATCCCGCCCGAGCAGTATTCGGAGGCGCAGAAGAAGGCGGCCGAGGAGTTCGTCGCTGCCCGCAAGGTGCCGGTGTTCGGGCCGTTCGAGCCGCTGATGTATTCGCCGGAGGTGATGTCGCAGGCGCGGGCGATGGGCGACTACCTGCGCTACAAGTCCGGCATCGGCAACACGTTGTCCGAGCTGGTCATCCTGGTGACGGCGCGGGAGTGGACGCAGGATTACGAGTGGTTCGTGCATGCGCCGATCGCGCTCAAGATGGGCATCCGGCCCGAGATCGTGGACGCCATCCGCGATGGCCGGCGGCCGGCGGGGATGAGCGACGACGAGGCGATCGTGTACGACTTCTCGTCCGAGCTGCACCGGAACAAGCGGGTGTCGGACGCGACCTATGCGCGGGCCGAGACGCGCTTCGGGCGGCCGGCGGTGGTCGACCTGGTGGGGATCAACGCCTATTACACGCTGCTGGCCATGCAGCTGAACGCGGCGCGGTATCCCGTGCCGAAGGACGGCACCAAGCTGCCGCGCCTGCCGGAGTAGCGGGCCGGACGCCAGGCCCGGAGCCTTCGGTTGAGCCACGATAGCTGGACGCACCTGCTTGCCCGCCGCGCCATACGGCCGCTGCTGGGCACGCCGGTCACGCCCAACCACCTGACCACGGCGCGGCTGGCGAGCGGGCTTGCCGCCTGCGCGGCCATCGCGGGGGGCCTACCGGGCTGGGGCGGGGCGCTGTGGCTGGTGTCGGCGTTCCTCGACCGCGCGGATGGCGAGCTGGCCCGGGTCGGCAACATGATAAGCGCCGGCGGGCACCGCTACGATTTCCATGTGGATGTGCTGGTGAATGCCCTGTTTTTCGTCGCCGCCGGGTTCGCGGTGCGGGACGGGTGGCTGGGCGGCTGGGCGGTGCCGCTGGGGCTGGTGGGCGGCGTCTCGATGTGGATGTCCGCCTGGTGGGCCGAGCTGCTGGAAGCGCGCAGCCCGGCGGGCACCAAGGCCTATACGGGGGCGGCCGGGTTCGATCCGGACGACGCGCTGTATTTGATGGGGCCGGTGGCCTGGCTGGGCTGGCTCGCGCCGATCGTGCTGGGGGCGGCGGTGGGCGCCACCGTGGTCATGGTGCTCACCGGGGCCCGGCTGCGCCGCCTCGAGCGGGCATGATGCTCGGGCGCTGGGTGGGCGCCTGCGTGCGCCGGTCGGGGCTGGTGCTGTTGCTGGCGCTGTTGCTGGCCGCGGGCGCGGCCTGGCTGGCCTATGCGCGGCTCGGTGTGACCACGGATACCTCGGGCCTGTTCGCGGAGTCGCTGCCGTGGCGGCAGCGGTCGCTGGCGATGCAGCGCGCGTTCCCGCAGAACGAGGACCTGCTGGTGGCGGTGGTGGACGGGGCGACGCCGGAGGAGGGGGAGGCGACGGCGGCGGCGCTGGCCGCCGCGCTGGGCCGGGACCGCTTGCATTTCCAGGACGTGCGGCGGCCCGACGCCTCGCCGTACCTGGAGCAGCACGGGCTGCTGTTCCTCGACCCCGCGCCGCTGGCCGCCTTGCTCGACCAGACCGTCGATGCGCAGCCGTTCCTGGGCCAGCTTGCCGCCGACCCGAGCTTGCGCGGGCTGCTGGGGGCGCTCGGGCTGATCGCCGAGGGCGTGCAGGTCGGCCAGGCCAACCTGGCGCCGTTCGAGCCGGCGCTGCAGGGCTTCCACGCCGCGCTGGCCGCGGCCGCTCTGGGCAAGGCGGAGCCGCTGTCGTGGCAGCGGCTGCTGGCCGGGTCGTTGGCGGATTTGGCGGGGCGCTACCGCTTCGTGCTGACCAAGCCGGTGCTGGATTACGGCAGCCTCGAGCCTGGTGCGGCGGCGGCGCAGGCGATCCGCACGGCGGCGGCGGGGCTCGAGTTCGTGCGCCTGGGCCGCGCGCATGTGCGCCTGACCGGCTCGGTGGCGTTGGACAACGAGGAGTTCTCGACGGTGGCGCATGGCGCGGTCGCGGGCCTGCTGGGCAGCCTGGCGCTGGTGGCGGCGCTGCTGTTCCTGGCGGTGCGGAGCTGGCGGCTGATCGTGCCGATCCTGCTGACCCTGGGGCTGGGCCTGCTGCTGACGACGGGGTTCGCGGCGCTTGCGGTGGGCACGCTGAACCTGGTCTCGGTCGCGTTCGCGGTGCTGTTCGTGGGGATCGCGGTCGATTTCGCCATCCAGGTCGCGGTGCGGTTCCAGGAGGTGCGGCGCGAGCGCCCCGCGCTGCCGGTGGCGCTGGCGGAGACGCTGGCGGAGACGGGGCGGCGGGCGGGAAACCAGGTTTTGGTGGCGGCGCTGGCGAGCATGGCGGGGTTCCTGGCCTTCACGCCGACCAGCTTCGTGGGGGTGGCGCAGCTGGGGCTGATCGCCGGCAGCGGGATGCTGATCGCGTTCGTTTGCACGGTGACGTTGCTGCCGGCGCTGCTGGCCTGGTTCCGGCCGGGGCCGGGGGCGGGGGCGGGGGCGGCGGAGGTGGGCCTGGCCTGGCTGCGGCCGCTCGACCCCGTGCTGGTGCGGCGGTGCCGGCCGGTGGTGCTGGCGTTCGCGGCGCTGGCGGCGACCGGCGCCGCACTGCTGCCGCGCCTGGCTTTCGACAGCGACCCGCTGCACACCAAGGACCCCGGTACCGAGGCCGTCCGCACCTTGTACGCCCTGATGGATGACCCGATCGCCAACCCCTACACGATCGAAATCCTGGCCGGATCCACGGCGGAGGCGGCCCGGCTGGGCGAGCGGTTGAAGCGGCTTTCCCTGGTGGACGAGGTCATCTCGCTGCGGAGCTTCGTGCCGGAGAAGCAGGCGGAGAAGCTGCCGTTGGTGGCGGATGCGGCCGGCCTGCTGCGGTCGTCGCTCGCGGCCGGGCCGGCGCCGCCACGCCCTGATGCGGCGGCGCTGCGGGAGGCGGCGTCCCGGGTGGCGGCGACGCTGGCGGGCGTGCGCGACAAGCTGCCGGCGGACAGCACGATCGTGGCGATCACCGCGGACTTGCAGCGGCTGGCGGGGGCGGCGGACGACGTGCTGCTGGCCGCGGACGCCGCCTTGACCCGGTTCCTGCCGCTGCAGCTCGACCGGCTACGCCGGGCCTTGGCGGCGACGGAGACCACCGAGGCGGATATTCCGGACGACATCAGGCGGGACTGGGCGCTGCCGGACGGGCGCGCCAAGCTGCAGGTGGTGCCGAAGCGCGAGGCGCGGGACAGCGCGGGGCTGCACCGGTTCGTGGCCGAGGTGCGGACGGTGGCGCCGGAGGCGACGGGCTCGGCGGTGACGATCACGGAGGCGGCGGAGACGGTGACGGCGGCGTTCCGGACGGCGGCGCTGCTGGCGCTGGTGGCGATCGCGGTGCTGCTGGGGCTGGCGCTGCGCCGGGTGGGCGATGTGGCGCTGGTGCTGGCGCCGCTGCTGGTGTCGGCGCTGCTGACGGTGGTCGTGGCGGTGCTGCTGCCGCTGCCGCTCAACTTCGCCAACATCATCGCGCTCCCCTTGCTGCTGGGGGTGGGGGTGTCGTTCAACGTGTATTTCGTGATGAACTGGCGGGCGGGGCGGACGGGCCCGCTCGGCTCGGCGACGGCGCGGGCGGTGCTGTTTTCGGCGCTGACGACGGCGACCGCGTTCGGCTCGCTGGCGCTGTCGCGGCATCCCGGCACAGCCAGCTTGGGCGACTTGCTGTTGCTGAGCCTGGGCTGCACGCTGCTGACGACGCTGCTGTTCGTGCCGGCGCTGCTGGCCTGGGTGGGGCCACCGCGCCCTTGAAGGAGGATCGGCCATGGCCTTGAGCGGCGTGCGCGCGCTGGTGTTCGACGTGTTCGGCACCGTGGTGGACTGGCGGAGCGGGGTGGCGCGAGAGGCGGCGCCGTTCCTGCAGCGGCACGCACCCGGCAGCGACCCCGCGCGCTTCGCCGACGCCTGGCGGCGGCGCTACGCGCCGGCGATGGCGGAGGTGCGCAGCGGGCGCCGCCCGTTCACGCGGCTGGATGTGCTGCACCGGGAGAACCTGGCCGCTGTGCTGCCCGAGTTCGGCATTGCGGCCGGGTCGGTGCCGGCGGCGGAGCTGGACGCGCTGAACCTGGCCTGGCACCGGCTCGACCCCTGGCCCGATGCGGTCGGCGGGCTGCTGCGGCTGAAGGCGGGGTTCGTCATCGCGCCGCTGTCCAACGGCAACATCGTGCTGATGCTGGACATGGCCAAGCGGGCCGGGCTGCCGTGGGACGCGATCCTGGGTGCGGAGGTGGCGCAAGCCTACAAGCCGGCGCCGGAGGCCTATCTGCGGACGGCCGAGGTGCTGGCGATGGCACCTAGCGAGGTGTGCCTGGTGGCGGCGCATAACGGCGACCTGGCGGCGGCGCGGGCCTGCGGGCTGCGCACGGCCTTTGTGGCGCGGCCGGGGGAGCATGGGCCGGGGCAGGCGACGGATCTGGTGGCCGAGCAGGATTGGGACGTGGTGGCGGCCGATTTCGGGGCCTTGGCGGGAGCGCTGGGGCTGTAGCGGCGCCTCACACGCCCAGGTAGGCCCGGCGCACGTGCGGGTCGCGCAGCAGGTCCGGACCGGCGCCGGAGAGGGCGACGCGGCCGTTCTCCAGCACGTAGGCGCGGGTGGCGATCTGCAGGGTGTGGACGATGTTCTGCTCGACGATCAGCACCGTGGTCCCCGTCGCCACAATGCGGTCGATGACCTCGAACACCTGCTTGACGATCAGGGGCGCCAGGCCGAGGGAGGGCTCGTCGAACATGAGCAGGCGGGGGTTGGCCATCATGCCGCGGGCGATGGCGACCATCTGCTGCTCGCCGCCGGAAAGGCTGCCGGCGAGCTGGCGCAGGCGCTCGCGGACGCGGGGGAACAGGGCCAGCACCGCCTCCAGCCGGGCGGCGAGGCGGTCGCGGGCGGCACGGCGGTAGGCGCCCAGCAGCAGGTTCTCCTGGACCGACATGAAGGGGAAGAGCTGCCGGCCCTCGGGGATCATGGTGATGCCGCGGTCGACGATGGCTTGCGGGGGCTGGCCGGCAGTGTCGGCGCCATCGACCAGGACGGCGCCGGCGGTAGGGCGCACCAGGCCGGCGATGGCGCGCAAGGTGGTGGTCTTGCCGGCGCCATTGGCGCCGATGACGGTCACCACCTCGCCTTCTGCGACCTCCAGGCTGATGCCGTGCAACACGCCGGCGCGGCCGTAGCCGGCGTGCACGTCACGCAGCGTGAGCAGCAACCCAGTCCTCCCCCAGATAGGCCTCGATGACGACGGGGTCCCTGGCGATGCTGGCCGGGTCGCCTTCGGCGATCACGCGGCCGCTGTTGAGCACGACGATGCGGTCGCTGATGGCCATGATGGCGGCCATGACGTGCTCGATGGCAATGATGGCGACGCCGCTGTCGCGGACGCGGCGGACGAGTTCGACGGCTTCGGCCACATCGGCCGGGTTGAGGCCGGCCATAACCTCGTCGAGCAGCAGCACGCGGGGGCGCATGGCGAGCGCGCGGGCGACCTCGAGGCGCTTGAGGCCGCCGACGGTGAGGTTGCGGGCGGGCACGGCGGCGAGGTGGGCAAGGCCGACCAGGGCTGCCACGCGGTCTGCCTCGGCGCCGGGTTCCCGCCCGGACTGGAAGGCGCCGAGCATGATGTTCTCGCGCACCGTCATGGCGCCGAAGGGCTGCACGATCTGGAAGGTGCGGCCGACGCCGGCGCGGGCGAAGGCGTGGGCGCTGCGCGGCTGCACCCAGCCGGCGGCGGTGCGCAGGCGGACGGTGCCGGCGCCGGGGCGGAGGAAGCCGGAGAGCAGGTTGAACAGGGTGGTCTTGCCGGCGCCGTTGGGGCCGATGATGCCGATGACCTCGCCTTCGCGGAGCGTGAGGCTCACGTTGTCGGTGGCGAGCAGGCCGCCGAAGCGGCGGACGAGGCCGCGGGCTTCCAAGATGGGCTCGCCGGGCGGGGGCCGGGCGCAAGCGGGGGCGGGCTGCAGCGGGGCAAGGGTCGCGGCGAGGCGGCCGGGGCGCCCGCGGAACCGGGCGGCCAGGGTACCGACGATGCCGCGCGGCATGGTGAGCACCACCGCCATCAGCACCAGCCCGTAGACGAGGCCATGCAGGCCGTTGGCGGCGGCCCCGAGCCAGCCGCGCGCGACTTCGGCGACCGGCACCACCAGCAGGGTGCCCAGCAGCGGCCCGGTGACGGTGCCGAGGCCGCCGATGAGGGCGAACATGGCGATGCTGATGGCCGACGGCAGGCTGAACATGCTGTCGGGGTCGAGGTAGTTCGAGTAGATCGCGCCGAAGGTGCCGATGGCGCTGGTAAGGGCGGCGCTGATCGCCACGGCTTGCAGCTTGACCGCGGTGGTGTTCACGCCCACGGCGCGGGCGGCGTCCTCGCGTTCGCGGACCGCGACGAGGCGGGCGCCGAGGCGGGAGCGGCGGACCCAGGCGGACACGCCCGAGGCCAGCAGCAGCAGGCCGAAGGCGATGACGACGGTGTTCTCCTTGTCGCGGAACAGCATCCAGGCCCAGCCGATGCGCATCTGCCCGTCTACGAACATCGGCACCGGCAGGCCGGCGGAGCCGCCGGTGAGGTCCTTTTCGTGGATGGCGAGCAGCCGGGCGACTTGCAGGATGGCGATGGTGCTGAGGGTGTAGAACGGGCCCTGCAGGCGGAGCGTGGGCCAGGCGAGCAGCACGGCGGCGGCGGCGGCGGCGGCGGCGCCGATGGCCATGCCGAACCAGGGGCTGAGGCCGTAGCGGACGGAGAGGCCGACCGCGACGTAGCCGCCGATGCCGTAGAACAGGGTGTGGCCGAGGCTGAGCAGGCCGGCATAGCCGCCGACGATGTTCCAGGCGCTGCTCATGGCCGCGAACAGGAAGATGGTGACGAAGACATGCTGCCAGAACCCGGCCGCCTCGGCATCGAGCGCGGGGATGATGGCGTAGGGCAGGAGGAAGAGCAGGCCCAAGCCTAAACCCAGGCCCAAGCCGGGGCCGAGGCTGGCGGCGAGGCTGGCGGCGACGGCCGGGCGCTTCATGCGGCGGCACCGCGGACGCCGAACAGGCCGGCGGGGCGGAGCACCAGGATGCCGAGGAATAGGCAGAAAACGACGACCTCCTTGAGATCGGGGGCGACGTAGTAGCCGGCCAGGCTGTCGGTCAGGCCGACGATCAGGCTGCCGGCGATGGCGCCGGCCAGGCTGCCCATGCCGCCCAGCACCACCACGACGAAGGCGGTGAGCACGAAGTAGCTGCCGACGGTGGGGAACACGGGATACACCGGCGCCAGCACCGCCGCGGCCAGGCCCACGGCGGCGGTGCCGAGGCCGAAGGTGACGACGTAGATGCCGTTCACGTCGATGCCCATCAGCGGTGCTGCGTATCGGTTCTGCGCCACGGCGCGGATGGCCCGGCCGAGATGGGTGCGGCCGAGGAACACGATCAGCCCGGCGGTGGCGAGCATGGAGACGACAAAGGCCACCAGCATGCCTTGCGCCACCGACACGCCGAGGACCTGGAGGGGCAGCCGGGCCCAGGGCACGTCCACGCTGCGCAGATCGGCGCTGAACAGCACGAGGGCGAGGTTGGCGAGCGCGGTGCCGAGGCCGACGGTGGCGAAGATTTGGATGTGGGCGTCCTCGCCCAGCAGGGGCTGGATGATGAAGCGCTGGATCAGGCAGCCGGCGGCGAAGAACACCGCGGCGAGCGGGATGGCGGCGGCGTAGGGGTGCAGGCCTAGCTGGGTTGCGAGCAGCCAGGCGCAGTACATGCCGGCCATCAGGATTTCGCCATGGGCGAAGTTCACCACGCGGACGATGCCGAAGATGAGCGTCAGGCCGATGGAGATGAGCGCGAACACGCCGCCGAGCAGCAGGCCGTTGGCGACGAGTTGCCCGAGGATGCCCATGCCCATGCCCAGGCGCAGGCTAGATGCCGAGGGTGGGCTTCAGCTTGCCGACCGCGGCGGCGTCGGGGAACACGGTGACCTGGGCACCGTCCTGCCATTGCAGCAGGAAGGGCTTGGCGCGGGTGTTCTGGCCCTTGTCGTCGAACTTGGCGCCCCAGCCGGTGGCGGTGGCGCCGAGCGGCACGTCGGTGGCCAGCACGGCGGCGCGGAGCTTGTCCTTGTCGAGGCTGCCGGCGCGCTGGATGATATCGAGGAACAGCTTGCCGCCCATGTAGTTGGCCAGGCTGTGGCCGCTGCGGGGCTTGCTGCCGTATTTCTTCTCGTAGGCCGCCTGCACGTCGCGCACGCCCGGCGCGGCCTTCTCGTTGACGGCGTATTGGGTGAAGTCGACGTTGGTGGTGCCGTCGTAATCCGGCCCGACGGCGTTAGCGGTGTCGTTGAGCGAATGGCCGCCGCCGGAGCCCACGATCATGCGCGGCTTCCAGGCGACCTGCTTCATCTGGCGGAAGAACAGCACGATGTCGTTCTGGTAGCCGGTGTGCAGCACCACGTCCGCCTCCGCGCCGCGCAGGCGCTGCACCACGCTGCTGAGGTCGACGGTGGTGGCGCTGTAGGAGAGCTTCTCGACCACGTTCAGGCCGAGCTCCTTGCAGCGCGCGGCCTGGAAGCCGCTGACGGTGCTGCCGTAGAGCGCGTCCTCGTGCAGGATGGCGAGCTTCAGCGACTTGGGCTCCACGCCCCAGAGCGGGGCGAGCGCGCCGGTGACGGCCTCGACGGTGGCGGTGCCGAAGGAGCTGGCGATGGCGCAGGAGCGGAACAGGTAACGGAAGCCGCGCTCGGTGATGGGGTCGCTGATGGCGCCCAGTTCGAAGTAGGGGGTGCCCGCCAGTTCGGTGACCTGGCTGGCGGCGAAGACGAGGGGGCTGGCGTAGGTGCCGAAGATGGCGGCGACGCGCTCGACGCTCATCAGCCGCCGGGCTTCGCCGATGGCCTGGTTCTGGTCGACCGCGTCGCCCTTGAGCAGCTTGATGGGGCGGTTCAGCACGCCGCCGGCGGCGTTGCGCTCCTCGACGGCGAGTTCGAGGCCGCGGAAGCTTTCGTCGCCGAGCAGAGCGAGGCCGCCGGAGAAGGGGTAGAGGGCACCGAGCGGGACGGGCGCGGCCTGTCCGTGCGCCGTGCCTCGAAGCATGGGGGTCGCCAGCGCGGCGCCCAAGGCCAGGCGGCGGGTTAGGGGCATGGCGTTCTCCCGATCTTGTTTTCCGGCGTGTTTCCCGGCCGTGTTTTCCGGCGCGTTTTCCCGATCTTCCCGCGTTGCCCGTTCCGGCGCAAGCGCATAGGGTCCGGCCGATCCCTTCGGAGCGCCGCCATGCCGATCCCGACCCAGATGCGCCATATCGCCCACACCGCGGGAGGTCCCGAGGTGCTGCACATCGCCACCGGGCCGGTGCCTGCGCCGGCGCCGGGGGAGGTGCTGATCCGGGTGCAGGCGGCGGGGGTGAACCGGCCGGACGTGCAGCAGCGGATGGGGTCGTACCCGCCGCCGCCGGGGGCGAGCCCGTTGCTGGGGCTCGAGGTCGCGGGCGAGGTGGCGGCGGTGAACGGCGACGCCGGGTTCGCGGTGGGCGACAAGGTGTGCGCGCTGGCCAATGGCGGCGGCTATGCGGAGTATTGCACGGCGCCGGGCACGCAATGTCTGCCGTGGCCGGCGGGCTACGACGCGGTGCGCGCGGCGGCCGTGCCGGAGACGTATTTCACGGTGTGGGCCAACCTGTTCGGCCTGGGGCGGCTGCAGCCCGGCGAGAGCGCGCTGGTGCATGGCGGCAGCGGCGGCATCGGCGTGACGGCGATCCAGTTGGCGCACGCGTTCGGCAGCCGGGTTTATGCGACCGCGGGCAGCCGGGAGAAGTGCGACGCCTGCGTGCGGCTCGGGGCCGATGCGGCGATCAACTACAAGGAGGCGGATTTCGCGGCGGGGATCAAGGAGTTCACGGCCGGCAAGGGCGTGGACGCGGTGCTGGACATGGTGGGCGGGCCGTATATCGCGCGCAACCTGCGCTGCCTGGCCCTGGACGGGCGGCTGGTGCTGATCGCGTTCCTGGGCGGGGCGAAGGTGGAGGCGCTGGATCTCACGACCATCATGGTGCGGCGGCTGACGGTGACCGGCAGCACGATGCGGCCGCGGACGGCGGCGCAGAAGGGGGCGATCGCCGAGGCGCTGCGGGCGAAGGTGTGGCCGCTGCTGGACAAGGGGGAATGCGGGCCGGTGATCAACGAGGTGTTTCCGCTCGAGCGGGCGGCGGACGCGCACCGGCTGATGGAGAGCAGCGCCCATATCGGCAAAATCATGCTGACGGTCGCCTAGAGCACGATCCGTGGTCGGATCATGCTCTAGGTTTTTGATTTATATTGGAACGCGGAACCTCGGATCAGGTGATTCCACCTGATCCGATACCGCTCTGAGCTGGGTCAGCCCTTCCGCGAGGCCGCGACCCGGCCGAAGGTGCTGGCGATCTTGAGGGAGGCTTGCATGGTGCCGCGGAGCGAGCCGGCGACCTTCGAGGCGCCGGCGGCGCGGCGGCGGTAGGGGACCGGCAGCTCCAGGATGCGCAGCCCGGCACGGGCGGCCTTCATCTGCATCTCGATGTTCCAGCCATAGGTCATCTCAGCCATGGCGAGCCCGGCCAGCGTATGGCGCGGGATCACGCGGAAGGCGCACATGTCGGTGTAGCGCACGCCGTAGAGGGCGCCCATGAGGCGGCCGGCCAGGGCGCCGGCGACGACCTGGTGCC
>JAABUK010000478.1_pt1 | contig 83374 bp, 81 predicted proteins | sample 5559141 | NCBI WGS metagenome assembly JAABUK01 (sample SAMN10711869, study PRJNA513367) | rock metagenome | isolation source: Antarctica rocks | place: Antarctica: Victoria Land, Pudding Butte nord | collected 2016-01-03
CCGCCTGCACCGCTGGCATCGACCAGGCGGTGGCGTCGTTCCGGTTTCCCGGTGGCCCGGCACTCGATGTCGTCGGCCTGGCAGAGGGGCCGCCCGCAATCCTGTCATGGCGGGACTGGCATGCGGTGGCGGGGCCGCTCTGCCGCCGCGTGGAACAGGAGGACGCCGACGTTTACGTGATCGCCTGCGCCTCGGACCCGGGCCTCGAGGCGGTGCGGGCCTGCACCGCCCGGCCGGTGCTGGGGGTGTTCCGCTGCGCGGTCGCCACCGCCATCGCCCGGGCGGAGCGGTTTGGCGTGATCGCGATCGTGGACGCCTCCAAGGCCCGGCACATGGCGGCACTGCGTTCGATGGGATTGGAGGCGCGGCTCGCGGCCGAGGTGGCGCTCAATGTCGGCATGGATGAGTTGCTGGACCCGCACGCGGCGCGCGCCCGGCTGATCGCGGCCGCGCAGGCGTGCGTGGCGGCGGGCGCCGGGGCGGTGGTGCTGGGGTGTACGGGCATGGCCGGGCACCGCACGGCGGTGGAGGCTGCGTGCGGCGTGGCGGTGGTCGAGCCGTGCGAAGCGGCTGCGGTGCTGGCCCTGGCGACTTGCGCGCGGTTGCCGCTATAGCGCCTTGCTCAGCAACACCCGGCTCGTGCCCGGCGGCGAGCAGCCGACCTCGCCGAAGCGGCGCCAGCCGTTCCGCTCATAAAAGCCGGGCGCCTGGCTCAAGGCTGCCAGCGCCGGGGTGCCACGGCGCCGACCTGGCCGGTGATCCGCGCGTAAGCCTCCGGGCGCCGGTGCTTCTCGAAGTTGAAGATCGTCGTGCGGCCCAGGGTGCACTGGTCGAGGTCGAGGTCCGCGGTGATCAGCTCGTCGTCCCAACTGGTCGCCTGCGCGAGGATCTCGCCTTGTGGGTTGACGATGATGCTGTGGCCGAACAGCTCGCAGCCGTCCTCGACGCCGGCCTTGGCGGTGGCGACGGCGAAGCAAGCATTCTGGTAGGCGCCGGCCTGAACGCTGAGATGGCTGTGGAACACGCGGAGATGATGGGCCTCGAACCCGGCGGCATTCTGGTTGGTGCTGGGCGTGTTGTAGCCGAGCATCACCAGTTCGGCCGATTGCAGGCCAAGCTCCCGCCAGGCCTCGGGCCAGCGGCGGTCATTGCAGATCATCAAGCCCATGTTGACCCCGGGCAGGGCGCCCATGGGTGCTGCGATCACCGGAAAGCCAAGATCGCCGACGTCGAAGTAGCGTTTCTCGAGATGCTGAACCTGGCGGGCCGGGTCGAACTCGGCATGGCCCGGCAGGTGCACCTTGCGGTATTTCAACAGCAGGTCGCCGCCGGGCGAGACCAGGATGGCGGTGTTGAAGTGCCGGCCCTCCTGGGTCAGCTCCGCATAGCCCAGATGGAAGCCGATGCCATACCGCTTCGCGGCCTCGAACAGCGGCGCCGTGTCGGGGGAGGGCATGGCGGCCTCGAACCAATGGTCCGCCTCGGCCCGATCGTCGTGGTAGTGGCGCGGAAAGAACGTGGTCAGCGCGAGTTCCGGGAACACCACCAGCTGCACGCCGCGGGCATGGGCGCGCTCCATGAGCCGCACCATGCGCGCCACCGCCAGGCCGCGCGGCTCCGCGCGCTGGATGGGGCCGAGCTGCGCCGCGGCAGCGGTCAGGACGCGCGGCACGGCTACAGACCCGGCCGCGTCTGGCCGCGCATGGGGCGGAAGCCCTGCAAAGGTTCGTTGGTGCCGGGGCCGGCCTGGACCGGGCCCGACGGCGTCGGCGGCAGGCTCGGACGCTCCGGGGCCGGGGCGGCGGCTTCCGGGACCAGCGGGGGCGCAAGCTCGAGCGGCTCCGGCCTTGGCTCCTTCCGAGGATCGGGCGCGAACTCCGGAATGGGCGCGGGTTCGGGCTGCCGGGGCGGAAGCGGCCGCGAGTACTCGGCCGGAGGTTGGTAGTAATAAGGGAACGGCGGCCGATAGACCGGGGGCGGGTCGTAGTACCGCGGCGCGTCATAATACGGCGCCGTGCAGGCAGAGAGGAGGCCGGCCCCCAAAGCCAGCGCCAGCATGCCGCGGGTCATGCGCCGTCCCAAGCTGAAACCAAACCCCTCATCCCGGCTCCTCTACGCCCGTTTGCGCCGTGATCCGGCCATACCATTGTGGCCTTCGATGGGCGGCGAAGTTGAACATCTTGTCCTTGCCCTGCCGGCAAAGGTCCAAGTCGCAATCGGCCAGCAGCACTTCGTCCCCCGTCGTGCCAGCCTCGGCCACGATGCGGCCGTTGGGGTCCACGATGCAGGAGCCGCCAATCAGGCCGGACCCGTCCTCGTCGCCCGCCTTGGCCACCGCCACCGCCCAGGTCGCGTTCATGTAGGCGTTGGATTGCGCGACAAGCTGCGCGTGGAAGGTCCGCAGGCGGGCATCCTCGGTGTCGCCGCCGTTCGGGTCATAGGCGGCCGAGTTGTACCCCACGCAGACAAGCTCCACGCCTTGCATCCCCAACACGCGCCACGCCTCCGGCCAGCGCCGGTCGTTGCAGACCAGCATGCCCACGAGCCCGCCCTGCAGAGCCGGCGCGCGGAATACCGGGAAGCCTAGGTCACCATAGTTAAAATACCGTTTCTCCAGTTGCTGGTAGCGCGCGCCCTCCCGCGGCTCGACGCTGCCGGGCAGGTGGACCTTGCGGTATTTGCCGATCAGGCCGCCATCGCGGCCCACCAGGATCGCGCTGTTGAAGCGCTGTCCCTCCGGCGTCAGCTCGGCATAGCCGACGTAGAACCCGACCTGCAACGCGCGGGCGCGGTCGAACAGGGCTTGCACGGCCGGGTTGGGCATCGCGCGCTCGAAATAGGCGTCGAGGTCGGAGCCCTGCAGCAGCCAGCGGGGGAAAAAGGTCGTGAAGGCCAGCTCGGGAAACACCACCAGCCCGGCGCCCGCGGCCGCCGCCTGCTCCAGCAGGGCGACCATGCGCGCCAGGATCGTCTCCCGGCGGTCGGCGCGCCGGTTCCCGCCCATCTGCGCCGCCGCCACGCGCAGTACGCGGGCCATCAGGCGGTCCCGCGGCGGATGAACCGGCCGTCGCCGGGTCGGGCCAGCACCTCGGCGCCGTCCCAGATGGTGCGGCCGCGCAGCACCGTGGCGGCCACGCGGGCCCGCATCTCGCGGCCGTGATAGGGCGACCAGCGCATTTCCGGCCGGTCCTCGATGGCGGCCTCGTCGAAGCGGAACCGGCCGGGTTCCAGCACCAGCAGATCGCAGTCGGCGCCCAGACGGATGCTGCCCTTGCGGGGATAGAGGCCGTGCAGCTTGGCCGGGCGTTCCGCGCAGTAGGTCGCCATCAGCCTCGGCGGCAGCCCGCGTTCGTCGAGCAGGGTGAACATCAGCGGCGCGAAGCTCTGCAGCCCCGTCAGCCCGGCGCCGCACGCGAAGATGTCGGCCGAACCCTTGCGGTCCGCGGGCCAGGGCGCGTGGTCGGTGGAGACATACTCGACCTCGCCGCCCAGCAAGCGCTCCCACACCTGCTCGACCTCGGCTTCTGTCCGGAACGGCGGGTTGCACTTGCCGCGCCCGCCAAGGCGGACCAGGTCGTCCTCGGTCATGCATAGATACTGGATGCAGGCCTCCCCGCTGGCTTGCATGCCCATGCCGCGATAGGCGCGCGCCAGGTCGAAGCCGCGCGCGAGCGACGAGTGCGCGATATGGACATGCGTGCCGGTCTGCAGCCCGATCTCGAATATTTCCAGGTCCGCGAGCGTCTCGGCCAAGGGCGGGCGGGTGCGGGCGTGCATGATGGCGTGGGTCTGGCCGGCCGCGCGCGCCTCGGCGGTGAGCCGCTCGACCAGCTCCTGGTCCTCGTTGTGCACCGCCACGGGCAGGCCGGTGTTCGCGATCGCGGCGAAGGCGGCCAGCATGGTCTGGTGGTCGATGCGAGGGAAGCGCACCGCGTCGTATTCGTAGGTCGAAAGCTTGAAGGCCGAAACGCCCGCCGCCGCCAGCTCCCCGATCCGGTCCACGCCGCCATGCTTCGTGATGGTCCCGTACAGCGCCATGTCCACGTGGGCCGTGCGCTCGACCCAGCCGACCTTGTCGGCCAGCAGCGCCGCGTCGGTCACGGCGTGCGGCACGTCGTACGGCATGTCCACGCAGGTGGTGACGCCGCCGGCGGCCGCACTCCGGGTTGCGCCCTCGATGCCGGGCCAGCCCATGCTGCTCGAGGTGTGCATGTGGCCATCGACCAGGCCGGGCAGGATCAGCTTGCCGCCGTAGTCCACTACCTCGGCCGCGGGCGGCGGCTCGCCTTGGCCGATCGCGGCGATCGCCTCCCCGCGCAGCGCCACGTAGCCGCCCGGGAACAGCCCGTCGGCAGCAACGACGTCACCGAGGAACACGCGGTCGAAGGGGGCGGTCACGGGCCGGGGTATCCTTGCCGAAGCCATCGGCCAACCTTATGACCCAACTGTCCTTCTTGAAAGCCCGGGAAGCAGCAGCATGCAAATGCACGAAGTCGCCGTCCACCCGTCGAAATCCAACCTCGCGCGGGAGGACCAGCTCGCCTGGAAGATCGCTGCGGTCGCGGCCGATCCCGTCCCCGTGCCGGCCGAGACGGCGGACATGATCGTGAACCGGGTCATCGACAACGCCGCCGTCGCCATCGCCAGCGTCAACCGCCACCCCTGCATGTCGGCGCGCGACATGGCGCTGGCGCACCCGGCCGCCCCCGGCCGCGCCGGCGCCGCGGTGTTCGGCCTGCCGGACAGCACCCGCGTCAGCCCGGAATGGGCCGCCTGGGCCAACGGTACCGCAGTGCGCGAACTGGACATGCACGACACGTTCCTGGCCGCCGACTACAGCCACCCGGGCGACAACATCCCGCCGATGCTGGCCGTGGCGCAGTCGCTCGACATCTCGGGCGCGGCGCTGCTGCGCGGCCTGGCCACCGGCTACGAGGTCCACATCGACCTCGTGCGCGCAATCTGCTTGCACGAGCACAAGATCGACCACATCGCCCATCTCTGCCCGGCGCAGGCGGCCGGGATCGGCACCATGCTGGGGCTGGACACCGCCACGATCTACCAGGCGGTGCAGCAAGCCGTGCACGTCAGCTTCACCACGCGGCAGAGCCGCAAGGGCGAGATCAGCTCCTGGAAGGCCTACGCGCCCGCGCATGCCGGCAAGCTGGCGATCGAGGCGGTGGACCGGGTGATGCGCGGCGAGGGCGCGCCGAGCCCGATCTACGAAGGCGAGGACAGCGTGATCGCCTGGATGCTGGACGGGCCGAAAGCGCGGTATTCGGTGCCGCTGCCGGGCCCGGGCGAGGCCAAGCGCGCCATCATGGACAGCTACACCAAGCAGCATTCGGCGGAGTACCAGAGCCAGGCGCTGATCGACCTCGCCTTCCGCATGGGCAAGCAGGTCGCGGACTGGGACCAGGTGGCCGAAGTGGTGATCGAGACCAGCCATCACACGCACTACGTGATCGGCACCGGCTCGAACGACCCGCAGAAGATGGACCCGCAGGCGAGCCGCGAGACGCTCGACCATTCGATCATGTACATCGTGGCCGTGGCCTTGCAGGATCAGGCCTGGCACCACGTCCGCAGCTACGCGCCGGAGCGGGCGCAGCGGGCGGACACGGTGCGGCTGTGGCACAAGATCCGCACCGTGGAGGACCCGCGCTGGACCGAGCGCTACCACGCCCGCCGCCACGAAGACCTCGCCTTCGGCGGCCGCATCAGCATCCGCATGCAGGACGGCAGCGTCGTCGAGGACGAGATGGCGGTGGCCAACGCGCACCCGCTCGGCGCCACGCCCTGGACCCGGCCGGATTACATCCGCAAGTTCCAGTCCATGACCGATGGCCTCATCACGCTCGAGGAAAGCCGCCGCTTCCTGCAGGCCTGCGAGGGCCTGCCGCAATTGCCGGCGGGCGAATTGCAGCGGCTGAACGTCGCCATGCCCGCCGGCAGCGTGCAGTCGGGCAAGGCCGGCATTTTCTAGTGGTCATTGATCGCAGGATGAACGTCTGATCCGGCATACAAGGAGGGAAGCAATGTCCGAAACCCAGACCGCCCCCAAGGCCAAGAAAGGCGTTGCCCTGGCCGGCGTCGCCGCGGGCAACACCGCGCTGTGCACCGTGGGCCACACCGGCAACGACCTGCATTACCGCGGCTACGATATCCTCGACATCGCCGAGCGCTGCGAGTTCGAGGAGATCGCCTACCTCCTCATCCACGGCGTGCTGCCGACGGCGGCGCAGCTCTCGGCATACCAGGCCAAGCTGCGCTCCTTGCGCGGCTTGCCGCAGGCGGTGCGGCATGTGCTGGAGGCGCTGCCGGCGGCCACCCATCCGATGGATGTGATGCGCACCGGGATCAGCGCGCTCGGCTGCGCGCTGCCGGAGCGGGAGGACCACGGCGCTGCCGGCGCGCGCGACATCGCCGACCGCATCATGGCCTCGGGCGCGTCTATTCTGCTGTATTGGTACCATTGGTCGCATCACGGCCGCCGGATCGCGGTGGAGACCGCCGACGCCAGCATCGGCGGGCACTTCCTGCACTTGCTGCACGGCGCGCCGCCCTCGCCGGAGTGGGAGCGGGCGATGCACACCAGCCTGATCCTGTATGCCGAGCACGAGTTCAACGCGAGCACCTTCACCGCCCGCGTCATTGCGGGCACGGGGGCGGACATGCACTCGGCGATCGTCGGCGGCATCGGCGCGCTGCGGGGGCCGAAGCATGGCGGCGCCAACGAAGTGGCGCTCGAAATCCAGAGCCGGTACTCGAGCGCGGGCGAGGCGGAGGCGGACATTCGCCGCCGGGTCGCGGCCAAGGAGGTGATCATCGGCTTCGGGCATGCGGTCTATACGGTGGCCGATCCGCGCAACGCGGTGATCAAGGGCGTGGCGAAACGCTTGGCCAACGAGAACGGCGACACGCTGACCTATACGGCCGCCGAGCGCATCGAGGCTGTGATGTGGGAACTGAAGCGCATGTTCGCGAACCTCGATTGGTTCAGCGCCGTGGCCTACAGCCAGATGCGCATCCCAACGGCGATGTTCACGCCGATCTTCGTCATCGCGCGCACGTCCGGCTGGGCGGCGCACGTGATGGAGCAGCGGGTCGACAACAAGCTGATCCGCCCGGCGGCGAACTACACCGGGCCGGAGAATTTGGCATTCGTGCCGATCGAGAAACGCTAGCCACCGAATAATATCGGCGGGATCATTGCACGCTTTTGCTGGTTTTCGTTGACAGAAGCGGGTCTGCTGCGTGACAGCGGACGGGGTGTGTACGTCCACGATTCGCGCGGCATCGGGCCGAGGATCGCCGTGCCCCCGGGAGCGGAACGTTCGCTCCGACTGGGATGCCTGCAAACCGGCCACAGGAGGATACAGCGGTGACTGACGAAACCACGGCGACGAAGCGGGCCCAGGCGATGGCCGTGCGCGCTTCCACCAAGAAGGCGGCAAACGGCGCGACTGCCTCGACGCCTGCGACGAAGCGAGCGGCGCCGCAAAAGGCTGCTACAGCCAAGGCCGCCGCACCCAAGGCTGCAGCGGCAAAGCCGGCCGCAGCCAAAGCGGCGCCGAGAAAGGCTGCGGCCGCAACCAAGACTGAGACCAAGACCGCGGCAAAAGCCGCTCCGAAGAAAGCGGCTGTTCCGAAGAAAGCGGCGGCTCCGAAGGCGGGACCGGCCAAGGCCGCTGCGCCCAAGCAGGCCGCGGCGCCCAAGGCTGCTGCCGCCCCGAAAAAGACCGCCAAGGCGGCCCCGCCCAAGCCGGACGCGACGCCTGCCAAATCACCGGCCGAGAAGAGCGCGGCCGCCAAGACGATGAAGACGGCCAAATCCCCGGCGGAGCGCAGCACGGCCGCAAAGAAGCTCGGCGCGACCGGCCGTGGCCGCAAGCCGGCGGGGGCCGCCAAAGGCGCGAACTAGGCTCGCCACCCGATAACTCCCCGCCATGCTCCGCGTGGCGGGGACTTGTCGGTCTAGCTAGCCGAAGGTCGTTAGCAGGTCGGCCACCTGCGCGTGGTTCAGCCGTCGTGTCGTGGCGCTCCGCAACAGGATCGCCAACTTGGCTGCTTCCTCAAGCTCCTCGGCTGCGTATACCGCGTCTGTCAGCGTGCGGCCGCTGACGACCGGGCCGTGGTTGGCCAGCAACACGGCGCGGGCGGTGCGGGCTTCGGCATGGATGGCCGGTTCCATGGCCGGGTCGCCGGGCCGATAATAGGGCACGATGGGCAGGCGCCTGCCTACGCGCATGACGAAGTAGGGCGTGAGCGACGGGATCGGGTTCTCCGGGTCCGCGTCGGCCAGACACGCCGCCGCGGTCGCCATGGTGGAGTGCAGGTGCACCACCGCGCCGGCCTCCGCGCGCGCCTGGTAGAAGGCGCGGTGCATGAACACCTCCTTGGAGGGCGCGTCGCCCGAGAGGTGCGCGAAGTCGGGCCCCAGCTTGGCGATGCGGTCGGCTTCGAGCCGGCCCAGGCAGGAGTTGGTCGGCGTAATCAAGTATCCGTCTGCCAGCCGCACGCTGATGTTGCCGGCGCTGCCCACGGCGTAGCCGCGCGCGAACAGGCTGGCGGCGAGCTGCACCAGCAGGGCGCGGGTCTCGGGCTCGGTCATGCCGCGCGCTCGAACGCCGAGAGGAAGAAGTCGCGGCCGCCGAAGTTGCCGGACTTCAGGGCCAGCAGCATCGGTGCCCCCGCGCCCTCGGCCAGGGTCCAGGGCACGCCGGGGTCGATCTCCGCGCCGATGCGCAGGCGCCGCACGCCGAGCGCGCCCACCACCGCCCCGCTGGTCTCGCCGCCCGCGACCACCATGCGGCGGACGCCGCGCGCTGCCAGGCCTTGGGCGATGCCGGCCATCGCCGCTTCGATCAGCGCGCCTGCCGCCTCACGCCCCAGCTTGGCCTGCAGCGCGGCGACGGTCTCGGGCGGGGCGGACGCGGCGATGACCACCGGCTGCGCGCCCAGCTTGCCCTCGGCCCAGGCCAGCGCCTGCTTGACGAGCATGGCCGCGTCCGGCGTCGCCAGGGCGTCCAGCTCCAGCGTGGGCACGCGGTCCCGCGCCGTGGCCACCTGGAACAAGGTCGCTCGCGAGCATGACCCGGCCAGCACCGCCGCATGGCCGGCCACCGCGGGCAACGAGCCGGCCTCGGCCGCCCGCAACAGGCCCTGCGCCCGGAAGTTCTCCGGCAGCCCCATCGCGATCCCGGAGCCGCCGGTGATCAGCGCGTGGCCGGCCACCGCCTGGCCGATCGACAGCAGGTGCGCATCGCTGACCGCGTCGGCGATCGCGTAGCGCCGCCCCTGCTCCTTCAGCCGCGTCAGCGCCGCGCGGATGGCGCCGGCGCCCTGCTCCACGGTGGCGAACGGCACCAGGCCGACCGTGCCCTCGGTCTGCCGCGACAGCACCCGCACCAGGTTGGCGTCGCGCATGGGCGTCAGCGGGTGGTCCTGCATGCCGCTCTCGTTCAGCAAGGCGGCGCCGACGAAGAGATGGCCCTGGAACACGCTGCGCGCGTTGGCGGGGAAGGCGGGGCAGGCGACGGCGAAGCCGCAGTCCAGCGCGGCCACCAGCGCGTCGGCCACTGGGCCGATATTGCCGGCTTCGGTGCTGTCGAAGGTCGAGCAATACTTGAAGAAGAACTGCCGGCAGCCCGCGCCCTGCAACCACCGCAGCGCGGCCAGGCTTTGCTGGACCGCCTGCGCGGGCGGGTTCGTGCGCGACTTCAACGCAACAACGATCGCGTCCGCATCGGGCGGCGCCTCGCCCGGTGCGGGCACGCCGATCACCTGCACCGTCCGCATTCCGTTCCGCATGAGCATCGAGGCCAGGTCGGTGGCGCCAGTGAAGTCGTCCGCGATGCAGCCCAGCAACGCCATGGCCTAGCTCCTCAGAATGCTGTCGAGCGCCTGCGCCTGCTGCGCCCAGCCCGGCAAGGCCTGCCCGGCCTGCCAGGCGGCGACGGCCATGTCGGCACGCAGCGCGTCATCGAAGACGAGGCGGCGCAGGCACTTCCCGAACGTGGCGGCATCGTCGAGCGCGCAAACCGCGCCGCTCTCGGGCGTGACCAGGGCGCCGGCCTCGCCGCCGTCCGTCACCACGACGGGGATGCCGCGGCGCAGCGCCTGGGCGACGGCGGCGGCGTATCCCTCCCAGCTCGTGGCGAGGGCGAACAGGCTGGCCCCGGCCCAATCGGCCGCCAGCGCCGGGGGCTCGGGATTGACGAGCAAGCTGGCGCGGCTGGAGAGGCCGAGATCTTCGATCAGGGCGGCCAGGGTCGCGGCATGCACGGGATCGCGCGTGGCGTCGCCGGCGATGACCAGGTGCCAATCCAGGTCGGTCAGCCGGGCCATGGCGCGCAGCAGGCGGTCGTGCCCCTTGCGGGGGGTCAGTACGCCCACCGACAGGATCCGGCATTCCGGTCCCGGCTGGCTGCGCGGCAGGTCGGCGGCGCCGGCGACCACGACCCGCGGATTAACAAGGCCGAACGCCTGCTCCAGCTGCGTCGCCACCGGCCGGCTGGTGGCAATGACCCGGCGCAACCGCGGCAGCATCAGCCGCTCCGTCTCCTGCACGCCCTGCCGCGCCGCGGTGTCGCGCCCGGCGGCGGCCGAAACGTGGTATACCAGCACGGCGGCGTCGCGGGCGATCAGCTCGTCCAGGCGCGGCAGCAGGCGCGGCAACAACATGCCGTCGATGACCGGCACGGCGTCGGGTGGGAGGCTGGGCGCGTCGCCTTCCAGCAGGTCCACATGGTGCCCAAGGCCGCGCAGGGCCGGCGCGATGCCCTGGATGAAGTGGGTGCCGCCGCCGCCTGTCTCGGCTGGGGTGGGGAGGGCGAAGGCGATGTTCATGCGGCCCGGGGTAACATGGGCGGGCACAGCCGTCACCGTCGCGCCGGCTTAGGCTTGCTTGGCCAGCGCCCCCCCCCCGCGATCCGGAACCGCGCCGCCGCTCGCCCCATAGTGGGCCACCGGCGGCGACTGTCGCGCGGCCCGCGCGACCATGGCCATGATGCGATCCTGAACCCGGATCGCGCGTTCGAGCAGCCGCTTGTTCTCGCCCACCAGCTCGCGCAGGCGCAGCGCCGCCTCGGGCGGAACGCCTTTTGCCGGCAGGCCGCGGGCCGCGGCAAGCTTCTCCTCCAGCAGGGCTGCGGACCCGGCCGCGTCATGCCGCTCCAGCGCCGCGTTCTCGGCCCGCAGCACGGCCTCGAGCCGCGCGGCGGCTTCTGCGGGGATCATCGGCCCTCCTCCATCTTGGCTTCCTGCATTCGCAGCATCTGCTGCATGACCGGCCGCGCCAGGCCGAGCCCGCCATGCGCGGCGATGTGCTTGGCCATCTCGGTCACCATCAGCGGCTTCCAGGCCGCCTCGTCGTCGCCGCCGCCGAACAGGCCCTTGGACTGCTCGACCGTGTCGAAGATCGGCGCCAGCATCTGCCCCAGCGCCATCGCGTCGAAGTCCTGGGCGGCCTTCTGGATGCGCTGTACTTGCTGCGGCGGCAGGTTGGTTTGGGGCTGGGCTCGGGGGATGTTCATCGCACGAGCAGGTCCGCTTGCAAGGCGCCGGCGGCCTTGATGGATTGAAGAATGCTGATCATGTCGCGCGGGCCCACGCCGAGCGCGTTCAGGTTGGCCACCAGGTCCCGCAGGGTCACGCCGCCGCGCAGGATGCCGAGGCGCCGGTCGGATTGGGTATCGAACTGGATGTTGGTGCGGGGCGTCGCGACGGTCTGGCCGCCGGAGAGGGGCTCGGGCTGGCTGACCTGCGGGTCCTCGGTCACCGGATGGCGAGGTTTCCCTGGGCGATGGCGACCGTGCTGATCCGCACGTTGGCGCCCATCACGATCGTTCCGCTGGCCTCGTCGATCACGACGGTGGCCGGGCTGTCCGGCTCGATCCGCAACTCCTCGATCCGCGCCAGCGCCTCGAGCGGGTCCCGCCCGGCGAGGGCGATGGCCACGGTCCGCGGGTCGGTGGCGCGCGCCCCGCCGCCGATCGCGCGGTTGATGGCATCGGCGATGCGCCGGGCCGTGGTCAGGTCGGGGTTGCGCAGGCCGAGCCGCAGCACGGTGCGGGAGCTGAACTGGAACGGCACTTCCCGCTCCACCGTGGCGCCGTTGGCGATGCGCGCCGAGGTGGGCACGCCGCGGGTGACCGAGGCGCCGGCGCCGCGGGCGGCAATGGCGGCGGTGGCCAGCGCGCCTTGCGCCACGGCATAGACCTCTCCGTCGGCGCCCAGCAGCGGTGTGACGAGCAGGGTGCCGCCCGTCAGGTCCTTCGCGTCGCCCAGGGCGGACACGGCGATGTCGATGCGGCTGCCGCTGCGGGCGAAGGCGGGCAGGTTGGCCGTGACCATCACCGCGGCCACGTTCTTGGTCTGCAGCTTCTGTTCCTGGTCGCGCGTGTTGACGCCCAGGCGCTCGAGCATGCCGATCAAGGACTGGCGGGTGAACACGGCGCTGTCCAGCCGGTCGCCGGTGCCGTTCAGGCCAACGACCAGGCCGTAGCCGACGAGCTGGTTGTCCCGCACGCCCTCCACGTCGGTGATATCCTTAGACGCGGACCTGCGCGGCCGCGCCATGCGCCATCAGCAGCAAGAAAAGAACGGCGCGTGCGATCACCAGGTGGTCCTTTCCGAATCGTAAACCAGTTCGTGCCATGCTCTGGCTATGGCAATCGGCGTGCCAGGGGCTATGGCAATCGGCGTGCCAGGGCGGGCACCCAGCATTGCCAGCGATTTTGGCGCAAGCGGACCCGGCATTTCGTGCCGGGTGGGTCGGAAAGGATGGGCAGGCCATGATGATGACGGGGGTAATTGCTGGGTCGGTTCGGGCGGGGTCGGTTCGCGCGCGCGCCGTGCGGGGCGCCGGGCCGGGCTCGCCGTTCCGCGTCGCCGAGGACGAGAGCGCCCTCGGCTCGGCGCAGGCGGCTTGTCCGGTCGCGATGCCCTCGCTGCTGGCTATGCAGGAGGCCCAGTCCGATGCCGTGAGCGATCGCGACGCCAAGCGGCACGGCACGGCGGTCATGGACGAGCTGGTCCAGCTGCAACGGGCCATGCTGGGCGGCGGTAGCGACGCGGCGTCGCTGGATCGGCTGGCCAGCCTGGCGACACCCCGCCCCGCGGCCGCCGACCCGAGGCTCGACGGGGTGCTGCGGGCCATTCAGTTGCGCGCCCAGATCGAACTGGCGCGGCGCGTCCCTGCGGCTTCCGGGTGACACCCGAAAAGGTCTTTATGACAGGCGCTTGACACCACCAATCCCCCCTTGGCGGGAGACATACCTCTGGGTATAAGCCCGGCGTCACCTCACGGGTGATCGTGAGTAAGGGACCGTCGACATGATGCTCACACTGCCTCCGGATTACCGGCCTACCGACGCCGAAGACTTTATGAACCCGATCCAGGCGGAGTATTTCCGTCAGAAGCTGCTGCGGTGGCGGGCGGAGTTGCTGCGGGAGGCCGATGGCACGCTGGCCAGCCTGTCCTCCCAGGGCGGCATCCACGAGGCCGACATCACCGACCGCGCCAGCGTGGAAACCGACCGGGCGCTCGAGCTGCGCACCCGCGACCGCGCCCGCAAGCTGATCGCCAAGATCGACCAGGCGCTCGCCCGCATCGACAACGGCGCCTACGGGTTTTGCGAGGAGACGTCGGAGCCGATCGGCTTGCGGCGGCTCGAGGCGCGGCCGATTGCCACGATGTCGATCGAGGCGCAGGAGCGTCACGAACGCATGGAGCGCGTGCACCGGGACGACTAAAGCCGGGGACGATTGAACACCGCCCATCGTTACCGCTAGTCTCGCCCCATCGGCCCGCAGAGGCCCTTGGGAGGACACCACATGATCCGTCGCCGCACCTTGCTGGCCACCTCGGCCGGGGCCCTTTGCGCCCCCGCCCTCATCGAGCGCGCCAACGCGCAGAGCGCCTTCGACTGGAAGCAGGCAAAAGGCACCAAGCTCGAGGTGAACTTGGCCAAGTCGCCCCGCGCCGACGTGCTGCAGGCGCATCAGAAGGAGTTCGAGGAGCTGACCGGCATCAAAGTCGGCGCCGAGCAGATCCCCGAGCAGCAGCAGCGCCCCAAGGTCGCCATGGAGATGAGCTCGGGACACCCCAGCTTCGACGTGGTGAACGTGGCCATGCACGTGCAGAAGCGCCTCATCGAGAAGGGCCGCTGGATGGAGGACCTGCGGCCGCTGATCGCCGACAAGGGCCTGACCGTGCCGGACCTGGACATGGCCGATTTCAGCCCGGCCACCATCCGCGCCGCCACCGGCGCCGACGGCAAAATCAACGTGCTGCCGATGAACCAGGACCTGTTCATTCTGTATTACAACAAGGAGCTGTTCGACGCCGCCGGCCTGCAGGCGCCCAAGACGTTCGACCAGATGATGAACGCGGCGCAGAAACTGACGGACAAGGCGAAGGGCGTGTACGGCTTCACCGGCCGCGGCCTGAAGAACGCCAACGTCGTGCTGTATGACAACATCCTGCTGGGCTGGGACCAGGAGACGATCAGCGCCGACGGCAAGACCTTGCTGACCGACACGCCCGCCGCGATCGAGGCGGCGACCTGGTACCAGAAGATCATGCGGGAGTGTGCGCCGCCGGGCTCGGTGGGGTTCAACTGGAACGAGTGCCAGACGACCTTCGGCCAGGGCCGCGCCGCCATGTGGTGGGACGGCATCGGCTTCTCGGCGCCGCTGGTTGACCCGACGAAGTCCAAGGTGGTCGGCAAGGTCGGCTTCGCCCCGGTGCCGATGGGGCCGAAAGCGCAGCATTCGGCCACCTTCATCGACGGCATGGGCATCCCGGTTGGGGTCAAGAACAAGACCGGCGCCTGGCTCTATGTGCAATGGGCGTGCAGTAAGGCGATGTTCCCCAATTGGCTGCGCATGGGCGCCGGCACGCCGCCGCGCGCGAGTTCCTATGGCGACCAGGAGCTGATCAAGGCGAGCCAGTTCCCCAAGGAGTGGTTCGACACGACGCTCACCAGCCTCAAGCTCGCCCGCAGCGGCCTGCCCGAGATCGTGCCGGTGACCGAGTTCCGCGACACGATCGGCGTGGCGCTGACCAACATCATCGGCGGCGCCGACCCGGCGGCCGAGTTGAAGAAGGCGACCGAGACCTTCCGGCCGGTGCTGGCCAAGGCGAACGAGGCTTAGGCACACCCTAGAACGGCAGCAGGATGTCGTGCAGCTGCTGCCCATAGCGCGGCCGCTGCACGTCGGTCATTTGGCCGCGGCCGCCATAGGCGACGCGCGCTTCGGCCCAGTTGCGGCGCTTCGACGGTGATGCGCCCGCCGGGCGCCGGCGCCGGGCCGAGCGGCCGGTCGGCCTGCACGCCGTCCCAGAGGTCGACAGCCGGACGACGGCCTCGGGCAGGGTGGTGAACGGCTTGAGCGTCGCCGCTTGGGCGGGCAGCGCGCAGCAGGCAAGCAGGAGAGCGATCTTCATCTGGGTCACCGCAGGTTGGTCAGCGTGGATTGCATCTGGTCGCTGGTCGTGATCACCCGGCTGTTCATCTCGTAGGCGCGCTGCGCGGTGATCAGGTTGGTGATCTCGGTCACCACGTTGACGTTGCTGGTTTCGATGAAGCCCTGCATCACGCTGCCGAAGCCGGGGGCGCCGGGGTTGCCGGTTACCGGGTTGCCGGAGGCGGCGCCGGCCAGCAGCAGGTTGTCGCCCTGGGCTTCCAGCCCGGCCGAATTGGCGAAGCTGGCAAGCTGCAGCGCGCCGACGGTCTGCGGCGCGGTGGTGCCCGCGATCTTGGCCTGCACCTCGCCGCCCGCGTTGATGGTCACGTCCTGCGCGTTGGGCGGGATGGTGATGCCGGGGGCGATCGGGTAGCCGTCCGCAGTCACGATCTGCCCTTCGGGCGAGAGGCCGAAGGTGCCGTCCCGGGTATAGGCCGTCTCCCCGCTGGGCAGCGTGACCTGGAAGTAGCCCTGGCCCTTGATCGCCATGTCGAGGCTGTTGCCGGTCTGCTGCAGGGCGCCAGCCTGCTGGTCGTGGTAGGTCGCGCGGTCCTGCACATAGGCGACCACCTTGCCGCCCCGGGGCGCGTCCGCGCCGGTCTGCCGGCTCAGCCAATCGCTGAACAGCATGCGGCCGGCCTTGAAGCCGGGCGTGCCGGCATTGGCCAGGTTGGTGGCGGTCACGTCCATCGCGCGCTGCTGCGCGGTCAGGCGGGAGAGGGCGACGTAGGTGGGCAGTTCCATGATGATCTCGTCTCGGAAGGGTGCTGGCCTACCCCCGAAGGGGTGATGGCGTCCTATAATCGCAAGGCCCGTGCCAGCAAGATCGCAAGGGCCGTGCCAGCAAGATCGCAAGGCCCGTGCCAGCAAGGGCAGCCCGGCTTTGCTGGGCTTTCCGCGCCGCGGGACCCGGCAGGTGCTGCCGGGTGGACGAAGCTGCCGGGCCGGCGGTGGCCTGGGGCGGGGCGGCGTGGCAACGTCGGGCCGACAGGGAGGACAGCGATGCGGATCGGCGTCGGCCAGCTTTCGCAGGAAACCAACCATTTCGCGCCGGTGCCGACCCGGCTGCAGGACTTCCGCGATCGCCTGCTGCTGATGCCGGGCCAGATGCTGGCGGGGATCGGCGCGGGGCGGACCGAGGTGCCGGCCTTCCTGCACGTGCTGCGGCAGGCCGGCGCCGAGCCCGTCCCGAGCCTCTGCGCGGCGGCCATGGCCAGCGGACCCGTGGAGACGGCGGCGTTCGAGCATCTGCTCGGGCTTCTGGTCGCAGGCCTCCGGGATGGCGGACCGCTGGACGGCGTGCTGCTCTCCCTGCACGGCGCCATGGTCACCGAGGACTTGGACGATCCGGAGGCGGAGATCATCGCCCGGGTACGGGCCGCGCTGCCGCCGGGCACGCCGGTCGGCGTCAGCCTCGACCTGCACGGGCACATCACGCCCGCCATGCTGCAGCCCGACACCTTCCTGATCGGCTACCGCGAGTACCCGCACACCGACATGTGGGAGACCGGCGCCCGCACCGCGGCGCTGCTGCTGGACCGCCTTGCCGGCCGCTGCCGCCCGGTGATGGCGCTCGCCAAGCGGCCCATGGTGGTCAGCCCTTCCCGCGCCCGCACGGTGGAGCCGCCGCTGCTCGGCATCAAGGACGCGGCCACGCGCATGATGGCCGAGGGCCGCGTGCTGCATGCGGCGGTGTTCCCGGTGCAGCCCTGGCTCGACGTGCCGGACCTGGGCTTTGCCGCCCTGGCCTGCGCCGATGGCGACCTTGGGGCGGCGCAGGCGGCGGCGGACGAACTCGCCGATCTGGCCTGGGCGGCCCGGACCGCGTTCGAGCCGGACTTCGTAGCGCTCGATGCAGCGATCCGTATCGGCCTGGCGTCGCCGGGCATGACCCTGATCGGCGATGCGGGCGACGGCCCCACCGGCGGCGCGCCGGCGGACAGCGCCCATGTGCTGCGCGCCTTGCTCGCGGCGGGGGCGGACCGGCATGACCGGCCGGTGCTGCTGACGCTCAACGACGCAGCCGGCGTGCAGCAGGCCATGCGGGCCGGCATCGGCGCCACGCTCGACCTTCTGCTGGGCCACACGATCAGCCCCGGCGCCAAGGTGCCGGTTCGGGCCCGGGTGGCGCTGCTGTCGGATGGGGAATACCGCATGCAGGACGCGGCGGCCACCGGCACCGTGGTGCAGAACGGCCCGAGCGCCGTGCTGCGGATCGGGGCGTTGCACCTGGCGCTGCGCTCGCTGCCGTCCTGGGAGTGGGACACGGCGATGTATCGCTCCCTGGGCCTCGACCCGGCGGCGGCCGGCATGGTGTTCGTCAAGTCGCCGGGCCACTTCCGCGTGGCGTTCGAGCCGCTGGCGGCGCGGACGATGATGGCCGACACCGAGGGGCCGACGCGCGGCAACTTGCGCAAGCTGCCCTGGCGCCGGGTAACGCGGCCGTTATGGCCGATCGACGATGCCGTGTGAGGCCACTCAGGACACGGGACGAGGAAAGGCGACGCACGCCCCCAGCACGCGCAAATAGACCGTCCTGCCCGGCACGGGTGGGTTCGGCCCCGAGGTGCGGACCGGAATCCGCAATGACCCGACCCTGGCGGTGATCAGCGTGTGGTCGCCCCGGAACGCCGCCTCTTCGACCTCTGCCGGCACGCCCTCGGCGGCCAGCACCACCTGTTCCGGCCGGACCAGCACCGTCGCCGGCCCGCTGCCGCCGCCCGTGTCCAGCACGCCCAGGGGCGTGCGCGCCCCCGCCGTTTCGAGCGCCGCATCCAGCGCCAGCACCGGTCCGGTCAGGCGGGCAACCTCCAGGTCCGCCGGCGTCCGGTACACTTCGGTCGGCGTGCCGCATTGCACGATGCGGCCGGCCTGCATCACGGCGACCTGGTCGGCGCTGACGAAAGCCTCCTCGGGGTCGTGCGTCACCAGCACCGCCGTGGCCCCGGCCAGGCGCAGCGCCGCCGTGACGTCATGGCACACGGTGGCGCGCAATTCGCGGTCGAGCGCGTTGAACGGCTCGTCGAGCAACACCAGGCTTGGCCGCGGCGCCAGGGCGCGGGCCAGCGCGGTCCGTTGCTGCTGCCCGCCGGAAAGCTGGTTGGGGTAGCGGCCCGCCAAGTCATGCAGCCCGGTCAGCCGCAGCACCTCCGTGACCCGGCCGCTCCGGCGCCCGCGGCGGTCCAAGCCGTAGCCGACGTTGCCCGCCACGGTGAGATGCGGGAACAAGGCGCCCTCCTGCGGCACGTAGCCGACCCGGCGGCGCTCCGGCGGCGCGTGCCGGCCGGGTCCGGCGGCCAGCTCCCCGCCGATCACGACGGTGCCGGCGTCGGCGCGATCGAAGCCGGCGATCAGCCGCAGCAAGGTCGTCTTGCCGCTGCCCGACGCGCCCAGCAGCGCCGTAATCCCGCCCGCTGCCACGTCCAGGTCCACCCCATGCAGCACGGCCTGCGCGCCATAGCGCTTGCTCAGGCCCTCGACATGCAACTGGCTCAACGTCGGTGGGGGGTCAGGGTCCGCACGGTCAGGAGGTATACCGGCAAGCCCGACGCCAGCACCAGCACCACGGCAAACGGCGCGGCGGCGGCGTAGGCGGTCTCGCCGGTGTAGGACCAAAGCTCGGTCGCCAGCGTGGTCACCCCGGCGCCGGCCAGCAGGAGGGTGGCCGTCAGCTCCCGCATCAGGCTGAGCAGCAGCAGCGCCAGGGCGGCGCCGATGCCGGGCGCGAGATTGGGCAGGGTCACGGTGGCGAACGCAGCCAGCGGGCCGCGGCCCAAGGTGCGGGCGACCTCCTCCAGCTCGGGCGGCACCAGCTCGGCGGAGGCGCGCAGGGCCGATTGCGCCAGCGGCAGGAACAGCACGGCGTAGGCCAGCATCACCAGGAGCCGGGTCTGGTAGAGGAAGGGCGCGTAGCGCACCGCGAGGAAGGCGAGCGCCAGCGCGACCGTGATCCCGGGCAGGCCGTGCACGAGATAGGGCAGGCGGTCGGCGAAGCCGCTGAAGCGCCCGCGATGCCGCAGCGCCAGCAGCACCAGCGGCAGGGCGAGCAGCGTGGTCAGCGCGGCGCCGGGGGCGGCGAGGCTGAGCGAGCCGAGCAGCGCCGGGCCGACCGTGGCAAGGCCGTGCCCGGCGGAACTGCCGTGCAGCAGCCAAAAGCCGAGCGTCGCCAGCGGTAAGCCGAGCGCCAGCGCCGCCACGGCCACGAACCCCGCCACGGCCACGGGCATCGCCCAGCCCAGCCGCACCAGGGCCGGCGGCCGCGAAGCGCCGCGCCCGACCCGCGCCACCCGCCTTAGGCCGCGCACCCGCATCTCCGCGAACGCGATCGGCAGGCACAGCGCCATCAGCCCGGCCGAGAGCAGCGCCGCTGCCGCGGTGTCGAACCGCATCTGGTACTGGTCGAAGATCGCCGTGGTCAGCGTCTGCACCCGCAGCAGCGACAGCGCGCCGAACTCCGCCAGCATGTGCGAGGCGACCAGCAGCGCCCCGCCGCCCAGCGCCGGCGCCACCTGGGGCAGCACTGCCCGCCAAAACGCCCGGACCGGCCCGTCGCCGAGCGCCCGCGCGACGTCCTCGAGCACCGGGTCCATGCCGCGGAGCGCCGCCGCGGCGGGCAGGTACACCAGCGGCAGGCTGGAGAGGGTCAGCACCAGCACGGCGCCCGCCATGCCCTGGAACGCCGGCCCCAGCGAGGCCCAGGCGTAACTTGCTACGAAGGCGGGCATGGCCAGCGGCAGGCTGGCCACCACGCGCCACGCCTGCCGGCCCGGCAGGTCGCAGCGCTCCGTGCACCAGGCCATCGCGGTGCCGAGCAGCGTGGCGAGCAGGGTCACCCAGCCCATCAAGGTGAGCGTGTTGGCGAGCAGGCCCCGCGTGTAGGGCCGCGAGAACTCCCCCCACAGCCCGGCCGGCCCGGCCTGGCCGGCGCGGACCGCGATGTAGAGCACCGGCAGCGCCACCACTGCGACCGGGACGGCGGCGGCGGCGGCAAGCCAGGCGGGCGGGCGCCGGGTCACGCCATGCCGGCGTCCCGCTGCATGGCATAGGCCTCGGCAGCGGAGCCGAACTCCGCGGGGGTCACCGGGGCCGCCGCGACCTGGTCGAGCGGCGGCAGCGCGAAGGGGGAGGCGACGCCGGGCCGCACCGGGTATTCGGCGACCGAGCCGGCGATGGCGGTCTGGCCGGCGGCGCCGACCATGAAGGCGACGAAGCGCTGCGCCAGCGCCGGCTTTGCCGAAGACTTCAGGATGCCCGCCGCGGACAGGCACTGGATCGCGCCCACGTCGGTCCGGTCCACGTAGTGCACCGCCGACTTCATGGCGTCGGCGCCCCGTTCCCGGGCCAGGCTGTACCAATAGTAGTTGTTGGTGAGCACGGCGGCGACCTCGCCGGCCTCCATGGCGCGCACCGCGGCGCCGTTGCCGTTGTACATGCGGCCGTTCTCGCGCAGGCCCCGCAGCCAGGCCAGCGCCGCGTCGTGGCCCTTCAAGCGCTCGATCGCCATGATCTGCTCCTGGAAGCCGTCCTTGGGCGCGTAGCCGATGCGGTCCTTCCAGGCCGGCGTCGCGAAGTCCAGCACGGAACGCGGCAGCTTGTCCGGGGTGAGCATCGCCTTGTTGTAGGCGACCACCCGCGTCCGCACGCTGCCGCCGACCCAAACGCCGGTGCGGGAGGCATAGGCGGCCGGCACCTGCTTCAGCGTCTCCGCCTCGAGCGGCAGTAGCAGGCCCCGCTCCTCGAGCGCCGCCACCGGCGGGCTTTGCTCGGAGTAGAATAGGTCCGCCGGGGTGCGCGCGCCTTCCTCGATGAGCTGGCCGGCCAGCGCCGGGCTCTCGGCGTTGCGGACGGTCACCGCGGTACCGGTCTCCTTGGTGAAGGCGGCGACCAGCGCCTCGGTCGTGGTGCGATGCTGGCCATTATACAGCACCAGCGTCTCGGCTTCGGCGGCGCGGGGGCGGTGCGCGGCGGCGAGCGCCAGCCCGGCGGCGAGAACGGTGCGGCGGTGCAGAGTCGAGATCATCGGGTGAGCCTCATAATGAGAAGCATTCGCATCTAGACGGTTTCTGGCCGCGGGTCAACGCGCGTCCTGGATCGCCTGCCAGGTCCGCTCCGGCGTGGCCGGCATGTCGAGATGGGTAACGCCGAGCGGCCGCAGGGCGTTCAGGATGGCCGACATCACCGCTTGCGGCGCCGCCATGGCCCCGGCCTGGCCGGCGCCCTTGACGCCGAGCGGGTTGGCTTGGGTCGGCACGCCCTCGAGGTGGATGTCGAGGTCCGGCAGGTCCGCCGCCCGGGGCAAGGTGTAGTCCATGAAGGAGCCGCTGAGCAGTTGCCCGCTGTCCCGGTCGTAAACGGTGCGCTCCAGCAGCGCCTGGCCGATGCCTTGTGCCACGCCGCCCTGCACCTGGCCGATGGTGAGGACGGGGTTGATGATGCGCCCGAAATCGTCCACCCCGGTGTAGCGCAGCAGGGCGACGGCGCCCGTCTCGGGATCGACCTCCACCTCGGCGACATGCACGCCGTTGGGGAAGGTGATCAGGTTCAGCTTGTTCCAAACGTAGCTGTCGAGGCGGTCGGCCGGGTCGGCGGCGGCCACGTCCAGCAGGCCGATGCTCCGGTCCCCGGCGCTGAACCGGCCGGAGTCGAAAACCACCTGCCCCGGCTGTGCCTGTAGCAGCCGGGCGGCCAGCGCGCGGCCCTTCTCGATCGCGGCCTCGATCGCGCGCACCATCGCGGTGCCGCCCTGGTGGAGCGAGCGGGCGCCGCCATGGCCGTTGCCCGCCCGGACCTGCGCCGTGTCGGCCTGCACATAGCGGAATGCTTCGATGGGCAGCCCGAGCAGCCCGGCGGCGATCTGCGGGAAGCTGGTCTCGTGGCCCTGGCCGTTCGACTGCGTGCCGAGCAGCAGGGCCACGGTGCCTCCCGGCTCGAAGCGGATCTCGGCGCCCTCGTCGGGCGCGCCGCGGGCGGTTTCCAGGAAGCAGGTGACCCCGATGCCGTGCAGGCGCCCTCGCGCCGCCGCGGCCGCGCGACGGGCGGGGGCTCCGGCGTGGTCGGCAGCGGCCAGCGCCGGGGCGATGTTGGCGGCGAAGCGGCCGCCGTCGATGGTGGTCGCCATCGGGGTGGGGTGCGGGAAGCCGGCCACGAGGTTGCGGCGGCGCAGGTCTACCGGGTCGAGGCCGAGTTGCGCGGCCGCGGCGTCGATCAGGCGCTCGAGCAGGTAGTTGGCCTCCGGCTTGCCCGCACCGCGATAGGCGTCGGTGGGCACCGTGTTGGTGTAGGCGCCGCGCACGTGCATGTAGACTGCCGGAAAGGCGTAGCCGCCGCCCATGGCGTTGCCGGGCGCGTTGGTGGAGCTGCCGGGGCCGCCGGTGGACATCGAGGCGCCCAGGTTGGCGACGGTGTCGACCTCGAGCGCCAGGAACTGCCCGGCCGCGTCAAGGCCGAGCCGGGCGCGCGTCAGGTTGTCGCGGCCATGCGCGGTGGAGACGAAGTCCTCGCCATGATCGGACGCCCATTTGACCGGACGGTCCAGGCGCCGCGCGGCCCACAACACCAGGATCCATTCGGGGTATAGCCCGTTCTTGACGCCGAATCCGCCGCCGACATCGGGGCTGCTGACCTGGATGCGGTCGCGCTCCACCTGGAACACGGTATCGGCCAGGGGCGCCCGGATGCCATGCACGCCTTGGCCGGTGAGCAGGAGCTGGAAGCTGGCGTCGGCCGGGTCGAACCGCCCCAGCGCCGCGCGGTGCTCAAGCGGGGCGACGATGATGCGGTTGTTGACCAGGTCCAACTCGGCGATGTGCGCCGCCCCGGCCAGGCCCGCTTGGACGGCGGCGCGATCGCCCTTCTCGAAGATGTAGGCCAGGTTGCCGGGCACGTCGGCCCAAAGCTGCGGCGCACCCGGTGCCAGCGCCTCGCGGCAATCCACGACGCAGGGCAGCGGCTGGTAGTCGACATGGACAAGTTCGGCCGCATCCCGCGCGGCGTGGCGGCTGGCGGCGACCACCAGGGCCACGGGTTCGCCGACATGCCGCACCCGGTCGGCGGCGAGCGCGTGGCGAAGGGGTACGCGCATCGGCCCGGTGGTGGCGACCCGGACCTCGCAGGGGATGGGGCCGATCCCGTCGGCGGCGAGGTCGGCTGCGGTGAAGACGCCGAGCACGCCGGCCGCCGCGCGTGCCGCGCTGGTCTCTATGCGCAGCAGTGCGGCATGGGCGTGGGGGGAACGGACGATTTGCGCGAAGGCCTGGCCGGGCCAGTTGCAATCGTCGGTGTAACGGCCCGCGCCGGTCAGGAAGCGATGGTCTTCGAGGCGGGTAGCCTGGGCGGGAATGTCCTGCATGGTGCGAGGCTAGCGTGCTTTGGTCGGCGAGCCGAGGGTGGCGGCGGGCTCACGGGCTGACTGTCTGCGATTGGTGGTGAGCGGCTGTGATGCACCGCTGGACTTACGACCTCTCCTAAGATGCGGGCCCTGCATGTGAGGCATGCCTTGCTTACCCCGCTGCAACTGAAAGATGCTCTCCCTCCCAAAGCCAAGACGCGGCGTTTCGAGTCACTACCAGCGGCCGAAGATGTCGGGTTCTACTACGCTGCGAATGCGGCCGGGCGGCTGGGAGGGATCGTCCTGTCCGGTGTCCTGTATCAAGCGGGTGGCATCATGCTCTGCCTGCTTGGGTCAGCCCTTATGGTCGGCGCATGCTTCCTGATCACGCTTCTACTGCCAGTACGCGCACGCCGGGTTCAGGCGACCGCCACGCCCGGCTCGGGAGTAGGAGCAGCAACCCAGACCAGGCTGTAGCCCCGGCCGGACGCCGTGATCCTGATGCGAGGATCATGCGCAAAAAGCTCCTGTTTCATGTTCCTGATGTCGCGTGCCACCAGCGAACTGGCATGGCGCAGCGTCGTGCTATGGCGGATTGTCGCCAGCTGCGCCGTTGACACTTCCTCGCCGTCAGCGAACAGGAGGGCTGTGGCCCTCCAGAAGTGCGGAACCCTGGGAAATAATCGTCGCCACCCGATAACCAGGATCAGCGAGTCGAAATCGAGGATGACGTCCCGCAGAACGACGGTGGACAGGCAGATCGGCCGCGCTTCCGCGGGCACTACGATGCAAGGCGCAGGCCGAGGCGTAACCAGGCGCCGCCGCCATTTCCAGTTCTGGAGCTGCCTGGTGAGAGGCCGTTCGACGGTCTCCGTCAAAAGGCGCATGATCGATGGATCATGCCCTCGATCAGATCTGATCGGTATCGAGGGCATAGCCCGCTGCGCGCACCGTGCGTACGACATCCAACTCGCCGTCTCCGTTGATGCTCTTTCGCAGCCGGCGGATATGGACGTCGACGGTGCGCGGCTCCACGTGAATGTCCGGTCCCCAGACTGAGTTAAGAAGTGCCTCACGCGAAAAGACCCGCCGTGGGTGCTGCATCAGGAACTCGAGCAGGCGGAACTCCGTCGGGCGCCAGTCGGCTCATGTTTGTCAGCCCCGCCAGGCTGAACGGCAGGCGGAACTGGCCCAGCACGATGCTGCGGCGGGCCATGTTCTTCGCATAGTCGCCGATACGCTCCAAGGCCGCCGTGATCTTCATCGCGGCGACGATTTGCCGCAGGTCGCTTGCGAGCGGCTGGCGAAGCGCCAGCATGCGGATCACCAACTGCTCGGCATCGCGGTCCAGGGCATCCACCTTCGGGTCAAGCTCGACCGCCTGGGTGGCTGCGGCGGCGTCCCCGCTCACGATGGCCCGTATGGCGAGTGCGACCTGGCGCTCAACCATGCCACCCATCTCGGTCATTAGGCTGCGCAGGAGCTGCAGCTCCTGGTCGTAGCTCGTCACGATATGCCTAGCTGCGGACATTTTGCGGTCCCTCTCAGCCGAATCGGCCGGTGATGTATTCCTGCGTGCGCTTCTGCTTGGGGGCGGTGAACAGCTGCGCCGCTGGGGCGACCTCGATCATCTCGCCGAGGTAGAAGAACGCGACCTGGTCGGCGCAACGCGCCGCCTGCTGCATGTTGTGGGTGACGATTGCGATTGCGATCGTGAAATCGCGCTTCAGCTCGTCAATCAGCTCCCTCGACCTTGAGCGTGCTGATTGGGTCCAGGGCGCTGGTCGGCTCATCCAACAAGATGACCTCCGGACGGACGGCGATGGTGCGTGCGATGCACAGCCGCTGCTGCTGCCCGCCAGACAGGCCCATAGCGGAGGTGGCGAGCCGGTCCTTCACCTCCCCCCACAGGGCCGCGCGGGTCAGGGACCACTCGATGCGCTCCTCCATCGCAGACCTGGACAGTTGCTCATGCAGCTTCACGCCGAAGGCGCTGTTGTCGTAGATAGACATGGGGAACGGCGTCGGCTTCTGGAACACCATCCCGATCCGGCTGCGCAGCTCGTTCATATCCACGTCCGCAGCCGCAAGGTTCTGGCCGTCCATCGCCACTTCGCCCTCGGCCCGCTGCCCGGGGTAGAGGCTGTACATGCGGTTCAGCACCCGCAGCAGCGTGGACTTGCCGCAGCCACTGGGGCCGATCATGCCGGTGACCTGCTTGGCCGGCAGGTCCAGGTTGATGCTCTTCGGCGCTTTGTTGTCGCCGTCGTAAAAATCGAGGTTGCGGATCGCAAGGCGCCCGTCCGCCAGCGCCGCAGTGGACCGCGGCAGCGCGGCCGTCATGGTCCCAGCGGCGCCGTTCGTTTGCATGACTGCGGCCATCGTCAGCTCCTTGATCTCAGAACGCTGCGTGCGAGGATGTTCAGGCTGAGGACGCCGAGGGTGATGATGAACGCGCCGGTCCAGGCCAGCGCGATCCAGTCCTCATATGGCGAACCGGCGTAAGCGTAGATCGTGATCGGCAGACTCGGGAAAGGGGCCGACAGGTTCAGCACCCAGCTGTTGTTCCCCAACGAGGTGAACAGCAACGGCGCCGTCTCGCCTGCGACCCGTTTCACTCGGTGGAATAGACGAAGGCCAGGCCGAACAACCGGAAGGCCGGGAGGCCGCCGAGGAACAGGCCGACAAATGATGCCCCCCATCAGGAGCAGCACGAGCACACCGGCCGAATGGCACGCGGCGGAAAAGATGGCGTCGCCAAGCGATCCGGAGCCGGGTTTGCGTATAGGAGTGGAGGCAGACGCACCCATGGATGCGGGGAGAGCTTGGGACAACGGAACAATTCCAAACCTGGGGTGGAGGCGGCCCACGCGGCGGGACGAACCCGGCCGCATGGGTGTTCGTCAGCTTAGCGGGCAGGCCAGGCGGCCTGGCCGTTCGGTCCCTTGACCTCGGACGCCCATGCCTGACGGATTTGGGTCGCGATGGCCGGCCCGCTGCCGGTAAGCACGAAGATCATGGGAAACACGGCCAACGCCTCCAGCACGCGAAATACGATCACTGTGCGGATCACCGGCTGTATGGTGGGCAGCGAGACGTGCCAGTGACTGCGGAACCAGCTGGCACCATCCAGCGCCGCAGCCTCGTATTGCTCGTCGCCAATCGACTCCAGCGCCGAAAGTAGCAGCAGCGCCACGAGCGGCGTGCCGACCCAGATAGAGGCGACGATGACGGTGGCGAGCGCGGAACCGGGCCGGTCGAGCAAGTTCGTGTCCAGCGAAACGCCGAACCGGTCGGTGATGTAGGCAAGGCCCCCGGCACCGGGGATGATGAACAGCTTCCACACCAGGCCGCTGACCGCAGGCGGGATCACGGCCGGCAGCAGGAAGAGCAGTCGCATCCATCGCGTGCCGGCCAGCTTCTCCCGCAGTACGATCGCCAGCAGCAAGCCGATCACGAGCTGTGCGATGACGGGGATGACGATCAGCTCGGCCGCGCGCGGCGAAGTTGCTCGGCATGTCGTAGCCTGCCTTGTCACGCACCATCGCCCAGCTCGAGGCGCGGTTCCAGGCCGCGTTGTTCCGCCGCAACGCGGCCGGCGTCGAGCTGACCGCGGCGGGTAGCGTCCTCTACGAACGGGCAAGTGCTGCGGCGCGATCGCTGCGGGACGCGCAGGAGGAGATCGATGCCATCGAGCGCCAGGAGGAGCTGAGCCTCACTCTGGCCGCCGGCGATGGCTGGGGCTTCGGCATCCTACCCCCGGTGATCCGCCGCTTTACCGAGTTGTACCCGTCTGTGCAGCTTCGGCTGGATGTTGTCGATCACGACACCCGTATGAGCGGGCTGCGGAGCGGCACATATGAGCTCGCCTTCGGCATTGTATCGCCGATGCACGAGGCCTCGCCACTCTATCGCTGGTCGCCGATCGTGCGGGTCCGTTACGGGGTATTCTGCCGCGCTGACCATCCATTAGTGAAGGCCGGCCGGGTCGGACCGGGCGAGCTTGCGGTGTCGAGTTGGATCAATCACCACCTGGAATACGACATCCAACCATCGCAACTGCTCAACTCCGGTCGCCGCTATCCGGTGCGCACCAACACCATGCTGAACGCAATCGAAATAGTCCGGGGATCGGACCTGCTGATCTCGACCGCGAAACCCCTGCGTGAGTTGTTCGAGCGCAACGGAATTGTCTATTTAATGGAGGATCCGATCAGCCCGTTGTTCGTCTCTGGCCCGATCCAGATCGATCGTGTTTCGCTACGACCGCCGGCACGCCGGTTCGTCAAGTTGGCTGTGGATCACTGCAAGCGGCAGGCCTGGTAGGCTGGATCCCGAATAGACTATGTCCAACACTGAAAACCGAGCGCGCGAATGGCCGAAGAACGAACCCGCTGTCGCGGGATTGGTCCTGTTTGCACTGACGCGATGCCAGCCCGACGGGCACGGATGAATTTGAGCGTGCCCAAGCCCGCGGCGACGCTGAGAGCTCCCCGATCCAGAGGAGCTCTCCATGACCCATCTCCCTCCCGCGACAACCGCCAGCGCCCTTCGTGAGCGCTTCGTCGCCGAGATGACCGTGCGCGGGTTCACCGAAAAACCCGGCACGACTACCTCCGCACCGTAGCTGGGTTCGCTGCCAACGCCCGGAACGACATCACCGAAACCAAGGGCAGGGGCGCGGGGTGGGCGCGGGGCGTCCTGCGCTCTGTCGCGCTCAATGCGTCCGGATCGCATCACGACCCCAGGCCGAGGACGCCGGGGTTCATCCGGCCCGCCGGGTCGAGCGCGCGCTTGACGCCTTCCAGCAGCGCCCGCGCGCCCGGCTCCAGCGCGTCGCCGCCGCGGTAGAAGCGGCCGAGCTGGGCGTGGGTGGCGCCGTGTCGGTCGAAGATGTCGCGCAGCTCGGTCCGCAGCGCGCGGACCAGCGCGCGGGCGGGCAGGTCCTCCGCGGCGCCGCCGAAGCGGTCCCGGTTGCGCGTCGAGAGGTGAGCGAGGTGGATCGGGTCCAGCGCGTCGCGCCAGAGGAACATCGGCTCGATGCTGACGTAGGCGCCGGCCGAGGAGATCAGCCAGCTCAGCCGGATGCCCGCGCCGCTCAGGTCCGGCGCGCGGCCGGCCAGATGGGTCTGCAGCGCCGCAAGGCAGGCCTCCGCGCGCGACATCGCCAGGATGCCATGGACCGGGACCCAGCGCTCCCCGCCGGACCCGACCATGCCGCGCACGGAGAAGGGCCTCGCCCGCATGGCCTTGGGAATGGTGGGCGAGATCTCCCGGCCGCGCGTCCGGCAGACGCTGCGCGCGTGCCGGAGCTGTGCCTCGGCCGTCGTCTCATCGACGCCCTCGACGGTGAGGTGCAGCGACCAGGCAGCCTCGGTGGCGTCACCGACGTGCCGCAACACGGCGAGGTCGCGCAGCGCGCGGAGCGGCGACCCGGCGCGCATCGCGACACCAGCGGCCACCCGCAGCACCTCGCCCAAGCCGGGCCGCCCGGCCGCCTCAATCCTGGTGCGGTCCATCGCGAAAGCGCGGGAGACGAGGCCGCCGCGCTGCAGCAGCAGCAGGGCTGCCAGCATGTCCCCTCCCGTGCCGAACGCGAAGGAGGCGTGCGCGCAGGCCCGCTCGGGTGCGAGGCGGAGCACGATCTCGGTCTTGACGCCGAACGCGCCGCAATCCCCCAGGAACAGGCCGGTGAGATCGGGCCCGTGATAGCGCCAGAACGGCAGGCCGCCGCTGATCGCGCCGCTGCCGGTGCGCACGACCGTGCCGTCGGCCAGCGCGACCGTCAGGCCGACGACCCCGTCGAGCCCGCCCGGGAGCCCCTGCGACGCCGCGCCGCCCACTGTGGAGTGGCTGCCCGAGATCGGCGCGGCGAGGACCGGGCGCAGCCCGTGCGGCGCGAGCGCCTCGGCCAGGCGCTGCCACGTGCAGCCCGCGCCGACGATCGCGGTGAGGTCGCCCGCCTCGACGCGCACCGCGTCTAGCCGCCGCAGGTCCAGCACCGCCGCGGGCCTCTGCGGCACCACGCCTGCCGTGTAGGAGAGGCCGGCTCCGCGCGGCACGACCGGCCGCCCGGCGCGGGGCAGTGCGGCGAGGCAGGCGGCGGTCTCGGCGGTGTCGGCCGGGCCCAGCACCATGTCCGGGAGTGCTGCGCCGGGCCAGCGGAACAGGTCGGAGCCCGCGAGCGCGCACGACGCCTCGTCCCGCAGCAGGTGTCCGTCGCCGATGATGCCGGCGAGTTCGTGGGCGAGGTCGTCCGGGTCGCGCGCGCTAGTCACCGCTCTCCGCTTCGGCCGACCACAGCGACTTGCCGGAGCGCGACACGCGGCGCATCGCCATGTGGTACTCGTACAGCCCGGGCTGGTACAGGGCCTCGATATACTCGATCACGCGGTCGTTCAGGTCGCGGACCTGCCGGCGGACCGAGAGCAGCGCCGCGCCGACCTCCATCTCCAGCTCCTGCGCCACGGCGGTGTCGGCGAGCTTGGCGGAGATCACCTGGTCGGCCCGCGACACGACGCATCCCGCCTCCTCCAATAAGGCCAGCAGCGGCCGGCGCGCGAGGTCGGCGCGCTTGTAGCAGCGCCCGACATCCTCCGGCACCCAGGTGGTGAGATGGGAGAACGGCGTGCCGCGGTGGCTGCGCACGCGCACGGCCTTCTGCACGAGGGTGCGCGCGGGCACCTCCAGGGCGGCCGCCACCTCGGAGGGCGCGGTGACGTAGGCGAAGTCGAGCACCCGCACGCTCGTTTTGAGCCCCATGACGAGCAGGTTCTCCAGCAGGCCGCTCAAGTCCTGCTGGATCAGCGGCGCCTCGCGGCCAGGCTGGGCGAAGGTGCCGCTGCCGCGCCGCCGGCTGATGAGGCCCTCCTTCCCCAGCCGGTCCAGCGCGCGCCGGATGGTGATGCGCGACACGTCGAACAGGCCGGCCAGCTCGTGCTCGCTCGGCATGGCTCCGTCCGGCTGCCACTGGCCCTCGGCGATCTGCTGCCGGAGGACGACGTAGATCCGGTGATAGAGCGGCAGCGGGATGCCGGCTCCGTTCTCCGCGGCGAAGCGACGTATCGCCGATGACATGCGACGCGCCTCCCCATCCGCGCAGATGTCTGCAAGACTAGACAGGTTCCCGGCAGCCTCGCAAGATCGCGCCCCATCCGGCTCGAGGAGAAGCGCGATGTTGGTCAGGCGTGACCTTTTGGCGGCCGCCGCGGCGGGCACGGTCGCAGGCCGGGCGGCGGCCCAGGCTGAGCGCACGCTGGTCGTGGCCGCCATCACGACCCCGGCCGGCTTTGACGGCGACGCGCTGAAGCCCGGCACGCAGAACGTGGTGACGCAGGTCTACGAGGGGCTGACCGCCTACGCCAGGACGCGCGACGCCGCGGGCGAGGAGGTGCTCGACTTCGCCCGCGTGGTGCCGCATCTGGCGGACAGCTGGACCTTGTCGGACGACAAGCGGGTGTGGACGTTCGTGCTGCGCGAGGGGGTGCGAAGCTTCTACGGCAACGCGCTCAGCGCCGACGACGTGGTGTGGAGCTGGGAGAAGTCGCTGAACCAGAAGCGCACCGGCGCCTTCATCGCCACCATCGCCGGCGTGCAGCGCGTGGAACGCCTGGACGGCCGCACGGTGCGCTTCACCCTCAAGGCGCCGAGCGAGATCTTCCCGCGCTCGCTGACGCAGTACGTGCCGGGCATCTACGACAGCACGGAAACGCGAAAGCACGCGACGGCCGACGACCCCTGGGCGCTGCGCTGGATCGATGCCAGCACGGCCGGTTTCGGCGCCTACCACCTGGACAGCGTGCGCCAGGGCGAGCAGGCGGTGTTCGTGGCCAACCCGAACTACTTCGGGCCGAAACCCTATTACGGCCGGGTGATCTACCGCGCCGTTGCGTCCGCGGCGGCGCGCGTGCAATTGTTGCTGGCGGGACAGGCGCACTGGATCGAGGAGATCACCCACCAGCAGGCGACCGACCTGCAGCGCCGCACCAAGCTCGTGCGCAGCGAGGGCACCGCCATGGCCTCGGTCCGCATGAACCCGGCGATCAAGCCGTTCGACGACGCCCGGGTGCGGCGCGCGGTCGTGCTCGCGACCGACGCCGACGCGGTCAACAAGGTGGTGTTCCTCGGGCTGGGCTCGCGGCCGCGCTCGATGGTGCCGCCGGTGATCCCCGGCCATGATCCCAAGGTGCCGATGGCGCAGCGCGACGTGGAGGGTGCGAAGCGGCTGCTGGCCGAGGCGGGCTACCCCGAGGGCGTCGACCTCACGCTGGAATACGCCGGGCTGGAGTGGTGGGAGGAAGGCGTGGCGCTGCTGATGCAGCAAGGCCTCGCCCCCGCCGGCATCCGGGTGACGCCGCGGCGGATCAGCGACAACGAGATGCGCGCCCGCACCACCTTGGAACGACGCGATGTGGGCTTCTTCACCTTCAAGGACTTCCCGTTCGTCCTCGACCCCATCTACAAGCTGTTCAATGATGGGCACACGCGCGGCGCGGCCAACCGCAACGGCTACAGCAACCCGGAGTACGACGCGCTGCTAGACGCGGCGCTGGTCGAGGGCGACCCGGCGCGGCGGCTGGAGCTCGGCAACCAGGCGCAGCACCTGCACGCCGCGGACGCGAGCTGGGCCTACCTCGCCTATCCCGGCTACTTCGAGGCGATGCCGCGCACCATGACCGGCTACGTCTGGTACCCCGACTACCACGAGCGTTGGAAGGACCTGCGCCCGGCCGCCTGAGTCACTCCCCCGTGGCGGTCGGCGCCTCGCTCTGGTCCACCCAGCCGCGGCCCGCCTTCATCTCGTTCAGCGTCTTGCAGGTCGCCTCGAACGCCGGAATTCCCGCCGGCAGGGCAGCCATGAAAGCGGCCTCGTAAACCTCGTTCCAGGTCGCGCCGGCCGCCATGGCGCGCTTGGCCGCCCACTCCACGCCCTCGCGGTCGCCCTTCACGGCGGTGGTCACGCCCATGAGCACGAGGAAGCGCGTCTTGAGATCGAGCGCGCGGCCCTCGTCGGGGCCGAACAGCGTGAACGATGCCAGCGCGCCGTAGCGCTTCAGGAACTCCGGGTTCACCTCCGCCAGCGCGTCGTGTAGCGGCAGGGTGTAGCCGCGGACGGCGCGTATCTTGTCGAGCTCGGCCTTGCCTTCGGGTGTCATGCGTGTCGGTTCCGTTCCAGTGTTAGAGTGCGCGCGCGGCGATCTCGCCCTCGCGAATCGCGTCGCTCGCACGGCGTGGCGCCAGCGCGTCGCCGATCAGGTGCAGCAGCAGCCCGCCGGCCCGGCGCGGCTCCAATTCGTGGAACAGCGCGTCGTCCGCCGCGGCGCCGAGCACGAACACCACGTCGTGCACCGGCTCGCGCAGCGTCCGCTCATCCGTGTAGATGTCGCGCAGCCGCACCGCCTGGCCCTCTATGGCGACCACCTCGCTGTCCACGGTGAAGCGGACTCCGAGCTTGCGCAGCATGCCGTGCACCTTGCCCCAGTCGCGCGACGCCGCGAGGTCCGGCGAGGCCTGGCCGAGTTGGGTGACGAACTCCACGGCATGACCGCGGCGGGCCAGGTACTCCGCGACGACGGCGCCCTGCCGGCCGCCGAGCGCGTCCACCAGCATGATACTGGGGCCGAGCCGCGGCTCGTCGCGCAGCACCTCGTGGTAGCTCCAGACGTTCGGCTGGCCGGCGCCGGGCAGCACGTCGCCGTTCCAGCGCGCGGGACGCAGCGGCGTCCAGCCATGCTTGATCCCGCTGGCGCCGGTGGCGACCACCACCGCCTCGAAGCCCTCGGCTTCCAGCATCCCCGGCGTCGCGATGGTCTGCCGGCGGATCGTCACGGGGCGTTTTGCGAGCTGGCCGTCGAGCCAGTCCACCACTCCGCGCAGCTCCTGCCGGCTGCTCGCCCTGGCCCAGAGCAGCACCTGGCCGCCCAGCTCGGCCTGGCGCTCGAACAGCGTCACGGCGTGGCCGCGGTCGGCGGCGGTCAGCGCCGCGCGCATGCCGGCCGGGCCGCCGCCGACGACCGCGACCTTGCGCGGGGCCGCGGCGGGCCTAAGCGTGCCGGTGCCCAGGGCGAGCTCGGCGCCGGCGGCGGGATTATGGATGCAGGCGATCGGCGCCTGCGCGAAGATCGAGCTCATGCACCAGTTGGCGCCGACGCAGGGGCGGATGTCGTCGCCCCGCCCCTCGGCCGCCTTGTTGACCCATTCCGGGTCGGCGATCAGCGCGCGGGCGAGCGCCACCATGTCACAGTCGCCGCGGGCGATGTAGTCCTCCGCCTCCGCCGGGTCGACGATGCGGCCGACGCCGACGACGGGGATGCCGACCGCCTGCTTGATCCGGCGCGTGGCCGGCATTTGGTAGCCGTGCGGCATCGGCGAGGTCGGGTAGATCAGCATCCGGTTCAGGTAGGTGCCCTGCGTGACCGAGATGTAGTCGAGGTGCCCGGTGCCCTCCAGCCGGCTCGCGATGTCGGCCCACTCGTCCGGGCCGAGCCCGCCCTCGTGCCCGTCGTCGCCGTTGATGCGCACGCCGACGATCATGTCGGGCCCGGTCTCCTGCCGCGTGGCGTCGAGGATCTCCAGCACGATGCGCAACCGGTTCTCCAGGCTGCCGCCGAACGCGTCGGTGCGGTGGTTGGTCGCGGGCGAGAGGAACTGGTTGAGCAGGTAGCCGTGCGCCATGGCGTGCACCTCGACGCCGTCCAGGCCGCCCAGCCGGGCATGGCGCGCGGTCAGCCGGTAGCCCTCGATGATGGCCTTGATGTCCTCCACGGTCATCTGCTTGGGCATCTCGCGATAGACGGAGTCCGGCACTGGCGATGGCGCCCAGACCGGCTCCAGGCTCGCGACGCTGCTGGTCTCGCGGCCGCGGTGCCAGGGCTGCGCGAGGATCTTGGCGCCGTACTCGTGCACTGCGTCGGCGATCTTCTGGTACTGCGGCACCATTCGGGGGTCGAAGGCGAACGCCTTGCCCTTGTAGGGCTGCGTGGTCGGGTGGACCGCCATCGCCTCCATCGTGATCACGCCGACGCCGCCCCGCGCGCGCTCGCGGTAGTAGTGGATGTGCGCGTCGGTGAAGAGGTTGTCCTTCACCAGCAGGGTCGCGTGCGCCGCCATCCAGGTTCGGTTGCGTATCTCGTGCTTGCCGAGGCGGATCGGGCTGAGCAGGTGCGGATAGGCGGTCATGCGTGCTCCAAGGCAGGGATCTGGTTGGTGCCGTCGGCGATGCGCAGGCAGGCGGCGCGGCCGTGCGGCACCGGGTCAAGCGCCGGGCGCACGGTGCGGCAGTCCTCCCGTACCACCGGGCAACGGCTGGCGAAGGCGCAGCCCGGCGGGATGTCAAGCGGCGACGGTATCTCCCCCTCCAGCACGTGCCGGCGCACGCGGGCGTGCGGGTCCGCCGGCAGGTGGGCGGAGATCAGCGCCTGGCTATAGGGGTGCTGCGGCTGGCTGAACAGCGCGTCCGCCTCCGCATACTCCGCCACTGCGCCGAGATAGAGCACCATCACGCGGTCGCTGATCCGGCGCACCGTGCCGAGGTCGTGGGTGATGAACAGCAGCGCGACGCCGGTATCGGCCTGGAGCTGCGCCAGCAGATCGAGGATGCCGGCGCGCACGGAAAGGTCGAGTGAGGAGGTCGGCTCGTCCAGCACGATCAGCCGCGGCCCGGTGGCGACCGCGCGGGCGATGCAGACGCGCTGGAGCTGTCCGCCCGACATGCCGGACGGGGTGCGCCGCAGCGACTCAGCCGGCAGCCGTATCTGGCGGGCGAGGTCCTGCACCCGGTCGCGCCGCTCCGCCGCGCCGAGCGCCGTATGAAGCTTCAGCGGCTCCTCCAGCAGGGCCGCGATCGTCATGCGCGGGTTCAGCGCGCTCCACGGGTCCTGGAACACCATCTGCATCGCGCCGCGCAGCTTGCGGCACTCGCGCTCGGGCAGCCGGCTGATGTCCTGCCCGAGGAAGCGAACCGTGCCGAGGGTCGGCTCCAGCAGGCGCAGCACGGTGCGGCCGATGGTGGACTTGCCCGAGCCGCTCTCCCCCACCAGCCCGAGCGTCTCGCCGGCGTTGATCGTGAAGGAGACATCGTTGATCGCGTGTACCGCGCGGCCGCCGCGCCCGGCGAAGCGCTTGACCAGGCGCTCGACTTCCAGCACCGGCGCACTCACGCCACGGCCTCCGTCAGACGCTCGCCGGCGAAATGGCAGAGCGCCGCATGGTCCCGCTCCGTGCGGCGCAGCGGCGGCGGGGTGCGGCAGACCTCCTGCGCCATTCCGCAGCGGTCGCGGTAGGAGCAGCCGACGGGCAGGGCGTACAGGTTCGGCGGCGCGCCGCCCAGGACGGGTGCGCCGCCGAGCCGCCGCGTCTCGGCGGCGGCGGCGATCAAGGCGCGGGCGTAGGGATGGCCCGGCCGGTCGAACACGCGCTCCACCGGGCCGCTCTCCACCACGTGCCCGGCGAACATGACGATCATGTCGTCGCAATACTGCGCCACGATGCCGAGGTCGTGGGTGATGACCAGCGCCCCGATGCCCCGGTTGCGGACCCCATCGCGCAGCAGGTCGAGGATCTGCGCCTGTACGGTCACGTCCAGTCCAGTGGTGGGCTCGTCGGCGATCAGCAGCCGCGGCTCGTTCACGAGCGCCAGCGCGATCAGCACGCGCTGTGCCATGCCGCCGGACAGCTCGTGCGGCCAGGCGCGCAGCATGCGCGCCGGATCGGCGATGCCGACGTCGACGAGGGCGGCCAGCGCCCGCGCCCGGGCATCTCCGGTGCTGACCCGGCGATGCGCGCGCTGCACCCGCACCAACTGCTCGCCGACGCGCGCGAGCGGGTCGAGCGAGGAGCGGGGGCTCTGCACGACGAGGCCGAGCTCCTTGCCGCGCAGCCGGTTCAGCTCCTCGGGCGGCATGGCGAGCAGGTCGCGGCCGTCGAACAGGGCGCGCCCGCCGACGACACGGGCGGGCTCCCGCAGCAGGCCGAGGATGGACATGGCGGTGAGCGACTTGCCCGCGCCGGTCTCGCCCACCACGCCGAGGATGCGCCCGGCGGCGAGCGTGAACGACACGCCGTTCAGCGCGTGCGCCACCCGCAGCTCATTGTCGAGGTCGCGCGAGATGAAATGCGTGCGCAGCTCCTCGACGGCGAGCAGCATCAGGCCGGCTGCCGCGGGTCGAGCAGCTCCTGGACGCCGTCGCCCAGCATGTTCAGCCCGAGCACCATCAGGATCAGCACCAGGCCGGGGAAGGTGCCGGCCCACCACTGCCCCGTCACCAGCACCTCGGTGCCCTGGCGGATCATGGCGCCCCATTCCGGGGTGGGCGGCTGGATGCCGACGCCGAGGAAGGCGAGGGTGGCGCTGATCCGCACCGCCCAGGCCGCGCGCACGGCGGTCTGGGCGGTGGCGCCGTTCAGCGCGTTGGGCAGCAGGTGCACCAGCATGATTCGCCAGGCCGGGTTGCCCATGGCGACAGCCGCCTCCACGAAGGTAGACGAGCGGAGCACGATCACCTCGGCGCGCACGACGCGGGCGAACAACGGGCTGTCGAGCAGGCCGATCACCAGGATGACGTTGAAGAAGGACGGCCCGGCCGCCGCGACCACGGCAAGCGCCAGCACGATGGAGGGGAACACGCGCAGCATGTCGAACACGCGCATCAGCGCCTCGTCGAGCCAGCCGCCGCGGTAGCCGGTGACCAACCCGACTGGCACGCCCACGAGGAGCCCGACCAGTACGGCGGGGATGGCGATGCCGAAGGCCCAGGCGGTGCCGGCGAGCACGCGGGAGAACACGTCCATCCCATTGCTGTCGGTGCCGAACGGGAAGGCGGCGCTGGGCGGTTGCAGCACGTGGTCGGCCATGGCGGCCACCGGGTCGTACGGGGCGATGAAGCGGCCGAACACGGCGAGCAGCGCGAGCACGAGGATGATTACGGCACCGACCAGCAGGGTGGGGCTGCGCCGGCCGATCCCGGTGATGCGCGCGAAAGGTTGCGGCAGGCGGGCCGCGGCGATGGCCTGAGTCGCGCTCACGCCGTCACCGTCGCGCGCGGCTCAGTCAGCAGCACGAAGACATCCACGAGCAGGAAGACCAGCACGGAGAACAGTGCGAGCATCAGCACGTAGGCCTGCACGGCGGCGAAGTCCCCGGCGATGATGGCGGACAGCCCGTACTGGCCGACGCCGCCCCAGGAGAACACGTACTCGATCAGCGACACCGTGCCGATGAGGGAGGTGAGCTCGGTGGCGACGAAGGTGACGAGCGGCGTGGCACTGTTGCGCAGTGCTACCGCGCGCACGACGCGGCCGGGCAGGCCCTGCGCCCGGGCGTAGCGGACGTAGTCGGAGGCCAGCACGTCCACCACGATGGCGCGGGTCTGCTTGATGATGGGCGCCGCCGAGATGATCGCGACGCAGAGCACGGGCAGCACGAGCTGGGCGAAGGCGGAGCGCGCCGCCTCCCCGTCCCCGGCGATCAGGGCGTCCAGCGCGTAGCTCCCGGTCACGCCGGCCGGCGGAGTGAGCATCAGGCTGATCCGCCCCATGCCCGGCGGCGCCCATTCCAGCAGGTAGAAAAACACGAACAGGGCCATCAGCGCGAGCCAGTAGGTCGGCACCGAGAAGCCGAACAGCGACAGGAAGCGGCTGACCTGGTCGAAGGCGCGATTCGGCCGGAACGCCGCCCGCAGCCCGACGGGGATGCCGACGAGCGCGCCGATAAGTACGCCGGGCAGCAGCAGCTCCAGGGTAGCCGGGATGCGCGAGGCGAGATCGGACAGCACGGGACGGTTGGAGATCCAGGAGTTGCCGAGGTCGCGTTGCAGCACGCGGCCGAGATACGTGAAGAACTGCGCCCAGAGCGGCTGATCCAGCGCGAGCGACTGGCGGATGGTGCGGATCTCCTCGGCCGTGGCGGTTGGGCCGGCCAGCATCGCGACCGGGTCCTGCCCGCTCAGGCGCACCAGCATGAAGGTGCAGAACAGGACGCCGAGCAGCAGCGGCAGCAGCAGCGCGAGGCGGCGGAGCAGGATGCCGCGGACGGTCACGGCGCGAGCCCGGGCCCGGCCTTATCCGCGGGCCGCGTTGCGCAGCGGCACACGGTAGTCCTCGCGTATCTCGTCGAACAGGTCGTGCACGCCGTAGCCGTGCCGGATGCGGCGCCCGCCGGCCGGGTCCTCCAGCTCGAACTCCCACCGCTTGCCGAAGCCGAACTCCTTGGAAAGGCTGACGTAGGTACCGCAGAACACGGTGAAGTCGCGCTGCGGCAGCGCCGCCACGCGCTGCCGCAGGATGCGCAGCACTTCGTCGGGGTGGAGGAACACGGCAACGCCGACCTCCTGATAAGGCCGGCCGTCCACCCAGGAGCGCAGGACGCACTCGTCCCAGCGCGCGCGCATCTCGTCGAGGGGCCAGAGTACGGGCGCCAGCACGTTGGGGCAGGCCTGCTTGGACCAGGGGATGGAGGAGCGCTCCAGCTCGCGGTCGGTATGGTCGCTGCCGACGCCGACGTAGACCTGGTCGGCGACGTGGATCACGATCTCGACCTCGCCGGAGGTGCGGGGGCAGTGGACGAACACGTCCTCGTCGGTGGTGAGGGCGTGGATCGCGATCGGGTAGATGCGTGGCGCCGGGACGTCGAGCGCGATGAAGATGCCGTCCTTCGCCACCTCCTCCTGATGCGCCACGGCGCTGCCGGTGTCGCGCGTCGCGGAGCCCAAATTGTACATGCGGCGCACCGGGAAGCTCCGCCGCTGCGTGCCGCCCGAGGCGGCCACCGACATGTCGATCTGCACGCTCAATGCAGTTCCGCCAGATCGAGGGCGACGGGGTCGATGCCGGGTCCGCCGTGGCGGCGCCACATCCAGACGCGCTTGAGGCAGCGCCGCTGGGCCTCAGCGGCCGGAGCGTCGTCCGTGTAGGCGAGCCGCCCGTGCAGCGTCGATAGGTTGTTGGCGAACAGGAAATCGCCGCCCTTCAGCCGGAAGTCGAACACGAGGTCGTCCCGCTCCAGCAGCGCGTCCAGCACGTCCAGCGCCTCGCGCTGCCGCGGGCTGAGCGGGGTGGCGGCCAGCTCCATGCCCGGCTCCACCATGACCCGGGCGTAGTGCACGTGCATCGCGTCGCCCTCCCGCTCGAAGATCGGCTTCACGACCGTGCGCGGCCCCTGCGGCCAGGCCTGCAGCCGCGGCGGCAGGAAGTGGAACGGCTCGAACAGCAGCGGCAGCAGGTCCGGCCGCTCGGCGAGGTAGGCGTTGTGCAGCGACGCCGCCGAGATCACCGTGCTGTTGCCGCCGGCGCGCGCGGCGGACACGCAGAGCAGGCCGAGATAGCACGGCGGCCGCGGCTCCAGGCAGCCGTTGTCCGTGTGCATGCGCGAGGTCTGGTTGGTGGCGCCAAGCCGGGTCGGGTCGCCGTTCTCGCCGCCCTTGTCCGTGACGGTGAACAGCCGCCGGTCGCGGGTCAGCGACTGGCGGATCGGCCGGCCGAGATAGTTCGCCAGCCCCCAGGCGATGATCTCGGACGCGGGCTCATCGGCCAGCGACACCGGCAGGCCGCGCAGCACCTGCAGGCCGAACCCGGCGTCGAGCTGCGCGCGCATCCGCGCCGCCACCGGGGCGAAGCTTGGCAGCCGGAAATCCTCCTGCTCCATGGTCGCGCCGTCCAGGCCATTGGACCGGATGTGGGCGATTGCGTCCGCGATCTCGCCGCGCACCGCGTCGCCTACGTCGAGGAACACCGCGTCGCGCTGCGCCTCCACCTCGGCCCGGGTCCAGGCCTGGGCCGTCGCCGGGTAGGGCGGGATGCCGGCCGAGCCCCGTCCGCCGCGGACGAGCAGGTCGAGAGCGTTCATCGGGGCGGCCCTCCGGAGCAGAGTTGTATTATGAGCATGACAACAGTCCCGCCGCGTTCCCGCCCTGTCAAGCGCGAAAACGCGGTGCTACGCCCCTCGCCGGTCCACTAGGCGCTTGGCCTTCGCGGCGCCCTCCGCGTCGTAGACGGCGTCCGGCGCGACCTTCGGCGTCACCCCTATGGCGAGCTTCACCTGCGCAGCGGCGCGCGCGGGCAGGCCGAACTCCGCGAAGCGCCGGCGGTAATGCGGATGGCCGCGGAACACCAGGCCGAGCGTGGCGGCGAAGTTCGCCTCGCGCACTGCCTGCACCGTCTCGCGCGGCGCGTGAACCAGGTCCGGCTCCATGCTCAGGGCTCCAGCTTGTAGAGCCGGGCGGCGTTGTCGCGCAGGAACTTGCGCAGCGGCCCCGGGCGGAGGCCGAGTGCCTCAACCTCCTCGCGCATGCGCCCGAAGGTCAGCACGGGGAAGTCGGTGCCGAACAGAACCTTGTCCTGGCCGTAGCTGTCGATGTAGCGGGTGAACTCCGCCGGCCAATGCTTCGGCGCGTGGGCGTCGGCTACGATGTGCACGTTGGGATGCTTCCACGCCATGGCGATCATCTCGGCGTGCCAGGGGATGCCGATGTGGATGCCGACCAGCTTCAGCTCGGGGAAGTCGCAGGCGACCGCGTCGAGCGTGATGGGTCGGCCGACCGAGCGCAGCGGCCGCTTCGGGTCATAGACCAGGGACTGGCCGACCTGGAGCTGGATCGGCACGTCCAGTTCCACGCACTTGGCATAGAACGGGTAGTAGCGCGCGTGGTCGGGCGCCAGCTCGAACCAGTGGGGGTAGAGATGGGCGCCGATGAAGCCCAGCTCCCGCACCGCGTGCTCCAGCGCGCGGACGCCCGCCATGCCCTCGGTGGGGTCGATCCCGGCCAGGCCGTGGAACCGGCCGGGATGCTGGCGCACGGCGTCGGCGACGACCTCGTAGGGCAGGTGCCAGGAGCCGGGGATGCCGAGCTGCCCGGTCTTGGTGGCGACGAGGAAGGCGCGCCCGATCCCGGCCGCGTCCATCATCGCCAGCATCTCGGGAAGGCTGTGCCCGCGCGCCACGGAATCGTTCCGGCCGAACTTGCGCTGGTGGAACTCGGCGCCCCATGCTGGCCGCAGGCGCAGAATCTCCGGCGTGATGGGGTTCACGACGGCGTCGATGGCGAGGAGATCGCGCATGGGTTCCTTGCTCAAAGGTTCCGCCCGGCCTGGCGGCCCTCGAACACCGCCTCCAGGGCGGAGCGCGCGGCCACGCAATCGCCGATCGCCTGCAGCATGGGCGCATCCTGACCGGCGGCTGCGAGCCGACAGAGAAGCGTGTCGTCCGGCACCGCGTGCGCGGGGGCGACGAGGCTGTCCACCCCGGGCAGCGCGCGCGTCTCCCCGGTCGAGAGGTCCTGCACGGTCAACTCGCCATCCGCCCAGGCATGGGCCGCGTGCAGGCCGAGGATACGCACACCGCGGTCGCGCAGCCGCGCGCGCCACGCGAACGAGGAATAGATGTTGACCTGCCAGCCCGGCGAGCCCGTGGGCGCCAGCAGCGTCACCCTGCGTCCGGTCCCGGCCAGCCATTCCACGAAGCCCGCCACCGCCCAGGTGCCCAGGCTGTCCTGCACGGCAACGTGCTCGCCCAGCACGTCCGGGTCGGCCAGCGCCGCCTCCATCGTGAGCGCGCCGCCGCCGCCGGGCAGGGCGAGGGCGGCCGGGCGGGCGCCGGTGGCCGTCAGCACGGCGTCGAAGCCGCCCGCCAGCACCGCATCCGCCTCAGCGCGCCGGCCCAGCTGCACCACCGCACCGGACTGCTCCACGGCGCGGACCTGTGCTTCCAGCAGGAGGAGAAAATCCCGCCGCAACGGCATGCGCTCGTTCCAAAGCACCGCACCGCCGAGGCGGTCCGAGGCTTCCCACAACGTCACGTCGTGCCCTCGCGCGGCTGCGACGGCGGCGGCCTCAAGTCCTGCGGGGCCGCCGCCGATTACGGCGACGCGCCGGCGTCGGCCGGAAAGCGATGGCAACGGCCACTCGGCCTCGCGCCCGGCGGTGGGGTTTGTGAGGCAGGTGATCGGCAGCGACAGCGCGAGAAAGCCGGCGCAGCCCTGGTTGCAGGCGATGCACGGCCGCGTCTCCGCCTCCCGCCCGTCGCGCGCCTTGCCGACGATCTCGGCGTCGGCGATGTGGGCGCGCGCCATCCCGATCATCGCCACCTCGCCCTCGGCAAGCATCCCCTCCGCCTCCGCCACGCTGCGGAAACGGCACGCGGCGAGCACCGGCACCGCCTGCCCGGCGTCGCGCAGCGCGGCGGCGATGCCGCGCGACAGGTGGTGGAACGCGTCGCGCGCGAACGCCATGTCGGCCATCTGCGTGCTGATGGTGGCGCTGCCGTGATAGGCGGAGTGCGACACGTTGACGAAGTCGAGCGGCACCTCCGCGCACAGCCGCGCCGCCACCGCCTGCATGTCGGCGAGGCTCAGCCCGCCGTCCAGGAACTCGTCGGCGGAGAGCCGCACGCCCACGGCGATGCGCCGCCCCACCGCGTCGCGCACCGCGCGGACGACCTGCAGCGGGAAGCGCAGGCGGTTCTCCGCCGAGCCGCCGTACTCGTCCTCCCGCCGGTTCACCGCGGGCGAGAGGAACTGCTGCAGCAGGTGACCGTGTCCCAGCGCGATCTCCACGCCGTCCATCCCGGCCTCCAGCACGTTGAGCGCGACGGCGGCGTGCGCCTCGGTCACGAGCGCGATCTCGGCGGCCGTCATCGGGTGCGGCGGCGGCGCTAACGGCGTCCATGGTACGGCGCTGGATGACCAGGACGAGGTGCGGGCGTAGTTGCCGTCGATATGGCGGCCGAGATGGATGATCTGGCCAAACAGCTTGGCGCCTTCCGCCTGCACCGCCCGCGCGATGCGGCCGAACGGGGCGATGCAGGCCGGGTCGTAGCCGTTCACACCCTGCCGGCGTCCGAGGCTCGACGGATGGACGCGGATGCCCTCGAAGATGATCAGCCCGGCGCCGCCTGCCGCACGGGCCTGGTGATAAGCGAGATGCCGCTCCGTCGGAAGATTGTCCTCGCCGTAGTTGGTGGTGTGCGCCGGCACGAAGATACGGTTGCGCAGCGTGGCCGGGCCGAGGCGCAGGGGACGGAACACGTGAGGGTAGCGGGTCGGCTGCGGCATCTGGTCCTTCCGCGGAGGCCGGGTCGAGTGTCGCAGTTGATCTGTTGACCTGACAAGAAGGGAGTTGGTTTGCTCCCGGCTGCCGCCCGCAACAGGTCATGACGGTCTATCCCCAGACCTTCGAGTGCGTGTCGCCCGCGATCGCCGGCTGGGTGCCGTACCCGGACGAGCACGAGCGCTGGGTGGATTTGCGGACTAGCTAGCCCGGGACCACGCCAGGTAGTCCGGCAGGGCGGCGTCCGGGGGGAAGCGGGGCGACCAGCCCGTCGCGGACAGGCGCTCGATGCTGGTGGCGGCGCGGGGCCGGGTCTCAGCGAGGCGGATGGTGACCTCGGCCGGGTCGGCCGACTGGCGCCAGCCGAAGCCGGGATAGGCGCCTTCCAGCAGTCGGCACCATTCGAGCAGGCGGCCCGCCCAGGACTGGCCGGAGCAGACGTTGAACACGCGGTGCGGCGGCTCCGGCAGGTCCAGCAGGTGCAGCAAGGCGCCCGCGGCGTCGCGGCTGTAGATCCAGGAATAGGCCGGGATCTCCGCCGGCAGCACCGCCTCCTGCCGGGCGCGCGCGGCCTGCTCGATCTGCCAGAACGGACTGAGCGAGTCGCGCAGGCCGGTGTCGCGCTCCCAGGGTCCGAACACCGCGCCGATGCGGGCCGCGACCACGTCCAGCCCCCACAGCGCTCCTAGCCGCAGCGCCGTGCGCTCCACGGCGTATTTGCTGACGCCGTAGAGGCTGACCGGCACGGGCGGCGTCGCGTCCTCGCGCATCGAGCCCTCTCCGTAGACGCTCTCACCGTAGACGGCGGAGGAGGACGGGGCGATCACCCGGCGCACCCCGGCGTCACGCGCCGCGCGCAGCTGGGACACGAAGCCGAGCAGGTTCACCTCGAACACCCGCTCCGGCGCCTCGCCCTCCCGGTCGGCGCCGGAGGTGATGGCGGCGAAAGGGAACAGCCGGTCCACCGCGTGCCGGCGCAGGCACGCGGCGAAGGCGGGCGCGTCGCGCACGTCGCCCTGCTCGAGGGCCGGCGTGCCGGGTAAGGCGCGCAGGGTGCTCTCCGGCGGAGTGTCCAGGGCGTAGAGCACGACGCGGTCGCCGCGGGCGAGCAGGGCCGCGGCGAGGTTGAGGCCGACGAAGCCGGTTCCGCCGGAGATCAGCACAGTCATCCCCGACCGTGCCACGCCGACATGTCTTGTCAAGCGGCTAACCCAGCGGCATCGTCGCAGCCGGAGGACATTACGATGCCACCCAGTGACGGCCTCGCCGGCCGGCGCGTGCTGGTGACCGGCGCCGGGTCGGGCATCGGGCTGAGCTTCGTGCAGGTCGCGGTCGCTGATGGCGCGCGCTGCGTCGCCACGGCCCGCACGGCGGAGGAGCGGGAAACCTTGGCGGCGCTGCTGCCGGCGGAGAATGTAATGCTAGCCGACCTCAGCGACCTCCCCGCCCTGCCCGGGCTGGTGCGGCGTGCCGTGGCCAGGCTCGGCGGATCGCTCGACGGGCTGGCCTACTCGGCCGGTGTGTTCGAGCTACGCGGCGCGCTGGAGACCAACTTGGCGGAGTGGCAATCGGTGTTCGACGTGAACCTGACGGCGGCATTCGAGATCGCGCGCGAGTGCGGCCACGCCATGGTGGCGGCAGGTGGGGACGCCATGGTGCTGGTGTCGAGCCAGATCGGGTTGGTCGGGCATCCGCGCGCGGCCGCCTACGCGGCGTCGAAATCCGCGGTGAACGGGCTGGTGCGCGCGCTGGCGTTGGAGCTCGCGCCGCACGGGGTGAGGGTCAACGCAGTGGGGCCGGGGCCGACCGAGACGCCGATGACGGCGGAGGCGCGTGGCGATCCCGGGCGTGCTGCGCGGCTGCTCGCCGCCATCCCGCTGGGCCGCTTCGGCCGGCCGGAGGAGGCCGCGGCGGCGATCCGCTTCCTGCTGTCGGACGCGGCGTCCTTCATCACCGGGCAGGTGCTCGTCGTTGACGGCGGGGTGACGGCGGCATGAGCAAGGCGCCCACGCCGGAGGAGGTCCGCGCGCGGCTCGACGCCCTGCACGCGAAACGGGGCTACGTGCTGGAGCACCACGGCGCGCTGGCCGCCTCGTCGCCGGAGCTGCACGACGCCTACAACGCCATGTATGCCGCACTGACCCTGAGCGAGCGGCACCTGAACCCGTTCGAGAAGGAGTTCGTCTGGCTCGCCGTGCTGCTCGCCACGCGGGAGGCGATCGGGACGCATCACCTCGACCTGTTCTTGCGCCACGGCGGCACGGAGGCGCAGGCGGAGACGGCGTTCCGGCTGGCGGGCTACGCCGGAGCGGCGGACGGCTTCGCCTTCGTCGCGCGGCACTGGGGGGAGTATTTTCCCGGCGTGCGGGCACGGGACGGATACCTGCACGGGGCGCGGACGCTGTGCGGGGACCTGCCGTGGGGAACGGCGCTGCTCGCGCTCGCGGCCACCCACGCGGCGCTCGGCAGCGAAGCGGGCGTGGAAGCTTGCGTGGTCGCGGCCTACGCGGAGGGCGTTGCGGAGGACAAGCTGGCCGAGGCGCTGAGCCTGATCATCTGGCCGGCCGGGGTGAACCGGTTCGTGGACGCGTGCCGGGTCTGGCACGGGCTGATGACGGCCGGCGAGGTCGCGCCGTCGCCGCGCTACCGGGCCTGGGCCGAGAAGCCGGGCTTGGGCATGTTTAAGCGGTAGGCCGCCAGCGCAGCACCCAGGTTTCCAGGTGCTTCAGCGCGCTGTTGATGGCAGCGCCAACGACCGCGAGCACGATGATGCCGCCGTAGACGCTGGTGGTGTTGAACAGCCCGGTCGCCTGGCTGATGAGGTAGCCGATGCCGCGGTTGGCCGACATGAACTCGCCGATTACGGTGCCGACCAGGGCGTAGGGCACGCTGACCTTGAGCCCCGTGATCACCCAGGCCGCCGCCGAGGGAACGATGACGTGGCGCAGCACCGAGAGCTGCCCGCCGCCCATGATCCGCGTGGTGTTCACGTAGAGCGGGTTGACCTCCCGCACGCCTGAGTAGGTGTTGACGAAGATCACCAGGAACACGATGGCGGCCGAGACCGCGACCTTGCTCTCGATGCCGATGCCGAACCAGATGATGAACAGCGGCGCCAGCGCGATCTTCGGGATGGAGTAGAACGCGCTGATGTAAGGGTCGAACACCTCGGCCAGGGTGTTGAAGCAGCCGAACAGCAGGCCCGACGCGAAGCCCGCCGTGGCGCCGATGGCGAAGCCCAGCACGGTCGCGAGCAGGGTGATGGACAGATGGTGCCACAGCGTGCCGTCCAGCAGCCAGCGCCACAGCCGCTCAGCCACGCGGTCGGGCGAGGAGATCAGCAAGGTGTCGATCCAGCGGCCGGAGGCGTAGTACCACACGAGCAGGAACAGCACGCCCACCGCGACCCGCGCGAACAGCACGAGCCAGCGGTGGCGCGCATCCGCGGCGGCCAGGGCGGCGGTGGCGGGCGTGGCGGCGCGCAGCTCCCCGCCCAAGGCGGCAGCCGGCCCTGAAACTCCGCTCATGCCGCCGCCGGCCCGGCGACGCCGCTCACGCCGCCTCGCGCTGTATCTCGGGCGCGAGCGCGTCCCAGAGCCGGGTGTAGGCGCGCTCGAACTCCGGCTCGAAGCGCAGCCGGAACACGTCGCGGGGGTCCGGCAGGTCGATCGTCTCGATGGACTTGATGCGCCCGGGCCGGCCGGTGAACACCACGACGCGCTGCGCAAGGGCGACGGCCTCGCCGAGGTCGTGGGTGACGAAGATCACGGTCTGGCGCTCGCGTTCCCAGATGCGCAGGAGCTGCTCCTGCATCACCAGCTTGAGCTGGGCGTCGAGTGCGCCGAACGGCTCGTCCATCAGCAAGGTGCCGGGTCCGTAGGCGAGGAGCTGCGCCAGCGCCACTCGCTTGCGCATGCCGCCGGAGAGCTCGGAGGGAAAGGAGTTGCCGAAGCCCTTCAGCCCGACCGCCTCCAGGGTCGCCTCCGCCTTCTCGCGGCGCTCGGCCCGGCCCGCGCCGTGCAGGCGCAGCGGCAACTCGACGTTCTGGCGCGCGGTCCGCCACGGCAGCACCGCGTCGGCCTGCGTCATGTAGCCGACCCGCTGGTTGATGCCCTGCACCGGCCGGCCGTCATGCAGAATGACGCCCTCGGTGGGCGGCATGATGCCGGCGACCATGTTCATCAGCGTGGACTTGCCGCAGCCGGACGGCCCGACGAAGGCCACGAACTCGCCCATGGCGATATCCAGGTCCACCCGCTCCAGCGCCGGCGTCTCGCGCTTGCGGGACACGTAGACCTTGCGCACGCCCTGGATGACGATGCTCATGCCAGCCGCTTCACAGCCTCCGCGAGGATGGCGCCGTCGTAGATGCGCTGCAGCGTCAAGCTCGCCGGCAGCTTCGCCTCCCCCTGCGAGATGCGCGACACGTCGATGAACTCGACGTTGCGCTGGTAGAGCTCCGGGGTGAGTGCCGGGTCGGTGGCGTAGATGCGCGAGTTGGCCGCCACCGCGGCGGCCGCGATCGAGGGATCGAGCTCCAGGAAGCCCGCGGCGAAGGTCTTGAACTTGTCCGGCTCGTCGCGGATGGAGCGCAAGGCCGCCGTGATCGCCATGGCGTAGCGGACGATGGCCTCGCGCTTGTCGCGCAGCGCGCGCGGTGAGGCGCTGGCGATGATGTAGCAGTAGGGCGAGAGCTCCGGCGGCGGGTTGGTGGCGTTGTTGAACAGGTACGCGCACTCGGCGCGGGTCACGGCGATGTCGGAGGTGGGCGAGGACAGGCAGAAGCCGTCGATCACCTTCTGCTGCAGCCCGGCGATCATGCCGGGCCCGCCGCCCTGTACCGGCACCAGCCGGACCTCCGAGTTCGGGTTCATCCCGCCCTTCACGGCGAGCCAGCGCAGCAGGTTGTCCGGCGCCGCACCCGGCCCGGTCGTGCCCATGCGCAGCCCTTTCAGCACGGCGATCTTGGCCGGCAGCGGGCTCGCCTCGGTCACGCCGGCGCGGTCAAGGATCTCCTTGCGGACCACCACGTGCGAGGCGTAGCGGTTGACGGTGTGCAGGAAGGCGGTCACCGCGAAATCCTGGCTCACGGCGTTCATCACCTCGCCTGGGTCGCCCAGCACGATATCCACGCCGGACCCGCCGGCCAGCGCCGAGACGTTCGTGCCGCGGTTGGACGCGTTGGAGACAACCTTGACGCCGGCGCGCTCGAAGAATCCGCCCGTCTGCGCGTAGTCCTCCGCCAGCCAGAGCCACGCCCGGCTCGTCGAGCGCATCGTCTGCAGTTCGGGCGTCTGGGCGATGGCGAAGCGCGGCAGGGCGGCGCTGGCGGCGGCCGCTGCCAGGCAGGTTCGGCGAGAGATCATGGCGGGCTCCCTGGGGCTAGGCGCAGCTTGTCTTGATCCTAGGACAACTGCAATCTCGTCGTGAACAGAAATCGGGGCGCAGCGATGGCGGGGCGGGTGGACGTGCTCGTGGTGGGCGCGGGGTCGGCGGGGTGCGTGCTGGCGGCGCGGCTGAGCGAGGACCCCGGCCGGCGCGTCACCCTGATCGAGGCGGGCGGCAGCGACCGCAACCCGCTGTTCCGCGTCCCGCTCATGACGGGCGTCCTACTGCGCAGCCGCTACGCCAACTGGTTCTATCACACCGAGCCCGAGCCCGGGCTGGACGGGCGGCGCATCTTCTGGCCGCGCGGCCGCGTACTCGGCGGGTCGTCCTCGATCAACGGTATGGTCTGGGCGCGCGGCCGCCCCTCGGATTACGACGGCTGGGCGCAGGCCGGGCTGCCCGGCTGGTCCTGGGAGGACGCGCTCGGGGCGTTCCGCCGCATCGAGCGCTTTCAGGGCGACGCGGGCGCGATGCATGGGGACGCCGGGCCGCTCCCCATCACCGATGGCGGCGCGCGCCATGAGCTGCTGGACGCGTTCGTGCGGGCCGGCGCGCAGGCCGGGCACGCGCCCACGCCCGACTTCAACGCCCCGCCGTTCGAGGGGGTCGGGCGCTACCACTTCACCATCGCCGGCGGGCAGCGCTGGTCTGCCGCGCGCGCGTTCCTGCATCCCGTGCGCGACCGGCCGAACCTGCGCGTCGTGTCCGGCGCCCGCGTAGCCCGGGTGCTGATGGAGGGCACAAGCGCGGTCGGCGTCGCCACCTCGCGCGGCGCCTTCCACGCCGACGAGATCGTGCTGTGCGGCGGCGCGGTCAACTCGCCGCAGCTTCTGATGCTGTCCGGCGTCGGTCCGGCGGACGACTTGCTCGCCCACGGCATCGCGCCGGCGCTCGACTTGCCCGGCGTCGGCCGCAACCTGCAGGACCACCTGCTGGCCCGGGTGGAGCACGTCAGCACGCAGCCGATCACCCTGCAATCCCTCACCCGGATCGACCGAGCCGCGGCGGCGCTGGCCCAGGCGCTGCTGCTACGGCGTGGCCCGGCGGCGACGTTCCCGCTCGCCGCCGGCGCGTTCATGCGCTCGCACTCCGCGCTGGACGAGCCGGACCTGCAGAGCCACTTCCTGCCGGGCCTGACCACGGCCACGCTGCGTGTGCCTGGCCTGGCCGGCCCGCTGCGCGCCGGGCAGGGCCACGGCTACATGGCGAACGTGACGCAGCTCCGGCCGGAGAGCCGCGGCACGGTCGCGTTGCGGAGCGCCGACCCGCTGGCCGCGCCCTACATCCGGCCCAACTATCTCGCGGACCCGCGCGACCGGGAGGCATTGCGCCGCGGCGTGCGGATGCTGCGCGACATCTTCGCGCAGGACGCCTTCGCCCCCTTCCGAGGACCCGAGCTGTCGCCCGGTGCCGACGTGCAGGACGATGCGCAGCTCGACGACTGGCTCGCCCGCACGGCCGAGACGGTGTTCCACCCCGTCGGGACCTGCCGGATGGGCACGGCGGACGATCTCGGCGCGGTGGTGGATGCCGGGCTGCGGGTCCACGGCGTGACCGGGCTGCGCGTGGCGGACGCCTCCGTCATGCCGCGCATCACGAGCGGCAACACCAGCGCGCCGGCCATGCTGATCGGCCATCGCTGCGCCGACTTCATGGCGGCGTAGCCGAGGCCTCATCGTAGCCGCCCTGGCCAGTCAGCCGCGCCCAGCCCCGGTATCGCGGCGAGGCGGGCAGCGTGCTGTCCAGGATCAGCCGCTGCCACACCGCGCAGGCCTCGACGAAGCGCGGGACGCTGCCCGGGAACATGGCGAGGCTGATGGCTTCGGCGATCTCGTCCTCGGGCACGGCGTCCTCGTAGGCGGCGGCGAGCTGCCATTCCAGCAGCCGCCAGCGCGCCCGGCACACGTGCACCGCGCATTGCGCGAGGTGGACGAGGCGCAGCGGGGCGAGTTGGCGCGCGCCGGCCAAGTAGGCAGAGCGCGGGTCCCAGGGAGCGATCTGGCGCGGCCAGCTCCGCGCCGCGAAGTCGTGCGCCTCTCCGCCGAGCGCCCAGGCGCAGGCAGCGAAGGCGGCGCCGATCCCCTCGTCCGTGCCGCCGGCGCCGCGGAACTTGGCAATGTGATGGGTCGCCAGCGCCTCGTCGGTCGCGGCCAGTACGGCGAGCCAGACGAACTCGCGGTCGTGATGCGACAGGATGCGGTCGTCCAGCGCCAAGGCGGTGTAGGCGGCGTCGTAGCCGGCGAGCAGGCCGGGGAAGGCGAGCGCCATCAGCCCGTGATGCGGCAGGAGGAAGCCGCGCTTGGCGCGCACCGCTTCGAGCCGCTGCACCAGCGCCGGGTCGATTGGCTCGTCGTCAGCCATGGCCGAGCTCCGCGAGCACATCGGCGACGGTGTAGCTGCCCGGCACCGGCCCGCCCACGTCGTGCCAATGGCCCACCGAGCCGAGCCAGCAGAACACCTCGCCGTCGCGAATATAGGGCGCGATCAGCCGGAGATCCGACAGGTGCGTGCCGCCGAGGTAGGGATCGTTGAAGATGAACACGTCGCCCTCGGCATCCGGAAACTTGTCGATCACCGCGCGAGTGGCGAACGCCATCACGCCCACGAACATCGGCAGGCCGGACTTGCCCTGCACCAAGGTCGCCCCCGTGCGGGCGTCGTACCGCCCGTGGCAGGCGTCGTGCGCCTCGGCGATGGTGGGGTTGGACGCGGCGCGGAACAGCGTCGCGTCCATCTCGTCGGCGATCTGCTCCAGCCGGCCCTTGAGCACCGCGAGGGTGACGGCGTCCATCATGGCTCGTAGCGCCGGGCGCCGTCCAGGATGCCGTCGGTGCCGAGCACCCCGTTCAGCCCGGCGAAGTCCAGCATGCGGCCGCGGAACGGCTCAGTCGTGCCGTGCGCGTGCAGCGAGGCGAAGTAGTCGAGCAGAGTGTGCGCCACCGCGCGGACCGTGCCGCCGGGGAAGATCACGAGCTGGTAGCCCAGCGCGCCCAGCTCGGCCGCAGGCGCCATCGGCGTGCGGCCACCCTCGACCATGTTGGCCAGCAACGGCAGGCGGGCGCTGAAGCGCTGCCCGATGGCGGCGAGTTGCCCGCGGTCCTCGGGTGCCTCCACGAACAGGACGTCGGCGCCTGCCTCCACGTAGAGCTCCGCCCGCTCCAGCGCGCGCTCGAAGCCCTCGACGGCGATCGCGTCGGTGCGGGCGATCACCAGCGCGTGCTCGCGCGCATCCAGCGCCGCACGTAGCTTGCCGGCCATCTCGGCGGCGGGGATCAGCAGCTTGTCGCGCAGATGGCCGCAGCGCTTGGGAAAGGCCTGGTCCTCGAGCTGGATGGCGGCGGCGCCTGCGCGCTCCAGCACCCGCACGGTGCGCTGCACGTTCAGCGCGTTGCCGAACCCGGTGTCAGCGTCCACCACGACCGGCACCGACACCCGCTCCCGGATGCGGGCGAGCACGTCGGCGATCTCCGTCATGGATACGAGGCCGATATCGGGTGCGCCCAGCCGCGTGTAGGCGACGCTCGCGCCCGACAAATAGAGCGCCTCGAACCCCGCCTGCGCCGCCAGCGCCGCCGAGAACGCGTCGTACACGCCAGGACAGACGAGGGCACGTCCCGCGTGCAGCCGTGAGCGGAGGTCGGGAGCATCCATCGGCATGGGACTGGCGCTCCAGGGCAAAGTTGTCATGGGCCTAGAACCTGACACCCCACGGATTGTCAACCTTGGAGAGAGAATGACAGCGCATCCCGAGCTCGACCCCGCGCGAGTATGGCGCCGACATCACGGCCACCCCCGACGAGAGCTGCCTGCGGGACTGGACCGTGCAGCAGCGCATGAACACGGCCAACGCCAACGCCCGCTGCAAGCGGCTGCACGGCATGCCGCTGGAGCACAAGGACATGTATCATCGGGCCAACGATCGCAGCAGGCTGTTGACCCAGCGAGACGGTAGCTGATCTGCTGCGGCTCGGTATCGGAACAGGAACCGCTCCATGCTGATTGGCCGCAGGACACTGGTTGCCGGAAGCGCTGCTGCCGCCTCGCTGCCGCTGACAGGAGGGCTCGCGGCAGCGCAGCAGGCCCGCACCTTGCTGCTCGCGGCGCCCGGCACGCCGGAGGGGTTCGACGGCGATGCGCTGCGGCCCGGCACGCAAGAGGCGGTGACGCAGATCTACGAGGGGCTGACGCGCTATGCCCGCATCGAGCGTGACGGCCGCACCTACTTGGACTCACGCCGTATCGAAGGGCACTTGGCCGAGAGCTGGACCACGTCCGATGACGGCAAGCGCTGGGTGCTGACCTTGCGGGAAGGGGTGAAGAGCCCGTTCGGCAATGAGCTGACCGCGGCGGACGTGGAGTGGGGCTGGGCCAAGAGCTTCGCGCAGAAGCGTACCGGCGCCTTCATCGCCAATGTCGCCAACGTGACCGGAGTGAAGGCTCTGTCGCGCCGAGAGGTGGAGTTCACCCTCTCGGCGCCGTCATCGATCTTCCTGGCGGCCCTGACGCTGTATACGCCCGGCATCTACGACAGTACCGAGATGAAGAAGCGCGCGACGCCCGAGGACCCATGGGCGCTCAAGTGGATCGAGGGCAACAGCGCGGGCTTCGGCGCCTACCACGCGGAATCAGTCCTGCCAGGACAGCAGGCGGTGTTCGTCGCCAATGCCAACTACTTCCGGCGGCAGCCTTATTTCGGACGCGTGGTGTATCGCGCCGTGCCGTCCAGTGCCTCCCGCGTCACGCTGCTGCGCAGCGGCCAGGTGCAATGGATCGACCGCGGGACGGTGCAGCAGGTGGTGGAGATGCAGAAGGACCGGCGGGTGAAGGTCCAAAGCACGCCCGGGCGGGCGATGGCGTCGGTCCGCATGAACTGCACGATGAAGCCGTTCGACGACGTTCGGGTGCGGCGCGCCTTCAACTTCGCGATCGACCGGAGCAAGCTGCGCCAGGCCGTGCTGGTCGGCACCGGCACGGACGCGCTGAGCATCGTGCCGCCGATCGTTGATTCATACGACCCGTCGTTCTTCGCGTACGCCCATGACCCAGCGAAAGCCCGCGCACTCCTGGCCGAGGCTGGGGTGGAAAATGGCCTCGAGGTAGAGCTGAACTTCAGTGACCTCTACTGGTGGGAGGAGGGCCTCGCCATCCAGGTCGCCGATCAGCTCAAGCAGGTGGGCGTGAGCGCGAAGCTGCAACGCATTACCGGGTCCGACATGCGGGCGCGCGCGGCGCCGGGCCGGCAGGACATCGCCTTCTTCACGTTCGAGGACGGGCCGATCGTGCTCGACCCCGTCTACAGCATGTCGCTGATTGCCGCCTCCACCGGGGTTTCCAACCGGGCGCGCTACAAGAACCCGGAACTGGACGCTTTGATCGATCAGGCCAAGGCGACGTCGGATGCCGTCAAGCGCGATGCGATGATGCGGGCAGCACAGAAGATATGGATGGACGACGCGCCCTGGATCCTGACGGTCTATCCCGAAACGTTCGAGTGCATGTCCCCCGCCATCTCGGGCTGGGTGCCGCATCCCGACGAGCACGAGCGCTGGGTGGACTTGCGAGGCGCCTGAGCCGCCCCGGCTTGTTCCGCGGCGTGTTCCCCGGCGTGTTCCGCGACGCGGGCTGCGACGTCGCCATCGCCGGGGCGGGCGCCTCGGGGCGCGGGTCCGCTGGTTCCAAGGCCACCAGAGTTCCTGGTCCCGCACGTGGTGCCAGACGCGGATGAGATGGCTCCCGTCCCACTCCGGCGCTGCTGACGGGGCATAGGCGGCCGCGAACGCATCGCGTCCTTCCCGGGGCAGCGCCGCGGGGCTGTCGAGCACGAGGGACTTGATCCGGCCGGGCGCCCGCCCAGCCATCGCGACGGCAACCGATGGCCATGCGCCGCTGCCGCTCGACGTGAAGCTGCGAGGCAAGCTCCAGCACCAGCGTCGCGAGCTGGTCGATCGAGGCATCCCCGAGGTAGGCGTGGTCGCGCTCGGGCAGCGTCACCCGGGCATCTCTGCTTCCAGCACGGCCCATGGAAAATGCCAGTCCGCCCGGTTCGGCCAGGCACATTGCGCCAGGCGCCCGGCTCCGCGCTCGTCGAAGGCGGTCCACGCGGCGCCCGCGAGCCCGGCGCCGGCGCACAGCGCGGGGACGTCGGCCGCCAGCAGGCCGGGCATGAAAGGCTCGTTGTTGCGCTCGCCGTGCTCCTGTATCGCCAGGTCGCGGAAAGGGTCACCGGTGCGGGTGAAGTCGAGGAACCGCAGAAGGCCGCCCGGGGCCAGGATGCGCTGGCATTCGCGCAGCGTGGCCGCCAGCGCCGGGCGGGGCATCTCGTGGATCAGCATGGTGGATGTAACGAGGTCCACGGAGCCGGCGGGCAAGCTGGTCGCCTGGCAGTCTGCTTGGAACGAACTCGATCGCCAGGCCAGCCGCGTTGGCCCGCTGCTGCGCCTTGCGCAGGCAGGGCTCGGCCAAGTCGATGCCGATCACCTCCGCGTCCGGGAACGAGCGCTTCAGCGGCCAAGTGGATTTGCCGAAGCCGCAGCCGAGATCGACCATGCGCCGATACGGCCGGTTCGGGATGGCCGTTTCCACGAATGCGCGATGGAACGTGTAGTCGTCGTTGCCGCCAAGCATCACCAGCTTGGCGCCAAGCTCATACACCTCAGCCGAGGCCGCATTGCGCCAGATGCCGCCGGGCTGGATATGGATGTCCCAGTCCGTGTACCAGTCCGGCAAGGTTAGGCCGGGATTCAATTTCAGCGTGGCCGGCGCATCCGCCGGCTCGGGTGCGGCGGCCGGGTGAGCCGCCACGATGTCGGTCACGTCGCGCCACAGCATCTTCTGCGCATTGCGTTCCAGGAACGCGAACCAGGGATAAGCGGGCTGGCGCTGAACGCTGGCGCGAATATCAGCGGCTCTCTCGGCGTCGTGCTCGAACTGCTCCCGCAGGGCAGGATAGACCGTGTCGGCCCAGCGGCGGCGCAAGCTGAGCACGAAGTCGAGGCGACTCCGCTCGGCGAGCGTCAAATCCATCGCAAGCTCTCCAATACGCCACCAGCGGAGCGTCCACTGCGCGACGACGTCCTGTCAATCGGGATGCCGCCAGGGCGTCGTGCGGTCCGGCCAGTTCGTTTCCCTGCGCCGTGCAACATCGTGCACTCTGCGTCGAAACAGCGCGGCCGCTTGGAATAATGGGCGAGACAGACGTTTCCGACGTCCTGATCATCGGCGCGGGCGCCGGCGGCGCCGCTTCTGCCTGGCGTCTCTCGCAGGGCGGCCTTCGCGTCACGTGCCTCGAGCAGGGCGACTGGCCCGATGCTGCCGGACCCGGCAGCGACCCCATGTGGGAGCGTCGGCGGCTGCTAGACTGGAGCCCAAACCCGAACCTCCGCCGGGCGTCGGCAGACTACTCGATTGACGATAGTGCGTCGCCCATACGCGCCCTGATGTGGAACGGCGTCGGCGGTTCTTCCGTGATGTGGTCGGCGCACCTGCCCCGCATGCACCCGTCCGACTTTCGGATGCGGACCTTGGACGGCGTGGGAAGTGACTGGCCACTGAGTGACGACGACTTGGCACCATACTATGAGCTGAACGAGATCATGACCGGCGTGGCCGGCGCATCAGGCGACCCCGCTTACCCAGCCAGCAAGGTCCCACGGCTGCCTCCGATCGCGTTGCTGCCCGGGGAGCACCGCATCATCGCTGCGTTCGAACAGCTCGGCTGGCACTGGTGGCCGTCCGATGTCGCGCTCAACACTGTCGCGTATGGCGAGGGCCGCGGCGCCTGTGTGCGGTGTGGCCCCTGCGAACTGGGCTGCCACGTGCGCGCCAGGGCGTCGGCGGACGTCGTCTACTGGCCGGCGGCGCTCGCGGCGGGCGTTCGTCTGGTCACGGGCGCCCGCGTTGCCGAGATCTCGCTTTACGCGCGGGGGCGCGCCACGGGCGCAGTCTGGATCGACAGGGGCGGCGTGCGGCGTTTGGCGCGTGCGCGGGCCGTCGTGCTCGCCGCCAACGGGATCGGCACGCCGCGGCTCATGCTGATGTCTGCCAGCAGCCGGTATCCCACGGGTCTCGCCAACAGCAGCGGCCTGGTGGGCCGGCGTTTCATGCTGCATCCGTTTGCCCGCGTGACCGGCGTCTTCAACGAGGCCATTGGTGGCCACCGGGGCAATACGCCGGGCGGCATCGCCTCCCATGAATTCTATGAGAGCGTAAAGGCCGGCCCGAGCACTCGCAATCAGCGGGTTGTTGGTTCGAACCCAACAGCGCCCACCAACCTCCGCTTACACCGGCTCGAAATCGAAGCTGCCGTCCTTGGACTGCCAGTGCTGCACAGTCAGCACCTTCGCTCCGCCGCGGCTCTCGTGGGGGCCATGCACCTGGCCGGCGGCATGGGTCAGGAAGCTGCCCGCGCCCAGTTTCTGCCCGGCTTCGATCAGGTCGCCCTCGAGGACGTAATGCATCTCTGCGCCCTTCTGGTGCCGGTGCGCCGGGATACGGCCGCCTGGCGGAAGGTGCACGATGGTCGTGACCACGCCGCGTGCCTCGTCCTCGTTCAGGAGCTGGATGCGGAACTCGCCCTCGGCCCCGGGGATCTGGAACGGCGTCGCCTCCGCCCCGCCCGATGCCAACACAACGCCGCGCTCGTTCTCGTCCATTCCCGTCCGCTCCCGCGATTGCCAGCCGCCAACGCCGGGCTATGCTGCCGGTTCAGGAGGCACGCCCATGAACTCGATCGCACCCCGCCGCACCCTGGTCCGCCACGCCGACCCGGCCGCGTTCCAGCCGGGGCTGCGGTCGTTCTTCGCATACCGCGACTTGGGCGTCGCGGGCGGGACCGCGGGCCGGTTCGGCGCCCATATGATCCGCGCGGTCCCGGGCGAGGGCGCCGCCCCGGCCTGGCATACGCATGCGCTGGACTTCCAGCTTGTGCTGGTCCTGAGCGGCTGGGTCGAGTTCGAATACGAGGACATCGGCGCCGTCCGGCTCGAAACCGGAACCTCGGTGTTGCAGCCGCCCGGCATCCGCCATCGTGAGCTTGCGCATAGCGACGACATGGAGCTGCTGGAGGTGACGTCCCCGGCCGAGTTCGAGACAGCGCTGGCCGAGGCGCCCTGATCCGCTTGCCGGGTTAGGCCGGGCTGCCTATCATGGCCATGTGCGGGCGTAGCATAGTGGTAATGCGGTAGCCTTCCAAGCTACTGATGTGGGTTCGATTCCCATCGCCCGCTCCATTGCCGAGATCATCGGATCAGCGTGTAGGTGATCGGGATCGTAAGCGTGAATCGCTCTTGCGCCACCTCGGCCGGAAGCGGCGGCAACTGCGCGTTCCGGAACGTGCCGACGGCGGCCATGTCGATCCAGGCGGAACCGGAGCGCGACTTCACCTCCACCGCCTCCACCTTGCCGTAGCGGTTCACGGTCACCTCGATCACCACCGTGCCATCCTCGCCGGCTTCGACGGCCTGCCGCGGGAAGTAGCGGTGGCGGAGCCAGTAGCTCTTCACCCCCTGCATCCAGTCCGCGCCGAGGTTCTGGGCGCGGGCGTCGAAGAAGGCTTCCGCCCGGTTCGGCCCGGGTTTCGGCGCCCCAAGCGAGAGGTCGATCGCGCGCGAGGCCACGGAGCCGCGCGGCGGCGGGGCGGTGTGGGGCGCGGCCGGGCCGAAGTTGAGGTCCATCGGCGCGGCGAACCCGGTCCGGGGCGAGGCCGGCGCGGGTGCGCGCGGCCTGGGCGGCGGTGGCGGCGCCGGCGGCGGCTCCATGGGCTGCACCGGCGGCAGGGCAAGCGTCGAGCCGTCGAGCCGTATGACGGGCGGGGCGGGCGGGGCGGGCGCAGGCACGATCTCGGCCGGCTCCGGAGGCGCGGCGAAGGCCAGCATCTGCGGCGGGCTGGCCGCGTCCGGGACCGCCTCGGCGGCGGCCTCGGCTCCGGCTGGCACGTTCTCCGGCGCCGGCGGCGAGAGCGGCGCGGGGGTCGGCGGCCCCGGCGGCGCCTCCTCGGGCGGCAGCTCGGCCGGCGCCGGCGCGTCTGGCGCTTGCGCGGCCGGCTCCACCGGGGTGCCGCCTTGCTCGAACACGAGGTCGTAGGCGGGCGCGCCGGGGTCGGCGGGCGGCCGCCGGGCGACGATGGCCAGGAGCAGGGCGAGCGCGCCCAGATGCAGCAGCGTGGAGGCCGCAACCGGCAGGGACCGGCGCGGGCCGGCTGGGCTCGCCGAGGCCAACAGGCGCTGCCGCATCGATTATGCCGTGGGCGTGCCCGGCGGGCGCTCGAGCTGGTCCGTCGTGCAGCGCGCCGGGTCCTTGTCGTCGCGCCAGCGGAGCATGCGGGAGCCGTGGCGGAAGCGGCCATTCTCGATATGGTCGGCGCTGACCTCGACGGCGCGCTCGGGGCGGAGCAGGACCGGGGTGCGTTCCTTCCCGGACCAGCGGCTCTTGCCGCCGGGGATGCGGGCGCCGGTGAAGCCCGCCGCCGCCGGGTCGGCCAGCGCCAGCAGGGGCGCGTCCTCGCCGTGCCAGCTGCAGCGGCCGACGTAGTCGAGGCGGCCCCGCTCGTCGTACAGGCCCAGCAGCAGGTACTCGATCGTCCCGTCCGCCCGCAGGTACAGGCCGCCGAGCACGCAATCGACGGTGCGCCATAGCTTGTATTTCTGCATGACGCGCTCGCCGGGCCGATACGGCAAGTCGAGCCGCTTGGCGACGATGCCGTCCAGCCCGTGGCCGAGCGCCTGCAGCCAGACCTGGGTGTCGCCGCCGGCCTGGGTTGCCCCGGTTTGGGTTGCCCCGGCTTGGGTTGCCCCGGCCTGGGTTGCCCCGGCCTGGGTTGCCATGGACAGGCGAAAAGTCGCGTGCGGGCCGAGGCGGGCGAACAAGGCCGCCAGCCCGGCCCGGCGCTGGGCGAATGGCTGCGCCAGCAAGGAACGGCCGGCCTCGTCGGCCAGCAGGTCAAAGGCGACGAACTGCGCCGGGGCCTCCTTGGACAGCTTGGCGATCCGCGTCGCGGCCGGGTGCAGGCGGGCTTGCAGCATGTCGAACGGCTGGCCCTCGATGATGAGTTCGCCGTCCAGCACGCAGCGTGGCAGCGCCTGCGCGGCGGCGGCGACCTCGGGGAAAAAGCGCTGCAGCGGCTTCTGCCGGCGGGATTGGAGGTGGGTGGTGTCCGTATCGCGGAACAGGATGCAGCGGAAGCCGTCGTATTTCGGCTCCAGCAGCCAGCCCTCGCCGGCCGGCAGCTCGGCGACCGGCTTGGCCTCCATGGGCTCGAGCAGGAGCGGGACCTCGATTGTCATGCGGGGCGTTTTAGGGCGATACCGCTCCGGATGGAAACGGTGGCAGGGCCATGGCGGGGATAGGGCGTCCGATCACGCGGCGGCAAGCGATCCAGGGGGCGGCTGTCGTGGCCGCCGCCGCCGCGCGGCCCGCCGCCGCCGAGCCGTTCCTGGCCGCGACCGTGCGGACCGCCGCGCGCGCCCTGGCCAAGCAGCCCTATCGCGAGCCGGCAGCCAAGCTGCCGGGTGCGGCGGGGTCGATGACCTACGACCAGTATCGCGGCATCCGCTTCAAGCAGGAACGGGCGCTGTGGCGCGGGCAGGACCTGCCGTTCCAGGTCGGGTTCTTCCCGCGGGGCTTCCTCTACCCGCGCGGCGTGGACATCTACGAGGTCCGCGACGGCGAGGCCACGCGCGTTCCCTATAGCCCCGACCTGTTCGACTACGACGACCCCTCGGTGCGGGTGCCGGACGAGCTGGGGTTCGCCGGCTTCCGGGTCCATGGCGCCATCAACCGGCCGGGCGACCTCGACGAGTTCTGCGTTTTCCTCGGCGCGAGCTACTTCCGCGCGGTCGGCCGCGGCCAGTACTACGGGCTGTCGGCCCGGGGTCTGGCCATCGGCACCGGCAAGCCGGAGCCGGAGGAGTTCCCGCACTTCCGCGCCTTCTGGCTCGAACGGCCGCAGCCCGGCGTCGGCACCATGGTGATCCATGCCCTGCTCGACAGCCCGAGCGCCGCCGGCGCCTTCCGCTTCACGCTGCGCCCGGGCGAGACCACCCTCATCGACGTCGAGAGCGCCCTGTTTCCGCGCACCGACCTCGAGGAGTACGGCGTGGCGCCGCTGACCAGCATGTACTTCTTCAGCCCGCGCGACCGCTCGCGCACGCAGCCGGAGGACTGGCGCTCGGCCGTGCACGACAGCGACGGCCTGGCCGTGCTGACCGGCCGCAACGAACGCCTGTGGCGCCCCCTCGCCAACCCCGCCGCGGTGCAGTTCAGCGCGCTGCAGGACGCCAACCCGCGCGGCTTCGGGCTGGTGCAGCGCAAGCGCGGCTTCGACGATTTCGGCGACCTGCAGGTTTTATACGGCCGGCGCCCCAGCCTGTGGATCGAGCCCATCGGCGATTGGGGCATGGGCGCGGTGGACCTGGTCGAAATTCCGACCAACAGCGAATACAACGACAACATGGTCGCGTTCTGGCGCGGACGCGACCGGCTGCGGGCCGGCGGCGAATACAGCTTCACCTACCGCATGCATTGGGGCGCCGACGTGCCGCCCGACCCGCCCCCCGGTCCGCCACTCGCCCGCGTGGCGGAGATGCGGACGGGCGCCGGCACGGCGCCGGACACGCGCGTGTTCGTGCTGGACCTGGCGGGCGAAGCGGTGCGGGCGGTGCCGGAGGGCGGCCGCACCCGGCTCGACCTCGGCAGCAGCGCCGGGCGTTTGGGCGAAGGCTACTCCGGGCCCAACGCCGAGACCGGCGGCTGGCGCATCAGCCTCGAGTTCGACCCGGCCGGCGCCCCGCTCGCCGACCTCCGCTGCGCGCTGCTCGGCGAGCGCGGCCCGCTGTCGGAAACGTGGCTATTCCGCTGGGTGGCGTAGCGCCGCCTACTGCACCAGCGGGCAGCCCCCTTCTGCGAGCGGCCGGAAGGCGCGCTCGGCCGGGATCGTCTCCACCAGCTCGTAGTAGTCCCACGGCCCCTTGCTCGCGGCCGGCGCCTTTACGCGGAACAGGTACATCGGATGGATCGTCCGCCCGTCGGCGCGGATCTGCACCCGACCGAATACCTTGTCGTCGATCGGCTGCCGCTTCATCTCGGCCACCACCTTGTCGCCGTCGATCGTGCCGGTCGCGCGCACCGCGTGCAGGTAGGCGAGCGTCGCCGAATAGACGCCGGCCTGGTCCTCGGTCGGCATCCGGCCGCCCATCCGCTCGGCGAACCGCTTGCTGAAGGCGCGGGTGCCGTCGTTCAGGTCCCAGTAGAAGGCCTCGGTGGTCAGCAGGCCTTGTGCCGCCTGCAGCCCCAGCGCGTGTACGTCGGAGAGCTGGATGAACAAGGCGGCGACCTGCATCGACCGGGTCAGGCCGAACTCGCCGGCCTGCTTGATGGCGTTGATCACGTCCGCGCCGGTATTGGCCAGCGCGAGCACCTTGGCGCCCGAGCTTTGCGCCTGCACCAGCGCCGAAGAGAGGTCCGCCGCGCCCAGCGGGTGTCGCACCTGGCCGGCCACCGTGCCGCCGCCGGCCTTCACCGCCTCGGCGGCGTCGCGTTCCAGCGCCTGGCCGAGGGCGTAGTCAACGGTGACAAAGTACCAGCTGTTGGCGCCCTTGGCCAGCAGCGCCGCGGCCGTGCTGTGGCCGAGGGACCAGGTGTCGAGCACCCATTGCACCGTGGTCGGCGAGCAGGCCTTGCCGGTCAGGTCGGAGGTGGCCGAGGAGGACGCCAGCGTCACCCGGTTGCGCTGCCGCAGGATGGTGCTGACGCCAAGCGCCACCGCCGAGTTCGGCAGGTCCACCACGGCCGCGACGCCCTCGGCGTCCACCCAGCGGCTGGCCTGCGCGGTGCCGACGTCAGGCTTGTTCTGGTGGTCGGCGGCGACGATCTCGGCCCGCAGGGCGCCGCCCTCGGCGTTGAAGTCCTCGGCCGCCAGCCGGGCGGCGGCGACGGAGCCGGGCCCGACCTGGTCGGAGAATGGCCCCGACATGTCGGTCAGCACGCCCACGCGCACGAGATTGCCCTGCACCTCGGCCTGGGCGGGGGCAGGAGCGGGGAGGGCAAGGGCAAGGACGGCGGCGAAGGCCAGGCGTTTCATCGGCATTACCTCGTCAGAACGTGGCGAAATACTCGCGCTGCTCCCATTCCGACACCTCGGCGTGGAAGCGCGCAAGCTCCGCCCGCTTCAGGTGCAGCCAGTAGGCGATGAAGGCGTCGCCGAACTGGGCTGCGAACAGGGTGTCGGCCTCGAGCGCGGCCAGCGCCTCGTCGAGACTGCGCGGCAGCATGGGGGCTGCCGCCTCGTAGGGCGTGTCGGCCGCGGGGCCTGGCGCCAGCCCGGCGTCGATGCCGTCCAGCCCGGCGGCGATCTGGCTGGCCATGGCCAAGTACGGGTTGGCGGCGGGCTCGCCGACCCGGTTCTCCAGCCGGGTCGCAGTGTCGCCGGGCCCGCCCAGCACGCGGACCATCACACCGCGGTTGTCGCATCCCCAGGCCGCGCGGTCGGGCGCCAGCGACAGCGGGCGGAACCGGCGGTAGCCGTTGATGGTGGGCGTGCTGAACGAGGCGGCCGCGCGGGCATGCGCCAGCAATCCGCCGAGATAGGCGTAGCCGAGCGGCGAGAGCGGCCCTTCGCCCGCCGGCATGAACAGGTTCGTCCCGTCCCGCCCGCGCAGCGACTGGTGCAGGTGCCAGCCGGCGCTGACCACTTCGGGGATGCGCGGGCGGCACATGAAGGTGGCATGGTGGCCGTGCCGCCGCGCCACCTGGCGGATCGCGCTGCGGGCCAGCACCACCAGGTCGGCGGCCGCCAGCCCCTCGGCCGGCGCGAAGGTGACCTCAACCTGGCTGGGGCCATACTCCACTTCGAGCGAGCGCAGCGGCAGGCCGAGGCCCTGCAGCGCCATCCGGATCGGCTCCAGGATGGGATCGAGGTCGTCGTAGCGGTCCTCGGTGAGATACTGGTAGCCGCGCGTGGTCAGGCCCACCTGCGGCGGCGTGCCCGGCTGGCCCGCGTGCTCCGGGCCGAGGCTGGGATCGGTGACGCGGAACAGGTGGAACTCGAGCTCGGCGCCGGCCACGAACGTCATGCCGCGCTCGGCCAGGCGGGCGAGCTGGGCCCGCAGGATGTCGCGGGTGGAGAACGGCACGCGGCCACCGCCGGAAAAGCGCAGGTCGCACAGCATCCACCCGCTGTGCGGCGCCCAGGGCAGCACGCGGAAGGTCTCGGGGTCCGGGATGAGCAGGACGTCGCCCGCGCCCTCCATCGCCGCCAGGCCGACGCCGCCGCCGGCCGCGAAGGCGGAGAACACGGTGCGGTGGGCGGTGTCCTTCAGCAGCAGCGAGGAGGGGCAGCCGACGCCCCCGCGCATGGCCCGGCCCAGCTCGGCCGCGACCAGCGTCTTGCCGCGCAGCAGGCCATGCTGGTCGGCAAACGAGAAGCGGATGACCTCGATGCCCTCCTGCTGGAGGCGCGCTTCGATGGCCTCAGGCAGCACGAAGGCCCCGGGACCAGGGTGCGCGGGCCCTGCGCTCCGCATCCATCTGGGTCGCATAGCCCTGCCAGTCCTCGGCCGGGCCGATGCCGTCGATGGCCGGCGGCCCGGCGATGCCGCGCGCCGCCTCGGGCGAGAGCACCATCAGCGGCCGCTCGCCCCGCTCCGCCTGCGCAATGGCGCGCACCAGCAGGCGGCGGTTGGCGGCGATCGCCTTGTCGCTGGAGGCGAGGTGCTCCTGCGTGCGGTCCTGGATCGGCCCTTGGCTCTCGACGGCCCATTGGTCGTGCACGTTGATGTCGGCGCCCATGCCGGTATAGGTCGCGGTTTGCTGCTCGTGCGGGTCGAAGCCGTAATCGTTCGCGCGGCCCTTGCGGGGGCGGTAGTCCGGCAGCTCGTACAGTGCCAGGCGCTGCGCCCGCATGGTCGCGTGGTCCACCGGGGCGGCGAAGCTGGTAAAGATGGCGTACCAGTAACAGGACGTGTCATCGACCGGCACGTGCCATTGCGTGATGGTCATGTCGGCGCTCATGGGGATGACAAAGGCGTTGGGGAAGGCGAGGTTGGTGACCCGCACATGGGTCCGCGCCGCGTCGACGCGGCGCAGCGCCGCGATGCGCAGGCCGAACGCGGTGGGTTCGACCTCGATCGCGGGGCGGGGGTGGTCGCGCAGCAGCTGGGTCATCGGGATGTCGGTCCCGGCGGAGGCGCCGCGGAACTGCTTGCCGTAGGACTGCGCGATGTCCTCGTCCTCGAAGACGCGGTGCAGGAACGAAGCGTGCGCCGGGTCGATGCCGACCTCGAGCGCTTGCAGCCAGTTGCACTCGATCAGGCCCTTGAAGGCGAAGGTATGCGTGCCGGGGGCGACGAAGCAGTCGAAATCGGGCAGGGCGGGCGGCTCGCCGGCGCCGAGATAGGCGAAGACGATGCCGCTGCGCTCGATGACGGGGTAGCTGCGCGTGCGGATGCGGGTGCAGAGCGTGCTGCCCTCGGGTTCGGCGGGCGTGTCGAGGCAGGCGCCGGCGGCGTCGAATAGCCAGCCGTGGAAGCTGCAGCGCAAACCGCCGTCCTCCAGCCGCCCGAACGCCAGGTCCGCGCCCCGGTGCGGGCAGGCGCGGTCGAGCAGGCCGAGCCGGCCGGCGGGGTCGCGGAACAGCACGAGGTCCTGACCCAGCAGGCGCACGGCCTTGACGGGGCGGGGCCCCGCCAGCTCGTCGGCCAGCGCCGCGGGCTGCCAGTACAGGCGCATCAGCGCGCCGGCGGGCGTGCCGGGCGTGATGCGGGTGATCAGGTCGTTCTGCTGCACGCTCATCATGGCCGCGCACCCCGGGTTGCCGGGCCAGCGTAAGTTGGGGGGCGCGACCTGGCAAACGGCACGCGCCTGCGCGCTTGCGCCGGCCTGCTGCCTCGCGCAAGCTGCGGAACGAATGAAGGCCGGAGCGGCCCGGCGCGCGAGGGAGCAAGACATGGCGAGCAAGTCCGGCCGGAGCAAGTTCGGCAACGTCCTGCTCGCCGCCGTCGCCGCGGCGGCGCTCTGGGCCGCGCCGCTCGGCGCTCAGACCACGCTGCGCGCCGCTATGCACGCGGGCGTCGGCAACCTGGACCCGATCTGGACCACGGCCAACATCGTCGCCTACCATGGCGCGTTGGTCTACGACATGCTGTTCGGCGTGGACGCCGAGGACCGGCCGCAGCCGCAGATGGTGGACACCTACACCCTCAGCGATGACAAGCTGACCTGGCGGTTCCGCCTCCGTCCCGGCCTGGCCTTCAGCGACGGCGCGCCGGTGACCGCCCGTGACTGCGTCGCCTCCATCAAGCGCTGGGCCGCGCGGGATGCGGCGGGGACCAAGCTGATGGAGAAGACCGCCAGCCTGCTGGCGGTGGACGACCAGACCTTCGAATTGAAGCTGAAAACCCCCTACGGCCTCGTGCTGGAAAGCTTCGCCAAAAACGGCACGCCGCTGCTGTTCATCATGCGCGAGCGGGACGCGCAGACCGATCCGAACGTCCAGATCAAGGAGGTCGTCGGCTCCGGCCCGTTCATCTTCAAAATGGATGAGTGGAACCCCGGCCAGAAGGCGGTCTATGTCCGCAATCCCAACTACAAGCCGCGCAGCGAACCGGCCAGCGGGCTCGCCGGCGGCAAGGTGGCCCGCGTGGACCGGGTGGAGCTGCTGAGCATCCCCGACGCGCAGACCGCGCACCAGGCGCTGATCAAGGGCGAGATCGATTTTCTCGAGATCGTCAACCTCGACCTGTTGCAGACCCTCAAGGTGCCCGGCGTGACGGTGGACCTGTTCGACACCACGGGCTACCGCGGCACCACGCGCATGAACCACCTGCACCCGCCCTTCGACAACCCGAAGGCGCGGCAGGCCATGATCTGGCTGACCGACCAGGAACAGTACATGCAGGCCGTGATCGGCGATGCGAACTACTGGCGCACCTGCGGCTCCATGTTCTCCTGCGGCTCATCGCTGGAGAGCAGCGCCGGGACCGAGTGGGTCCGCGGCCATAGCGTCGAAAAGGCCCGGCAGTTGTTCCGCGAAGCCGGCTACGACGGCCGGCCGGTGGTGGTGCTCGACCCCACCGACCTCGCCTGGTACCACATGATGGCCCAGGTCACCGCGAGCCTGCTGCAGAAAGCCGGGGTGAACGCGCAGTTGCAGGCGATGGACTGGGCGACGATGGTGCAACGCCGCACCAGCCGCAGCCCGGTGGCCGACGGCGGCTGGAACATCTTCCACACCGGCTACAACGGTTCCTTGATCGGGCCGGTGGGCTTGTTGGCGACGGCGGCCAGTTGCGAGAAGGCCTGGTTCGGCTGGCCCTGCGATGCAAAGATCGAGGAGCTGCGGGAGGCCTGGGCCAATGCGTCCGACCCGGCGCAGCGCCGGGCCATCATGGACCAGCTCCAGGCGCGCAACTTCGAGGCGGGCGTGTTGCTGCCGGTCGGGCAATGGACCAAGCCGGTGGCCTATCGGAGCAACACCGGCGGCTGGGTGAAGCTGCCGGAGGTCATTGCGTTCTGGAACGTGGAGAAGCGGTAGGGCGGTCAGGCGTCTGCGGTCCCGTGCGTTTGCAGCACCAACCCGCGCCGGATTTTGAGGCTCGCGGTCAGCAGCCCGTTCTCCACGGTGAACGGCGGCACCAGCCGATGCCGCCGCACCCGCTCCGTCGCCGATAGGCCTTCGTTCACCCGCGCCACCGCTGCCGCCACCGTGCGCGCGTCGCCGCCTTCGGCCGGGACCAGCAATGCTGACAGGCCGGATTGGCCGTCGCCATGCACCACCGCCTGGGCGATCTCCGGCTCGCCCATCAGGCGGCCCTCGATCCGCGCCGGCGAGACGTTCTCGCCGCCGGACAGCACGATGATGTCCTTCTTGCGGTCGGTGATCGTAAGGTAGCCCTCCGCGTCCAGCGCGCCGATGTCGCCGGTGTGCAGCCAGCCGTCCACGATCGCCGCCGCCGTCGCCTCCGGCTGGTTCCAGTAGCCGTCCATCATCAGGTCGCCGCGGACCAGGATCTCGCCGTCATCGGCGATGCGCAGGTCCACACCCATCAGCGGCAGCCCCACCGTATGGATGCGCGGCGCCCGGGGCGGGTTGGCGGAGATGACCGGGCCGGCCTCGGTCTGGCCGTAGCCCTGCATGACCGTGATGCCCAGCGCGAGGAAGAAGCGGCCGACCTCCGGGTCCAGCCGCGCCCCGCCCGACATCGCCGCGCGGAACCGGCCGCCGAAGCGCGCACGCACCGTGCGGCGCACCAGGCGGTCCAGCACCGGGTCGGCCAGCCGGTCCAGCAGCGTCCGCTCGCCGTCCAGCCGGCGCAGCCCGGCCGCCAGCGCCCGCGCGAACAGCCGCTGGCGGAACGGCGTCTCCCGCTTCACACTGCCCAGGATGCGGGCGCGGATCACCTCGAGGATGCGCGGCACCAGGGTGAGGATCGTGGGCCGGATCGCGGCCAGGTCGGCGGGTAGGTGCTCGAGCCCGCGCGAATAGACGATCTCGGCGCCCAGGCTCATCAGGAAGAACTGGCCCACCGTGTGCTCGTAGCTGTGGGAGAGCGGCAGGAAGGACAAGTAGACCTCGTCGCGCAAGCGCAGCGGGCGCACCAACTCGAAGGCGCCCCGGCAGTTGGACAGGATGGCCCGGTGCGGCAGCATGACGCCCCGCGGCCGGCCAGACGTGCCGCTGGTGTAGATCAGGCACGCCAAGGCACCGGGCGGAATGGTCCCGGCCTCCGCGGCGACGTCGTCCGGCGGCGCCGCATCGGCCTCAAGTGCTGCGAAATGCGGGAAGCGGCCGGGCTGCATGCACAGCAGCCGGTCGAGCCCGCCCACCAATGCCGCGCCGCCCTGCACCCGCTCGGCGAGCGCCAGCGTGGAGGCGACGGCCACCCGCGCGCCGCTGTCCAGCAGCAGATGCGCGTGGTCCTCCGGCGTGTTGGTGGGGTAGCCCGGCACCGGCACGGCGCGGATCGCCATCAGCGCGGTCTCCAGGATCGGCACCTCCGGCCGGCTTTCGCTGACGATCAGCACGCGGTCGCCGGCCGCCACCCCGGCCGCCCGCAAGCCGCGCGCCACCGAGGCGGCGCGAAGGGCGAACTCGCCCCAGGTCACGCCATGCCAGGCGCCGTCGCAATGATGTCGCAGCATCGGCCGCTTCGGCCATTCGCGGGCGCGCGCGAACATCATCGTGGCCAGGTTCGGCCATTCCGGGTAGCTGTCCACGCCTGCTCCCATGCTCGCCGCCCGCGCTTGCCCTGCGCGGCCTGCGCCCCACCTTTACGGGCATGCACGTATCAGCACGACAGGACCAGCACCAGATGCAGCGCGCCCCCGACGGCCACTCGGCCCCTCAGACTGGCCATCAACAAACCGCTCTGCCGGCTTGGGACCTGAACGACCTCTACCCCGGCATGCACAGCCCGGAGATCGAGGCCGACTTCAGAGCCGCCGACGAGGCGGCCCGGGCGTTCCAGGCTGACCACCAGGGCACGCTGGGCGCGCTGTCCGGCGCCGGGCTGGCGGCGGCGCTGGTGGAATATCAGCGCATCGAGGAAGTCCAGGGGCGGCTGATGTCCTATGCCCAATTGCAGTTCAGCACCGACAGCAGCGATCCCTCGATCGGCCAGTTCTACCAGTCGGTGAACGAGCGGGTGACGGCCATTTCCGCCAACCTGCTGTTCTTCCCGCTCGAGCTGAACCGGCTGGACGACGCCGTGCTCGACGCGAAGTTCGCCGAACCGGAGCTGCTGCGCTGGCAGCCCTGGCTGCGCGACCTGCGCGTGTTCCGCCCGCACCAGCTTGCCGACGAGGTGGAGAAGCTGCTGCACGAGAAGGAGGTGACGGGGCGCAGCGCCTGGAGCCGCTTGTTCGACGAGACGGTCGCCGGGCTGCGGGTGCCGGTCGGCGGCGAAGAGCTGACGGTCTCGGCCGCGCTGAACAAGCTGTCCGATCGGGACCGGGCGGTGCGCGCGGAGGCGGCGGGGGCGATCGGCGCGGTATTCGGCCGCAACATCCGGCTGTTCTCGCTGATCACCAACACGCTCGCCAAGGACAAGGAGATCATCGACGTCTGGCGCCGCTACGAGCGCCCGGCCAGCTACCGCAACCGCTCGAACATGGTCGAAGACGAGGTCGTCGATGCGCTGACCACGGCGGTGACCGGCGACTACGCCCGGCTGTCGCACCGGTATTACGCGCTGAAGGCGAAGTGGCTCGGCTTGGAGAAGCTGGAGCACTGGGACCGCAACGCCCCGCTGCCGGACGACCAGGACCGCCCGATCTCCTGGAGCGAGGCGCGGGACCGGGTGCTCTCGGCCTATGGCGGCTTTTCGCCGGAGCTGGCGGCGGTGGGCCGGCAGTTTTTCGACAAGCCCTGGATCGACGCCGGCTTGCGCCCGGGCAAGGCCGGCGGCGCCTTTGCGCACCCGACCGTGCCCTCGGCGCATCCGTATCTCCTGGTGAACTACCACGGCAAGACGCGCGACGTGATGACGCTCGCGCACGAGCTGGGCCATGGCGTGCACCAGGCGCTGGCGGCCGAGCAGGGCTACCTCATGTCCGGCACGCCGCTGACCCTGGCCGAGACGGCCAGCGTGTTCGGCGAGATGATGACGTTCCGGGCGCTGCTGGCCGCCGAGACCGACCCGGCGCGGCGCCGGGTCATGCTGGCGGGCAAGGTGGAGGACATGCTCAACACCGTGGTGCGCCAGACCGCGTTCTACCAGTTCGAGACCCTGCTGCACGAGGAGCGGCGCGGCGGCGAACTCCTGGCCGAACGGATCGGCGAGTTGTGGATGCAGGTGCAGACGGCAAGCCTAGGTCCGGCGTTCAACTTCACGCCGGACTACCGGGTCTATTGGTCGTACGTGCCGCACTTCGTCCACTCGCCGTTCTACGTCTATGCCTATGCCTTCGGCGACTGCCTGGTGAACGCGCTTTACAGCGTGTTCCAGGACGGGCACCCCGGCTTCGAGCGCAAATACTTGGACATGCTGCGCGCCGGCGGCACCAAGCGGCACAAGGAGCTGCTGGCCCCCTTCGGCCTGGACGCCTCCGACCCCGCGTTCTGGCGCCGCGGCCTGGACGTGATTTCCGGCTTCATCGACGAGCTGGAGCAGGCTTGATGGCGGAGCGGAGCGCGGATGGCGGCACGCTGTTCGGTGAAATCCGCCGCTTCGCCCGCACCTCGGGCGCGGTGGGCGGCATTGCGGCCCGGGTGGCGGGCGAGAAGGTGTTCGGCTTCAAGACCGATCGTGCCGCCCATGCGGAGGACCTGAAGAGCATCCTCGGCGGCTTGAAGGGTCCGCTGATGAAGGTGGCGCAGATCCTCTCGACCATCCCCGACGTGCTGCCGGCGGAGTATTCGGCCGAATTGGCGCAGCTGCAGGCCAACGCGCCCTCGATGGGCTGGTCCTTCGTGCGCCGGCGCATGGCGGGCGAGCTGGGCCCGGACTGGCAGGCCAAGTTCACCCGGTTCGGCCAAACCGCGGCGGCGGCGGCCAGCCTCGGCCAGGTGCACCGGGCCACCCTGCCGGACGGCATGGAAGTGGCGTGCAAGCTGCAGTATCCGGACATGCCGAGCACGGTGGACGCCGACCTGCGCCAGTTGCGGCTGGCGATGAGCGTGTACAAGCGGATCGACAGCGTCATCCAGGGCGACGACATCTACACCGAGATCGCCGAGCGCCTGCGCGAAGAGCTGGACTACTTGCGGGAGGCGGCGCAGTTACGGCTGTATCGCTTGATGCTGCGGGACCACCCGCTGGTGAGCGTGCCGGAACCCGTCGACGCCTACACGACGAAGCGCTTGCTGACGATGACCTGGCTCGACGGCACGCCCATGCAGACCCGCATCGACGAGGACCCGCCGCTCGAGGTCCGCAACGGCATCGCCCGGGCGCTGTTCCAGGCCTGGTATGTTCCGTTCTATCGCTACGGCATCATCCACGGCGATCCTCACCTCGGCAACTACCAGGTCCGCGCCGACGACGGCCTGAACCTGCTGGATTTCGGCGCCATCCGCGTGTTCCCGCCCACCTTCGTGCGCGGCGTGATCGACCTGTACGAGGCCATCCGCGACGGCGACAACGAAAAGGCGCGGCACGCCTATGAAGGCTGGGGCTTCCTGAACCTCAGCCGAGAACAAATGGACGTGCTGAACCAGTGGGCGCAGTTCGTCTACGAACCGCTGCTGCAGGACCGGGTGCGCCGCATCCAGGAGAACGGCGATCCGAGCTACGGCCGCTCGGTCGCCGAAAAGGTGCATGCCGGGCTGCGGCAGACGGGCGGCGTGCGGCCGCCACGGGAGTTCGTGCTGATGGACCGCTCCGCGCTGGGGCTCGGCAGCGTGTTCCTGCGCCTGCGGGCGGAGCACAACTGGTATCGCATGTTCCACGAGCTGGTGGACGATTTCAACACCGAGCAGGTCGCGGCGCGCCAGGCCGCAGCCCTGGCCGAAGCCGGCGTGCCCGCGAGCATCTGAGCGCTGCTCGCGCCGCGCGAATGAATTGCGGCGCAAGGCGCGGAGTGCGGACCCGGCGGCGAACGACCAAACTCCGGCCATCGTAACCGGGAGACCTCACGATGAACGCCATCTGCCCCGCCACCTTCGACACCGAGCCAGCCCGCTGGACGGCGCTGCGCACCCGCGACCAGCGGGCCGACGGCCGCTTCCTCTATGCCGTCGCCAGCACGGGCGTGTACTGCCACCCCTCCTGCGCCGCCCGCCCGGCCCGGCCGGAGCACGTCAGCTTCCACGCCGACCGCGCCAGCGCTGAGCGGGCGGGATACCGCGCCTGCAAGCGCTGCAAGCCGGACCAGCCGCCCCGGGCCGAGCGCGAGGCGGCGCTGGTGGGCCGTGCCTGCCGGGCGATCGAGGCCGCCGAGACAGCGCCGGCGCTGCAGCAACTGGCCGCCTCGGCCGGGCTGAGCCCGTTCCACTTCCACCGGCTGTTCCGCCGCGTCGCCGGCGTCACGCCCAAGGCCTATGCCAGCGCGCACCGGGCCCGGCGCCTGCAGGAGGGCCTGCAAGCCAGCGGCAGCGTGACCGAGGCGATCTACGACGCCGGCTTCAACTCGTCCGGCCGGTTCTACGAGGCGGCGGACGGCATGCTGGGCATGCGCCCCTCCGCCTACCGGGCCGGCGGTGCAGGCGAGGTAATCCGCCACGCAACGGGGCAAAGCGCGCTCGGCGCCGTGCTGGTCGCGGCGACGTCCCGCGGGGTGTGCGCCATCTTGCTGGGCGACCAGCCGCCCGAGCTGGAGGCGGATTTGCAGGCCCGGTTCCCCCGCGCCCGGCTGGAGCCGGCCGATGCCGGGTTCAACGGCTGGGTGGCGCAGGTGGTGGCGCATGTCGATGCGCCGCGTGAGGGCCTGTCGCTGCCGCTCGACATCCAGGGCACGGCCTTCCAGCGCCGGGTCTGGCAAGTGCTGCAGTCGATCCCCCCGGGCGCCACGCTGAGCTACACGGCGGTGGCGGCCCGGCTCGGCAGCCCCAACGCCGTGCGCGCCGTGGCCGGCGCCTGCGCGGCCAACAAGCTGGCCGTCGCCATCCCATGCCACCGCGTGGTGGGCGCGGGCGGCGCGCTCTCGGGCTATCGCTGGGGCATCGAGCGCAAGCGGGCGCTGCTGGAGCGGGAAGGTAGGAGCGCCGCGCCGTCCGGTGTATAGGGCGGCGCATCAGCACTGCGGGTAGACGCCATCGCCGACACAGCCGCACCGCCCGCCCGCGCCGCCTCGATCGGGCTCGTGCTCGCCACCGTCGCCATCGATGCCCTGGGCTTCGGCATCGTGGTGCCGGTGGTGCCTTCGCTGGTCATGCAGCTCTCCGGCCTGCCGCCGGCGGACGCCTCGGTCTGGGTGGGCGCGCTGCTGGCGGCATTCTCGCTGATGCAGTTCCTGTGCGCGCCGCTGCTGGGGGCGCTCAGCGACCGCTTCGGCCGCCGCCCGGTCTTGCTGATGGCCCTGGCCGGGATGTGCGTGAACTACCTGATGCTGGCCTGGGCGCCGAGCCTGGCCTGGCTGTTCCTGGGCCGGGTGGTCGCGGGCGGCACCGCGGCCAGCTACTCGGCCGCCACCGCCTACATCGCCGACGTGACGCCGCCGGCCAAGCGGGCGCAACGGTTCGGGCTGGTCGGCGCCATGTTCGGGCTGGGCTTCGTGGGCGGCCCGGCGCTGGGCGGGCTGCTGGGGTCCTATGGGCTGCGCTGGCCCTTCCTGGCCGCCGCGGCGCTGGCCGGTGCCAACGTGCTGTTCGCGCTGGTCCTGCTGCCGGAGAGCCTGCCGCCGGCACTGCGCCGGCCCGTGCGCTGGGCGCAGGCCAACCCGGTCGGCAGCATGCACGTGATCTTCACCGACGCCGCCTATGCCCGCCTGGCCATCGCCTGGTGCTGCGGCTGGTTCGCGCTCGGCGCCCTGCAAAGCAGCTTCGTGCTGGCCAACGACATGCGCCTCGGCTGGGGGGTGCAGGAGAACGGCCTGGCGCTGGCGATGGTGGGGGTGGGTTCGGCGGTCGTGCAGGGCCTGCTGGTGCGCCGCGTGGTGCCGCGCCTCGGCGAACGCCGGGCGGCGCTGACCGGCTACGGGCTGTCCTGCGCCGCCTACCTCGCCTTCGCCTTTGCCGGCCAGGTGTGGATCCTGCTGCTGGGCATCGTGCTGCAAGCCGCCGGCTCCATCAGCGGCCCGGCCCTGCAGGCGCTGCTCTCCGTCCGCGCCGGCGCGGACCAGCAAGGCCGCCTGCAGGGCGCGCTCGCCTCGCTGCAGGGGCTGACGGCGATCGTGGCCCCCTTGGCCAGCGGCTGGGCCTTCAGCACCTTCGCCGCCCCGAACGGCCCGGCCACCCTGCCCGGCGCGCCGTTCCTGATGGCGGCGATGGCCTTCGTGGCCGCCTTCGCCGCGGTTTGGGGCGTGCCCCGGCCCGAACGTTAGAAGATCAGGCCCGGCGCGGTCTCCGCGTCCAGCGGCCAAATCGGCCGCTGCACCTTGGTATAGGCGAGCTTGCGGTAATCCCGCGGCAGCGGGCCGTCGCTGTCGATATACAGCACCTTCTCGGCAATCGGGCCGAAGGCGGCATGGAAATGGTTGGTGGACTTGACCACCAGAAGCTTCTTCTGCGTCGGCTCCACGCCCACGTTGCGGAACAGCTCGAGCCCCAGCGCCTGGGTGCGCTTGGTGATCAGCACCACGTCGATCCCGCCCACACGGACGCAGGCGCAGTCGCCTAGGGGAACCTGAGTGGGCCCGAACCCCTGCCAGCAGTCGCGGGCGAGGCCGGTGACTTCCACCGTCGCATCGACCGGCTGGCCGGAGGCCGGGCCCGTCTTGCCGCCGAAGCGCAGCGGGAAGCGCGCGCCCAGCCCGGCGTCGAAGCAGAGCCGGACCGCCAGCGGATCCCAGATCGGGCCGAGCGCCGCATCCTCCACGTCGCGCTCGATCATGTGGCGCAGAATGGTCGTGTTGTCGCTGGGGGCGCCGCCGCCGGCGTTGTCGGCCGGGTCGGCCATGACGACGGGGTGGCCGTTGATGCCGAGCGCGGTGGTGATGGCGGTGGCGGGATCGAGGTATTCGGGCGCGGTGCGGCCGCGCATGGCGACGAACTCCTCGCCGATGGCGGTCGCCAGCCGGTCCGCCTGCGTCTTGTCGCCGTCGGTGATGACCAGGATGCGGCCGCCCAGCTCGGGCACGTCGGCATAGGGGAAGCAATGGCCGATGGAGACGGAGAGCACGCCGTCATGGCCCTCCATCGCGGAAAGCCGGTCTACGAAGCCGCGCATGAGCGGCAGCGTGGTGGGATAGGAGGCGATCTGCCGGCAGTCGTACAGCGACATCACCGGGCGGACCTGCTTGCGGATGGTCCGCAGCACCAGGTCGAGCACCTCCTCGGCGCGCTCGACCACGTCGGTGTGGGGGAACTCCTTATAGAGGATGATCACGTCGGCATGGCGGACGCGCTTGAGGGTGAGGTGGCAGTGCGGGTCCAGCTCCACGCCGATGACGCAGCCCGGGCCCACGACGTCGCGGACGCGGGCGACGATGTCGCCTTCGACGTCGTCGTAGCCGTGCGCCACCATGGCGCCGTGCAGGCCCAGCAGCACGCCGTCGAGCGGCAGGGCGGCCTGGCATTGCGCCAGAATCTCGTCCCGCATGGCCTCGTAGTCGGCGCGGTTGGTGGTGCCGGCCGGGCTGGCGGCGAAGCAACTGCCCTCGATGAGCGTGAAGCCGTCGGCCGCCGCCCGGCGGCGGGCGACGAACAGCGGGGCGGTGCACATCAGCGGCGTGTCGGCCGGGTGCTCGCCGGGGCGGAGATAGACGGTTTCCTTGTAGGCCGCGACCGAGGTGGGCAGCGGGGAGAAGGTGTTGGTTTCGGTCGCCAGCGTGGCCGAGAAAATCCGCATCATGCGCTCCTGGCTTGGGTTGCGGCGCGGACTGCCGGGTCCGGCCTCGAGCGGACCCGCGACCACAGGCCGACCGCCGTCCATGCGGCATACATCGCGATCCAGGGCATGAGGGCGAAGTGGAAGCGCGACTGGCCGGAAAACATGAGGGAGATGGCGGTGAAGTAGCCGATCAGCACCCATCCCAGCTGCGGTACCGAGGCCCGGGCCGAGGGCCAGAGCAGGGCCAGCGCGGGCAGGGCGAGCAGGACGAGCAGGACATAGAGGAGCTGGTTCAGGCCGCGCACGGCGCGGAAGAGCATGGCGTTGCGGTCGTAGCGGTCGTAGCCGGCCTGGTAGAACCACTCGGCTTCGCCGTCGGGCGCCCAGAGGCGGAAGAACTTCAGCGGCATCAGCCGGACGAAGGCGCCCGGGTTTTCGGAAATCCAGGCGATGGCGCGGGCGCGGGCGATGCGGTCGATCTCGACCTGTCGGTCGGGGTGACCCGCCAGGCCGGCAACCAGGGGGTCGTCCGGCGTGTAGTCGCCGCGGGCGCTGGGGTTGTTGCCCGTGAGCAGGGTGAAGCCGCCGTTGGTCGAAACCGGGATGAAGACGCCGAACACCTGGTAGTTGCGCAGCGTCCAGGGCGCCACCACGGCGGCCATGACCGCGCAGGCGAGCACCGCGTTGCGAACCAGCTTCGGAATGCCCGGCCGGGAGCGGTCGTATAGCCAGATGGCGCCAATCAGGATCGGCGGCAGCAGGGGGCTCTGCGCCTTTGTCAGCGTCGCCACGCCGAACACGAGCCCGGCCGCGGCGGCGAACCAGGCGGTCTGCCGCAGCAGGCAATATGCGCCGGCCAGCAGTAGGACCTCGTAGAAGATCTCGGTGGACAGCAGCGGAACATAGGCGACCTGGTTGGGCAGGACCGCGATGACGACGACGGCGAGCCGGGCGATGCGCCGGTCGCCGAACATCTGGCGCGCGAGAGCATGCAGCAGCAGCAGCGTGAGCGCGCTCAGACCGAGGTTGAGGACCTGGCCGGCCGCCTGGTGGGGGCCGAACACGGTGAACAGCCCGCCCAGCACGCCAGGCCAGCCGACCGGCCAGAATGCGGTGAGGGTCCCGCGCTCGGCAAAGCCCTCGCCGGCGGCGATGCCGGCCGCGCGCTCGAAATACCAGGCGAAGTCCGATGTCTGCCTGAGCGGGACCAGGACGAGGACGGCCACACGCAGGGCGAGGTTCAGGCCCAGCGCCCATGCCATGAAGCCGCGGTCGGAGAGCCGGTCCGCCCAGCGCAGCACGCCGCCCTACCGCCGCCAGGTCAGGGTGGAACCGACCGCGTAGTTCCAGACCAGGCTCATGGCCGCGCCGACCACGCCGGCGCTCCACCAAGCCTGGTGGCCGGCGACGACCATCAGCGAGGCGATGTTCAGGTTGGCGGCGGCGCCGACGGCGCACACGGCGGAAAAGACGACCAGGCCGCGCACCATCCGCGCGCCTTTCAGCTTGCGGTCGCGGAAGGTGAACATGTTGTTCAGCAAGAAATTGCCGAAGATGGCGCAGGCGGTGGCGATAGCTTGGGCCGTGGCGAAGTCCAGCCGGCCGAGGGTCAGCCCCAGCCGCAGCACCGCCAGGTGCGCGACCAGGCCGACCGCGCCGATCAAGGCGAAGATGACGAAGCGCACCGGGATGAAGCGGCCCATCAGCTTGTCGAGCAGCAGCAGCACGAAATCGAACAGCACGCCGGCGTCGAGCTTGCTGGTGCCGGCCACTCGGTTGCGGAAGCTGTAGGGCAGCTCGCGCACCCGCGGCGGCTCCGGCAGCGAGGCCATGAGGTCGAGCAGGATCTTGAAGCCGATGGCCGACAGCCGGGGTGCGGCGCGGTCGAACACGGCGCGCGGCAGCATGAAGAAGCCGCTCATCGGGTCGTTGACCTGGGCGCGGAGCACGAGCCGGCTCAGCCGGGTCGCAAGGTCGGACATGCTGGCGCGGCGCTTGTCCCACTGGCCGAGGTCCCCGCCGGCGACATAGCGGCTGCCGACGACGACATCGACGGGTTCGGATTGCAGCACGGCCAGCATGCGGGGCAGCAAGGTTTCGTCGTGCTGCAGGTCCCCGTCCAAGGCGGCGACGTAGGGAGCGAGGCTGCATTCCACGCCCTCGATGAAGGCGGAGGCCAGGCCGCGCCGCCCGGCGCGGTGCAGCAGCCGGATGCGGCTGTCATGCCGCCCGATGGCGGCCACCGCGTCGCGCGTGCCGTCGGTCGATCCGTCGTCGACGAACACCGCTTCCCACGCCACGCCCGCGAGGGTCGCGCGGAGGCGGTCGACCATGGGGGCCACGTTGTCGCGCTCATTCAGCACGGGGATGACGACGCAGAGGTCCGGCGCCGGGGCGGGCCGGGCGGTCTCGAGGGCGGTGTCGTGCGCAGCGGCGGGTAGGATGGAGGTCTGCTGGCCTATGCTGTCGATCAAGGGTCACCCACGCACCTGCTCCCGGCGGCCCGGGCGAGCCGCCAGTGTCTACCGCCTTGACCCGCCGCTGCAAAGGCCCGGCGCCGCGCAGTGCGGGCGGCCCAGGGCAGGGGGCCCGCGTTCGGAGGCTCTGGGTTGCACCCTTGATCGATGGTATACTGCTGCTGTCTGGGTGGGGCGGCGCCGTGGAATCCTTGATGTTTCTGATCGACACCTTCACGATCGTGTACGTGGTGTTCTTCTCGCTGAGAAACGACAAGGTGAAGGAGGGCGCCCGGCAACTGGGCTTGTTCCGGCTTCGCGAAGAGGTGCCGGCGGCGGCAGGCCGCGCGGCCCCGGGCCGCGTGACACCGGGCCGCCGGGCCGGGCCGGGCCGGGTGCCGTGAGGGACGTAGGCTTCTTCTTCACCTGGCTGGTGTTGCTGCCGCTCTCGCTGTACTCCGCCCATATTGGCGTCTTGTTGTGGATTTGGGTGGCGCTGCTCTCACCGAACGAGTTGCTCTACGGCTTCATGATCAGTGTGCCGTACAACAAGATCGTGGCCGCCTCCACGATCCTGCTGCTGGCCGTCGGCAAGGAGAAGAATAAGTTCTATGTAGACCGGGTTGTGGTGCTCGCCGCCCTGTTCGGGCTGGTCGTGACCCTCGCTTGGCTGTTCAAGGACTTCGACCACCCGGCGGCCGACGCCACCTATGACAAGTTCTGGAAGCAACTCGTTCTTGGCCTGCTGATCACCGGCGTCATGTGGTCGCGGCACCGGCTGCATCAGGTCGTTCTCGTCGTCGCGATCTCCTACGGGTTCCTGATGGCCAAGGAGGCGCTGATCTACCTCCTCACGGCGGGCGGGCACCAAATCCTCGGCACCGGCAGCACGGGCGACAACAACGTCCTGGCGATGGCCATCCTGATGACGATCCCCCTCATGCTGTTTGTGGCGAACAACTTGGCCGAGCGCTGGGTGCGGCTCGCGATCACGGCCACGGCCGTGCTCGGGGTGGTGACGGTGATCGCGTCGTATTCGCGGGGCGGGCTCGTGGGCTTGATCGCACTCGGCATGATGCTGCTGAAGGGAAGCAAGTACAAGGTGCGCAGCTTCGTGGCCGTGGCCGTGGTCGGCGCCGTGATCTATGGCTTCGCCCCGGATTCCTGGTTCGCGCGCATGAACACCATCTCCGAAGCGGGGGAGGACAGCTCGTTCGTGACTCGCCTGGTCGCCTGGAAGATTAATTTCCTGCTGGCCCTGGATCATCCCTTCCTCGGCGGCGGCCCAATGGCTTCGCTCCTCTGGGTGAACTGGGCCAAGTACCTTGAGGCAAGCTCGACTTTCCTGTTCTCGACGCCGCTGATCTACCGGACCTTCGTCGCCCACAGCATCTACTTCCAGGTCCTTGGCGACACCGGGTTCCTGGGCTTGGCGATGTTCCTGCTCCTCCTGGTCACCGCCTTCATGATGGCGCGCCGGACCAAGCTCATGGTCCGCGCGCATCCAGAACTGGCCTGGGCGGGCGAGCTTGCGCGGGCGCTGCAGATCAGCTTGGTCGTCTACGCCGTGGCGGGCGGCGCGCTGAGCCTGGTCTATTTCGAGCTGCTGTTCATCGTCCTGGGGCTGGTCTCGCGCACGCACATGACCGTCGCCGAAGCGATCGCGGCCAAGGCCGTGCCGGTCCGGGCCGCCTTGCCCAGCCGGCTGGTGCCGGCCTACCGGACCGCCTAGTGCTGGAGCCGGTTCCCACGCCGGACCTGCTTTCGGCGCTGGCGGCCGTGGTCGGGGAGCGCGGGCTGCTGCTGGGCGGGGATGCGGAGCCGTACTGCAGGGATTGGCGGCAGCTCTATCGCGGCCGGACCCCGGCGGTGGTGCGCCCTTCGGATACGGCGGAACTCGCCGCCGTGGTCCGCCTCTGCGTGCAGCGCCGCGTGCCGATGGTGCCGCAAGGCGGCAACACCAGCATGGTCGGCGGCGCCGTGCCGTCCGAGGACGGCAGCCAGGTCGTGCTCAGCCTCGCCCGCATGAACCGCGTCCGGGACGTGGACCCGCTGGACATGACCATGGTGGTCGAGGCCGGCGCGCCCTGGCGGGTGGCGCAGGATGCGGCAGCCGCCCAGGGCTGCCTGCTGCCGCTCTCGATCAGCAGCGAGGGCACCGCGCAGGTCGGCGGCATCCTCTCCTGCAATGCCGGCGGCAACAACACCGTCCGCTACGGCAACGCGCGCGATCTCGTGCTCGGGATCGAGGCGGTGTTGCCCGACGGCGAGGTCCTGCACGCGCTGCGGCGGCTGCGGAAGGACAATACGGGCTACGCGCTGCGCCACCTTCTCGTGGGCGCCGAGGGCACGCTGGGCTTGATCACCGCCGCCGTGCTGAAGCTCAGCCCCCGGCCGGTGGCGACCGAGGTGGCGCTGTGCGCCGTGCGCTCGCCGGAGGCCGCCACCCGGCTGTTCCGGCGCTTCCAGCACCAGGACGCCGCCTCGGTGCAGGCTTTTGAATATATGTCCGGTACCGGCATGGGCTTCGTGCTGCGCCGCATTCCCGGCGCTACCCTGCCCCTCGCCAACCCGGCGCCGCACTATGCCCTCGTCGAGCTCGCCACCACGCGCGCGGGCGCCGGGTTGCGCGCGCTGCTGGAGTCTGTGCTGGAGGCGGCGCTGGAGGAGGGCCTCGTGCAAGACGCCGCCATCGCCGAAAGCGAGGGGCAGCGCCAGGCCATCTGGAAGCTGCGCGAGGAGCATGCGGAGGCGCAGAAGCGGGAGGGGGCGAGCGTCAAGAACGACGTTTCGGTCCCGGTCTCGCGCGTGCCGGACCTGATCGCCCGGGCGACCGCGGCCTGCGAGGCCCTGATCCCGGGCGTGCGGGCGGTGCCGTTCGGCCACCTCGGCGATGGCAACATCCACTTCAACCTGGAGCAGCCGCAGGATTGGTCCGCCGCCGACTTCCTGGCCAGGGACCACGACATCATGGATACGGTGAACGAAGTCGTGCGGGACCTCGGCGGCAGCTTCAGCGCGGAGCACGGCGTGGGCCGGCTCAAGCCCTACATGATGCCCGGCTGGCGCGGCGGCGCGGAGCTGGACACGATGCGCCGGATCAAGGCCGCGCTCGATCCGCTGGGCTTGATGAACCCCGGCAAGCTGCTGCCGTAGCGCATCGCCGGCCGGATCGTTAGGATGCGGCATGCGCTTGCCCGGCCCATCGCAACTCGACCGCTACATCATCCGCCAGCTGACGATCGCCTTGATCGCCGTGACCGGGGGGCTGGTTGCGCTGATCTGGCTCACCCAGTCGCTACGGTTCGTGGAGCTGGTGGTCAACCGCGGCCTGTCCATGCGGGTGTTCTTCGAGCTGACCGGGCTGCTGGTGCCGAATTTCCTGGCGGTGATCCTGCCGATCACCGTGTTCGTGGTGGTGCAGTTCGTCTACCAGCGATTGTCGGGCGACCGCGAGCTGACCGTGATGCGGGCGGCCGGGCTTTCGCCCATTGCGCAGGCCCGGCCGGCCCTGGTGCTGGCCGCGGTGGTCGTCGCGTGCTGCTACGTGCTGAACATCTGGCTGGTGCCGGTCAGCTACGCCGCGTTCCGGGAATACCAGTTCGAAATCCGCAACCGGATGGCGGCGTTCCTGCTGCAGGAGGGCGTGTTCACTGCCGTCTCCGACGACATGACCGTCTATGTCCGTAGCCGGGACCGCGACGGCACGCTGCGCGGGATCCTGGTGGAGGATGCGCGGCAGCGCAACAGCCGTGCGACTATCCTGGCGGAGAGCGGCCGGCTGGTGAATGGCGCCGCGGGGCCGCGCGTGCTGCTGCAGAACGGCAGCCGGCAGGAGATCGACCGGGTGAGCGGCCGCCTGAACGTGCTGACCTTCGCGGAGAACTCGATCGACCTGGCGAGCGGCAAGAACGGGGAGCAGCGCTATCGGGACGCGGCCGAGATGTCGATTGCGGAGTTGATGGACCCGCCGCCGAGCATCGCGCAGCGCGACGTCGGCAAGCTGCTGGTGGAGGCGCACCGCCGGGTCTCGGCGCCGCTGACGGCGGCGAGTTTTGCGATGGTGGCGCTGCTGTCGGTGTTGGCAGGCACGTTCCGCCGCCACGGCAACGTGCTGCGCCCGCTGGTGGCGGTGCTGAGCGTGGTCGGGCTGCTGGCGCTGGGCTTGGCGGTGGCCAACCTGGCCGCACGGCAGCCGGGGCTGATCCCGCTGATCTGGGTCCATGCCATCCTGCCGGGCGTGGTGTGCGGCTGGCTGCTGTTCGGGCCTGAGTTCACCGGGTTCCGCGTGCCGGCCGGGCGGGCGCGGCCGGCCTGAACCCCTCGATGCAAGAGGC
>JAABUK010000481.1_pt1 | contig 82858 bp, 78 predicted proteins | sample 5559141 | NCBI WGS metagenome assembly JAABUK01 (sample SAMN10711869, study PRJNA513367) | rock metagenome | isolation source: Antarctica rocks | place: Antarctica: Victoria Land, Pudding Butte nord | collected 2016-01-03
CTGAGGCGGAACCCATGATGCAGAAAGCCGCCAGCCTTGCACCGAAAAGTTGGAGTATCCTCGGCCAGCTTGGCAGCTACTATGATGAGGCTGGCAAATACGCGCAAGCCGCGGAACAGTATCAGCGGGCCGCCGACCTTGCACCCGATAATCCCCGCGCCCAGAACAATCTCGGCTACATCAATCGTCTGCGGAATCGCATCCCCGAAGCCGAAGCAGCCTACAGAAAGTCCATCGCCCTCGAACCCACCGCTGGCCATTACCGGAATCTTGGCCAACTCTTGCTGGAGCAGGCAAACTTTACTGAAGCCAAGGCAGCGCTCGAAAATGCTGTCAAACGCAAGCCGGACGATTATCGATCCTGGGGCTTTCTTGCCTGCGTGTATTCCTACACCGGTGTTCCTTCCGCCAAAGTGGAAGAAACGTACCGCAAAGCAATTTCATTGGCCGAAGATCTTGCCAGGCAAACTGAAAGCGTCTATGTAATCGCTGATCTGGCAAACTATTACGCCGCACTCGGCAAGCCGCAACAAAGCGAACCGCTGCTCCGTCAAGCAGCCGCTTTGCAGCCCGATAGCGCTGAGTTACTCTATGAAGTTGCCAAGGGCTATGAGCTGCTTCATAAACGGAGTGAAGCTCTGCTGTGGATCGGGAAAGCTGTATCCGCTGGCATGCCCCCGGGGTTTCTCGCCCGCGTTCCCCAACTCTCCGCCTTGCGCGCGGACCCGCTTTACAAAAAGGCTATTGATCCAGCAGTCACAAAACAATAGAAAAAGAGGACCTATGCAAATCATCGAAATGCAACCGGCACTAACCTTTCTCCCACTTACTTGCGCGGGCTCAACCAGCCCTGGCAAGGACATGCCCACCAAAGCCGCCCCGGATGTCCCTACCAAGAAGACACCGAAAAAGAAGTAACTCACTGCGCGTGGGCCCATGCTCGGTTGAGCCGGGCCCGCACAACTTGAATCCATGCCTGATACATCTCCGCCCGTCACGATGCCCGTCCCTTTGGGCATCCACGAAGACGGCGCGTTCGCGGATTCCATTGATCCTGCCACCATCGAGTCTCTTAAAGACCAAGGGCTAGGGGGCTCGGTCTCACCCGAAGTCATGCAGGCTAAAGGCACCTCTGATGCAGCGCACTTCGGCATGATTGGCGGCGAGCTTGACGCCGATAAACTCGACATCGCAGGTTGGGCGGTCATCTTCGGTGCCGGCGTAAGTCAGCAAATCAAAACCAATCTCTCTCCTCTGCTCGACCTCCGGAAGCAGCAGGTTGCCAGCGACACTCTCTTCAAAATTCTCGATCCCCCCACTGCCTCCCAAAGCGCCAGCGATTGGCTGCGGGCCTATAAAACAAGTCTTAACGTCGTCGATCCCTCAATGGGCGTTCCCTTCTATGTAATGATCGTCGCCTCGCCCGCCGACATCTCATTCGAATTCCAATATGAGCTAGATCTCTACTGGGGCGTTGGTCGGTTGTGGCTTCAAAACGAAGCGGATTACGAGTGCTACGCCCACTCCGTTGTCTCCTACGAAAACGCCCAAAACAAAGTCCCCACCTCGCGCAGGATGGTAGTGTTCGCGCCTGACTACCAAGGCAAAGACAACGGCGCAGGCAAACTCTTGTGCGACAATCTGGCCACCCCGCTAGCCGCCGCCCTTTCAACATCCAAAAGATTCAACACACAATCCTTCATCGGTGCCGCAGCTACAAAGGACACGCTGAACCACATCTTTGACGGGTCTGATCCAGAAGGTCCTCCCGCTCTCTTGTTCACCGGCAGCCACGGACTCCTCAAACTCCCCACCAGTCCCCACCTCGCCGATCAGCAAGGTTCCATCGTCTGTCAAAACTGGATATCTCCGCCCCTGCCCGAATGTTATTACTCCGCGGCGGATCTGCCCGCGAATATGAAAATTCACGGCATGGTGTATTTCCTGATGGCCTGCTACGGTGTGGGCTGGCCCAAGAACGATACGTTCAACCTGCAAAAAAAGGTCACCATCTCTCCCGAGCCCATGATGTCGCGCCTGCCGCAGGCGCTGCTCGGCCGCGAAAATGGCGCGCTCGCTGTCTTAGGCCACATCGACCGAGCATGGAGCTGTTCCTACAACATCGATGGCGAACCGCCCCAAAACCAGAGTTTCCGCGATGTCATCACAAAGATAATGAGTGGATACCGCCTGGGCAGCGCAACCGATCAATTCAATCTCCGCTGGGCGGCCCTCACCATTCCTCTAGCCGACATTCTGCAAAAGATGCGTACGCGCCGCGGCCTTGACCGGCAAGCCGCAAACCTATGGACCATTCGCAACGATGCCCGCAATTACATCCTCCACGGTGACCCCGCAATCAAGCTCCACACTTAGCGGTCACAGCACTCAAAACTTTCTTTCCCTCAAGCATACGTAGCGCCGGCCCATGGCCGGTAAGCGGGTGCGCCAGCGCCCGTGCTTGAATGAAAACGCCACTATGTTCCTAGATTTCAGCCACACAATAGAAAGCGGCATGATCACCTACAAAGGCCTCCCCGCGCCGGTGATCTGCGATTACCTCTCCCGCGAGAAGTCCCGCGACTTCTACACCCCCGGTACAGAATTCCAGATCGGCCGCATCGACATGGTCGCAAACACCGGTACTTACATCGATTCCCCCTTCCATCGCTACTCAAATGGAAAAGACCTCTCCCAACTCCCCCTAGAAAGCCTTGCAAACCTAGACACCATCGTAATCCGCACAACCACCCAGCGAATCGATGCCGACCTATTCCGCCATCTCGAGTTAAGCAACCGCGCCGTTCTGATCCACACCGGCTGGTCCCAACACTGGCGCACCGACCGCTACTTCGAAAACCACCCCTACCTCACCGAAGACGCAGCCGACCTCCTGGCCGAAGCACAAGTAAAACTCGTCGGCATAGATTCCCACAATATTGACGATACAAGCACAAGATCGCGCCCCGTCCACTCCCGACTGCTGGGAGCAGAAATTCCCATCGCGGAACACCTCTGCGGCCTGGAACACGCGCCGCCTCATGGCTTCCGCTTTTTTGCCGTCCCCCCCAAAGTCGCCGGATTCGGCACATTTCCCGTGCGGGCATTCGGCATTGTGCACAATCGCTAACTTAAAAATCATGCACAATCCTGCACAATTGCCTTCGATCTCCTCTGCGGCTTTGCATGACATGCATTTCATTCCACTTGTGCACATCGGCAAAAAAGACAAACATGCACAATCCTGCACAATGGGTTCGTTCTGTAAAATCCTCGCCAGCTAAGTAACTGGCGGGTACATCGTGTTAGAATTTTTCAGCGTCCCTTGTCGTCAGCGCGAAAAAGGGGTTACTTTTGTTGGACCTGACTCTATTTAGAATCGTATTCGTTCTCATCATCAGCGCGTGTGGGTTTTACTTCCGCCCGTTCCAGATGCAGCCCATTGCCGCCATGTTTTGTGGCGCATTGGCTGCCGCTCTAGTTATTTTGTTTGAGATCCGCCTGGAAAGGTTCACCCTGAAACGGCTGATTGGTGCTTCCATCGGAGTCACTATCGGCTGTTCGGTGTCTTTTCTGATGGCGGTGGTGTTGTCTAAAGTAAATCCGGATAACTCAACCACTCTGCACTTCGTCGAAGTTAGTCTGCTTCTGTTTTTCGCCTACCTCGGACTATCGGTCGGAGCCAGGAAAGGGGACCTCCTCAACTTATCGGCGCTAGGCGGTGTGTTCGGTGGTGAAGTTAGCGGGACCAAGCGTTCCTTTAAGATCTTGGATACTAGCGTCATCATTGATGGCCGTGTTGCCGATGTTGCCGAAACCGGTTTCCTTGATGGCGTCGTTGTCATCCCTCAGTTCGTTCTGCGCGAACTGCAGTTTGTGGCCGATTCTTCTGATTCAGCGAAGCGCAACCGTGGCCGCCGCGGGCTTGATGTGCTGCAGCGCCTTCAGAAAATGAGTAACCTCGAAATTCAGATCAGCGAAGAAGATTTCCCGCAGGTTCGGGAAGTGGATTTAAAGCTCATCGAACTCGCCAAAGTTTATAACTGCAAAATTGTCACGAATGACTTCAACCTGAACAAAGTCGCCCAAGTCCGCGGCGTGGAGGTGCTCAACATAAATGAACTCGCGAACTCCCTCAAGCCGGTAGTGCTGCCGGGAGAAACAATGCGCGTGTTTATCCTTAAAGAAGGCAAAGAGTACAACCAGGGCGTCGCTTACCTCGATGACGGTACCATGGTGGTTGTTGATAATGCCCGTAAGCTGCTCGGCAAAACCATTGAAATTTGCGTGACCAGTGTTCTCCAGACTACTGCGGGTAAAATGATCTTCGGCAGGTACGATGAGCGTCCTCATCCGGTACAGGCTGGGCATGACGGCTTAGCTCGCAAAGAACATGCGGCGGGCGAAGCGTAGAACGAATCAATCATAAAACATTATGAGAGTAGGAGTGATACTGCCAGCGGCGGGGCTGGGAACACGCATGGTGCGTGGCGCCGCAGATACCACGGGAACCAGCCGTAAGCAATTTATGTTGCTCGAAGGCTCTCCGATTCTGGTCCACACGGTGCGGAAATTTGCCGCCTGTTCCAGAGTGGGCGAAATTGTCGTCGCTCTGCGCGCCGAAGACTTGGAATGGATTGATGACTTGCTCAAGCAGGAAATCTCCGGCACCAAGATCAAAGTAATTGAAGGTGGAAACAGCCGCCAAGCCAGTGTGGAAAACGCATTCGGCGCGCTCGACCTCTCAACCGAGCTTGTTGCCGTTCACGATGCCGTCCGCCCGTTCATCGATCTAGACACGATCAATCGCGTGCTGGATGAGGCGGAGATTACTGGAGCCGCAATCGTGGGCATCGTGCCCGTTGATACGGTAAAGCAGGTCAGCAGCGCACAGGCAGCCGGTGCAAAAATTCGCGCCACCATTTCACGCGAGCGCCTGGTGTTGGCACAAACTCCGCAGGTGTTCAAGCGGGCCATCCTTGCTCAAGCGTTCGAAGCTGCCCGCGCGGACAATTTTGTCGGAACCGACGAATCGAGCCTGGTTGAACGTCTTGAACAAGTTCAAGTCGCGGTAGTACTCGGCAGCGAGCGCAACATCAAAATTACCCGCCCCGGCGATATGGAACTAGCCCGCCTTTTTCTGGAGCAGGAACGCCGTTACGAACTGAAACAGGTGTCGTGAGCGAGTTCCGAACCGGCCTGGGCTGGGACAATCACCGCACCGCGCCAGGCAGACCGCTTATCCTAGGCGGCATCGTCATACCCTCTGACTTCGGCCTTGATGGCCACTCCGATGCGGATATCTTGTCTCATGCTATTACCGATGCCCTTCTGGGTGCGGCTGCTCTGGGCGACATCGGCATGCACTTCCCCGATACCGACCCGCGCTGGAAAGGTGCAGATAGCGTGCACTTCCTCCTTCATGCCGTGGATCTGGTGCGCGAAGCCGGCTGGAAAATCGTCAATGTAGACAGCACAGTCATTCTGGAGCGCCCCAAGCTGAAGGATTTTCGCCTCCCAATCCGCCAGAAACTAGCCGAAACCCTGAGTCTGCCCCTTGATTGCGTGTCTGTAAAGTTCAAGACTTCCGAGAAGGTCGGCCCGGTAGGCGAAGGCCGCTCTGCCGAAGCGCAGGCGATTGCCTTGCTAAGCAGAATCTAAACAAATCCAAAACCTTTTTCGCGTCCTCCGCGTCATCCTGAATATGGAACTAGCATATCCAGGGCAGGTATATTGCCCCATCTGCACCCACACCGTGCAAGGTGAAGTAAAGCTAGTCAACAAGAAACCCAAGGTGATTCCAGGCCAGAAGTGTGGGCGCTGCTCTTCCGCGCTCGATGCTGGTATCGTTCTTCAAATCGTCGAAGCAGCCTAGCGTGTATTATTAGGGAAGTGAAGATGGGAGCCAAGCGTAAAACTCAGCCGAAAGAGGAAGCCGTTGTGGTACCTCTGGAGATTCTGAACCCGGCGGCTCTCAGCCCCGGAGCTAAGATCTATACCGTTCAGGAAAGGGTGATCAATTTGGTGCCCTGTATCATTTGCGGTTCAGAAACAAATTCGGAAGCCGAGGAAAAACTTTGTTGGGTTTGTCGGCGTCTTAAGATTAGTGCCTGGCGGGATTCTGAACTAGTCCCCGCGCAGGAATAACTGGCGATTTGTCGGAATCACCAGCTAGCACACCGGGCGCGGTGAAGCCACTGCCATCGCTTCACCGCCTCAGATTCAAGTAGGCTTTCGCATAGCGGCGGCCCAGTTCTCGTTGGCTGGCAGCATCAAAGTGCAGCTTGTCACCTTTGTGCATCAATTTTTCCGTGGATACGAAAGCCAAATGCGGCACTTGCCCCGGAATCGCTCTTAATTGTTGATTCACTTCTGCCGCGAAAGGGTGTTTGTCCTGCTCCAGAAAGGGCCCGAGTTCCCCAACCACCACTGGGATATCTGCCGCGCCAAGTTCGTTTCGCAGCGCCGCTATCATAGTGGCAAATCGTGGCACATAGCTTTTCGCTAGTTCCGCCGTTGTCTCGGCCTCGCCTTGATGCCACAGAATCCCGCGAAGCCGCCCCGCCTTCATCGCGATCTTAGCCCGCCGCACCGCTTCCTGGAACAAATCCGACCCGGGCTTCCATTGCTCCAGACTCGTTCCCCCAAACGCAGCCGGAATCAGCCCAATTTCCGCAGTCCCCTTTACCGCCTGCGCGAAACTCCGGCCTAATCCAACACCGGCGATATCCGGCTTGTCCCAATGCAGCGGGTCAATCGCCGGCACCCAGGCGTCGGCCTTGCTCAAGGCATAGACGCCAGCAATGGGCGCTCTGTCCTGGTCCTCCACCACGCCCCGGCCAGCCATGTTCGATTGGCCAATCAATAGATACAAATCCATATTCTGCTGAGAATAAGCAGACGCTGCTCCCACGAACAGAGCAGCAACCAGTCGCCAACGGAAAGAGAGAAGAATCACAAGAATCACAGCATATAGCAACGGCAGCCGAATGTCAGATTTCACCAGCCACCAATAGTGAATCACCGCGGCGATGGCGCTTACGTAAATCAACCGGTGCAGAAGTTGCCACCGCTTGCCGCCAAGTCTTCGGATCATGCCTTTCGTCGAAGTAATCGCGAGCGGCACCATCAGCACAAGTGCGGTAAATCCGACTGTGATAAACGGACGCTTGTAAATATCGGCCCAGATTTCCGTCGGGTCGAAGACCTTGTCCAGCCACATATAGACCGTAAAATGCAGCACGGCATAAAAGAAGGCGAACAGCCCCAGCATGCGTCGGAACCGAATCGGCTTGGCAGACTTGGTCACCATGCGCAAAGGCGTCATCGCCAAAGTGAGCAGCAGAATTCGGATGGCCCAATCGCCGGTACTGTGCGTCAGATACTCGACAGGATTCGGCCCGGCATTGCTCGTCAGGACCGCACGCGCAATCCAAACTGCCGGTGCCAGCAGCGCCAGAAAAATGAGTACTTTGGCCGCGCGCACGCTAATGAAACTTCTTCAAATTCATGCCGTCGTAAAGCTTGGAAACCTCGCCGCCGTACCCGTTGAACGGAAGCGTTTTGCGCGGCAGCAGTTCACCCAAGCGATGCTCATTGGCCTGGCTCCAGCGCGGATGCTCCACCGCCGGATTCACATTGGAATAGAACCCGTATTCATTCGGAGCCGACATGTTCCACGTAGTCTGCGGCTCACGCGAACTAAACTTTATTTTAACGATGCTCTTGATGCTCTTGTATCCATACTTCCACGGCACCACCAGCCGCACCGGCGCGCCATTCTGATTCGGCAGGGATTGCCCGTACATGCCGAACGTCAGCAGCGTCAGCGGGTTCATCGCTTCATCCATCCGCAGCCCCTCCACATAAGGGAAAGAAATCCCCGCGGAGAACTGGTTCAGCATCGTCTTGCGATCGTAGAAGCTCTCGAACGAAACGTACTTGGCCTTATCCGTAGGCTCTGCCTGCTTGATCAGATCGGCCAATGGGTACCCGATCCACGGCACCACAATCGACCATCGCTCCACACACCGGTGCCGGTACACGCGCTCTTCCTGCGAAGCCACTGCCTTCAGTTCTTCAATATCGTATTTGCGGGGCTTCGCGCATTCGCCTTCGACAGACACCGTCCATGGCGACGTCTTCAGCTTGTAAGCAAACTGCGCGGGCTGGTCCTTGCCCGTCCCAAATTCGTAGTAGTTGTTATAGTGCGTGACGTCCTGAAACGGCGTCTGTTTTTCATCGGTCCCGAATGGCCCGCCTTTCTTGTAATTCAGAGCGGCGGCAAAGAGCAACTCTCGGCGCGTGACTGGCATGCTCTAATTCTTACGCGGAAAGTGCGCTTCGTACCAAGCGATCGAGCGGTTGATGGAATCCACTTGGTGCTTCGATTCACGAATCCCATGCCCCTCGCGCGGATACCGCACCATCACCGCTTCCGTACCGACATCCTTAAGCGCAATGAAATACTGCTCAGCTTCGGCAATCGGAACATCATTATCGTTTTCGCCGTGCATCAACATGGTCGGCGTATGCGCGTTTGCGACATGCTTCAACGCCGAGCGCTCCCACAACACGTCCATCAGATTTCCCTGATGCGGAAACGCGCCCCACTCCATCTGCTCGTATTGGTTGTAGTACGTCATGTAGTTGTAGCTGATCAGGTTGATGATTGCCGCCGTCGGAATCGCCGCCTTGAACATGTTGGTCTGAGTAATCAGCCACGCACTCAACTGTCCGCCGTAACTCACGCCTTCCACTCCGAGCCTGTCGCGATCGATCCACGGATAGCGCCGCATCGCCGCGCTCACACCGTAGAGCACGTCCTGCCCTTCATTACCATTCTGGTCGCCAAACACCGCATCCGTAAATGCCTGCCCATAGCCGGTCGACCCACGAAAGTTCACCATCAGCGTGGCCCATCCATGCGACGCGTAAACCTGGTTGCGGAAGTTGAACGCCGGACCCTGCTGCCCATGAGGACCGCCATGAATAATCGTGATCATGGGTGCTTTCTGCCCTTCGCGCAGCCCCGGCGGGATCGTCAGAAACGCTTCCACTTCAAACTTGTTGTCATTACTGATGAAGGTAAAGCGCTCGACAGCCGCCACGCGCTTACCTTTCATCACGGCCGCGTTCAGATCCGTCACCTGCTTGCCATTCACGAACAGTTCAGCACCGCCGCTCGGAGTCGCAAGCGCGCAGGCCACCATGCCATTCGGGCCAGCCGACCACGCGGTTACCGTGCCTTGGCCCGCCACCAGCGTTTCGCGCGAACCGGCCTTTATATCCTGCCGGTACAACGACGTATTCCCGCGCTCCTGCAGCGTAAACATTACGGCCTGTCCATCTGGTGTCCACATGGGTTCCCCCTGGCGGTTGTCCAGCTTCACCAGCTCGCGCCGGTTCTTGCCATCGCGCCCGATCAGCCAAACATGCGTGTCTTCCATGGTTGTCTCAAGGTCGGTAAGTCCGCGCTTGGTTGCTTCATACACAAGCGTCTGCCCATCGGGCGACCAGCGCGGCCTGTACTCGGCATTCTCCGTCGAGGTCAATCGATGGATAGAACCGTCAGCCAAGTGCAGAGTAAACAGATCGTAATTGAAAAATTGATCTTCATTCGGCTCCCGATTCGAGACAAACGCGAGATCTTTTCCATCGGGGGACCAATCGATGGAGTGCTCGTAATGATCGCCGCTGGTCAACTGCCGCGTCTTACCGCTCGCTACATCGAGCAAGAAAATGTGCAGCCGCCGATTGTCGTTGAAGCGAGTGTTCCCTTCACCCGCATCGGGCTTGTAAAGATAGCGGGTAATCACCACAGGGTCGCCCGTTGCTGCTTCGGTCTCAGGCCCAGGCACAGCCGAGACGAACGCAATCTGTTTTGCGTCTGGGCTCCAGGTCACGGTCTTGCCGGTGGTCGGCAACGGGCTGTTGGTTCCTTTCATTTCGGTTAAAAATCGCGAGCCAGTACCATCCGGGTGGATCAGGATCAAGCCAGCGCGCTTTTCGATGCTGCCGTGATAAGCAAGAGACTTGCTGTCGGGCGCCCATTCCATGCCGCCGCCTGCACCGATCCGCGTGGTGTTGCCATCTGAATTGCGCCGGATGTAAAGTTCAGGCGAAGGTCGGCCCGGACCATCGTTCCGAAGAACCGTGTAAGCCACAAAAGCGCCATCCGGCGAGAGTTGAACGCCGCCCACGGAGCGAAGCTGAAGCAGGTCTCCCGCTACAAAACCAGTCTGAGCAAGCAGCGGTATCCCTACCAGGAAAGCAAAAAAGCGCATGGCCGATTTTACGCCATAGCTTCGATCTGCGCGCCGATCTGTTCCCATTCCGTCATGACATTTTGAAGTTCTACGCGGCCCGATTCCACAATGCCGTTTACGCGGAGCGTTTCATCCACGCTCTTGAAATGGGCCAGTTCCCGTTCATGGTTCGCGATGTGTTCTTCTAGCTGCGACACCTTGTCTTCCAGCATCTGGTGGCGCTCTTTCAGCTTCTTGACCTTGTTCGCTTCCTTGTTGCTTTGCTGCTGCTTAGCCGCGGCAACTGGCACAGGCGCAACCATCGTGACTTTACCCGCTAGCGTCGCAGCATCCGCGTTCTTGCGCCAGATGTAGTCCTCGTAATTGCCGGGGAAGACTTCCACGCCACCGCCGCCCACTTCGAATACGCGCGTTGCCACCTGTTCGAGAAAGTATCGGTCATGAGATACGAACACGACTGTGCCAGTGAACGTGCGCAGTGCTTCCAGCAGCACGTCCTTCGAGCGCATGTCCAAGTGATTCGTAGGTTCGTCGAGGAGCAGGAAGTTGCCGGGTTGCATCAGCATGCGAGCCAGCGCGTAACGGTTGCGCTCACCGCCTGAAAGCACGCCGATGCGCTTGAACACATCGTCATCGCTGAACAGAAAGCAACCGAGTACGCTTCGCAGTTCGGTCTGTGTCGCGCGCGGCGCTACCTGGCCGATGTCGTTCAGGATCTCCGCCGTAGGATCGAGCTCTTTGTATTGATCTTGCGCGAAGTAATCAGTGATTACGTTGTGGCCGATGGTGAACTCGCCCGAGTTCACCGGTTCTGCTCCGGCAAGCAGTTTGATGAGTGTCGATTTACCCGCGCCGTTCACACCCACCAAAGCGATCCGCTCGCCGCGCTCAATGGTGAAACTTACATTCCCCAGTACGTGCTTTTCGCCATAGGATTTCGAGATGCCACGGAACTCCGCCACCACGCGCCCGCTTTGCTTCGGTTGCGGGAAGCGGAAGTGAATGGTTTTCTCATCGTTCGGAATTTCGATCTTGTCGATCTTCTCGAGCTCCTTAATGCGGCTCTGCACCTGTTTGGCTTTGGTGGCGGTGTATCGAAACTTGTTGATAAACGATTCGAGCTGCTCCATCTTGTCGCGCTGATTTTTGAACGCGGCTTCCAACTGCGTGCGGCGCTCCACCTTGAGTACTTCGTACTTCGAATAATTGCCGCTGAAAAAATGAACGCGCTTGTTCCAGAGTTCCACAACCTTCTTCACGGTCACGTCAAGGAAGTAGCGATCGTGCGAGATCAAAATGTAGGAATGCGGGTAATCGTTCAGATACGCTTCCAGCCAATCGCGCGCTTCGATGTCCAGATGGTTGGTAGGCTCATCGAGCAGCAGCAAATTCGGCTGCATCAACAGGAGCTTCGCCAGCGCAATGCGCATCTGCCAGCCGCCGGAAAATTCCTCAGTGCGTCGCTGCCAGTCTTCCGCGCTGAAACCCAAGCCGCGCAAGACTTCGCCTACTTTCGATTCAATGTTGTAGCCATCGCGCGCGATGAACTCGTTTTGGATGTGATGGAAACGGTCGGCTACGTCGGAGTATTCGGCGCTTTCATGATCGAGCGTAGCAAGCTTGTGCGTGAGCTCTTCCTGCTCAATTTCCATCGCCTTCAGCTCTTCAAAAACCAAGAGGCACTCCGCAAACACTGTGCGGCCTGACAGGGAAAGGCCGTCCTGCGGCAGGTATCCGGTTTTCACACCTTTCTGGTAGCTGACCGATCCGTAATCGAGCGATTCCACTCCGGCAAGCACCTTCAGCAGCGTGGATTTGCCCGTGCCGTTACCGCCGACAATGCCGCCTTTTTCTTTCGATCCGATGAGCCAATCGAGACCTTCGTACAATACTTTCGGGCCGAAGCGCTTTCCGGCGCCGGATAGTTGAATCATTGTTCTGGTGTGTGTTTGTTAAAGCGGAGACTTACGTGCTTATTATAACCAGTACTGCCACTTTCCTTGCGTGATCACGTACCAGGCGAGTGCGCCGTTGGTGACCGCATGCATGAGTATGCAAGACCATAAGCTTTTGGTCCGCACCATCCACCAGTTGTAAATTACCCCAGTTACCAGCCCGACATCCCAGTAAGACCCGTGCTCTGAGGCGAAGAGCGCGGCAACAATCCAGAATGCTTGTGCCTGATATTTTCCCAGCGGAACTTTCGTAAACGGCTGATCAATCAGCCAGCGCATCAGCCACCCGCGCCAGAACAGTTCCTCCAAGATAGGAACAGCTACGACGCTCACCAGAATGCGCCACACGAGAAACATTATGTTGTGCTGATCGGCGGGAGGCGTGGACCCGGAGGGGTGTCCCATGATGCTGTTTGAGAAGAGCCAGTGCTGATGCCAACTGGGCACCAGAAAATCGGGCCCAACCCAAAGGGTGAAAACCGCAAGACCGAGCAGAACGCTTTCGAGCGGCTTGCGGAGCTTATCGGAACGGAGCGCGTCACGGGAAACGGCAAGGATCGCAGCTATAGGCAGGGCAAAGCGCACCCATACCGGCACCGGGATTACCTGGTTCAACGCCAACAGAGCGATGAAGACCCCAAAAGGAAGCGTGTAAGCCAGGGTTGCAGCGTTCATCTCGCGGCTGCCTTGCGATAGGCTTCCGTTTTCGGATTTTCGGCGTTCCAATGCGGCACGGTGACGGAGTTGGCAACGGATAAAAGCCCCAGAGCAATCATGCGGTCTACCTTGGCCATGTTGTCGTAATCAATCTTCTGCCATTCGTCGCCGGGCCGATGGTAATCGGGGAACTCAAAAGCGACGGCCAGCGTGTGCGCCGGAACACCTGCATCCGCCAGGGACTGGTTGTCACTGCGCGCGAAAAACGCATCGCTGCTCTTCTCGTTCTTGTAAACGCGCACGCCGGTCAGCTTACCGGCTGCTTCGAAGGTGGCGGGCAGATCGGAGAAATCGAAGCCTGTGAAGGTGGCGCTGCCCATTTGTGGCCCTGCATCGTCGTCTGTCCGGCCGAGCTGTTCCAGGTTGATTTGGGCAACGGTTTGCTTGAGCGGGAAGAGCGGATGAGCCGCGTAATAGCGTGAGCCAAACAGGCCCTTCTCTTCGCCGAAGAACGCCATGAAAAGGATACTCCGTTTGGGATGCTGGGGCATTCTTGCCAGCGCGTCAGCGATTTCTACGACGGATACCGTGCCGCTGCCATCGTCATTCGCGCCGTTGTTGATGCGGTCGCCTTCGCCCGGCGGCAGTGTACCGATGTGATCGTAATGCGCGGTAATCAGCACCACGGTATCGCGCAATACGGGGTCAGACCCGCGCAGTATGCCGCCCACATTGTGAAGCTCAACAGGCTTTTGCACGGCGGCCCGTGCGTGAAGGGACACACTGACCGAAGCATTCGCTGTAAGGAACTTTTCGGCTGCGCTATCTCTGATAGAAATCGTCGGCGATGCCTCCGCCTTGTTCACTGAAACAGACACCAGGCGAGTGGAGAGGGCACGCCTTCCACTGCTGCGCGAGAGTATCACAATCAACGCAGGATGCGCCTCCTGTACGGCTTGCATCGTCTTCTGAAACTTTGCGAACTTCTCGCGCGAGGGCGATTCCAGTAGCGCGGCTTTTCCCGAGAGGTCACCGGGTGTTTCATTTTCCACCTTGACCAGGGAGATGGATTTCAGATCGATTGCGCTCAGAGATTGCAGATCGAAATCTTTCGTCACGTGAACGGTGTCGGCTCCGTTGGTGAGCGTCAGGTCAAAATCCGTCAGGTCGCTCGAGACAAGTGAATACGCGGCCTTCTGAAAATAGCTGTCACCCGCAACTGGTTCCAAGCCTGCTCCGCGAAAACGGCTGGCGATGAATTCTGCGGCGATGTCCAAACTCTTTGATGGTGTTTCTCTTCCTTCCATCGCGTCGGAGGCCAGGAAAGATAAGTTGGCCTTCATACTTAAAGCGCTGATGCGGTCCAGGGCGGCTTGTTCGGCGGGGTCCGGCGCGGCGGCCAGCAACAGCAGATAAGGCAGGTAAGGAAGCATCAATGGCTAAGACAGCGACTGGATAATTTCGGTTGCGCGATCGAGCAACATGATGGTCTCATTGCCGCAACCGAGGAACCTCATGCCTCGCTCCCGCCAGAATTTCGCAAGTTTCATGGAGCGGGTGTGAGTACCCGGAGCGACTCCCTTGGCGATGCAGGTATCGCGCACGGCTTCCATAGCGGCAACTACTTTCGGATGCTCGAATTCACCGGGGACACCGAGCGAGATGGATAAATCCGCGGGGCCGATGAGCACGGCATCGATGCCGGGAACGCTCAGCAGTTCTTCACGGCGATCCACCGCCAGTTGAGTTTCCACCTGCATCACGACCATGGTGTTGCGGTTGGTTTGTTCCAGAATCTCTGCAAAGCCCAAGGGCTCATAATTGGCGTGCATGGTGGTCAAGCCATAGCCGCGTACACCAACTGGCGGGAACTTGACCCAACTAATTGCTTGCGCGAGCAGTTCAGGCGATTCTACGCGCGGGAAAACGATGCCTTGCGCACCACAATCGAGCGAGCGCGCAATGAGCGGATACTGCAGGTCAGGCACGCGCACCAGTGGGCAGAGTGATGTCTGGTTCGCGACGCGGCAGATGTCCTGCACGGTTTCGAGATCGAAACCGCCGTGTTCGGTGTCAATGAAAGTCCAATCAAAACCTGCGGCGGCATAGATGCGTGCCACTTCCGGCGAGCGAAGCTGCCAGAACCCGCAACCGACTTGAACTTTCCCTGCCTTGAGTGCTTCCTTGACGGAATTTGGCGCCATCGTGTCAGGTTAACAGCAGTCAGATGGTCACTAACTGGTGATCCGGGCAACTGAGCTGAAGCTGCCCATAGATTTCATCCACTAGTGTGAACCCGTGTTGCGCGATTAAGGGCAGGACGGAATAGAAGCGCTCCTGCAGGTGCCTGTGCGGGAAAACCAGATTACTAAGCATGCGCGCATCGGCGGAGGCCCGTTCATCACGCAGGATGGTCTGGCGTGCCACTTTCGTTTCCATCTTGCTCAATTGGTATTCCACTTTGCGAGTGGAACGGTTGAGCGCTTTCACGAGGGTGGGGTCGAAGCGGAGCAACTCGGATTTCAGGCGGGCGAGCGCGGCACTAGTACCGGTACGCATCTCCGCCATACGGGAATTCAGCGCGGGGGGCACCAGGGTACGCGCGGCGCGTTCCCGAACGGCCTGCTCGCCCGGGTAGAAATCGGGCAGAGTCAAGCCGTACCGAAGCATCAGCTTATGACTGTGGTGATCAAGTACCGTGAATCCGGCGCGGTGCACGGCATGGGGCTGGCGACCGAGAAGCCGCTGATAAAGTACGCTCGATTGAGCCAGGTAAGATAATTCCGCCGGACCGCCGATGTAAGTGTGGGTCGGAATCATGTAGTCCTGAATCACAGGACGAAGCAGCGCATTGGGGGAAAGTTCCGCTGCGCGGTTTTGCAGATCTTCCGGCGAGAAGGTGCGGCCTTGCGCGGCATATTTGCCATTTTCGCGGCGTAGCGCAAGCCGCTTGCCGTGTTCCAGGAGGAAAAATAACGAGGTCTGTTTCTCCACATGAACTTGAGCGTGGTAGCCTACGTCGGCCAATTCGCGATTGCGCTCCAGGAGAGCGTCTGTCAGATCATCGGCGGCACCAACGGCTTGCGCCAGAACCGGCGCGGCAAGCTGGCGAATGGCGGGCACCATCGGATCGATCTGCAGAATCTGGTGAGTGCCTAAGAGATTGCGCACTAGCGTTCCAAATGCCTGGCCGAAGGTGGTACCGGGCGAGTATGCTGATTCCACCAATGAAGCAACTTCATCCGCAAAGGGCAGCCCGGCTAGTGCAAGGCGTAGGGTACCGAAATCGAGCGCGCCAGTAAGCACGCCGCCCACGGGCTGATTTGCGTGGGGCAGGGCTGCGGTCTGGAGCCTCGACGGATTGAATTGCGAATCGAAGACCCAGGCTTGGTTTACTTCCGCAAAATCGTGGTCTTCCGTGGCCAGCCAAAAAAGAGGCACAGCGGGCGTACCGGAATCCGTCAGGTCTTTCGCAAGTTTGATCGCAGTGAGCGCTTTATAAATGGTGTATGCGGGCCCGGAGTATAGGCCCACCTGCTGACCGGTGACAACGGCCACCGTGCCGGGTTGCGCAAGAAGATCCAGCAGAGGACCGGGCGGATTCTGCTCACGCAGAGCGCTGACCAGCTTCGCGCGGCGATCGTCCGGAAAAGCGAAATGATCAGTTGGCGGAACGAAAAATCGAGCGGTCTTATCCGGGCGATAGACCAGGTCGGCAAACAGACTGGTTGTGCCCGGCAACTCCGTTTGGCGTATACAGGTACAATCCATTCGCTGTCGCTTCAGCGTAGCAGATGCGGTGTGAAGGCTTGCCGCTTCATCGATCTAAGAATAAAGATGCAATCCCGCTCTGCTAAGGGGAGTTTTGAGGTAAATGACGAGGGTGTGCGGGAAGCACGCAAATGACGCGGGCTTCATTGGCGTCGAACTGCGGAGGCGGGCATCCTTCCTCGCGCATGGTTCGGAATATGGTGGGAACCCCTTGCCCCTCTGCTTGAGCTAGTTGCAAGCGGTTCAGGAACCAGGCCAGGCTCTGATTCCGCCAATTTGCGGGAGCGCGCCCGCTTCGCAATTCGTCCAGCGAAATACTGGAAGGAAGAGAGCCCGGGGAAACAATCTCAATGCGATCCGAAAAAGCTGTGACCCGCGTTGGATTTGCTACTTCGTAATCGCGGTGAGCCAGCGCATTGATCATTGCTTCGTGCAAAGCTTGCGTCGGATATTTCATCGCGTTCGGCGAGGAGCGGTCCGTTTTATTGAACACAACATAAGACTGAAAATCTAATAATTCGAGCAAACGCTGTGCTTGTTGTACAACAGTGCCCGTCAACTCTGAACGTTCGGCATGCGGTTCGGAACGGTCCGGGCCGGGGTATATGGAAAACAGGGCATATGCTCCCGGAATGTGGAACTGAAGGTTGCGGCCAAAAAGGACCATTGCGAAGTTACGGGGCCTGAGAACACCGGTAAGAGGCTCACGAAAGCACAGGGGTGGAACCAGTGCGCTCAACTGTTTGTTTTCGGAAAGATAATCTTCGACGCCCAGCTCAGGATGGAACACGTTCATTCGCTGCAAAGAATCACGGAGCGCCAGCAGATCCAGGTCATTGACGGTGGCTGTTAAGCACGGGCGACGGTCCCATTCTTCCACCACGTTCTTGCGACCGAGCAACTCTCTCAGGAGTCCGTTTCGGGCTTCACGGGTTTCGCGGCTGAGCCTTATGAAATATTTCTGCGCATCATCCCGGCTGCGGAACAGATGAGCGGAGCGGGTTGCCGGCATGATGAAAACAAGAATGCGCCGGTCAGGAAATTCCGTCGGAATCTCTTCGACAAGGGGTGTTATTGGAGGTGAGACACGATCCCGGCACGCAGCCATCACTTTGTTTTCAACTTCTTTGATTTGGGAGGCGCTTAAGCCGACCGAGTGGATTTCTGGAAAACCGTACCGATCCTTCTGTTCCCTCGCGCCGCAAACTACGTAGCCGCCACCAAGGTTGGCCCAATCGTTCGCAAATGCCGAAAGCGTCTTGACGACATCATCCGTATCGGCAACGCTTTCTTTCCACTCGACCTGTTCGCTTTCCCGGACCGAGAGAGTTTTCAGGTCTACTTTTTCTGTCATTCCCCGTTATGAAATCAGTTTGGAAATATCGTTATATAAAACCAAGACTACGACCATCATCAGGAAGACGAATCCTACCTTAAGGATGTTCTCTTTCGCGGCCATGCTGACGTCGCGGCCCATTACCATTTCGACAAGAAGAAGCACGATCATGCCGCCGTCCAGGATGGGAATGGGCAGCAGATTGAAAATCGCCAGATTCAAGCTGACCACTGTCATCAGCGCCAGGAAAGCAATTGGGCCCTGGCTGGCTGCCTCGCCTGAACGCCGGGCAATCCCGATCGGGCCTTCGAGAGACTTCGCTGGTAATCTTCGTTCAATCATGCCTTTCAAGAAGCCTACGATGAGCGTTGCATTCTTCGTGTTCTGCCTGACGGATTCGGCCAGTGCGTCCGGAAACGAAAGCTTGCCGCTGAAGATGTTGCGCTTTAGATCGTGTGCCACGCCGATCATGAACCGCGGCTTGCCGTCCGCTTTTGAGAAAACCGGCGTGATCGGGAAGGTGAGCTGTTTACCTTTGCGATCCACCTGAACGGTAATGGTCTTGCCGCCCGATTGGCGGATACTTTCGGTCAGTGTGTAGCGACTCCGCACCGGCTTGCCGTCTATCGAAAGAAGCAAATCTCCTGCTTCAATGCCAGCCTTCTGGGCGGGCATCCCGGCAGATACGCTGTACGCTTGAATCTGACCGTCTTCATCCCACCCCGCTTCGCCAATTCCTTCTTTGTCGTCGAGTAGAGGGGTGATACGCGTGTCAATGGGGCGGCCATTGCGAGTTACCGTAATGTCCAGCGATTTATAGGCGCTCTCAACCGTCTTAAGCGTGATGTCTTCCCAGCTAGGGGTGCGCTTTCCGTCAAACCGGGTAATCACATCGCCTGCTTCCAGGCCCGCCTTCGCGGCAGCGGAGTTCTTCTCCACATGGCCGATGACCGAGGGACCGTCCTGCACAACCTTCTGGTAATGCACCATGAAGAGCCCCGCCAGGATTCCGACAGAGAGCAGGATATTCATAGCTGGGCCGGCAACTGCAATTATTAATCGCTGCCAACGCGGCTTGTTGAGAAACGCGCGCGGGTCGTCTGAACCTTCTTCACCCGGCTGATCGCCCGCCATCTTTACATAACCGCCAAACAGAACCGCGGAAAGACGGTAATCGGTTTCACCCCGTTTGAATCCGAAAAGCCGAGGACCGAAACCGAAACTGAAAACGTCCACGCGCACGTTGAAAAAGCGTGCTGCCCAGAAGTGGCCGAGTTCGTGAACCAGAATCATGACCCCGATCAGAACCAGCAGCCAAACGATATTGTGGAGTGCCGCCATAACTGTCTAACCCTTTCGCCCGGCAATAATCTGGCGCGCCATTGCCCGGCTTTCGCCGTCTACCTCAAGGATATCCGCAACGGAGTACGCATGTCGGATGGGAACGCGCCTGAGCGTCTCTTCAATAGTGGACGTGATTGCGGGGAAAGGGATGCGCTCTTCGAGAAATGCCGCTACCGCAACTTCGTCCGCTGCATTCAAGGTGCAAGTCGCGGTTCCACCCGCTTCGAAGGCCCGGTAGGCAAGCCGTAGGGCAGGGAAGCGCTCGAAATCGGGTGCTTCGAAGGTCCAGGTTTGGGATTCGCGCCAATCGATTTTCGGGACGGGTGCCTCGGCGCGTTCGGGCCAGGTGAGCGCGTATTGGATGGGCATGCGCATATCGGTGGCGGAGATTTGCGCCACAACGCTACCATCATTGTATTCCACCATCGCGTGCACTTTCGATTGTGGATGCACCACGACGTCCACTTCTGACGCTTTGAAATTAAAAAGCCAGCAAGCCTCAATCACTTCGAAGCCTTTATTCATGAGAGTGGCGGAATCGATTGTGATGCGGCTGCCCATCTTCCAGGTTGGATGCTTCAGGGCCTGAGCAGGCGTTAAAGTCGCGAAGTCTTCAGAAGGCGTGGTGCGAAAGGGGCCACCTGAGGCGGTGAGCAGCAATCGCGTGACTTCGCTGCGTTTGCCCGCGCGCAGACACTGGTGCGCTCCGTTGTGTTCGCTGTCGACTGGAATTAGTTCAGCGCCAGATGCCGTTACCGCGCCCATCACCAGAGCACCGGCGGAAACCAGGGATTCCTTGTTCGCAAGCCCGATTCGCTTTCCGGCGCGGGCTGCTTCGTAAGTTGCTTCCAGGCCGGCAACCCCTACGATTGCCGACATGACGGCGTTAGCTTCTGAATCGGTAGAGATGGAGACCAGGCTTCCGGAGAGATCGGGAACCAGGATTCCGCGCGTACCCAGCAGTTTGGCCAGACGGTCCGGTTCAGGTACAGTGACTCGCGCGGGATGGAACTCCTCAATCTGGGAAGCTAGGAGATCTAAATTACGGCCTGCGGCGAGAGCGTGAATTTGGAATCTGTGGGGATTGTTGCGAACAACATCGAGAGTGCTCGTGCCAATACTGCCGGTAGAACCTAGAACGGTAAGTCTCAACTAAAGGAGTTTAACAGGTGTGAAAACCCTTACGGGCGCCGGGGAGATTTGCTTCAGGGGTCTTGATTTGAGGTTAGTCTCGCTTTGGTGGGAGTTACCTCCCCGGCTTGATTCCAATAATAGGATACTGAAATCAGAATTGCAACTATTTTTTTGGAAAATATTAAAAGATGGATCTATAAGGATGATCGCTACTGAATTTAGAAGGTGATATTTGCTTCGCCAGAGAACTTCTTATAGTTCCGGAATTCGATAGCGTTTCGGCTGCAAAACGTAGACCCGCGCTCACAACTGAGGGTTTCTGCGTGAAGCGGGAGCATAAAGCGATCGGCAGTTGCTAAGCGGACAAGCCCGTAATCATTCGATGATTCCACTTTGTCCAGGGGGAAATCGACCGGAATCTCATCGGCTTGCATTTCGATACGGATGACCTGCGCCGTCTTCTGATCGATCCAAACGCGCCCTGAATAGGCTGGGATGAGCGCTTGACCCCCAAGCTGAATACGCCAATCGGAATATTCCCGTTTTACGGAATAGTCATACACGGAAGCGGTCATCCCGGTGATTTGGCTCTGTTTCACATACTTGAAAGCGGCTCTACGGCCGGGGTGAAAAAGGCTACGGAGCGTAGTACCGAATTCACCGGTAGACCAGGACCCGGGTAAGTCTTCCATCTTTTTCGATTGCGCTTTGCCGTTAATGGCGATATTCCGGTAATCTTCTTTGCCATTTTCGTAAACAACGTTGGCGCTTACAACGTCTTTGGCCTGCCAGCCGCTTTGGCCGGGCAGCTTGAGGTAGCGCGTGGTGAACTGCTGACAGACGTAATTCGGTAATCCGCCCGTGAAGGAGAGCGCCCACTCGCGTGCACGTTCGATTAGGGCCGCGCTTGAGGAACCGGCAATCGGGGCGGCAATGTCTTCCGGCTTGACGGAAACAGCTTCCGCTTTAACGACTTCTGATTTCGCCTGAGCTTCGGCTGGTTTGGGCGGCAGAGGCTTGGCTGCAGGAGGATTCGGCTGGCCATGCCGTAGACGGGGTGGGCCGTCATCCTCCGGATCAGGCTTGGCGGGCTTATAAATCACGGGCTCCTGCGGCTTCGCGCGAACCGGCGCTTCAGGAGGCGTTTCTTCAGAAGCAGGAGAAACAGACCGCCGACGGGTGGCTTCCAGATTAGCGGGCGGCTTCTCCAGTGAAACTTCTTTCGCGGTAAGAAACGCCTCTTTATCTTGCGTACCCTGCACACGTACGTAATCGCCGACTTTCAGTTCCGCAGGCGGCATTCGCGTGGATTTTTCAACCTTGAAGGTCAGCAGGCGGTGATCTGAGGCGTCGATTACTAAGGATTTCGGCTCTACCACTGTTATCAGTCCGGTCACATCTACGGATTTCGCGTCGAAATCATCTGCCGCGGGTGGCTTGCGGGAAAGGCGGGGCCGTTGGGCCGCAGCCTCCACGACAAGCAAGAGCACGAAAATGACCCAGCGCATCACTTTAATGAGTATAAGTTAGCCAAAGACTGTGCTCATTGAACCGCTATACGCGCGATGGGTGAAACCACCCCTGCAATCGCAACGGTTACGGGTTGAGACCCAGTGGCCACCGAAGCAGGGATTTCCACATTGATCTGATAGAGACCAGTGAAGCCTGGAGCCAGCCCGCTGAAGAGAACTGTCGCGGGAAGGCCCCCGATAGTAACCATAGGCAAACTCGTGGTCACCGCTAGTGGCGAAGCAGGGGCGGTCTCCCCTGTTCCGGGTGTGACGGAGACAGAACCTAGTGAATTGGCGAACAGACTGACTGTTCTTCCCCGCCGCGCTGGACTCGTGGTGCTCACGAGCGTCGCGTTCTCATCAAGTGCCGCAGCCTGCGATTGCCCATACACAAACAGAGCAGGCGAAACGGGAGTTACTGGGACAGTAACGAGCGTTCCGGAAGATTGGTTGATGGACACTTTAATCTGCACCGATGTCTGGCCGGCCAGTTCCCACGGCACCTGCACGTTGACCTGATTCGGACTCACATAATAGAGGTGGCCAGGAAGGCTCACGCCTGGCGCATCAAAGCTAACGCTGACGTCGTCAAGAGCCAGGGGCAGGGTTGGGGTGGGGGAAACGCTCGTAATATCGCTCAAGCCGGTGCCGTAAATGGAAATGTAGGAGCCTGGCACAATACCATCCCCCAGTGCAGAACTTGCCGCGTTCACCACGCCCCCGTCAGAGATGGTGGGCTGAGCCCTCGCTTCGTCCTGAAACCGGACGGTAAGGCCACCCGCTTTGCCGACAAATACATTGGCACCCGGATTGGGACCGAACGTTGCGACCGCGGTTGCGATTCCGAACGCGTTGGTGACGGAAGCGGCATTAGTGAGAGAGCCACCGCCGCGCGAAACAGAGAACCTGACGGGGAGATTGTCCACGGGGGCTCCATACTGATCCGTTACCTGAAAAGCGATTTCGCCATCAGGGATGACGGTACTCACATTTCCTACGTTGCTATCGCCGGTCAGGATCACCGCGTTATAGGGAACGTGGTCCCCTACGATCGCCACGAACGGCACGTGAAGGGCTCCGTTTGCGCCTGCAAAATTTACCTGCCCGGAATAATTTCCCGCTGCCAGGGGTGTGGCGGGCAAGCTAAGCGTGACGGTACCGGTCTGATTTGGCTTAAGAATAAGATTGCCGCCGGTCAAAGTAACAGGGGCTGGAGCCGTGGCGGTAAGTGTCAGCGTTGTATTGCCGTTATTGGTGACCTGAATGGGTACACGGGCGAGCGTGTTGGTGGAAGACTGTACGCCAAAAAATACGGAAGAGGGAGATAGCGTGACTGTAGCATTTACGGCGGCTGCGACATCCAGCTTGCCGGACCCTTGCGCACCTACTGGAGCCGGACTGCCCGCCTCCGTCAACACGTTGGCAACGGTGCTGTTGACCACTGCGGATTTAATCTGCGACGTGTTCCACAGAGGATGTTTTTGTTTGACCAGCGCCGCAGCGCCCGCTGTCATAGGGCTTGAAAAGCTGGTACCCGAAGCCACTGAATACCCATTCGGACTATAGAGATCGCCGGAAGGATCGATCCGTTGCGCGGCCATGTAAATTTCGGTTCCTACCGCGGTTAGCTCTGGCTTAATAGTGCCGCCATTGAAGGCAGGGCCGCGTGAGGAGAAACCGGCAATTACGTCTGGTGTCGCGTCGCGCGCCACCAGGAATGTTAGATCGAGCGTTGCCGTGGTGCTTGGGTTTGTAGCAATGAATTGCCGCAAGGCTTGGCCGTCAGCCTGGCCGATGAGTACGGAGGGAATTGAGGTGCCGGCGAGCCCGCCCGGAACGACTAGGGAATCAGATTCGTTCGCAAGAGTGAAAATAACGGCGACCGCTCCCGCGGATTGCGCGTTTTGCACTTTCGTCGTGAACAGGCAGTTGGAACTGCGGGCAATGATGGCGATCATTCCTTCAAGCGAACGCGCGGGAAGCGCTGTGCAGGCTTGCGGATCGCCCACGGAGCCCGCGTCTTTTAACAGGGCGGTAAGTGGCGATTGCGGTACTGGACCATCGCCGAATTCACCCGCAATACTGATCAGAGAGCCGGGAACGTTGTCACCATTTATCGAAATGCCGCTCAGAAAGATGTGTGAGTTGGTGGATGCAGCTACCGAGATTGCGCCGGGCGCGGTAGAGGGGCTGCTGACTGTGCCCAGCGTAGGAGTTTGCTGGCCGGAATCGCCGTCATTACCCGCTGAGACCACAATGACCAGACCGTTGCGCACGGCTGTATCGTAGGTCTGCGCCAATAGGTCGCAAGGCACGCCGGGATCATTGCCGCAAGCTGCGCCGGAATCGAGCGCATCTGAAAACGCGAAGGATCCAGACGAGAGATTCACCACATCCATTCCGTCTTTGAAAGCGTCTTCAAGCGCCAGAATCAGCACGTCGTCCGTGGCACCCGGGTTCACACCGTTACTTCCGTATACCTTGTAATTGCCAAGATAGGCTTTAGGCGCGATGCCGGTGATGGTACCGTTCGGGCCGGTATTAGTATTGCCCCCAGCGACCATGGCGACAGCCGTTCCATGACCCACACGATCTTTTGGCGAAAAATCGTCAGGGCGCGAATTCGCGGCGGGATTGGGGCCGGTGCCCGCGCCCAAGCGGCTCACGTAGGAACGCGCCACAATTACCTTGTTGTTCGTAAAGGCGCAATCAGCACCGGCGCAGATGTGGGGTTGGGCGGGAAGCGCAGGGTCGTTAAAGCCCGCATGATTCTGATCGATTCCGGTATCGATGATGCCGATCTTCATGCCCAAACCGGCATTCGGAATTCCACCAAGGGCGTTCCAGGCCGCGGGTGCGTTGATGAGTGCGGCGGCGCGGTCCAGATAAGGATGCCGCACTCCCAGCCGGACTACCGCTTTCACTCCGGGCAAATGTTTCAGCATGGAAACCTGATCTGTTTCCGCGTCCACAAAAACCGCGTTCAGAAGAGTTTGAACGGCACCGGAAACCGGAAGCTTTCGCGCTTCCAGATTCGCTCGCAAGCTGGCTTGTGCTGCTGCAATGGTGACGCGGCGGCCGCTAACGGAGGCGAGTTGACTATGGGGCGCAGAGGCAGGCGCATCTTCCAGAATGAGGGCATAACGGGCTGCGGAAAGGGGGCAAACGACAAACGCAGCAATCGCCACAACGCAAAGGCGCATAGCACCTTTGACGGCACAGCCATGCGGAAGGGTTACCGCAAATGCCTTCATGCAGCAGTGCTACGATGGGCCTTTATGCCTACCGCCTTGCGTCCGCAAACAAGCCCCGTTTCCGATGCGACCACAAACGGTATTCGCGTTGAAGTGATGTCACGGCACGTGCCAGAGCATTCGCCGCAACATGAAGGGCAATGGGTCTTCGAGTATACGGTACGCATCACCAATCGTAGTAATGAAACGGTGCAACTGGTGAGCCGCCACTGGCTGATTACCGATGCCTTGGAGAAAGTACGTGAAGTGCAGGGCGCGGGCGTGGTGGGCAAGCAGCCTCTGCTTAAGCCCGGCGAGCAGTTTCAATATTCGTCCTGGTGCCCGCTCCCCACACCTACCGGCACCATGCATGGAACATATCGGATGGAGCGCGAAACCGGCGGCCAATTCGATGCCGAAATTGCGCCTTTTTCGCTACGCGCCGGCTACACGATACATTAAGAGTTCATAATCCAATGCGATTTAACACTCGCTTTACGTTACCCGCGCAACTAGTTCCACCCCGGGCGCGTTCCAAAACTATGCCCGTGCGTTTCGCCCTTTTTCTCTTTTGCACGTTTCTCGCCCACGCTGCCATCGTTCCAAACCGATTTATTGTAGAGCTCACCACTGAACCGCTTGCCGATCGGCTCTCCGCCGGGGGGGCCCGCATTAGCCTGTCGAGCGCCGCCGCCGTGAGCCACCGCGCCCGTATCCTTCGCGAACAAGCTCAGCTGCGCGTAAGTCTGCGTCAGGCTGGCGCGCAAGTGTTGGAAAGCCTGGACACGGTAGCCAACGCTTTGCTGGTCCGGACTACCGATGAGAATCCGCAACCGTGGGCCAACCTGCCGAATGTATTGCGCGTGACGCCCGTGCATACCGTTCCCCTTGTGTTGGACCGTGCGGTGGTAGTGAATCGAATTGTGGACGCCTGGGCACAACTGGGCGGACCCGCTAATGCCGGGCGCGGCATGAAAGTGGCTATTCTCGACACGGGCGTCGATATCGGGCATCCCGGTTTTCAGAACAGTCCGCTTACCGTTCCCGAAGGTTTCCCGCTGGTGAACGCAGATTCCGACACCGTTTACACAAACAACAAGGTAATTGTGGCGCGCAGCTATGTTTCGCTGCTGCCTCACCGTGACCTGGACGATTCCGCGCGCGACCATGTGGGCCATGGAACAGCACTCGCGATGATCGCCGCAGGCGGAACGGCTGCGGGCCCGGCAGCCACCATTACCGGCGTCGCTTCAGGCGCTTGGATCGGCAGCTATAAGGTGTTTGGCTCGCCCGGCATTAACGATGGCGCGGGGGATGACGCCGTTCTTAAGGCTCTGGACGACGCTGTTAAAGACGGGATGGATGTGGTGAACCTGAGTCTGGGCTCAAACGTCGCAACCCGTTTCGGTGACGATGTTCTGGTGCAGGGCGTGGAGCGTGCGACTGCGGCTGGCGTCCTGGTTGTCATTGCCTCCGGCAACAACGGTACCGGCGCAACAACGGTCTCCAGCCCGGGTACCGCGCCCGACGCCATCACAGTGGGCGCGCAAATGAACGACAGGGTTTTTGCAGCAACCGTGCAACTGGTCGGCTTTTCCCCGTTTTTAGCGCTGCCGGGCAACGGTCCTACGCCCTCTGGCCCTGTCACAAACGCATTTGTAGACGTGCAGACTTTGGATGGCTCAGGGCTTGCCTGCGATCCTTTGCCAGCTGGAAGTTTAACCAACAGAATTGCTCTTATCTTGCGCGGCGATTGTCAATTTGCCATAAAGCTGAACAATGCTGCAGCCGCAGGAGCGTCCGCTGGTGTGGTGTATGCCACCAGTGCATCGCCCAACCCGACCAGCATGGATGTGGGCAGCGCGATTTTGCCGGCTGAAATGATTTCGAACGCTGACGGCCTTGCGCTAAAGCAGGCAATCGCGCAAGGTGCCGCGAATTCGGCAACTGCTTCGTTCACCCGAATGCCGGTTCGCGTCGATGCCAACCGGTTGGCCGATTTTAGTGGCACCGGTCCTAACGTTGATTCTTCCATCAAGCCGGATCTTCTGGCCGTGGGCGAAAACTATTACGTAGCCACTCAGAGTTTCGATTCCAAAGGCGACATGTACAGCGCAAACGGCTATTCTCTGGTGGGTGGCACCAGTTTTTCCGCGCCGACGGTTGCGGGTGCTGCCGCGCTGTTGAAATCCGCAAGACCCGGACTGACCACCGCGCAATATCGGTCGCTACTGATCAACTCCTCTACCGCTGTAAAATCGGGAACCGTGCAACTTGGCGTGCAGCAGGCTGGCGCCGGATCGTTAAACGCCGGGTCTGCGTTGCTAGCCACGACAGCCGTGTATCCCACCTCCCTGGGCTTCGGTGCCGGCGGCGCTTTTCCGCAGGGATCTCTGAATCTTAAAATCACGAATGTGGGAACGGCAGCGGACACTTTCACGTTGCGCGCCAGCCCCACCGGCACCAGCCCTGCAGCGGCGATCTCGACAGGTTCCTTGGTGCTTAACCCTGGCGCATCGGGAACAGTCTCGGTTTCATTCACAGGCTCCAACTTGGCGGCGGGCGCTTACGAAGGCGTAATTCTGGTGGCTGGCGCGAACGGCAGCGTAGAATCCCGTGTGCCGTATTGGTATGGTGTTCAATCCACAACGCCAGCCCTGATTACTAAGTTACGTTTGCTCGCCAGCGCGAAACATGATTCCAAACAGCGCGATGCCATTCTTTTCCGCGTCATAGACGCCGCGGGCCTCCCCATCACTGAGGTGAAGCCTACCGCGACAGTCACTGCGGGAGACGGAACAATAACCAGCTTGATATCGCTTGATTCCGTGTCGCCCGGCCTGTTTTCCCTTTCTGTCCAATTGGGGCCCCTCGCCGGAACGAATATCTTTCAAATTCAGGCCGGTGACATTGTCGCCAGCTTCAAGATCACCGGAACTTAGCAGCAGGAAAGCTTACCTGCCGGGCAGGTATAGCGTTTGTGGCAGTGTCTCGCCATTCACCGTAACCTCAACCGCCAGATCTCCGGGTGCGGCATCGGTTGGAACTACGACGTTGAATTGATAAACTCCCACCTGACCTGCGATTAGGCCAGCATAGGGCACTTGCGCTACCGTGCCGCCGATTTTAAACTGCACATTCGCAGTCACGCGGGCGGCAGCAGACGCGATAGCTCCCGCGAACACAACCGAATTCGGAGTAACAGGTCCGAAACCGGTTCCGTAGAAGATGATGGTCTCTCCGGGCTGGGCCGGCGCGGCTGCAATACCGGGAATTTTCCCATTCGAAATCAAGGTGCCGGAAGCGTGCGCGGCGGCAACATACTGCTTGCCATCTACTTTGAACGAGAGGGGTGCAAGGATGCCGCCGGCGAGCGGCTTGACGTTAATAGTGGACGCATCGGTAGACGCGTCGCTAGCTTGACCGTTATAGGTCACAATCACTTGCTGGCTGCCCGCTGCGAGGCTGGGCGAAATCTGCACGTTAATCTGATTCGGACTCACGAAATTCACATACGCGCTCCGGCCACCTACGGAGACAGCAACGCCGTCCAACTGTGTTGGCGCATTGCCATTTTTGAAATCCCCTGTTCCCCAGCCGCGTGTGGACCCTGCCAAATTCCGCCCATAAATTTCGATGTAAGAGCCCGGCGCGGCGGTAGTCGAACCGCCGAACGCGCTTGCCGATATCACGGCTTGCACCATAGGGGCGTCAACGCTGTTCAACTGCGTGACGGAGATAACGGTGACCAGATTGTCGCCGGATGAATCGTTGGCAAAACTGAAGATCGGAAGTTGGCTAAAAACCCCGCTATCTTTGTTGATGGTTGGCAAACTCCCGATCTTGTCCATCACGGCCAAGCTGGCGGGATTCGCCACACGGCCGAACACCGTAAATCCACCATTCTGGTTATCCAGATTTGCGCTGTTATCACCCAGGTTGAAGAACCACTGATTGGTTGCGCTGTTTGGATCGTTGCCCAGCTTCGCCATAGAAATGGTGCCCCGCGTATTGGAAAGGCTATACTCATTCTTCACCGCGGGGTCCTGCGAAATAGCGCTAAAATCCTGCTTGAAACCGCCGCCTTGGATAATAAAATTCTGAACAGAGCGATGGAAAATTGAATTGTTGTACGCGCCCCGGTTCATGTAATTTAAGAAGTTAGCCACCGTGGCCGGTGCACTGGCCGGAAGCAATTGAACATCGATATCGCCGGCGTTGGTATGCATGCGAATCAGTTGGCCTGCCGAACTCTGAGCGGTAAGCGGCAGAGAGAAAACAAGAGCGGCGAGGGCGAGTGCGAAGCCGGAGCTAAATTTCATAAGTAAGAGCCTTAATTTTACCGTGCGCTGCCGGCATATCCGAGATCATGAAAACCAACGCCGCGCGACTGCTGGATAAACTTGGCATCAGCTATAAGCTACGGACATACGAATTAGACCCGGAAGACTTGAGTGCTGAGACGGTAGCCATAAAGATCGGGTTGCCTCTGGAGCAAGTATTTAAGACGCTGGTAATGCACGGCGATCGAAACGGACACCTGTTCGCGGTGATCCCCGGCAACACTGAGGCCGATGAGAAAGCAGTTGCGCGCCTGAGCGGCAATCGGCGCGTCCAGATGGTGCCGCTTAAAGAAGTACAGCCGCTTACCGGTTATGTAAGAGGTGGTGTGACGGTGTTTGGAGCCGCGCGCGCGTTTCCCGTCTTTGTCGATGAGACCGTGGAACTGTTTGACGTGATTTCTGTTTCAGCGGGCCAGCGGGGTGTTCAAATCCTGATAAGCCCGGCGGATTATTTGCGTGCCGCCAGCGCTACAGTGGGTGCGATTGGTGTTCTAAGGGTCTAACTCGCTCGGGTGGGCCGGTACCGCTGCACCTTGATTTGATCCTGGTGTTGGCGTGCCTGTGCCAATTCGTATGCCGTTTGGAGCCGCATCCAGTGGTCCGCGTTAGACCATCCCGCTTTTTCGAGCCGGATGGCCATCTCCGCCGAGATTCCCGCCTGTCCATTCAGAATGCGCGAAAGCGTGTGACGGGCAATTCCCAATACTTTGGCTCCTTCTGTCACGGTCAGATCAACCGCGTCAAGGCAGGCATCCTTAATAGAATAACCAGGGTGTGGAGGATTTTTCATTGGCATAAGCTTTTCCCTTTAGTGATAATCAGTCAAATCCACATCGAAACAATCGCCGTCTTCGAAGCGAAACACCACACGCCAGTTTCCGCTCACGCTCAAACTGAACAACCCCTTCAGATCACCTTTCAGCGGGTGCAAGCGCAGACCGGGGAGAGACATGTCGGACGGGCGAACCGCTGAATCCAGATGGGCCAGAACGTAGCCGATCCGCTTGACCTGATCGGAACGAACTCCTCTTGCGTCACCATCTTCATATAGCCGCTTCAGACCACGATGCCGGAATGTCTTGATCAAAATTATAACGTACGCTGTACCGGTACACGTACCATTACCGCTCCCGAATCTTGATATTCCGCAACAATACAAACGTAAACTGATCGTGCAATTGCAACCCGATCGGCCCGGATTTCGGACGTTTCGGATCACCCGGCGACTGCGAAACCACTTCGCCATTCAGCGAAACGCGAATCATCTCCGGACGGCTCTCAATCAGCATCGTGTTCCACTGCGCGGGCTTCTGGCCGCCGAACTTGGCGGTATCGAACAGATAGACACTGCCGGTGGGATATTTCTCCGGTCCATCGATAATCTGAATTTCGTAGCCGTTGTGCGCGGGGCTGCCGGTGCTGGGGCCATCAGCCGCTGTTGCCTCGCCGGTAACGAATTTGCCGCGTGTTGGGTCTCGCAACGAAACACCGCTGTTCAATCCGGGTGGAATCAAGTATTCCAGTTGCAGGTCGAAGTTCGTGTAGGTGGCTTTTGTATAAAGCCAGGCTTGCTGATGCACCCAACTGTTGAAAGTCTTGGCGTCCACCGGAAACGGGGCTTCAAAAGGCTTGGCGGGTTTTTTCTGGACCCTTTGGCCCAGTAAACTGCCGTCCGGCATCGGGGTCCAGAGGCAATTGCCATGGGTTTCCCAGCCGTCGAGTGTCTTGCCATTGAAGAGCGGCTTCCACTCTTGTGCGGCGCTTAAGCAGGTGAATACGAATATGCAGGCAAAAAGCTTCATAGGTCCCGTTTAGTTTAACCACTTCATCCACGTAGTCACCACTAGCGCATGAGCCACCATGGAGGCGCGGATACTTTTCCCGGCGCGATACGCCTCGCCCCAGAACGCTCCGGCAACAGTCGCAAAGATCGCCATGCGCCAATTCGGGAACCCGCGGAATCCTAGATGGCAAAGTCCGAAAATGACCGACGCGATGGCAAGCGCGGTCCAACGCTTGCCTGTCAGGCGCGTGATCCATTGCAGCAGCACACCGCGGAAAAAAAATTCTTCCGACAGCGCGACCACCCAAAAGATGCCCAGGAAAATTCCCAGCGCCTGCCATTCCGGCCCGGGCCGCCCGTGGAAGGTCACGATGCCCAAAGCCCACCCCAGCGGTATGCCGACGGGCAGGAAATAAAGAAAGTAGCGAAGGCCCACCGCGCATTCCCGCCATGACGGTATGAAGCCGAAGCCCAGCCCTTGAAACCGCCGTTGCAGCAGCATGACGGACGTGCCCAGCCGGATCAGCATCAAATGGCCGAGCACGTCAATGTACACCTTGTCATAGGGGGGCAGGTAGATTTTTTTGAAAACTTTAGAAAGGAAAACGGCGGCTAGAAGCGCTATGAAGCCTAGGTCCGCCGCCACCGAAGCAGGGAAGACCAGAAACCAGAAGCTTGCCGCAATTGCGATACAAGCGAGCGCCAGAAAAGGCGCAATCTGAAACTGGCCAGTGAGCAACGCGTAAATCAAATACGGAATAATCGCGCTAAGTGCCAGCAAGGGTGCGAGCGCCGCCGCGCTTAGCTTGCCGCGCACACCTTCGCGCACGGCTTCAAAACCAGGCACAAGATAGAATACAAATTCTGCCAGGAAGGCGGCGATCACCGGAACCGCAATTCCCTCAGGAACACCGCGCTCCCTAGCCAACACAATGCCCGCGCCAGATAAAATCAGCCAACCCACCAGGCAAGTCAGCCAGAAGCTGCGAAGGCTTGCCGGTTTTTCCATCGCTGTCATCGTAGCATCGGGTTTCCCATGCTTCAGTTTCGCAGCCGATCCCCCCAAAGATTTGGCCCGCCTGGTGGCGCACCGCGAAAGCGAAACGCAAGCTGGCCGAAACCAGTTTACTTACCGCCAAACCGTTCTGGTGGAAGAACTCACTGAGCGCGGAACCCGCAACGGCGAGTACCGCGAAACGCGCGATGTCATTTATTCCCCGGTGAAAGAACGTGAAGACGTGGTGGTGGCAGCTCCCCGCTCTACGCTCAAGAATCTGATCCTCACGGAAGAAGATTTCGCCGATATCCGCTACATCCAGCCCTTCGTCTTGGTGGAAGACCTCTTCCCCATTTACGAAACAAAATTTAAAGGGGAGCAGCCCATGGATGGCGAAGACTGCTGGGTATTGCAAGTGAAGCCCCGGCAGATTCTGCAAGGCCAGCGCCTGTTCGATGGCTTACTCTGGGTACGAAAACTGGATTACTCCGTGGTGCGTTCCGAAGGGCAGGCGGTGCCCCAAATCCGCACTACTAAATCAGAAAACTTGTTCCCGCGATTCACCACAATCCGGCGCAAGGTTGGCAACTTCTGGTTCCCTATCCAAACTTACGCTGACGATACACTTTTCTTCCGAGGCGGACCGCAACGCATCAAGCTCTCGGTGCGCTACGAAAACTATAAGAAGTTCGGCACCGATACTACCGTGACGTTTAAATAGATTCGGCTTACCACCTGCCGATAATCGGCTGTTCCCCGGCATTACCGCCAAACGCAATGAATCGATCTTGCCCCGCCGCGGTTCCATCGAAACTGCCGTTACCGTTAAAATCCAGAATCCAGAACCCGTTCAGATACAAGCCGATCTTGCCCTTGCCATCACCGTTCCAATCGCCAACAACAGGTACCTCGCCGGTGTTTCCCCCGAAGCCATAGAACTTATCGGTTGGGTAGTCATAAACGCCGTTACCGTTAAAATCTAGAATCCAGAAACCCTTGCGATAAATGCCCACCTTGGAGGCCCCGTCGGCATTCCAGTCACCTACTAACGGGATGTCTCCAGCCGTATAGCTTAAATAGGAAAATTGCCTGTCGGCCACGGCACCGAACGCTCCATCACCGTTGTAATCCAGCGTGAACGTGCCATTTGAGAACGTTCCTACCTTCGCGCGACCGTCGCGGTTCCAATCGCCTACCAGGGGGAACTCATTTGGGTTGCCGCCGAAGGCATAGAACCTGTCCTGGCCCGCGCCGGTGCCATCGTAAATGCCGTTACCGTTGTAATCCAGCACCCAAAACCCATTTAGGTAATAACCGATCTTGCTTCGCCCATCGCCATTCCAATCGCCTACAATCGGCCGGTAACTCTGAGCGGTGGCGCCTCCGAAACCATAGAATTTGTCGGCGGGCGGATCGTAAACGCCGTTACCGTTGTAATCCAAAATCCAGAAACCATTGCGGTAAATACCGGCTTTGGAATGGCCATCGCCGTTCCAATCTCCCGTTACGGCAATATCGCCTGGCTGTTGCTGCGCATAGAAGAAATTTTTGTCTCCGGCATCGAACGCGCCCGTGCCATTCGCGTCAAGTACGAAGGAACCATTGTTCAAATATCCGACATTTGTCTTGAGTGCGGTATTAGTGAGGCTGAACGTTGCGGGGATGGAGTTTACCGTCGCAACGACGTTATATGACCCAGGCACATCGTTCGCGACAAACGCGGGGGCAATGGCAACACCAAGCGCATTTGTAATCACAGGCGCATTACCGATAAATGACCCGCTGGCTCCGGACGCGGGTGCGGTAAACGTGACAGCTACGCCAGGGCTCGCCACGCCGGAACCGTTTGTTACCAGAACCTGAAATGGGGCTGCAAAAGCTGTATTCACAGGCGCGGACTGGCCTGAGCCCCCATTTGCTGTGACGGCGCCGACACCCAGTTGGGTGACTGACAGAACCGTGACCAGATTCGCGGGTAAGGCAGGCTGGGCTGTGTCAAGAAGCGGAAGTTGAGTAAACGCCCCGCCACCATTAACCGTCCCCAAGGCACTAATCTGATCCATCACCGCCAACCCCGCGGCATTCGCAATTGTGCCGAAGACAGTGAAACCACCATTCTGGTTGTCTAAGTTGGCGCGGTTATCGGCCTCATTAAAGAACCACTGATCGGTTGCGCTATTCGGATCGCCACCTACCTTTGCCATCGCAATGGTGCCCCGCGTATTCGGGATGCCGAATTCGTTCCTCACGGGCCGATCGGTGGGGATCGCGGTTCCGTTCTGCGTGAACCCACCGCCCTGAATGATGAAATTCGCAACGGACCGATGGATGATCGAATTGTTATACGCCCCGCGGTTGGCGTAACTTAGAAAATTCGCCACCGTTGCCGGAGCGCTCGCGGGAGCCAGTTGCACATCAATATCGCCCACGTTGGTATGCATGCGAACCAGGGGTTGCGCCGCAAGCGGCAACATGAAAATGAAAGCGAGCAGACTGCTTATAATAAAGAAGGGCACTGCCACGAGTCTAAACTACCGTTACGTTTTCCGCCTGCAGGCCCTTCGGCCCCTGCTTCACTTCGAATTCTACCTGAGCGCCTTCCTCCAGGCTTCTGTACCCGTTCGATTGGATGGCGGAAAAGTGAACGAAGACGTCCTCCCCGCTGGAGCGCTGAATGAACCCGAATCCCTTTGACGCGTTAAACCACTTCACAACACCTTTTTCTCTCACAAACTCTCTCCTGAAACTCTGAAATTCCTACCGAGCTTGACAGATTGCGCGAATCAAAATCAAGTGGGCCCGTTCTATACTGGGCGGGTAGATTCCCATGAAATTCACATTAGCTTTGCTGGCGACGGCACTCTTGCTAAACGCCGCGCCGGAAGTCGCTTTTAAAGAATACAAGTTGAAGAACGGGTTGCGTGTCATTCTTTCGGAAGACCACTCCGCACCCACGTATTCCATCGCGGTCACTTACAACGTCGGCTCGCGCGATGAGAAGCAGGGCCGCACCGGCTTTGCCCATCTGTTCGAACACATGATGTATCAAGGCTCTGAAAACGTTGGCAAAGGTGAGCATTTTTCCCTCATCCAAAACAACGGCGGCGAAATGAACGGCACCACTAACGCCGACCGCACGAATTACTTTGAAATGTTGCCCGCGAATCAATTGGATCTTGGCTTATTCGTGGAGGCTGACCGTATGAAATCGCTGGTGATCAATCAGGCCAATCTGGATAATCAGCGCAACGCTGTTCAGGAAGAGCGCCGGTTGCGCATCGACAATCAGCCATATGGTCCAACGTTTGAAGCAGTGGGAAATACCGCGTTCGATGACTTCGGCTATAAGCACTCCACCATTGGCTCAATGGAAGACCTGAACGCGGCAACGGTGGAAGATGTGCAGGCTTTCTTCAAACGCTATTACGCGCCCAATAATGCGGTGGTCGCGATTGTCGGGGATTTCAAGACCGAAGAGGCATTGAAGAAAGTGGAGCAATATTTTGGTTCCATCGCCGCGCAGCCCGCGCCTCCATCCCCCGACGTTGCCGAGCCTGAGCAACATGGAGAGCGCCGGAAAACCCTCGACGACCAGTTTGCCCAGGTTGCCCGGGTGGACATCGCCTACAAAGTTCCCGCGGGCAATTCGCCCGATATTTACGCGCTCGATTTGATGACGGACATCATGGGATCGGGCCAGTCTTCGCGCCTCTATCAGACTTTGGTGAAAGAAAAGGAACTAGCTGTACAAGTATTCGCTGGTCTTCGGCCCCAACGCGGAACCTCGCTGGCACAATTGGTCGGGTTAGCCCGTCCCGGTAAAGAAGTCACTGCGCTTGAGAAGGCGATGGAAGCTGAAATCGGGCGCCTGCAAAACGAACCGATTTTGGAAGCCGAGTTAGCGCGCGCCAAGATGAAAGCTAAAACCTCTCACTATGCAAATATCCGTAGTTCCTTGAATCGAGCGAGGGAACTGAGCGAGAATGCTGTTTTTTACGACAACCCTGGCCTGATTAACTCTGAACAACAGATGTATCAAAAAGTTACTCGCGAGGATATTCAACGTGTTGCCAAAAAGTATTTGGGCGAAAACAACAGGACGGTGGTCACAACGCTGCCACAAACAGCAAAAAAGGCGGTGAGCAAGTGAAAAGGACGCGTACAATTCACGCCACAATTTTAGCAGGGGCCGCGTTGCTGCATGCGCAAGCCCCGGCCGGCTCCGACAAGGACGTTCCGCTTAGCAAGGTAGAGCGCAAGAATCGCGCGCCCCTTTCTAAGGAGGTGCTGCATGTAAAGTTGCCCAAGCCGATAGAAAGCAAACTGGACAACGGTGTTTCCGTTCTTATTCTGGAAGATCACCGGTTGCCAACCGTTTCAGTGCAACTGCTGCTTCAGGGTGCGGGTGGTGTGTTCGATCCCGCGGACCGCGCTGGCCTAGCCTCTGTTGTAGGCGCAATGATGAAGGAGGGCACAACCACTCTCAACAGCCGTCAGATCTCTGAAGCCATAGACGATCTGGGTGCCACGCTCTTTTTCAACGCTGGCTTTGGCACAACGGATGCCCGCGTGAGCGCCAGTGGATTGAGCGAAAACTTCGATCAATGGTTCGCCCTGATGATGAACACGCTTGAAACCGCCAACTTTCCCGATGGTGAATTACAGAAGCTTAAGCAACGGCAGCTTACGGGCTTAAAACAGCAGCGGACGCAAGCATCATTTCTGGCAACGGAGATGTTCAGAAAAGCGGTTTACGGAAAGTACCCTGCTGCCATTGTTTCGGCGACGCCCGCCTCGCTTCAGGCAATTACTTCAGACGAACTGAAAGCATGGCGCGATCAGCGCTATGTGCCGCAGAATGCGATTCTCGCAATTGCCGGCGACGTGAATGCGAAAACTCTTTTGCCGAAGCTAAACCGCATGACTGCGGGATGGAAAAAGACCGATTCCCGTGCCGTTACACCGGATCTTCCAAAATTTGCCGAGGGCAGGAAAGTTTATTTGGTAGATCGCCCAAATTCGGTACAAACCAACCTGATGATGGGGAACCTGGCTATTGACCGGATCAATCCCGATTTTGCCGCTCTCACCGTATTGAATCGCGTGTTGGGCGGTGGTGGCGGCAGCCGCCTGTTTATAAATTTGCGCGAGGAGAAATCTTATACCTACGGCGCCTATAGCGGTTTCCAAGCCTCTGAGTTGGTGGGCCCGTGGGTAGCCACCTCTGAAGTGCGCACCGCAGTCACCGATGGTGCCATGACGGAGTTCCTGAAGGAACTTAACCGGATCCGCGATGAAAAGGTACCCGCCGCCGAATTGGAGCAAGCACAACACTCCCTTGTGTCCGCATTCGCGCTCTCGCTTGAGCAGCCGTCCGAAGTGCTTTCTTATGAAACCACGCGCAAGCGGTTCGGCCTCCCGCAAAATTACTGGGACACTTACCCGGCGCGCATCGCAGCCGTTACCGCGGAAGACATTGAACGCGTCGCCAAGAAGTACATCATTCCCGCCAACCTGCAGATCGTAGCTGTAGGCGACGCCTCCAAAATTAAGACCGTAATGGAAAAGTACGGGTCTGTCACCGTGTACAACTCAGATGGATTGCCCGTGGCTAAATAGACGCGGGTTACTGCTGATGATCCCGCTCGCGCTTGCCGCGTGTGGGCGCAAGAAAGTAAAAATCACCGCTCCTCAGGCGGGAACCCGGCCCCGCACCCGTAGCCCTGCCGCGCCGCCTCCCAAACTGGGCTCCACGGAAACCGGCGTTGCCAGTTGGTACGGAGTGCCCTATCACGGCAGACAAGCCGCGAATGGTGAGATTTACGATATGGAAAAACTCACCGCCGCCCACCGCACGCTGCCGTTCAGCACCTGGGTGCGTGTAGAGAATGTCGCGAACGGGAAGTCGGTAGACGTTCGCATTACCGACCGCGGTCCCTTCGTGGGCGACCGCATCATCGACCTCTCTCATGCCGCCGCGCGCGATATTGAAATGATCGGCCCTGGCATCGCAAACGTGCGTGTTGTGGTGATTGCAAATCCCCAACTGCCGGAGCCCGCCATCTTCGGCGTGCAAGTCGGGTTGTTCCGCAATCGAGAAAATGCGGAGCGCCTGCGAGACAAGCTGACTGCTATGTATGGCACTGCGAAGATTGTGGAGCGCGAAGGGGCGGTCCCGCTCTATCGGGTTTTAGCCGGTGCGTTAACCACACCCGAAGACGCTGAAGCATTGGCCATGCGCATCCGGGGAGATATCTCTGTTCCCGAAGCCTATGTTGTACGTCTCGATCCAAAGGTGAATTAGACTCAGGGCAGTCGAAATGCATCTTGGGCGTGTGGATTCCCCGCATGGCTTTGTGGGGCAGTCGCCGCAGATCGAAGCGATCCGCCGGCAAATTGAGAGAATCGGAACCTCGCGCAGCCCCGTGCTTTTGCTGGGTGAGAGCGGAACGGGCAAAGAGGTAATTGCGCGATCGCTCCACAACCAGAACCCGCGAGGCACCTTCGTACCCATCGATTGCGGCTCTCTGGTAGGCCCGCTGATGGAAAGCGAACTCTCGGCCACGTGAAAGGAGCGTTCACCGGAGCTTCGGAAAACAAGCGCGGCCTAATCGAGATGGCGAACGGCGGCACGGCTTTTTTCGACGAAATCGGCGACCTGCCTCTGGAGCTGCAGGTGAAACTGCTTCGCCTTCTGCAAGAGCGCGAATATAGGCCCGTCGGTTCCGTGCACCGGCAAAAAGTTGAAATCCGCGTCATCGCGGCCACCCATCGCGATTTAGCCCGCGAGGTGGAACGCGGCAACTTCCGGCAGGATCTTCTTTACCGGTTGAAGGTGATCACCATGCGCCTTCCGCCTTTGCGTGAACGAAAAGAAGACATTCCCCTGCTAGCGGAAAGTTTCCTGCGCCGCAGCAGCAATGCGGCACTGCCCCCCGATGTGGCCGACGCGCTGATGCAGCACGATTGGCCGGGCAACGTCCGCGAGCTGCAAAACTGCATGGATTGCTTGGGCGCGATGGACAACGGCGAATCTGTTTGTTTTGGCGATCTGCCTTCAGCCGTGCAGTTTGCCTCTCACGCCGTCGCCTCCGTGTCCACTCCGATGTCAGAGGAATTAAGCAAGCTGGCCGCGATTGTAGGCCCCAGGCGGTCGGTTATCCCTCTTCACGAAATGGAGCGGCAGGCCATTATCGATGCCATTGAGCAGACACAAGGCGACCGGGGGGTGGCTGCCGTGCTCCTGGGAATCGGACGCACTACGCTTTACCGCAAGCTGAAAGCTTATAATCTCGAAGTTGAACCTAGCGCTCGATGCCAGTTACAGCTTAGGAAGTGAACTCTCGGGTGTGGGGATTTATTCCCGCGAATTGCTACACGCTCTGGCGAATCTTCACCCGGAACAACGCTTTGAATGGAAGTACCGACCGCACCGCTTCAGGCAAGCCCTGCAAGAACCGAAGCCGGCGAATGTTGCGCAAAAAGTGCTGTGGGACACCTTTGGGCGACGAAATGGCCTTTTCCACGGACTGAATCAACGTCTTCCCCATCGCCGGTACCCGAAGCAAATCGCGACGTTCCACGATCTGTTCGTTCTTACCGCCGAATACAGCACCCCTGAGTTCCGCGCGCGTTTTGCTGCCCAGGCGCGCCATGCGGCTAATCAGGCAGACCTCATCATAGCGGTTTCTCACTTTACAGCCGGGCAGGTGCATGCCCTTTTAGGGGTAGAACGAAGCCGAATTCGCGTGGTACATCATGGTGTAACGCCCCGGGTATTGCCGCCGCTCGCAAGGGAGAAAATTGTTCTCTCCGTCGGTGCCGTTCAAACCAGAAAAAACACCGGGCGCTTGATGGAAGCATTTCGCGCCATGCCGCCGGACTGGCGCTTAATTCTTGCGGGCTCGTCTGGCTATGGTGCCGATTCCCTAATTTCACATCACCAGGACAACAGGATCAGCTTAACAGGATACATTGATGATCAGGAACTGGCCAGAGGCTATGCCACCGCATCCATCTTCGCCTTTCCGTCACTCGATGAAGGGTTTGGTATGCCGGTTCTTGAAGCTATGGCGGCCGGCATTCCGGTAATCACCTCGAATCGCAGCGCCATGCCGGAAATTGCGGGCGATGCCGCGATTCTAATTGATCCCGAAAACGTGTCAGAACTTGCTGAAGCGCTAAATAGCCTCGCGGCAAACAAGAAATACAGCTCCGAACTTACCGCGCGCGGCCTGACTTGGTCCAAACAGTTCACCTGGGAACGCGCAGCCCGCGACACATGGGCCGTTTACCAGGAACTAGCTTGATTACTTCTCTTCTTCAACAGCAATTTTCAGCGCTTTCAGGAATCGCTGATCCTGCGTCGTAAATTTCATCTTGCCCGAGGAGAGTTTGACACTTTCCATCGGCATCGCGGGCGTTTCGTTTTCTTCCCGCTTATTGAAACCAATCGTCGCTTCCAGCACCAGGAACACATCAAAACCGGCGTGCTTGATCTCGCCGATCGCTTCAGCAATGCGTTCGGAATCCGACAACGAATCGTTGATTGCGTTGCCGAGATCATGCATCAGCGTTTTCAAACGGTCTTCCATGATGACAGTGTTCCCCTTCTCTTTCGGATGCAATCCTCGGCCCAATGGTTGCAAGATGCTAATCAGTAGTGATTGTACTGCATTCATACTCGGCTATCGGTGTTTTGTCGGAATCCCTTTAGGGCGTTCCTTATGATTGCCGGTTGATTGTTACGATGAATTATGTTCAAAAAGAACATCACGGGCCAGGCACGTCTCTTCATCCATCACGTTGTGCCCGCGGCAGTCCGTCCGGTGCACACGCTCTGGCATGAAATCGTGGGCTTCCTTTTTGTCGTGCTCGCGATCTTCATCGGTGGTGCCGGTCTCCGCACGTGGACCCAATACAGCGGTGATCCCGCCCAATTTTTGAAAATTGCACTGTCTGTGTGTTTCGCCATCGTTCTAGCCGCGTTTGGCGTTTCCTCTTTCCGGAAGGCCCGCAAGATTTCGCGGTCATGAGTGACGACGGCGAGAAGCCCGGTGAATTTCCTTTCACCCGCGGTATTTTCCCGGAAATGTACCGCACCCGCCCCTGGACCATGCGCCAGTACGCAGGCTTCGGCACCGCCGAAGAAAGCAACCGCCGCTACCGCTACCTCATCAGCCAGGGCACCACCGGCCTTTCCGTTGCCTTTGACTTACCCACTCAAATGGGCATGGATTCCGACAGTCCTCTCGCCACCGGCGAAGTGGGGCGTGTCGGCGTGGCAATCTCCTCGCTGGCTGATATGGAGCGCCTCTTCGACCAGATCCCACTCGCCGAAGTCTCCACGTCGATGACCATTAATTCCACGGCATCTACACTGCTCGCGCTGTATGTCCTGGTGGCCCGCAAACAGGGCGCAGATCCCCAAAAACTCTCCGGCACCGTTCAGAACGACATTTTGAAGGAATACATCGCCCGGGGAACCTACATTTATCCCGCGCGCCCCGCCATGCGCATCATTACGGACATGTTCGCCTGGGCGGCGCGGGAGGTGCCTGAGTGGAACACTATTTCCATCAGCGGTTATCACATCCGCGAAGCCGGTTCCACGGCTGTACAGGAACTGGCTTTCACCTTTGCCAACGCCATTGCTTACATCGAAGCCGCCATCGCAGCCGGCTTGCAGGTGGATTCCTTCGCCCCCCGCCTCTCCTTCTTCTTCAACGCCCACAGCAATTTTCTCGAAGAGATAGCAAAGTTCCGCGCCGCGCGCCGCCTTTACGCAAAGCTGATGCGGGATCGCTTTGGCGCTCGCGAGCCGCGCAGCTTGAAGCTCCGTTTCCACACTCAGACCGCCGGCTCCACGCTTACCGCGCAACAGCCCGATGTCAACATCGTGCGCACCACCCTCGAAGCACTCTCAGCCGTGCTGGGCGGCACCCAATCGCTTCACACCAACTCACGCGATGAAGCGCTGGGGCTTCCCACTGAGGAATCCGCCCGCATCGCGCTCCGAACCCAGCAGGTGATTGCGCACGAAACCGGCATTGTGAACGAGCCTGACCCCCTGGGCGGCAGTTATTACATTGAAGAACTAACGGACCGTATCGAACGTGAAGCAAACCAATACCTGGAGCGCATCGACGCGATGGGCGGAACCCTGCGCGTCATTGAACGCGGATACATCCAGTCAGAAATTCAGAACGCCGCCTATACCTTTCAAACTAAAGTGGAGCGCGGTGAGCAGATCATCGTGGGGGTGAACAAATATCAAGTGGAAGGAAGCGGCGCCGTTCCCACCTTCCGCATCGATCCCTCGCTCGAACAGGCCCAGGTATTGCGTTTGCGCGAAGTCCGCGCCTCCCGCAGCCAAAGCAACGTGGCGCGACTCCTCAATGCAATCCAGACTGCGGCGCGCGGCACCGAAAATCTGATGCCGCACATTCTTTCAGCAGCTGAAGCTTACGGAACCGTAGGTGAAATTGCCGACGCGCTCAAATCCGTATTCGGCGAATACAAAGACTCAGCGGCATAGAAGCTTTTCAGACCCGAAAGTTCGCGCAGCCCCAGCTTATGCATCAGCCTGCCAACATGGTCTTCATCGTAGTGGACACCAAACCGGCTCTCGATAACGGAAGCAAGCCGGGTGGTTGTCCATCTGTCAGTTGGGTACCCTGATGCCAACGCTCCTTCCCTGAATATCAGCACAACTTCGCCGAGCTGTTCGGGAGTCAAGCGGCTGGGACGGCCCGTTGCTCTGCGTTTCCGCAGCGAGTCCACTCCCTGGCGTGTCAAAGCATTGTGCCAGCGTGATGTAGTGGTGCGGCTAACACCGTACATGCGTGCCACTCTTGCTTGAGATGTTCCAGTCAGCAATTGCTGTGCTGCGGCCAACCGTCTACGTTCCATTTCTTCGCGTGTAAGAGCGCTTTCGGAAGCGTTCATCGTTTACGCGCGTACCAACAACCAGAGCACCGCTAGAGTAACACGAAAACAGAACCATGCAATCGTGTTGTTTGCCGAAATTATTCAGCGTGCGCTGGTTCAGGCGTCACTACGTGCTTTACTTTGGCGGCGATGCTTCCCAGCACCGAGCCCAGAACTTCCACGGCGGCACCGAGCACACCGTGGTGTTCGGCATGCGATGCTTCCGCACTAGGAGCAGTACTAGCAGCCACCCCGGCCTTCAGGCCTTCGCGCAACTCCTGCGTCCGTGCGCGATGCGCCATCTTACGCTTTCGCTGTTTGCCAAAGCGTGCTTTATCTCCGTTGCGGGCCGACATAATCCTTTCAGGTTACCAAAGCTCGCACTCTCCGCGATACCCGGCCCGGGCGCAAGGGTAAACCCGTTCGATTAGGACGCGAGAGCAACGCGCGGATCGGCGTTAGAAGAGATCGTTTTGTAGAGAGCGTCGGGAGCAAGGTCCGCACCGTTTGGCCAACACACTGCGCCATACTCGTCTACGCGAACTTGCGAGAACTCAACCGGGTCTCGAAGTGGCTCAAACATGGGTCCGAAGAGCCGGGAGGAAAGATCTACGGTGCCGCTCGTCCCATCCGTAAACGCAAGTTGCAAGGTATAGCCCAGCCCGACCTTCACGCTAATAACTCGGTTCATTTAATTACTCCAGCGGTCGAATGGGACTGAGCAGCTGATGCTCTTGTCCCGTTGTCCAATTATCGCGCAGCTCGTCTCTGTGAATCTCCGCCCAATCGAGCACGACCCAAGGGCGCGCCGCGGAAGCTTTCCTTCAATCACTTTCCAACGTCTCTATCGCGATAGTCACTTCATGCTCCCCGTAGATCGCGTGGAAGTGAGGCGGCGGGTGATCGTCTTATTACATCCAAATGACGATTCCGAAAAAGACGCTGAGCGTTGGCATAGCCAGCTGATTCTACTTTGCCTATTCTTCAAGTACAAGACCCTTGTGGGTGACCAATAGTAGAGGTCATAATGGCAAACGACGCGTGAACAATCCTGGTGTGATCTCAGTCTCACCCCGCCGCTGGCTGATGATCTCGCTAGCCTTCTGGGCCACGGTCGTCAACTACCTGGACCGCCAGACGCTCTCCGTCGCCGCTCCCGTTCTGCGCGAGCAATTCCACATGAGCAATGTCGAATACTCCCGCGTGCTCTTCGCCTTCCTGCTGGCCTACACGATAATGAACGGCGTCTCCGGCCCGCTAATTGACCGGCTCGGCACGCGCCTCGGCTACGCGCTCTGCATCGCCTGGTGGTCTGCCGCCGCTATGTTGCATGGGTTCGCGCAGGGCGCAGTCAGCCTTGCGGCATTTCGCTTCCTGCTTGGCATGGGCGAAGCGGGGAACTGGCCCGCCGCTGTAAAAGTCGTCGCGGAATGGTTCCCTGAACGCGAACGCGCACTCGCCTCTGGCATCTTCAACAGCGGTTCCGCCGTTGGCGCCCTCCTCGCCCCGCCCGCTGTAGCCTTCATTCTGCTGAACTACGGGTGGCGCACCGCCTTCGTCGCCATCGGCCTCGTCGGCTTCGTGCTCTTAGCTGTCTGGCTGCCGGTCTACCGCACGCCCGCAAGCCCCAATCCATCCGCACTCCGCACCACTCCCCCGCTCTCCGCCCTGCTGCGCAACCGGTTCGTCTGGAGCTTCACCCTTTCGAAAGTCTTCTTCGACCCCGTCTGGTATTTCTACATCTTCTGGTTCCCCGAATATCTAAAAACTGCACGCCACTTCAACATGGCCTCCATTGGAAAATTCGCCTGGATTCCGTTCCTGGTCGCGGGTGCCGGTAACATTCTGGGTGGCCTGCTCTCCAGCTTCCTGCTGCGCCGCGGCTTCTCCGTCACGGTCGCGCGTAAATCCGCCATCACCTGTTTCGTTCTCCTCATGACAGCTGCCATCCCAGCCGTACTCGCCAGCTCCGCCGCTGTCTCAATTGCGTGCGTAGCCATTGCGATGACCGGCTATACCGGCGCTCTCGCCAACATGCTCTCGCTCCCGGCAGACGTTTTCCCCGGCCATTCAGTCGGCTCCGTCTACGGCTTGGCCAGCATGGGTTCCGGCTTCGGAGGCATGGTGTTTGCGCTGCTCACCGGATGGGTAGTAGACCACTATTCCTATACGCCCGTATTCATCGGCTTCGGCTTGCTTCCACTTCTCTGCGTCGCAATTTTGTGGTTCGTCACCGGCCCCCTGCGTCCTGTAGCGAAGTAAAGTAGAAAAGTAAACTGGAAGCTTCCTCGCGCCACTCATGATTTTTCTTTCGCTCGCTGTTTTTGCTTTCTTCTTCAGTCCACAAGCAGTCACCCGCTCACCTCTGCAACAGCAACTCGACGCCATCGCGGCCGAGGCCAAAGGAACCGTGTCTTTCGATTGCTCGCTTCCCGGCACACCCCTTTCCTGCGACCTCTACCGGCGCGGCAAGCCACCCATGCAATCGGTCTTCAAGCTCCCCGTCGCCATCACCGCGCTTCACCTCGTCGAAACCGGCCGCTTCTCGCTCGATCAGCTAATTCGCTTTCTGCCCAGCGATCGCATCCTGCCCACAACCTACAGCCCGTTGCAGGATAAATATCCCGCCGCGAATGTCGATGTCCCCTTGCGCGAACTGCTGCGCCTTGCCGTCTCTCAGAGCGATAACACCGCTGCCGATACCGTACTGCGAATCATCGGCGGCCCAAGCGAACTCACGAGATATATGAATTCTCTCGGCGTGAAAGGGTTCCACCAGGAAGACAACGAAGCAGCCCTTCACCGCGACGTAGCCGCGCAATACAAGAATTGGTTCGAGCCCGAATCCGCAGTCTATCTTTTGCGCCAGCTTGCCGATCGCTCACCACTCAACAAAAAACACACAGCCACCCTGTTTACTTGGATGAAAGACAGTCCCACCGGCATGCATCGAATTAAAGGTTTGCTTCCCGCTCAAACGGTTATATTCCATAAGACCGGAACTTCGGGCATTCACGATGGCCTCGCGCACGCAACCAATGACATCGGACTCATCACGATGCCGGATGGCCGCCTGCTCGCGCTTGCCGTCTTCGTGACGGATTCCCGCGCCGATGAGGCAACGCGCGAAGCCGTTATCGCGCGCATCGCGAAAGCGATCTATGACGCCGCACTTAAACAGCACAACTAATCGTTTCATCGGCTGCTGTGGCTGGCCGGAAGGCAAAGCGAAATACTTTGCCCACTCACCAGTTGTTGAATTGCAATGTACCTTTTACGATCTACCCTCCGTGCAGCTTGCCCAAAAGTGGCGCGCTCTCGCACCGCCGTATTTCCAGTTCTTCATGAAGGCGTGGCAGTTGATCACGCATAACGCCTCCAGCCCCACTTATCGCAAGTTGAAAGGACAAATCAACGCTTCTGAACTGGAAGAGTTCGGCTTATTCCGCCCCACTGAGCAGGTTGTTCTTGCCTGGGAGCGCACAACCGCCATCGCCCACGCGCTTGAAGCCACGGTGGTCTTGTTCCAATGCCCGAAATCATTCCTGCCTAGCTCTGAAAACGTCAGAAACCTAAACGAATTTTTCACCCGCATCGGCCCCCAGCAGTTCACCATGGCTTGGGAGCCGCGCGGTGACTGGTCATGCGAACTGGTCCGCGAAATCTGCACCGCTCACACTCTGGTTCACTGCGTGGACCCCTTTCACTCCCGCTCCGTGACCGGCGGCATGGCCTACTGGCGCTTGCACGGTATGGGAGGTTATCGACACCGCTATTCCGCCGATGAACTCGAACATTTACGCTTCCTCCTAATCGAAAGCGAACGCCAGGGGCGGACACCTTCTTACATTCTTTTCAACAATGTCTGGATGAAAGACGATAGCCGCAGGTTCGCGGAGCTACTGGCTCACCCGCAACATCAATAACAAAAATTAACGCACCTGCCTGTAGTCAAGTGGGCAGCGGCTTGCATCTATTTGGGTATGAAACGTTCCCTAACGCTGTTCGCTTTTGCGTTCGTGCTTTCCGTGCCTGCGTTGGCGCAAGAACAACCGCGCGGAACTGATCAGAATGGCAACACTCGCTTCGGCCGTGGCCACATTCCCGCGCAGGGCCCCGCGCCCGTTGCTCCTCAACAGCCGCAAGGCCAACCGATGCAGCAGGCTCCTCAGCAAACTCAGCAACCTGCTCAGCCCGCCCAACCGCGGCAGGGAACTCAGGACCGGGCTGCCCGCAGGCAACAGCGCCAGGAACAGGCGCAGCAACCACAGCAACAGGTACAGCCGCAACAACCGATGCAGCAGCAACAACAGATGCAGCAGCAACAGCAACAATGGCAATACCAACAGCAGGTTCCCCAAAATCAGGTGTATCAACAGAACCGACAAAATCAGCAGTATTCCCAGCAAGGCCGTTATGATCGTGGCCGTTCCTACGATGGCGGAGTTTACACGCAAAGCGGCAGATACAACGACCGAATGGGCTATCCCGACGCGCCACGTGTTCGTGACAATGACCAATGGATCAGTCACAATTATGGCCGCGAGAACGGATATTATCGCCGTGACAGCCCCCGGCAGCAAGAGCGTTTTGGCCTAGGTCTTGGCAGAGAACATGTCTACCGCCTGGCCGGTGGAAATAGAAACCGTTTCTGGTTTAACGGTTCTTATTTCGGTGTGGCCCGCTACGATTACGGCTATGTAAATGATTGGCGCTGGAGCGGCGATCAAATAGTAATCTACGAAGACCCGGAACGCCCGGGCTGTTACCTGGCCTACAACACGCGCCTGGGAACCTACGCGCACGTCGAATATTTCGGCAACTAGTCCATTCTTGTTCCCACCTATGGCCGCGATCCCGGGTATTCCGGTAATCGCGGCCATTTTCATTTCATAGTGCCTCGCGTCAAAGGTGAAACTCCGCGAACGCCTCGCCATAATGGAGCAAACATGAATAGAACGCAATTGCCCGGCAAGCCCTATCCGCAAGGGGCCACGTGGGACGGGCTGGGGGTAAATTTTTCTCTGTATTCAGAAGGCGCAACCGGTGTCGAACTCTGCCTGTTCAACCTGACGAACACTGAGCCCACGGAGCGCTACCAGTTTAAAGAAAACACGGGATCTATCTGGCACTGCTATCTTCACGGCCTCAAGCCCGGCCAACTGTATGGCTACCGCGTTAGCGGGCCCTACAACCCCCAACGCGGCGAGCGGTTCAATAGCAATAAGCTGCTGATCGACCCTTATGCCAAAGCTCTCCAAGGCACAGTAAATTGGAACGCGCCGGTTTTTGCCTACCAAACCGATGGAGTTAATGAAGATCTCCAAATTGACGAGCGTGACAGCGGTTGGGGTGTTCCGAAAGGCGTAGTCACCACCCCTCACTTCGATTGGGAAAACGATCGGCCACCCAACACACCGCTTCACGATTCCATCATTTATGAGTTGCACGTAAAGGGCTTCACCGCCACCAATCCAGATGTTCCCAAGGAACTCCGCGGCACTTATGCGGCACTCGCTTACGGCGGCACAATCGATTATCTGAAGAAGCTCGGTGTCACCGCCGTGGAACTCATGCCCGTGCATGCTTCGCTTGATGATGACCGCCTGGTCAAGACCGGCCTGCGCAACTATTGGGGCTACAATACGCTCAATTTCTTCTCGCCTGACGCGCGATACAGCAGCTTTGGCGATGCCGGCGACCAGGTGGGCGAGTTTAAGAATATGGTCAAGGCCCTCCACCGCGCCGGCATCGAGGTAATCCTTGACGTGGTCTATAACCACACCGCCGAGGGCAATCACATGGGCCCCACGCTCAGCTTCAAGGGCATCGATAACGCCACTTACTACCGCCTGATTGAAAATTCGCGTTTTTACATGGATTACACAGGCACCGGTAACACGCTCAACGTGCGCAATCCGCAGGTGCTTAAGCTGGTGATGGATAGCCTTCGCTATTGGGTTCTTGAAATGCACGTCGATGGTTTCCGCTTCGATCTTGCCTCTGCCCTCGCGCGCGAACTCCATCAGGTGGACCGCCTCTCCGCCTTCTTCGACATCATCAATCAGGACCCTGTTATCAGTCAGGTCAAACTCATCGCCGAACCTTGGGACGTAGGCGAAGGTGGCTATCAGGTCGGTAAATTTCCCTCACTCTGGGCCGAATGGAATGGCAAGTACCGCGATTCCGTCCGGCGCTATTGGAGGGGCGATGGCGGCCAGCTAGGCGAACTCGGCTACCGCCTCACCGGTTCAAGCGATCTCTATCAGCGCGATGGCCGCCACCCCACCGCGTCCATCAATTTCATTACTGCTCATGACGGCTATACACTGAACGATCTGGTCAGCTACAACCACAAGCACAACGAAGCGAACGGCGAAAATAATCAGGACGGCGATAACGCGAATAACAGTTGGAACCACGGTGAAGAAGGTCCCACCACCAACCCCGAACTCTTCGAACTTCGCGAACGCCAGAAGCGCAACTTCATCGCGACCCTGCTGCTATCGCAAGGCGTGCCCATGATCTGCGGCGGCGATGAAATAAGCCGCGGACAGAAGGGCAACAACAACGCCTACGCGCAGGATAACGAACTTAGCTGGTTCAATTGGGAACTCGATCAGCCCAAAAAAGACCTGCTCGAATTCACCCGCAAAATAATCCAGTTTCGGCGCGATCATCCCAACCTGCACCGCCGCAAATTCTTTCAGGATCGCCGCATCGATCCCGCAGGTGTCGAAGGCCGAGAAATTGAAGGTGCCAACGTCCGCGATATCACCTGGGTGCGCCAGGATGGCTACGAAATGACGGAAGACGAGTGGAATGCCGGCTGGATCCGCGCCGTCGGTTTGCGCCTAAGCGGCGAGACCCTTGATGACGTAAACGGAGCCGGTGAACCTATCAAAGACGATACGTTCTTCATCCTGATGAACGCCCATCACGAAGACCTGGATTTCACGCTCATCCCTCCGCGCGAAGGCAAAATGTGGGAAGTCATCTTCGATACACGCGTCACCGAAAGCAAGCCGGGCGAACAGAAACCGGGCGGCTCCCAATACAATCTGATGTCCCGCTCCGTTGTGGTTCTCAAACAGGCTGACCCGCCAGTCAACACCTAAGCGGATGACGCAATGACGCCGCTGAAATTGTGCGGCACGGCTTACTTTGTCGGCTTGCAATCCTGTTTTTCTGCTCAGCTAGCACCAGCCGAATGGCCTCCATTATCGTGACGTAGTTTAGTCTGGCAAGCTCGCTCGCAAGACGTTCCACCTCCACATGAATTAAATTGAGATCAAGCCCCGGTCACAGAATCCAAAAATAAATCTTTCCCCGATCATTACTCCCCAAACCACCCCTGCGCACCAGCTAATCTCCAGAAACGCATTCCCCCCGCGCTACTCTCCGGGCGAAAGGAGATTTTGCATTGTCACCAGCCCCACTCCCCGAACTCGCCCGTTACTCCCCGGATTCCACCCTCACCACGCCGCAGCATTTCGTCCTCGCCCTCCTCGTCGAAGGGGAATCCATCGCAAGCGCCGCCCGCCAGGCCGGCATTCACCGGAACACAGTCGCCAATTGGCGCAGAACCGTTCCCTCCTTCGCCCGGGAAATGGAATTCGCCATACGCGAACAAGCTCTGCTCTGGCATGAGCAATCCATCGAACGCGCACCCAAAGCCGTTCAAATCCTCGACGAGATTCTCGATAATCCCGACGCCTCGCCCGCCCTCCGTCTCCGCGCCGCACTCGCCGTGCTCAAGTCCGCCGCCGAGGTGAAAACACAACCCCTGCGCGACATCGTTCACGCCACGGTCGATCTCGAAGCCGCTCACAATCTTCTCGTCGCTAGGAAACAGGAGGCCGCTGAAATTGTGCACAAGCCCGCAACTGAAAATCATGCACAATCTTGCACAACGGCACCCATCCGCAAGGCTCCCGAACCCGGCCGAAACTCCACCTGCCCCTGCAACTCCGGCCAGAAATTCAAGCGATGTTGCGGAAGTAACGCTACTGAATATTCACAACAACCACATTCGAACTCCCCACAGTGACAACCACATCCCCGCGCCCCCGCAGCTCCGCCACCAACTGCACATTCACTTGGTCCAGTCCAGGAAATCCAGGTGCCGGTCCCGCGTAGAGCACCGGCACACTCAACCCTCCCGCGCTCGCCGTCACCCCGCTCCCATGGCGAATCCCCGTGCCATACAAGCTCACATATACAGGTCCGCCACTCACGTCGATCGGTACCGCGGCACAGCCCAACCTTGCGCATTGGAAAACCGGAACCACCGTCTGCACAGCGCCCGTCACCCGCACTGCCGTCGCGGCAGCAACGCCCGTCCCCATCCCGTTCAAGCTGAACAAGGCTGGCGCAAAAGCTTGCACCGGAACATTCGCCGATTGGTCGCCCACGCGTACCGCCGCAACTCCGTTCACTGTCCCTGTGGGCACCATAAAGTTAATCTGGCTCGCACTCGAATACAGCGCCGTTGCCGCGCGCGTTGTTCCAGCCGAATCTGTCACCGTCACTTGATTACTGCTGAATATCCCGAACACCGATGCCAGCGAATCCGGTGCAATTGCACCCAACGCTGCTGCCGCCGATTGCACTTGTGTACCGGTCCCGATCACGCCGTAATACCGCGCCATCCAGTAAGGCAGTGTGTAATCTATCCCCGCCGATTCAACATCGCCGCCGCCCCCGCCGGCCAACTGAAACGGGTCCCGTTGCCAAAGGTAATCCGTTGTCGGTCGCAGCGGCACCGGCACCGGCGCGCAAGCCTCCGAACCGCAAACCTGCACAATGCCCGATACATCCACATGCGCATTGCGGCGCGGGCGCAACAACCACTGATCGAGCAACTGCCGCGTCTCTTCATCCCGCGCTGCATCCGGACCCAGCAGCGCACGGTCCACCATATTGAAAAACGCATTCTGATGCGGCGACGTATAATTCCGCAGCACCTTGTAAGCAGCCAAGCCATCGGAACTGCTTTGCAACCGGAGCAAATGATAAAAGCTGATGTAATCCAGATTGAACTTGAAGTAAGAGCTCACGCTCAGCACATCCACAGAAACGCCCAGCCCCACACCGCCCAACAGAAACGGCGCGTTCACTTGATTATTCGGGTTCACATGGTTCGCGACGGCAAGCAGCATCCGCAACTCTTCCGGACGCACCAGAAATGTGTTCGAAATATCGTCATTCGGGCTCCATTGGTGCCGCGACACAAACCCGATTAGCCGCGCCGTCAGGCTCGCCACATCCTGCTTCACCTGCGCGTCGTCCACGAAGTCATAAGCCACGCCCAGCCCCAGAAACGCACCTACAACCTGATCGCGGGAGGTATTGTCCAGCCATACAAAAGGCGGAGCCTGATGCACCGTGTTATGCGCCTCTTCACCTTCAATCCCGGCCGCAAACGGCGAATCCGCCCGTACAATACAGCGCGCCAGCCGATTGTCGCCAGTCACGTCAGCCAATATTTTCAAACCCGCCAAAGCCGCCCGGATGTTGTCCAGCGCCTCAGCTTGCCCCGTCACCTTGTACCGGAACGCCTCCCCGGCCAGATAAGTCCCGGTCCAAAGCGCCGAATCGCCGCACCGCGTATACCCGATAATTTGCTCGCTGCTTGCCGAAGCGAAGATCGGGTCCAGCACCGTCCCAAATGGCATATGCCGCGTGCGAACGTTCGCTGCCAGCGCGACAGCATCCCCCTCCGCGCCGCAGGCAAGAGAGCAGACAAACAGAAACGCCAACATGTCTTTCATGAAACCTCTATCTTGATACCCCCATGCTTGCAGCGGAAAACACCGACCTCAAAAGACCCGCAACCAGCCCCCCGATCGCATTTAACAAAGCCGACACCTTTGCAGACGACATCGGATCGATCCGCGTTACCGTCTTACGTTCTCTCCTAAGATTTCCCCGGTACCCACCGCGTGCTCGCCGGACCCATATGGACGTGCGCTCCCGTAGCCTTGTGCGCAATCGCCGCGCGAAACGCGAAAAACGGAATCCGGTTCGCCGTCAGATAGTGCCGCAGCCAAACGCCCTCTGGAGCATCCGGATTCACCGCCACATCCACCCGCCCCCGGTGGTCGAATCCCATCGAACGGTGCACCTCGCTTCCACCGTCCGCGCTCACCGGAAGCCCATGCCGGAACCGGACCTGGAACGCAGCCTCCACACGCATCCGGTCACCAGCCGTGAACGTGCCCTTGCCATCATAATGCTCCATCAGCTTTCGCGCCTCGATAGGAGACATCGAACTCAATTGCGACATCAGATCCGCTTCCGCCGCGGCCATGCGTTCCACCTGTTTCACCAGCTTGCCCCGCGCAACCGCCCAGTCCACATCCTTCTGCGCGCGTTCTACATCTTCTTTCGCGGTACTCAAATCCTGCAGTGCAATAATCCCCGCCGCCAGTTGCTTGGTCTGTTCCTCTACGGTTTTTTTGCGCCGCGCCAATCGGCGTTCCGCGGCTGTCACGGTTTCCGCCGCCTGCTCTGTGCTTACATCGCGCCCGAACATGGCGCGCGTAATCAGGGCCTCATCCTGTTTGTCCAGTAGATCCTGCTCCGCCTTTTCCAGGCGCGACCGGGGCACGGTGCCGTTCTCCACCAGCATGCGCATCTTGTCCAATTCCATGCGCGCCCGCAGCACGGAAGGATCTTCCAGTGCCAGGTCGGCCGAAGTCGGTTTTTGGGCACTGATTGCAACGGCAAACACAGCCGCCGCCCATAGCAGTCTCGGTCTCAAGGCTCTCGTTCGTAGTGTACGATAAGGCTTGGGAGACAGTCTCTGCGGAAGGAAGAAGTAGAACAAATCGAAGCTCCGGCTTCTAAGCCAGATGTCACGGAAGAAACACCCCACTGGTTGCTCGCGGTAAGAGCCGCACAGGAAAAACAAGCCGAAGACATCATCGTTCTCGATCTCACGGGCATCACCTCATTTACAGATCATTTCGTCATTTGCACCGGCAACAACAATCGCCAGGTGCAAGCCATCAGCGATGAGATCAACCTGCAGCTGAAAGCCATCGGCGATCTTCCGGCGAGCCTCGAAGGCTACGAAAGCGCCGAGTGGATTCTCGCCGATTACAGCGATTTTCTGGTGCACATTTTTTCGCCGAAATCCCGCGAGTATTACGCGCTTGAACGCCTCTGGCGCGCCGGTAAGGTAATCGAAATTCCCCCGGCTTGAAGGTCTTCCTTTATTACATCGGCAAGCCCAAGGATCCGCACGCAAACGCAATCGCTGAAGACTTCGTCCGCCGTGCCGCCCATTACGCGCCCTTGCAAATGCTGGAGATCAAGCCCGAAAAAGCGGATCTCCCCGCCAAGCATCCGAACGCGCAGCGCATTTATCTCGATCCCGCCGGCCGCGCCATGGAATCGGAAGATTTCGCCCAGCTCTTCTCGAAAGCCGAAATGGCCGGGCACGATCTGGTCTTCCTCATCGGCGGCCACGATGGCCTTCCCGCGGCTTGGCGCAAGGACGCCCACCTGCTCCTTTCCCTCTCCCGCATGACCTTCCCCCATGAATTGGCCCGTGCCATGCTTACTGAACAGATCTACCGCGCGCGGGCCATCTTGCGGGGCCATCCGTACCCGCGCTAGTGTGAAGAGTTCGTTCCTCAATGTCCTGGTTCAAAAGAGAAGCGCAAAATACCGAAAAGAAGCCGAAGGTCGAAGACGCTGAAAAGACCGTCAAGACAGAAGGCCTCTGGCAGAAGTGTGAGTCCTGCCGCGAGATCATCTGGAAGAAGGATCTCGAGACCACTCACAACGTCTGCCCTCGCTGCAGTGCTCACTTCCGCCTCGATGCCCGTGCCCGACTGGAACTTCTCTTCGATGACGGAAAGTTCGAAGAACTCGATGGCGACCTTCGCTCTTCAGATCCGCTGAGCTTTGTCGATAACAAGCCCTACCGCGAGCGCCTGCTCTCCATGCAGTCCGCCACAGGCCTGACCGACGCGCTCATTTCCGCCCGCGGCCTCCTCAACGGTCGCAAGGTAAACATCTGCGCGATGGATCCAAGATTTATCGGCGGTTCCATGGGTTCCGTAATGGGCGAGCGAATCACGCGCGCTATTGAACGAAGCATTGCCGAAAACGTTCCCATCGTGATCGTCTCCGCATCGGGCGGCGCACGCATGCAGGAAGGCGCCATCAGCTTGATGCAGATGGCGAAAATCTCCTCCGCTCTCATGCGCCTCGATGAAGCGCGTATCCCATATATCAGCGTTCTGACAGACCCCACCACCGGTGGCGTCACCGCCAGCCTCGCCATGCTGGGCGATCTCAATATCGCCGAACCCGGCGCACTCATCGGTTTCGCGGGTCCACGAGTCATCGAACAGACCATCCGTCAGAAGCTGCCCGAAGGTTTCCAGCGCAGTGAATTCCTTGTGAAGCATGGCATGCTTGACGCGGTGGTCCCCCGGGCGGAACTCAAAGCCTACATCTCCCAAGCTTTCAAGTTCTTCGTGGGATGACTTATCAGGAAGCCGTTCGCCAGCTCTACGCGTTAGGCAACGAACTCCCCAAAACGGCGAAGTTCAGTCTCGAGAACATAACCCGAATTCTCGAAGCGCTAGGCAATCCCCATCGCATCCCAAAGTTCGTCCACGTGGCGGGCACCAACGGCAAAGGCAGTACCTGCGCCATGATCGAAGCTGGCCTCCGCGCAGCGGGCCAGCGCACCGGCCTCTACACTTCCCCGCATCTCATCGAACCCACTGAGAGGATTCAGCTAGCCGGCGCACCCATTAGCAGGGACCAGTTCACTACGGCTTTCGAGCAAGTCGCAAGCGTCGGCCTCACCACTTACTTCGAAGCAGTAACAGCAATGGCTTTTCTCGTTTTCGCGAAGGAGGCCGGGATCGTGGTTCTCGAAACTGGATTGGGAGGACGCCTGGACGCGACCAACGTGGTCACGCCAATCTTAAGCGTCATTACGCCAATCGACCTCGATCACCAATTCTTCTTAGGCAACACGATCGAAGAAATCGCCCGTGAGAAAGCAGGCATCATCAAACTGAACGTTCCCGCGGTCATTGCGAAACAACGCATACCTTTCACAGAATTTGCCTCTTGTATTCAGGCGGAAGACTGGGAACTCCGCAAGGTGCAAATTACAAAATGGAACAGCACCTTCGAAGCGGGCGCTCTCTCCGTTGCCTGCCCGTTAGCCGGAGCGCATCAGATTGAAAATGCGAGAACCGCCGCCGTCTCGCTCCATCAACTCGGAGTCAGCACCAAGGGAATCGCGGAAGCTAAATGGCCCGGGCGCCTGCAGCGAATCGCGACCAGCCCGGATGTAATCGTGGACGGAGCACACAACCCCGCTGGAGCCATGGCGCTAGCCGCCCACATCCGCCAATTCTTCCCCGAAGAACCGCTCACGCTGATCTTCGGAGCCATGCGCGATAAAGCCGTCAAGGAAATCGCGGAAATCCTCTTTCCGCTTTTCAATGAAGTGATCCTCACCACTCCTAACCAATCGAGAGCGATGCCCGCGGCTGACATCGCTGCGCTCACGACGCACCCGAATCTCAAAATCACAAACTCTGTTCAGGAAACGCCGCCGGCGAAGCAGACCACCTTCATCACCGGCAGTCTTTTCCTGGTAGGCGAGTGTCTCGCGAACCAATGCCACTCAGCCGCATAGAAGCCGCAAAGGCCCAACTCCCGGATATCGCCTGGTACCCCTACAACACTCTCAGCAACCTGCCTGTCATCACGCGCCTTCTCGAATCCGCCAACCTCACGCTCCCCGAACTTATCGGCACCGAACCCGTCCTCGATATCGGTTGCGGCGATGGCGATCTCACCTTCCACCTCGAAAGCCTGGGCCACGAAGTTGACGCTATTGATTGGCCCGTCACTAACTACAACAACATGCGCGGAGTCCACGCGCTGAAGAAAGCCCTTGGCTCACAAGCAACCCTCCACTCGCTCGACCTGAATGAGCATCCGGTGCTCCCGCGCAAGCACTACGGCCTGATCGTCTGCTTCGGGTTGGTGTACCACTTGAAGAACCCGCTTCAACTGCTTGACCTGTTAGCCCGCTCCTGCCGTTATTGCCTGGTCAATTCGAAAATTGCCTCCACCTTCCCCGGCATCGAGCAGGATCTGAAAAGCATCCCGGCAGCTTACCTGCTTGACGCAGACGAGCTCAATAACGATTGGACCAACTACTGGATCTTCACCGATGCCGGCCTGCGCCGCCTGCTCAAACGCGCAGGCTTCGGCGTCCTCTCCTCGGAATCGAGCGCCCCCCACCAGCCCTCTGCCCCTGCAGGCGGAGATCAGCGCATGTCATGTTTAGTAAAAAGCCGCGTAGCTTCGGGTTCCTTCGTGGACGCGGAACTCGGCACCGGATGGCATGAAACGGAACACGGAGGCTGGCGGTGGACGGCGAAGCATTTCACCGTAATCGCGAAACAGGCAGCAAGTCTCGCTCTCACCTTCTACATCCCCGACGTGCAAGCCGAAGCCGGACCCATCACGTTAAGCTGCACTGCCGGCAGCAAACTGCTGGGAAACAGAATCTACGCGGAAAGCGGCGAATACTGCTTCCGCATCCTGCTCTCCACCGGAGTCGGTTCCGTAATCGAGTTCCAGGTAGAACATGCAATGCCACGAAACCCCGACCCCCGCGAACTCGGCCTCTTCGTCCGCTCTATCGCGCTTTTCCCGGCCCATACAGCACCGCTCCGGGACGCGCGCTTGTGACCTTGCCGCTGAGCAGCACGGGCTTTCCGTTCACCACCACATCGCTGAAGCCGATGGAATACTGATGCGGTTTCTCGAAGGTAGCCTTGTCCCCCACCGTTGCCGGATCGAACACCACCATATCCGCTTTCATCCCCACGCGCAGCATCCCGCGATCCGTAATCCCCAAACGCTGAGCGGGCATCCCGCTCATCTTGTGGACAGCGTCTTCAAGGCTCAGCACGTGCTGCACGCGCACATATTCGCCCAGCACGCGCGCGAATGTTCCATAACTCCTGGGGTGCGGAGCCGCTGTGCCGAACACGGGAATATCGCCGTCGGACGCGACCATCGTGTACGGCGAACGCATAATTCGCGCCACGTCTTCTTCGCCAATCGCGTGATAGATCATGCTGCACCCGCCGCGCTTCTGCATCGCCATCGCGGTCTCCGCTACTTCCTCGAACGTGACCTCCACGCCGCGGGCCCGCGTCAGGTCAGCCAGGCTCTTTCCCGCAAGCGAGGCATCGAACCCGCAACTCGCCACCGTCACATTCTTCGCATCCCCACCACCGCGCCCGTCGCGCAAGTTGATCTTGATCTGGGCTTTGATTCTGGCCCGCGCCTCCGGAGCATTCAAGCGCTCAACGGTCGCGCGCTGGCCGCCCTCGAGCGACCACTGCGGCAGCAGCGCCGCCAGACCGGTGCTCGAAGCCGTATACGGATACTGATCGATCGTGACATCCACCCCGCGCGCCCGTGCCGCTTCCACCAGCTTTAGAGTCTCCACGCTCTTGCCCCAGTTCGCGCGTCCGATGATCTTGTGGTGCGTCACCTGAGTGGGCAGGTGCCCCTCTTCACCGATCCGGATCGTCTCGCGCACGGCGTCCTCAATGTGGTCCGTCTCATCACGCATGTGCGATTCATGGATACCGCCCATAGCGCCCACCACTTTCGCGAGCGTGATCACTTCTTCGGTATTCGCAAAGTTGCCCGGCACATAGAACAGGCCGGTCGAAAGGCCGAATGCCCCATCGAGCATGGCCTGTCTCGCCAAGCCGCGCATGCGGTCCAGTTCCGCCGGGGTGGCCTGGCGATTCACCAGTCCTATCACTTCTCCGCGTATCGATCCATGCCCCACAAAGCTGCCCACATTGATCGAAACTCCCGTTTGTTTGATCTTGTCCAGAAACGGAGCCAGCGGTACAGCCGAACTGCCATCAGGGCCTTCGATCATCGTGGTCACGCCTTCACGCAAATAGTTCTCCGCCGTCGGCACCAGGAAGATGCCGCGCCTTCCGTGCGAGTGGATGTCGATAAAGCCCGGTGCCACCATGCGTCCCTGAGCATCGATTCTCTGCTTCGCAGTAGCCTTCGAAAGATCACCGATGGCAGCGATCGTATCGCCGTTTATTCCGACATCGGCGCGGAACCACGGGTCGCCGGCGCCATCGACCACACGCCCGCCCGCAATCACCAAATCATACGAAGCGGGCTGCAGAAGCAGAAGCAGAACAGGAAGCAGCAAGGTCATTTTTTAGGAGCAAGGTCTTTCGCGCCGTGCGCGCGCAAGAGCTCAGTCACAGCAGTGTACCCGTTCACCACCGCGGCGTGCAGCGAGCTCGCACCGGCTTTGTTGGTCAAATTCACATCGGCACCTCGTTCGATTAAGAGCTTCACAACATCCTCGCGGCCCAGCGATGCCGCGTTATACAAAGGCGTCGCACCGCTGTCCAGTTCCTTCGCGTTCACCAGCGCATGATGATCGAGCAATAGCCGCACCATCTCGCTGTGCCCGCTCAGCGCGGCATCGTGAAGGGGCGACCCGCCGTATTCGTTTGCCGAGTTCGTATCCGCGCCATGCTCAATTAGCATTGCGGCGACTTCCGTGTTGCCCTTCAAAGCTGCGGCATGAAGCGGTGTCGCGCCACCTTTAAACCGTGCATTTGCATCCACGCGCAACTTGAGCAGCATCTCCACCACGGTCGGCTGGCCTTTCATAATCGCGTCATTCAACAGTTCCGGCCCGCTCACCTCGGCTGTCTTTAGCGTTCGCAGGTCCCGCACCAACACCGCCATCACGTTGGCGTGTTGATAGTGCGCCGCATTTTCAAGAGGCGTCGCACCCGCCTTATCGCGCGTCGCGAGATCGGCACCCCTCTTCACAAGCAACTCCACTACGTCGCGATGTCCTTTGATCGCCGCCCCATTCAGGGGAGTAGCGCCGGTAAGCGTATTCACATTATCCACCGTGGCACCGTTTTCTATCAGCACCGCCGCGGTATCCGCAAAGCCCTGCCAGGCTGCCTCGTTCAGTGCGGTGGACCCGGTATTGTCCATCGCGTTTACCGGTGCGCCATGTTCTAACAGAAGCGTAACCAAGTCTGTATAGCCACGCGCGGCTGCGGAGTGCAGCGGCGTGGCCAGCGTCACATTCGTTGCCTTCACATCCGCGCCATGAGCTAGCAGCAGTTCCGTAATCTCGCGGTTGTTCTTCATCACCGCGTAATGCAGCGGCGTAGACCCCGCTTCGCGATGCTTGCTATTTACCTGCGCCTTCGCATCGAGCAGCAGTTTCACCAGGTCCGCGCGCCCGCTCCACACGGCGTCATGGAGCGCCGTAGCACCGATCGCATCAACCATGTTTACATCGCTTCCCGAGGCAACTGCCGCGCGCGCTTGATTCAGATCGCCGTTGCGCACCGCTTCCCGCAGATCCGTTCCCACGAAGCAGAGCAGCAGCAGCGCGGCCTGGATCATACCCGCCCGACGTACTGCACTTCTTCCTCAAGAGGGATTCCGAACCGCTCACCGATGCGGCGCTTTAGCTCCTGAATCACAGTCACCAGGTCGCGCGCCGTCCCGCCACCTGAGTTGTAAATCAGATTCGCGTGATAATCCGCCACATGAATTTCGCCTACCCTCATGCCCTTCGCTCCCACTTGTTCCAGAAAGTAGGCCGATGGTACTTTGCCTTCGCGAATCACATTCTTTGGCAATTCGGACGCAACCGCCGGCGGCAACTCGGCCAGCAGATAATTCTTGAAGATGCTGCCAGCGCACTTCATAGTGGGCGGATACTTCTCATTCCGGATCGCCAGGATTCCGTCCGCTTTCGCCTTCAATTCGGAAGCATCCGCGTACTGTAATTCCAGCTCGACAGAGAGCACAATCCAATCTTTGTTCTTCTTAAACACACTCTCGCGATAGTGAAACTCGCATTGAGCGTTGTCGAACGTGCGGACCGCCGCACCATCGAAGAACCGCACTGCGCGCGTCCATTCTGAAATGGAATGCCCGTACGCTCCCGCATTGCCATAAACGGCCGCACCGATTGAACCGGGAATGCCGGTCATGGTATGTATGCCGCTCAGCCCAGCCGCAACCGTCGCATCCACCAGATCCTGCAACACAGCGCCACCTTCGGCAATCGCGCGCGTGCCGTCAAGGCAGATGCTATGGCCGCCGAACTTAAGCACAATGCCGCGGAAGCCATCGTCAGCGACAATCAGGTTAGATCCGCCGCCGATCACAACAAACGGAATTTGGCTATCCCGAACCAGTTGCAGGGCGGAAGTAAATGATTCCGCATGGGTTGTTTCCACAACCGCATCCGCCGGACCGCCGATACCGAAACGCGTGTATGCGGAAAGCGCCACATGCTCTGTTATCTGTAAATTGGGAATCGCGGCGAGACTCTGGAGAATCTCTTCCGTGGTGGCCATGAAGCTCAATTATAAAGGAGCACGTAAATGAAGACCGGTTTCGCCGGTTTCCCTCTGGAAGGAATCAAATTTCTTCGCGGTCTGAAAAAGAACAACGAGCGCGAGTGGTTTCAACCGCGCAAGGAAACGTTCGACACCGCAGTCAAAGCTCCCATGGTGGAACTAGTGGCGGCGCTGCAGCATGATCTTGAAAAAGACGCTCCCGATTACCTGCAGGACCCCGCGAAGTGCGTGTATCGAATCTATCGCGATACACGTTTCAGCAAGAACAAGACTCCTTACAAGACCATGATCTCCGCCGCCTTGAAGAAACAGGGTTTAGGCAGAGATGGCAGCGCAGTGTTCTATTTCCATGTCTCGCCCGAAGAAGTCCTCTTCGCCGCGGGTTCTTACAGGCCCAGCCCGGAAGAGCTTCGCGCACTCCGCAATCACCTGGCAGAACATCACGCCGCGTTTGCGAAACTCTGCCGCGCTCCCAAACTTCGGGCAGCCTTGGGCGAATTGCAGGGTGAACAACTCACGCGGGTTCCAAAAGGCTTCGATCCCGAGCACGCTGCCGCAGACCTGCTCCGCCGCAAGCAATTTTTCTTCTGGCGCAATCTGGACCCCGCAATCGCCACCACGCCGGAACTTTACAAACAGCTCTCCCAAGCCCTGCGGGCAGCGCTTCCTGTGATGGAATTCCTGAACACACCTCTGATTGGATTATCTAAATCCGATGACACCCGGTTCTTACGGGATTAGTTAAAATAGAAACTCTGCCGGAATCCAAACAAAAATGGTGAAGCGCTGGTACGGCCGCCGTATGAGCCGGTGGGAAAACAATCTTGCCTTCCGCGCGACTAACCGCGTGGTGCGCCCCTTCGATTGGGGCGTCGAATGGACGAAGAACTGGCCCGCTGCCCTGGAACAGCCCCGCAACGGTCATGAACCCGAAGACTACATTGCGGAGATGAACGTGTTGGCGCTTGCGCAGAGCGAATCGTTCTACGGGTATGACTCGCCCAGCGATTTCCGCGTAGAAGATCACTGGTTAAAATTCACCTCTCCAGTGAACACGCCGTATCCGGACAACAACACCGTTCACGGCCGCGTCTTCCGGGCAAAGCAGGCTTCACACAAACCGAAAAGGGCTGTAGTCGTGCTGCCCCATTGGAACGCCAGCTTGAATCAGCACATGGCACTCTGCGCGGGTATCGCGAAACTCGGCATTACAGCAATCCGGCTTAGCCTGCCTTATCACGATCACCGGATGCCGCCCGAACTGGAGCGTGCCGATTACGCGGTTTCCTCGAACATCGCACGCACCATCGATGCAACGCGCCAAGCCGTTATCGACCTGCGGGCGACTTACGACTGGCTGCAGCAGCAGGGCTACGAGCGGCTCGGCATCGTAGGCACTAGCCTTGGCTCTTGCTATGCGTTTTTAGCAAGCGCGCACGATCCGCGAATTTCGGTTAACGTCTTTAATCACTGCTCGACCTATGTGGCCGATGTGGTGTGGCAGGGGCTCTCCACTCAGCACATTCGCAAAGGCATTGAGAACGACATCGATCTCGACCGGCTGCGAACAGCTTGGTCCGCCATCAGTCCCGTTCATTACATGGATCGCTTTGCTGAGCTTGAGAAGAAGTCCCTGTTCATCTACGCAACTTACGACACCACCTTTCCCATTCACCTCTCGCGCGATACACGCGAACACATTACCAGCCGCAATATCGACGCGAAGTTTGTGGAGATGCCGTGCGGCCACTACACAATTGGTGAATCGCCGTTTAAGTTTATTGACGGTTACCATATCTGTTCCTTTCTAAAGCGATGGCTCTGACACACGAATACAAAGCAACCGTAAGCTGGCAGGGCAGTACCGGGGCCGGCTATGACAATCACAACCGGCAGCATACGGTGACGGCACCGCCCGCCGAAGCGTCACTTACGCTGAGTTCCGACCCCGCGTTTCGCGGCAACCCGGCTCTGCTTTCACCGGAGCAGTTACTGGTTCTGGCCGCGGCATCGTGCCAGTTGCTGAGCTTTCTCGCGGTGGCGGCACGGGCAAGGCTGGACGTGATCGCTTATGAAGATTCCGCCTATGCCGAAATGCCGGAAGCCATTAAGCCGGTACACATTACACGCATTATTCTTCGGCCTGCGATCACTGTGCGCGCCGGTGCTACCCAGGAGCGGCTCATGCATTTATCTGAGGTGGCGCACCGTGAATGCTTCATTGCAAACAGCCTGAAGAGTGAAGTGGTGGTGGAACCAACGTTTCATATTTTGTGAAAGAACTCCCCCGGCGGTTAACGCTGCTGGATGCGGCATCGGTCCTGATCGGCAGTGTGATTGGAGGCGGCATCTTTCTGGTGCCTAGCGTGATTGCCCGGCATTTGCCATCCGCACAATCGATCTTACTGGTATGGTTTCTGGCCGGGGTTGTGTCCTTCTTTGGTGCGCTGGCCTTCGCGGAGTTAGGAGGCATGATGCCGGCCACTGGCGGCCAGTACGTTTTCCTCCGCGAAGCGTACGGTCCGCTTTTGGCATTTCTGTGCGCATGGACTTTGTTCCTGGTGACCATGGCGGCTCAAATTGCCTCACTCGCGATTGGGTTTTCAATTTATGCCGCGCAATTATTTCCACTGACGCCGCTCTGGTCGAATGTGATTTCTGTATTGCTGATTCTGATCTTGACCGCAATCAATTACCGCGCGACCCAAGGGGGAGCATTCGTTCAGAAGTTGTTTCTGTTTCTGAAACTCGCGGGTATTGCCGTCCTGGTGCTGGGAGCGTTCTCCGCGAAAGGGACCATATTCACCGGCTCTGCGAACTTCGGTCAAGTCACTGCCAGCGGCTTGGGGCTGGCAACTGTTGCTTGCCTGCTGGCCTATGACGGCTGGAACATTGTCAGTTTTGTCGCCGGGGAGGTGGAAAACCCGCAACGTAATATCCCGCTGGCTCTTGGTTTGGGCGTCGCGTTCGTAGCCCTGGTTTACCTGCTGGCGAACGTGGCGTTTCTCCACATTCTTTCGGTCCCTGAGATTGCCGCGACTGACCGCGTGGGAGCGGCCGTTGCGCTCCGAACTCTGGGCCCTATCGGGGCCACGCTGGTTACGGTTACGATCCTGCTCTCTATCGTCGGGTCACTGAATGGAGCCATCATGACTCCCCCTCGCATCTATTTCACACAGGCCCGGGACCGGCTGTTTTTTGCGCGATTCGGTGAGGTCCACCCGAAGTTTGAGACGCCCGCATTTGCGATTGCTATCCAGGCGGTGTGGGCCATACTGCTGGTCTTGACTGGGACTTACGAGCGGCTGATTTCGCTCGCGGTCTTTGCCGCATGGCTCTTTTATGCGTTCACCGCGGCTGGTGTAATTATCCTGCGCCGCAAGCGTCCTGACGCGCCGCGTCCCTATCGGATGTGGGGCTACCCCTACTCGACGGTGCTCTTCGTCGCGGCTGCGCTCTGGTTCATCGTAAGTATGTGCCTGCAATCGTCGGGCACCACGGTTTGGGCGCTCTTGTTCATACTAAGCGGCATTCCTGTTTTCTATCTTTGGAGGCGGAAAAGCCTATGACCGATCCCTTGCTTCACTGGCGCGGGGAGTTCCCCATTCTAGCCGATACGACTTACATGATCAGCCACTCCTTGGGAGCGATGCCGCGCCGGACGCGCGACCGGCTGAATGAGTTCGCTGATACGTGGGCCACGCGCGGCATTCGTGCCTGGGAAGAAGGTTGGTGGGATCTGCCCGTCACCGTCGGTAATCTGATCGCGTCACTGGTTGGCGCGGGCCAAGGTGAAGTGGTGATGCATCAGAATGTTTCGGTGTGCCAGTCTGTAATTTTGTCTTGCTTCAATTGGCAGGAACGCCGCAATAAGATTGTAACGGAATCGCTGAATTTCCCCTCGAATCTGTATCTGTTTCAGGGTGTCGAAAGGCAAGGGGCCCGCGTCGTGACGGTGCCTTCGGTTGACGGCATGACGGTGCCGCTAGAGGCGATGCTTAGCGCGATCGATGAGGAAACGCGGCTGGTATCTGTCTCGCACGTCATCTTCAAAAGCTCGTATAAGCAGGATTTGGCTGCGATCGTGAAGCGCGCTCACGCCATGGGGGCGTTAGTGGTGGCCGACCTGTATCAATCTACCGGCACCGTTCCCGTCGACGTGAAAGCGCTCGATCTTGATTTCGCAACTGGCGGTTCCGTTAAGTGGCTTTGCGGTGGACCGGGAGCAGCATACCTGTATGTGCGCCCAAGCTTGTGGGCGACACTTGAGCCCGCGGTTACAGGCTGGCAGGCCCATCGCGAGCCATTCGCCTTCGACCCCGGAGAGATGGATTATGCGCCCGATGCCTACCGGTTCCTGAGTGGCACGCCGAATGTGCCCGCGCTTTACTCAGCGCGTTCGGGCTATGAAATTGTCAATGAAATTGGCGTGCCTGCGATCCGCGAAAAGTCGCAGCGCCAGACGGAACGGTTAATTGCACTGGCCGATGAGGCCGGCCTCCCTGTGGGTTGCCCGCGCAATCCCGCTGAGCGCGGTGGCACCGTGACACTGGCTATTCCGGAAGGCAAGGCGATTGTGAAGGAACTAGCGAGCCGCAATATTCTGGTGGATTACCGGCCCGGAGCGGGCATCCGCATTGCTCCGCATTTCTATACGGCGGATGAGGAACTGGATTTCACCATTCGCGCGATTTCATCTCTTACTGCCCGCCATTGAGGCGTTCGAGAGTCGACGGGTTCAAAGTGTCCGCCTTCGAGGGGAATCAGTTGGGCGTCATCGCCAGCGGCACGTGCCGCTTCGACGAAGCGTTCGGCAATCCCGATGGGGACAATGTCATCATCTTTGCCATGAAGAAGCCGGATTTTCGCGCGCATCGGGAGCAGGCGCATCGGATCGGCTTCGTTTATGTTGCCGCCGTTCAGGAATTTCTCGACGACGGTATCGCTGAGCTTCAACTCGAGTGCCCGATGCAAATCTGCGACCGCACCAAGACCAATGGCACCCGTCAATTTCGGATTGCTTTTTGCGGCAAGCCACAAAGCAAGATGCCCTCCCGCGGAATGGCCCAGCACTACGGTGCGATTGAGATCCAGATGATGCGCGTCAGCAATCACGCGCAGATACTTCGCACCGGCGAGCACATCCTGACACGTTCCAGGCCAACCGCCGCCCGCGTCGCCGATGGAGCGGAACTCCAGGTTCCAGGTGGCAATGCCCACTTGGCGAAGAGATTCGCACAGGTGGCCCATGTACGTCAGATTGAACTTATTCCGCCAGAAGCCGCCATGAATCACGATGGCAACCGGGTGTTTCGGGCCCCCTTTGGGAAACCGCAGTTCACCGAACTGTCTGGGGTCGGAACCGTATGGAAGTTTCAGATCCGCCGCGGGCGGGACCAGATCTAAAATGTCGCGGGAGTTAGCCAATTGCCGGTTTCGTTGCTGAGTTGGGATTGCGAAGCGGGTGGGACACGGGTACCGGTCTTTGCCCTTCGCGCATGTGCCGCAATTCTACCAGCGCTCGCACGGTATCCCGGCGCGCGTGTTTCACTAATGTGTCTTCGGTTACAATGCATCCCCATAACACCAGAACCAAGGCGCCAATCCACCGCAGGCCCTGTTCCGTGATTGTCATCATTCGCATTCCGTTCCTTTTCCTTAGACGAAACCCGCCACTTAATAGTTGGTTGCTCCGGCGCTTGTAAACCTTTTGCAAACTTCTGGCCACCGGCTAATATCATTACGATTCCAGGGAAATAACGGATGAGCGGTGTGCATTACACACCACAAGTGGGCGCTATACTCAGGGCTTCTAAGATGGTTACCAGACGCACATTCCTGCAATCGAGCAGCGCCGCCCTTGTTTCGAGCCAAGCCGCAAGCCTGTTCGCCGCCGCGCCCGCGGGTTCTTCGAAGCCGAACCCGGAACTTGAAAACCTGGGCGCCGTTGCGCTGGCCGAAGCGAAGCGGCTGAAAGCAACGTATTGCGATATTCGGATTATTCGGTATCGACGGCAATTCGTGACCGTGCGCCTGAACCCGGAACGGGGAACGGGGAAGACGCTCGAGGTTCCGAATGTTGCCGATACGGGCTCGTTCGGTTTCGGAGTGCGCGTGATTGCGGATGGGGCGTGGGGCTTTGCGGCCTCGCCGAACGTGAACAAAGCGGAGATTGCGCGGATCACCGGCGAGGCAGTTGGCGTGGCACGGGCGAATGCGGTGCTCCGCTCCAAACCGGTCGAGTTGGCGGCGGTTCCGGTATACAAAGACCGCTGGCAAACGCCGCATGAGCGTGACCCATTTACGGTGCCGCTGGAAGAAAAGCTGGAACTGATCCGGTCTGCGGCGGCTCAGGCAAAGAAAGACCAGCGCGTGTTTTCGTCTGGATGCAATCTGTCATTCCGGTCTGAAGATAAGTACCTTGCGACGTCTGAAGGTTCGTCGATTCAGCAACTGAATCTGCAAACGTATGCGGTTGTGAATGCGACAGCTGTGGACCGCGCGGCCGCGTTATCGCGAACCAGGCGTTACCAACCTCCGCAGGTTTCTGCCGGTTACGAATACGTCCCCATCATGAATCTGGTGGAGAACGCGCAACGCATTCGCGAAGAGGCTCTGGAGCACTTGGCTGCTCCGGCGGTGACCGCTGGTAAGAAAGATCTGGTGCTGATGCCTTCTCACTTGTGGCTGACCATTCACGAAAGTCTGGGTCATTCGACGGAACTGGACCGCGCGTTGGGCTATGAGGCGAATTATGCCGGTACCAGTTTCCTGACGCCGGATAAGCTGGGCAAACAGCGCATTGGAAGCGATCTGATTAACATCTGGGGCGACCGCACGAACGAGCGCGGCCTGGCGACCACGGGCTATGACGATGACGGCGTGAAAGCGACCAAGTTCCCCATCATCGAGCGCGGAATATTTAAGCATTACCAGACGATCCGCGATCAGGCGCACCTGATTGGCGAGAAGGAATCGCGTGGCTGCTGTTATGCGGACAACTGGTCCAGCGTGCCGTTCCAACGCATGCCGAACGTCTGGCTGGAGCCGGGAAAATCGACGACCACCATGGACGATCTGATTTCCAGCGTGGACGACGGGATACTAATCGATGGCGACGGCAGCTTCTCGATCGACCAGCAGCGTTATAACTTTCAATTCGGCGGCGATGCGTTCTGGCAGATCAAGGGGGGCAAAAAACAAGGCATGGTGTCACGTGTTGCTTACCAGAGCCGGACGACGGATTTCTGGCAGGCTTGCGATCTGATTGCGGGGCCGAGTTACTGGCAGCAATGGGGCGCGCCGAACGATGGCAAAGGCGAACCCGGGCAGATCAATAGCGTGAGCCATGGGTGCAGCCCGGCGCGGTTCCGCCAGATCAATGTAATTCAGACCGACTAACATGCTGACCCGCGACGATGCCAAGAAGTTGACCGACAAGGTCCTGAGTTATTCCACATTCCCGGAGTGCGATGTTTATCTTTCCAGTTCGGAGGACGCCTCGATCCGGTTTGCGCTGAACGGTATCACGACATCGGGCTACACCATTGAGCAATCGCTTACGATCGTTTCCGGTAAGGAGGGAAAAACGGGTGCGACGGTGATTGACGAGTTCGACGATGCGTCGCTGAAGGCCGCCGTGAAACGCACGGAAGAATTAGCCGCGCTAACCCCGCCGAACCCGGAGCGCGAAGAACCGCTCGGGCCGCAGAAGTATGTGCAGGTGGAGAACTTTGCGGCATCCACCGCGGCGGCGCGCAATGCACAGATGATCCCGCATGTCCGCGCGATTATTGAAACTTCGAAGGCGGCGGGATTTGTGGCAGCAGGCTTTTTCGAACGCTCCGCTTCGGCTTCGGCGCTTGCGAATAAGGTCGGCAACTTTGGGTTTGGGCGCGTGACCGATGCGAACCTTTCGACTACCGTGCGCACGGCGGACGGTACTAGCTCAGGGTGGGCCTCGCAGCCGGCAGTTCGAATAGAAGAGATCGATGGAGCAGCAATAGGCAAGACGGCTGTTGAGAAGTGCGCACGCTGGAGAAATCCGAAAAAGCTGGATCCGGGCAAGTATACGGTGGTGCTGGAACCGACGGCGGTAGGCGATCTGGTGCAGTTGATGGGCTTCAGCATGCAGGCACGTGCGGCGGAAGAGGGCCGCAGCTTTCTAAGTAAGAAGGGCGGCGGAACACTGGTGGGCGACAAGCTGTTTCCCGAACTGGTGACGCTTCGTTCCGACCCCAAGAACCCGCTTTATTCCGTGCTGCCCTGGAGCGGCGGCGGCATGCCGGCGGGCGACATGAACTGGATTGAGAACGGGGTTGTGAAGAACCTCTTCTATGACAGATATTATGGCCGCAAAGCCGGCAAGCAGCCTACGCCCACACCGAATCATCTGGTGCTGAACGGTGGCAGTAAGTCACTCGGGGATTTGATTGCGTCGGTAGACAGGGGCTTACTGGTGACGCGTTTCTGGTACATCCGTGTTGTGAACCAGCAGACGGTGCAGCTTACCGGCTTGACGCGCGATGGATTGTTTCTGATAGAGGAAGGAAAGATTACCAGCCCGGTGGTGAACTTCCGATTCAACGAAAGCCCGGTTCGAATGCTGCAGAATATCATGGCGATGGGTAAGCCGGTGCGGGTGCGCGGCGGGGAAGGGCAGGGCATGATTGCACCGCCGCTGGTAGTAAAAGATTTCCCGTTTACCAGTCTGTCAGAAGCGGTCTGATTGTTTCTTAGTGACCCGTTCCGCCACGATGGTCAATTCCCTAGCGCGGGCCAACTCGCGAATCCGATGCCAGAGACGCGCGTCTGCGAAGTCTTATTCCACTTCGAACTACCTTGAGGAGCGAATCATGAGTCAAGTAAGGGTCTTAGCCGGTACCAGAAAAGGTGCCTTCATTCTGACTTCCGATGCAAAGCGCGAACACTGGGAGGTAAGCGGTCCGCACTTTGGCGGGTGGGAAATCTATCATGTGAAAGGGTCGCCCTTGGACCCGAACCGTCTTTATGCGTCCCAAACTAGCGGATGGTTCGGGCAGTTGATTCAGCGTTCGGAAGATGGCGGTAAGACGTGGGCTCCGGTAGGCAATCAGTTCACTTACGACGGCATTCCCGGGACACACCAATGGTATGACGGCACGCCGCATCCGTGGGAGTTTAAGCGGGTTTGGCATTTGGAACCTTCGCTTACAGAACTCGACACCGTTTATGCGGGTGTAGAAGATGCCGCAATGTTCCGGTCCACGGACGGCGGTTCTTCGTGGCAAGAACTCTCTGGTCTGCGCGAACATGGGACGGGTCCCCAATGGCAGCCGGGAGCGGGAGGACTGTGCCTTCACACCATCGTCATCGATCCTACAAATCCTCGACGGATGTACATCGCGATCTCGGCTGCGGGTGCGTTCCGTACCGAAGATGGCGGCACCACCTGGCAGCCGATCAATCGCGGTTTAAACTCGAAATTTCTTCCGGATCCCACGGCGGAGGTAGGGCATTGCGTGCACCGGATTGCCATTCATCCCTCACGGCCTAACGTGCTCTTTATGCAGAAACATTGGGACATTATGCGCAGCGATAATTCCGGTGATGACTGGTTTAAAGTGAGCGGCAATCTGCCCACCGATTTTGGTTTTCCGATAGAAGTGCATGCGCACGAACCGGAAACCATTTACGTGGTTCCCATCAAGAGCGATAGCGAGCACTTTCCGCTGGAAGGAAAGCTGCGCGTGTACCGCAGCCGTACAGGGGGAAATGAATGGGAGCCGCTCACCATAGGTTTGCCACAACGCGATTGCTATGTGAATGTCCTGCGGGAAGCCATGTCACGGGATACGCTTGACCCTTGCGGAATTTACTTCGGCACAACCGGCGGGCAGGTGTATGCGTCCGCGGATTCTGGAGACAATTGGAAAGCGATTGTGCATGATCTTCCTCCCGTGTTGTCAGTGGAAGTTCAAACTCTTACATGATTCGCGTTTACCTTCCGGCGCATCTGCGAACTTTGGCGAAAGTGTCCGGTGAAGTTAGCCTGAATTTCACCGGACCGGTCACGCAACGCAACATCCTGAATGCCCTAGAGGCCGAATTCCCTATGTTGCGGGGTACTGTTCGCGATCATGTTACTCAGGTGCGCAGGCCCTTCGTGAGGTTCTTTGCCTGCTCTGAAGATATATCGCATGAGTCGCCGGACGCGCTGCTTCCAGAGGCGGTGGCCTTAGGTGAAGCGCCGTTTCTCGTGGTTGGCGCGATTGCGGGTGGCTAGTTTCTATTGACCCAGAACTACCAGAGGGGAAACGACACGCTTTGGGCCGGGCATTTGTAGATCGAGCATCGGCTTGGCACGGAAGAGCAGGCGCGTGGGTTTGGCAAGCATGCGGGCCCAATTTGTTGCGGTCTTTTTTCGGGCGCTATCGGTGGTGATTCCGGTGTTTGCGTACATCTGCCGGTACAGCATAGAAACTCCGACAAAGGCCAGCCGCCCGCGGAGGGATTTGACGCAACCGGAGCGCTTCCAGATTTCCTTCACGCCATAAAACCGGTCCCAAACTCCTTGGGTGCGCGCGGCAATTTCATCCGTAGACATGGTGGGGTGCGCGAAGAACATTTTGGGGCGCACGGCGGCTGGAATTAACCAGTACCGCGTCACGGGAACGCCGTTTACCCGGCGCACGCCTTCGCCCTGTTCCTTCTCCCAGCGGTCGAAATCGACAGTGCCTGGAAACGGCGTCATCATCACGAATTGGGCGAAGGTAAGCTTGGCCTGAGTAGCTAGCGCGGCAGTTGCGTCGAAGGTATCGGGTCTATCGGTCGGCAGCCCGAAAATGAAGCTGCCCAGCACATGCACGCCGTGGTTCAGGAAGACCTGTAGCCGCTCGGCAAGCTGATCGCCCGCGCAATTGAAGTCCTTGAAAACCGCCTTTAAGCCCTCTTTAGTAACTGCTTCAACGCCCACCAGCGCGCCTTTGATGCGAGCCTTTCGCATGGCATCCAGAAACTCGGTATCTTCCGCGGCTTCCATTGTGATCTGCGTGAAGAAAACCATATCGGAAGGCAGTTCAGCCAAGCGATCCATTAAGTCAAACCGCTCCGCCCGAATGCGTTCCAACTCGGCCACGCGCGGGGCATTGTTTTGCTTTTTCGCAAGCACGATATCGGTCAAGGTCACCGGGTAAAAGTTGTCGTCCGCCAAAGCAATAAACCGATACCCCAGACGGCGGAGGTTCACAATTTCTTCAATCACCGGGTCTGCCGGACGCTGCCTGGGCTGCTGCCCGTCAGTCCGCCAAACGGAACAGAACGAACAGTGCTTGGGGCAGCCCCGCACCGTCTGCACGGACGCCCACATGTATGCCTTTTCCGGCATCAATTCCCAGCGGGCAGGCATAAACTTGTCCGCAGGAACGCGACCGCCCTCGTAATACGGTTTGGGTGAGCCCGCGGCGCAATCGGCAATCACAGTCTTCCAAACTACATCGCCATCACCGCCTACAATGACGTCAGCCGCCCCAAGTTCCCGCGTTTCGTCAGGATAGAGCGTCGCGTGAATGCCGCCATAGACCACCCAGGCACCACGCTCGCGTGCCATTTTTCCAACTTCGTGGCCTCGCAGGGCATTGCCGGTGTGGATGCCCACACCAACAACATCGCCTTTTTGAATGCTGCTCGGATCGAAAGCTTCCAGGGTCTCGTCGGTAATCAGCGGGTCGCCATACTGTGCCGGAGTAGCGCCAGCTAAAACGTATAGCCAGCGGGGTGTGATGACGCCAATGCCGAAAGCAACATCGCTCGGGTTTACCAAATGCACGCGCACGTTTTAGCTCCTTTCGTTCAGCGGAAGCAACCTACGGGGAGGTCCCTAGGGTTCACTTGCGCTCTTCAATTACAACACATGCTCTTCATGCAATTTTTTCCTTGCGGCCTCAATCAGGTCAGGCATGATGCCCAATTTAGACTGCGCCTCGGTCAGCCGTGTCTGGGTGGCGCACAAGCCATTACTTAAATCCCGAAGGGCAGGTTTTAGAGCTTTCTCGCTGGGGCCGCCAGGAATCTGCCTGATGGCAACGAACTCGACTGGATCGAGCGCCCGCAGAAAATCCTCGCGCCCTGTATTCCGTGTTCGCGCCCCCAGCAGCCGGAGCAGGGTATCGGCAATCGCGGCGTGGCTAAAATTTCCCTTTAACTCTTTGACCGCAGCGGAGACAAACCCGTGGGCATCCCGGAAACTCATTCCCTCATGCCGCACTAGCGTATCGGCGAGTTCGGTCACGGTTAAAAAATCAGAATGCGCCCGCTCCCTCATGCGCGCGATGTTTACCTGGGTATCGGGCAACACGGCCGCGAAGATTTTCAGGGCACGGACTCCGTCGCGCATCACGCCCGCCATGGTGGGCTGCAAATCATCTTCGGCGTCGTTCGTATCGCCCCAGGGGGTATTGTGCAGGCCTAAATAGATACCCTGAACCTGTCCTAAAGACTTGCTGGCCAGTGCGCGGACATGCTCAAAAGGCACCGGGTTGCGTTTCTGCGGCATGATGCTGCTGATTTGCACCCAGGCATCGGAAAGGCGCAAAAAACCGAACTCGGACGTACACCACAGCAAAAAATCCTGCGCCACCCGCCCCAGATTGATCATTGCAGTAGCCATCGCGCCGGCGGTTTCAGTCAGGTAATCCGTCGCGGCAATCGCCCCATAGCTGTTAAGCTGCAAGCCCTCGAAGCACAGCAGTTCCGCCGTGTATTCGCGGTCAATGGGGAAGCCGGTTGTAGCGATGGCACAAGCGCCTAGAGGGCACCGGTTCACGGTTTTGAATGCGGCCTGCAAGCGATGGGCGTCCCGCTCCATCAATTCAGCTAAACCCGCCAGATAGTGACCAAAGGTGATGGGCTGCGCGGGCTGGGTATGGGTATAAGCCGGCATCAGGGTCAGCGTGTGTTCTTGTGCCAAGGCCAGCACCGCCCCGCGTGCCGAATTCAAACACGCAATCGCGGTCAGTACATCAAGGCGCAAGCGCAGCCGGTAAAGCGTGATATCGATATCGTTACGGCTGCGCGCGGTGTGCATCCAGCCGGCGTTTTCCGCGCCGCAGATACGTTCCAGTTCCCGTTCGACGAAGAAGAACAGATCTTCCGTGGTGCTATCGTAACCGGCGGTCCGGATCTTTTCGCGGTTCAGATGATCAAGCCCTTGCAGACAGGCTTGTGCAATGCCAACCGGCATGATTCGCTGGCGCGCCAGCATCAGTGTGTGCGCGTAGTGAATCTCTAGCAGGTGATCTAAAAAGAGCTGCTGGGCATCTTTGAAATTGACTGCTAGGACAGTCTCCGCGTAGATGGGAGCAGGGAATTCAGGGGCAAGCTCAGACAAATTCCAGTATGGCTCGAAAGGTCAGGCGAGGTGAAATTCCTGGCCTATATCACGGAGCACCACGCGATGGGAATCTTTACCCGCGGCACTGACGAAGCGCTCGATCGGTTCCCGCTCCGGTTCCTTGCTGAGCTCAAAAGTCTGGTGATGGACAGGCAGGCAAAACTGCGCTCCGGCATCGTCTGCCATGCGGAGAGCCTGTTCGGGGTTGCAGTGGACGGCGATCCAGGGGTTGTACGCGCCGATCGGCATAATGGCGAGATCGATCTTTCCCATCCCGCGCAAGGGCCGGAATGTGTCTGTAAAAGCAGTGTCCCCGCCAAACAGTACACGATGGCTGCCCACTTCCACCACGTAGCCGTTATACCCGCGCTGCGTATCATTACGCATCCGCGCTCCCCAATGCTTTACCTCGAAGGCGCGAACAGTGGCCGCGCCTACCCGTGCGCTCTCATTCCAACGCAATTCGCGGACATCGTTATACCGGGGCACCCGGAGCAGATCGAAAGTATTTGGAGCCGTAATCACCGTGGTTCCTGAACTTTCCAGCTTCCGCAGACTAGGCAAATCGAAATGATCCATGTGCGCGTGCGAAAGCAGGATGAGATCCGGCTTGGGGATGGTTCGCAGTTCGGAAGCAGGCGCCACCAGCCGCTTGAGCCCTAGCGTAAAGGGTCCTAGATTTAAACCAATCCGGTTACTGAAGACCGGGTCGGTGACAAGGGTGAAGCCATCGATGCGAATTATTACGGTGCTATGCCCAATCCAAGCGGCATGCAGGCCGGTATCCGGCCAATTTTTGAAATTCGGATGGTGTTCAGGCTGCAATACGGCGCGCTTTGCGTCAGCCGAGACGCGTGCAAAGAACTGTGGAGCGAAACGCAAGGAGGTATTGGCCAGGGCAAGGGCGGACACACCAATTTGATGCTGCCCTTAGCCATCCCGTTGCAACCTGGTATATGATTCCCTCACCGCCAATGCAAATGACCAGACGCAACTTTGCCGCAGCCACAATCGGATCGCTTTCTGTGGTGTCGGTGCCCCTCACGCGCACGTTCGGTGCGGCACGGATCAACTCAAAAATCAATGGCGTTCAGGTGGGTGCCATCTCTTATAGTTTCAACCGGATTGCCAGCCCTGACCCGGAAGCCATCATCCGCGCTTATACGGAAATCGGGCTTGGCGAAGCCGAACTGATGTCAAACCATTGCGAGGCGCTGGCGGGCGGACCGCAAGTGCCCAATTTTGCGCGTCCGCGTCCTGCAGGCGGAGCAAGTGCCGGGGGAGGGCGACCGCAACCTACACCAGAGCAACAGGCTGAGCGGCAAGTGGCGCAGGACAAGCTTAAGGAATGGCGCATGTCCACAACGCCGGGGACGTGGAAAGGGGTTGCTAAAAAATTCAGTGATGCTGGGATTGATCTCGCTTTGCTTTGTTACAACATGCAGGACAGCATGAAAGACGATGATATCGAATATGGATTCACCATGGCTGAAGGCCTGGGCGTGAAATCCATGACCACCAGCACGACGCTAACTATGGCGAAACGCATTGCGCCTCTGGCGGAGAAACACAAAATTACTGTGGGCTACCATGGCCATGACGCCACGAGCGATCCCAACCAAACAGCAACTTTAGAAAGCTACGACACGTTGATGTCGTACGGGAAATATAATGCGATTAACCTGGATATTGGCCACTTCACCGCAGCCGGTTACGACGCTGTAGCGTTCATTAAACAGCATCATGCCAAGATCACTAATCTGCACTTGAAAGACCGCAAAAAAGATCATGGCCCGAATGTGGCGGTCTGGGGAACGGGCGACACACCGATGAAGCCGGTGCTGCAACTGATGAAGAAAGAGAAGTATCCGTTCCCTGCAAATATGGAGCTGGAATATCAGATACCGCCGGATTCCAACATTGTCGCGGAAGGCAAGAAGTGCTTTGCCTACGTGAAAGAATGTCTAGCGTAGTGCCGTTCAAATTCATGAAGAGTTTTGTAATCGGTTTTGTTTCCTTTACTGCGCTGGCGCAATCGCTGCCGCAGTCCATGCCGCAATCGCTGCCGCCACTTCCGCAGCCGCAAAACGTTCCAAAACCGGGGGCTGTCACCAGCGGTGCTTACGCTCCTCAGGCCATACTGCCGGGTGGAATTGTAATCCCGCTCTATCCCGCGAAATCGCCGTACCTGAAAGCCGCTCGGGTGAGCGAGGCAGAGAAATATAACTTGAGCCAAGTGGTTCCGGGGCGCATTAACAGCATCGTCAACATCCACAATCCATCGATTGAGGTTCACCCGGTTGACCGCTCCATCAATACCGGCGCAGTAGTGATTCTGGCCGCAGGCGGGGGACATCGCACCTTAAATGTGGGGACGGAGGCAGCCGATTTTGTCCCGTTCTTTTATAACCACGGCATCAATACCGTGATTCTGAGGAACCGGCTGCGTAGTGACGGGTATGTCGCCGAAGTGGACGCGGTGAACGATGCACTGCAATCAATCCGTTTAGTGCGCGCGTACGCAAAAGAGTGGAACTTCGATCCGAATAAGATCGGCATCATGGGCTTTTCGGCGGGTGCCGAACTGTCGGCCCCGGCGGCGGTCCTGTTCGATTCCATGAAGAATACCGATTCGAACGATCCAGTGGCAGCCATTAGCGCCCGGCCCGATTTTGTCGGCATAATTTATCCGGGCCCGTCACCGTTTGCAAAGAACCGCACCGCTCCGCCCATCCCGGCGAACTCTCCGCCTGCTTTCATTGCAAGCGGCGGCCCAGGCGACAAAATGCACGCGGTCTGGGCGTTGGAGTACTACAATGCGATGCTCGCTGCAAACATCGCGAATATCGAAATTCATCTTTATGGCAATGGCCGGCACCCCGGCGACAAAATGTCTGGAGGCCTAACCGACCGTGGCGGCATTCCCTTCGGAACATGGCAGGAGCGCTTCATCGATTGGTTCCGTGACCTGGGCTTTCTTAAGCTACCCATACGCTAATAACCGAACGTGGAGTTTTTCGGGACCAAGCGGTAGGCCTCCGGTTACACTTATCGGATGAAGCGCAAAATCTTGCTCCTGCTTCTTCTGTTCACTTTGGCGATTACTCTGGCGTTCACGGTCGCGCTGGCTCAACGCAACCCGGAACACCCGGCCCGTTTTCCCTCGCGAGGAACGCGCGGTGCTATCGCCGCCGGCTCGGACTACGCAACCGATGCGGGCATGCGGGCGTACTACGCGGGCGGCAACGCAGTGGATGCAGGCGTTTCGGCGATGTTCGCTGCGTCAGTAACTGAGTATTCTCATTTTGGTTTCGGTGGCGAAGCACCGATTCTGATTCGAACCGCTGACGGTAAGGTCCACGCAATTGCCGGTGTCGGAACTATGCCTAAGATGGCGACCGCGCAGTTTTTCCGTGACCGAAAGCTTCAGCCTGGCGATATTACGGCACCTCTCGAAAAAGGCGGACTCCGCGGCATGGTGCCTGTTGCGGGCATCCTTCCGGCGCTGGTGCCCGGCATGGTGGATGCCGCGCTGGTAGCTCTGCGCGAATACGGCACACGCTCGTTTGCTGACGAAATCGCGCCCGCGATTGAACTGGCTGATGGTTCCGCGATTGATGAAATGCGGTCGAATACTATCGCCGGAAGCGCACCGTTCTTTGAGCTCTGGCCCACCTCAAAGGAACATTTCCTGCCGAATGGCCGCCTTCCGCGGGTAGGCGAGATTTTTCAGCAGGCGGATCTGGCCCGCACCCTCCGATTGATGGTTGCAGCGGAGCATCAAGCGCTGGGGAAAGGCAAATCCCGAGCCGCCTCAATCGACGCTGTTCGAGATTATTTTTACCGGGGCGAAATTGCGCGGAAAATCGATGCGTTCTCCCGGGGCAATAAGGGTTTGCTTCGCTATGAAGACATGGCGGCTTTCCATCTGGAACCGGAGGACGCCGTTTCCACCAATTTCCAGGGATATCAGGTGTACAAGCCCGGTTTCTGGAGCCAGGGTCCCACCATGATTCAGGCGTTGAACATTCTGAACCCGATTGATTTGGCAGGTATGAAACTGAATTCGGCGATTTACATCCATACGCTTGTGGAGGCTCTGAAGCTGGCCTACGCGGACCGCGACACGTACTATGGCGACCCCCGCTTCAATAAAATCCCCACGGAACGCTTGCTTTCAGCCGCTTATGCGAACGAGCGCCGCAAGTTGATTGCGCCGACAGCCTCGCTAGAATTTCGCCCTGGAAAGTTGGGCGAACATCCGCCGCAGCACCCTTCTGAATCGGAATCCACTCAACTTCATATTGACGATGCGCTAATGGCTAAAGACACCACCTGCGTGGATTCCATCGATAAAGCGGGAATCACTTTTTCCGCGACGCCATCCGGTGCCTGGCTGCCCTCTGTAATTGCGGGCGATACCGGGATTCCGCTCACTGAGCGCGCCCAAAGTTTTCTGTTGGTGCCTGGCCACCCGAATGAATTGGCGGGCGGCAAGCGCCCGCGCGTCACGTTGAGCCCAACTATTGTGACCAAAGATGGCAAAGCGTTTCTCGCGCTTTCCACACCCGGAGGTGACAACCAGGAGCAGTCGCTTATCCAGGTCCTTCTAAATGTATTGGAATTCAAAATGAACGCCGAAGCAGCTCTGGAAGCACCGCGCTTCCAAACGCGGCACCTGGTATCGAGCTTTGACAATCACGCCATGAACCCCGGCGATTTGCTGCTGGATGACCGCACCAACGCGGGGGTGATGGGAGAACTCGGCGAGAAGAAACACCGTCTGGGCACTCGCTCCCGATGGAGCAGCGGAGCCGCCCCGGTTATGGTCCGAGTCACTCCGGGGGGAGTTCTCGAAGCCGGAGCTGATCCCTACGGTTACCGCTCCGCCCGCGCTTGGTGAGTGAGCGCCTGGTGAGCGAACGCCAGCCTTCTCTTTTCGAAAATCAGCAAGAGGAGGAAGCGTCCCTCGCGCTCCTCCTCCGCCCTCGTCTGACTGATTTAGCCACGCATAATATCTTTATCGGCGGAAGTTCATGGAAGTATGAGGGTTGGCTGAAACAAATTTATTCGCCCTCCCGCTACCAGACGCGCGGCCGCTTTTCAAAGAAGCTTTTTGAGGAGACCTGCCTGCGCGAATATGCGGAAACCTTCCCCACGGTTTGCGGCGATTTCGCGTTCTACCAGTTCCCGACAGAGGCGTTCTGGCAGCGCCTGTTTGCGCAAGTGCCAGAAAAGTTTCAGTTTGCCTTCAAGGTTCCCGAACAAATTACCTGCCGCGCCTTCCCGCAGATTCCCCGCTATGGCGAGCAAGCAGGGCTTACCAACCACACATTCCTAGACGCGCATCTTCTGCAGGATGCTTTTCTGCGGCAGCTTGAACCTTATCGCCACCAGACCGCCGCGCTGATTTTTGAGTTCGGTTACTCACCCGTGCCCTCTAATGATTTTCTAGAGCTTCTTGCCCCGTTTTTGACGCGGCTGCCAAAAGGATTCCGGTATGCGGTAGAGATCCGCAATCCGGATTATCTGACACCCAAATACTTCACGCTGCTTCGTGACCATAACGTAGCCCACGTCTACAATTCCTGGACACGCATGCCGCCGCTTCAGGATCAGATTGCGATTCCGGATTCCCGCACAGCGGATTTTCTAGTCACGCGCGCTTTGCTCCGCCCCGGACGCCCTTACGAAGAAGCTGTCCGCGCATTCTCTCCTTACACGGAAGTTCGCGATCCCAACCCGGAGGTGCGGACCGCTTTGCGGGAGATCATGGAAATATCCCGGTCGGAACGCCGTACCAGTTTTATCTACATAAACAACCGGCTGGAAGGCAGCTCACCTGGCACCATCGTTCACATCACGGATGATGACTGACGTATTATCGGTGCCCCGCTTTCACGGGAACGCCGTCTTGAAAATCAACCTCGATCAGTTTTTCACTCGTCGGGATCCAGGAAACTACTTTCTTTGACGCTGTATCGATCACAGCGCCGCCATCCGGATAGGCATATTTACCATCAATGCTGAACGTAATCCAGCCCGGGTGAGGCTGTTCGCTTGGATCGCGGAAAATTGCGATGCTCGCCGTCTGTCTAGGGGGCAGGCTGGTTACGTCGTACACATAGACGTACCCGTATACCCCGTCAACCATCCAGACCTCTTTTTGATTAGGAGTCAGATTGATTCCGTGGCTCTGAGTGCTGTGCGGCTTGTGCGCCGGAGGATGCGGGACCTGAGCCAGCCGGCTCTCCGGCGTGTGGGCTTCTACTTTGTAAAGCACCTTGCCGCCGGGCTTCGCCTCCGCCACCTCAAAGCCCAGCAACCCATCTACATTGGCGTAGACGTACTTGTCGTCGTCAGTTACAGCGAAGGGCCGCAGCCCGCGGCTGAACGGTCCCACTTTGCCGGTGACCTTGTTAGTGGCCATATCCGCAATATACAGATACGGAACCGTGAGCACTTGCATGTAAACGCGTTTTCCGTTCGGGTTGATCCACGTATTGTGCGGCCCGATATTGGCGATCGGGTTTACTGTATATTGCTTGCCGCGTTCGGTATCGATGGTCGCTAGAACAGAGCCATCCTTCGCGTCCAGAACCTTCCAAAAAATTTCATCGCGAAATGGGAGGTACATTTTCCGGTTGTCGGGGGTCATGAACATGCTGTCGGCATACTTGCCCAGATCGTGCCTGCGCCACACTACAGCATCGGTCTTTAGATCCAGGCAGATGAGCTCGTCCTTCTTGTACGATGTGACGTACAGCTTGCCCAATTCCGGGCTGGCGGAAATTCCCTTATAGTCGCCGCTATCGGGGATCTCTATTTTGCGAATAAGACGATGCCCGTTATCGATGTCATAGATGCTGATTCCGCTCTTGTCCGTTACGTACAAACGGCGTTCGAGTTTGGCACTGGTATTGGCTGCTTGCAGCAGCAGCGCAGAGGAAAATACAATGAGGGCACATCGGATCATGACAGCGGAGTATATCAAATGGCTGCCGGCGCTCCTGCTTGTATTCAGCTACTCCCGCGATATTGCTCCCATCCTCAAAAGGAATTGCGTTCCTTGCCACGGCCAGGACGGCATCAGCAGTAACGGGCTTGATCTTCGTACCTACAAAAGCATAAAGAATGGGGGGAATATTGGCGGTGACATTGTGCCCGGTAAGCCGGACGAAAGCGTTTTGGTCCACTTCATTGAGGGCCGGCGCGGCCCGGAGCACCGCATGCCACTCCATCGCAGGGCGCTGCCGAAGCACCAAATTCTCATCATCCGCCAATGGATTCAACAAGGTGCCCGGCTGTGATAAACTTCGTGCCGCTAACGTTTTTGCAAGACAATTATGCGCATCGTAACCGTTATTCTTTCCGCTCTTTTGCTGTCTTCAGTCGCTCACGCACAGTTTGAATTGGGTTCCATCGAAGGCTTGGTAACAGACCCGCAGAAAGCTCCTATCGCCGGTGCTTCTGTCGAAATCCGCAGCCTGGCGACTAACGTGAATCGTGAGGTGCACACTTCATCGAGCGGCGAATATAATTCGCTGCCGCTGCCCCCCGGGCGGTACACCATACAAGTTCGCCAGCAAGGGTTTCGCGACCGCTTTGTTGAGGTTAATCTTGGCGTGAGCCAGCGCCTGCAGGCGGACCTGACACTTGAACTTGGATCGGTCACCGATCAGGTCAGCGTCTCTGCCGCAACCGCCATTCTGGAAACGGCATCATCGGAAATAGGACAGGTGCGCGCCGCGAAGGAAATCACAGATCTGCCTTTAA